>Ga0134128_10002204_pt1 | contig 24251 bp, 20 predicted proteins | sample KB31754_FD_96462 | JGI IMG/M metagenome (GOLD analysis project Ga0134128, IMG submission 96462) | Terrestrial soil microbial communities with excess Nitrogen fertilizer from Kellogg Biological Station, Michigan, USA - KB3-175-4 | ecosystem: Environmental > Terrestrial > Soil > Unclassified ...
AATTTAACCAGGAGGCGGCGGTGTTTCACGTGAAACACCGCCGGCCGCCTTCACCAGGTCCTAGTTCGAACCCGGGCTCAAGACATCCATGATCCTGTTGAGGTCCTCCACCGAAGCAAACTCAATGCTGACCTTGCCCTTCCGTGCACCCAGCGAGATCTTCACATTGGTATCGAGCCGGTCGGACAAGGAGCTGGCGAGGAAGTCAAGACGCTCATGCCGCGGGCTGGGCGCTGCCAACCGCGATTTGTGGTCCCGGACCGGGGATTGATACAACTGCACGGCCTCTTCAGTGGCGCGAACGGACATCCCCTCGGATACGATCTTCTGCGCAAGCTGCTCCATGGCCTCGGCTCCGGGCAGCGAAAGCAGCGCCCGGGCATGCCCCGCGGAAAGCACGCCCGCGGCTACGCGCCGCTGCACAACCGGGGGGAGCTTCAATAGGCGCAGGGTGTTGGAGACCTGGGGGCGGGAGCGGCCAATCCTGTCAGCAAGCTGTTCATGCGTAGTGCTGAAGTCCTCCAGGAGCTGCTGGTAGGCGGCGGCCTCCTCCAAGGGGTTCAGCTGGCTGCGGTGCAGGTTCTCCAGAAGTGCGTCCCGCAACAGGTTGTCGTCGGTTGTATCCCGCACGATGACGGGGATCGTCGCAAGTCCTGCAGCCTGGGAGGCGCGCCAACGGCGTTCACCCATGACAAGTTCATAGGGCTGGTCGCCGGTCTCGGTCGATTTGCGGACCACAATCGGCTGCAGGATGCCGATTTCCTTGACGGAGTGGACCAGTTCGGCCATCTCGTCCTCGTCGAAGACCGTGCGGGGCTGCTTGCGGTTGGGGTGGATCTCCCCGACCGGAAGCTCCATGAAACGGGCGCCAGGCACTTCGACCAATTCGGGTTCAGGGGCAGGCGATGCTGTGGCCTTGTTGGCAGCCGTGCGCGCGGAAGGCGGCGTCTTTCGTCCCTTTGGCTCCGGAAAAAACAGGTCCACGGGCCGGCTTGGCAGGGATGAAGATCCAGAGTCGTCCTGGGTCGAGTTGGGAATCAAGGCCCCTAAGCCGCGACCAAGGCCCCTACGCTTGTCGGTCATCGATTTTTCCTCCATAGAACGAGCCCCGGCGGTTGCGGGCCTGGTGAATTGCGTGGTGAACGGAAAGGAACACATCTTGCCATCGTGTTCCCCCAGCAGAAGTCTAGCGTTCCGCGATCTCCGCCGCCGCCTCCAGGTACGACAACGCGCCGGTGGATGATGGATCGTAGGTCATCACGGTTTGCTGGTAGCTGGGAGCTTCGGAGATCCTGACGGACCGCGGTATGAGCGCGCGCAGGACCTGGTTTGGGAAATGCTCCCGTACATCGGCCGCGACATGGGCCGCCAGGTTTGTCCGCCCATCGTACATTGTGAGCAGGATCGTCGAAACGACCAAATCGGAGTTCAGATGTTTTTGGATCATTTCGATATTTTTCAACAACTGACTCAGTCCCTCCAGCGCGTAATACTCGCACTGAATGGGGATCATGACCTCATTTGCCGCGCAAAAGGCGTTGACAGTCAAGAGTCCCAGGCTGGGTGGGCAGTCAATAAAGATGAAATCGAGGCGTTCCTCACCGTTTTCTTCGCGGTGCCTGACGTATTCGTCGATCGCGCGGCGCAACCGCTGTTCGCGCGCAACGAGCGAGACCAGCTCGATCTCAGCCCCGGCAAGATGGATGGTGGCCGGCGCGCAATACAGGTTTTCAATGTCAGGGCATTTTGCGACAACGTCGGCCAGCGTGAAGTCGTTGATGAGCACGTCGTAGATGCTGTCAATTTCGGCATGATGGGGCACGCCCAAGGCGGTGGAGGCGTTCCCCTGGGGATCGATGTCAATCACCAGGACCTGCAGTCCGGCCGATGCGAGGGCGGCCGCAATGTTCACCGTGGTCGTTGTCTTGCCGACGCCGCCCTTTTGGTTGGCGACCGTCAGAATCCGTGTCCGCCGGGGGCGGGGAAGCCTCCGCCCAAGCAGCCGCTCGCGCCGTTTGGTTTCGTTCGCCAGCTGACTGGCGATGGGGCTGCTGTCGTCGAAGTCGTCCTCACTGGCGGCCCTCCCCGTCGGGGTTGTTTCACGTGAAACATGGAAATTAGCCGTTTGGTCAACCTTTTTCGGTTGATTCGACGTGTGTGAAACCATTCGCGTCCCGATGCTGCCCGTGGCATCTGCCCGTGCCGACCCCAACGACATAAAAGGCGGTATCCGTTGCGAAGCTGCTTCACTGCTCGTCACGCTGGCACTCTCACTTTCATTTGGCCGGGATTGCCAGTCACTAGCCTATCGGTTCATCCATGGCCTGCGGTGGATCAGCGGCGCTGCACCTTGACGCGGACCACCGTGGTGGGTTCCGCCAAGACACCTGCACCGGCAGTCAACACTTCGGTTTGGACCCCGCCAAGTTTCCTGATGACCTTGGCCGCCTTGGCAATCTCTTCCCCTGCGGTGCGCCCCTTGATGGCCAGCAGTTCTCCTCTGCCCCCGAGAAGGGGAATGGTCAGGGGTGCGAGGGTACTCAGCGCCGAGACCGCGCGGGCGGTCACCACCTCACATTCGACCTTGTCCACGGCCTGCTCAGCCCTGGCGCGGACTATCTCCACATTGTCCAGCCCGAGGTCGGTCACCACCTCCTCCAGCCATACCACCCGGCGCTCCAGCGGCTCGATCAAGGTCAGGTAGAGGTCGGTACGGGCGATGGCCAGACAGAGGCCGGGCAGGCCCGCGCCACTGCCCACATCGGCGACCTTGGCGCCGTCGACAATCAACTCGGCGACGACGGCACAGTTGAGCACGTGGCGGCTCCAAAGTCGGGGAACCTCTCTGGGGCCGATCAGCCCGCGCTCGATTCCCGACGTGGCCAGGTGTTCCACATAGCGTTTGGCCAGTGCCAAGCGGGCGCCAAAAATTTGTTCGGCGACGACGGCTTCTTCAGCACTCAGATCTGCCACTACAGGTGTCCCCTCGCAAGCGGTCCCGTTAACCTGCCCGAAGGCAGGTTAACGGGACCTTTGGTTGAAAAGCGTTTGAACTTTACTGCCCGGCCGTGACCACGATGTGGCGGCCGGGACCCTCGCCCTCGGACTCGGATTCCAGGCCGAGTTCGGCAATGGCATCGTGGACGATCTTCCGCTCGTAGGGCCCCATGGGTTCCAGCGCCACGGATGTGCTTCCAGCCTCGATTCGTTCGGCCGCATCCTTCGCCATCCGCGTCAGCTCGACAGCGCGCTGCTCGCGGTATCCGGCAATGTCCAGGACCAGGCGCGAACGGTTGTCCGTGGCCGACAGGACGCTGAGCCGGGTAAGTTCCTGGAGCGCGTCCAGCACTTCCCCGTCGCGCCCCACCAATTCCTGGAGGGCATCCGATTCCCCATCCGAGATGATGGAGATGTAGGTCCGCCCGTTCCGGACCTCAATGTCGATGTCGCCGTCAATGTCGGCGATGTCCAGCAGCTCTTCCAGGTAGTCCGCCGCGATGTCGCCCTCTTCCTCGAGGCGGCCGGCCCCGGAGGAATCGTCCTGGACATGCGTTTCTTCGGCGGCAATGTCAGTTTCAGCAGGCATTATTTCTTCTTCCTGTTCTTGCGTTGTGGCTGGCTGCGCTGGCCCTTGGGCTCCGGGACTTCTTCCACTTCAGGGACTATGGCCTTCTTCGAGGCCCCCAGCAGCGGAAGGCCCTTGGCCTCGCGGCGCTTCTGGTACTCCTTATACGCGGGAGAGCCGGGCGTGGGCATGCGTCGGATGACGAAGAACTGCTGTCCCATGGTCCAGATGTTGGTGGTGGTCCAGTAAATCAGCACACCGATGGGGAAGTTCACGCCGCCAATTCCGAAGACCAGCGGCAGCACGTACAGCATCATCTTCTGCTGCTTCATGAACGGCCCCTGCATGGCCTCTTCGGACATGTTCTTGGACATGATCTGCTTCTGCGTGATGAACTGCGACGCAATCATGGCAATGATCATGATCAGGGACAGCACCACCACGGCAACGGAAAGGTCTCCGCCCTGGAGCTGGGGCAGGAAGGCCGCCGAGAGCGGGGCCCCAAAGATGGTGGCGTGGTCAAACTGCGCCACCTGGGCGTGGCTCATCCCGCCGATCCCCTTGCTTTCGGCATTGGCCTTGGCCACGCCGGAAAGCACCCGGAAGAGGGAGAAGAAGAACGGCATTTGGATCAGCATGGGCAGGCAGGCCGAGAACGGGTTGGTGCCGTGCTCCTTGTAGAGCGCCATTTGTTCCTGCGCCATCGCCTGGCGGGAAAGCTGGTCGGTCTTGCCCTTGTATTTGGCCTGGAGCTTCTTCATGTCCGGCTGCAGCGCCTGCATCCCGCGCTGTGCCTTGATTTGCTTGACAAAGACGGGGATGAGTGCGGCCCGGATCACGAGCACCAGGCCGATGATGGAAAGGGTCCAGGTGATGCCGGATGCTGCGGGCAGCCCGATGAAGGTCAGGGCGTCATGGAACAGCACCATGATCATTGACACGAGCCACTCGAAGGGCGTCAGAATCGTCTGGAGGAAATCCATATTTCTTTTCTATTCTCCTGAAGCCGTCGGGCGGCTTGGTGTCTCCGCCTGAACCGCCAGAAAGTAGTCGGGATGGTTCAGTTGGACAATGAGGGGGACCGCGGACGGATCATCCCAGTGGACGTGAGCCGGGGCGGGCACCGGATCGAGGCCGCCGGCATTCCAGGGATGGCACCGCAGGATGCGGCGTGCCGCGTACCAGCTGCCCTTGACTGCGCCATGAACGGTTACCGCCTCCAGGGCGTAGGCCGAACATGATGGAAAAAACCGGCACACCTGCCCGTAAGCGGGTGAGATGAAGCGCCGGTAGGTTTTCAGGACAGCAATCAGGATGTTGCCGGGAAGGTGCCACAGGAACAGCCCGGCAACGGACAGCTGATCGAGTGTGCGACGTTCAAGGCTGGCTTGTGTCACAGGCACCTCCTCCTTCAATCCGTCAGGCCTCGTCCACTGCGGCAGCGGTGTCCGGCCGGCCGGCGTCAACCGGCGGTTCCACAGTTTGTCCCGGTATCCGGGAAACAACCTTGGAAAATGCCCTTTGGTAATCATTGACAAGTTCCCCCCAGGAGGCTGTGGCGGCGGGGGCCAGGGCCCTCACCACAACGTTTACCCCATGGGGATGGCGGCGAACAGTCTCAACGGCTATTTCCCTTAGTCTCCTCTTAACGAGGTTTCGGGTCACAGCGTTCCCAATGGCCTTCGACACGATGAACCCCACCTGGCTGGGCTCGTCGGGCAAAGTTGACACCACATATAAGACTACGTTCCGGCGTCCGCAACGGACGCCGGAACGTACAGTATGTGAGAAGGCAGCGGATGTCCGCATTCTGTTTCTGGTGGCCAGCACCCTGCGATCAACCGCTGCTTCCCTAAGGCTCGACGGATCGTCAAGCAGTTATTGGTTTAGGCCGACAGCTCGACGCGACCCTTGCCACGGCGGGCGGCCAAAATGGCGCGTCCGGCGCGGGTGCGCATGCGAAGGCGGAAGCCGTGCTTCTTGGCACGACGGCGGTTGTTCGGCTGAAAAGTCCGCTTGCTCACGGTGATTACTCCAAGACAATCTAAAGATGCGCCTTGCCCGAAGCTAAGTAAAGGGAAGAACAGGCCGACGCTAAGTTTGTGGATGCCCGCCATTTCCTCCTTCGTTCAAGGAGTCGCGCCGGAGCGCAAAGCAGACACATGGGACTTCACAACGTTAGGTCATGGCAGCACTGCTAGTCAAACCGCCGACGCTTCCTGGGCTTCTGTTTTGCGCGGCACTTCCCGGAGAGTGCTGGTGCAGCAGCCGGCGCCTGTGCACCGCCCCGTGGATAACCCGTGGATAAACTGTGCGGACAGGGGTCCCCTGCGCCCACCCGTGTGACATTTATCCACAACCCCTTTTCCTCGCTATCTTCTGGCCTTTTCATCCCTTAGGCTAGGCCCGTGGCAGGTTATCCACGGCTGTGAATAACTCTGTGGATGACGATGCCTGGTTCATCCCCTCCGGGGCCGGAAGCAACCGGCAGTGTAAGGGAAGTCACGCAGGCACGATTGCGTAAATACGAGATTCCGGCGGCACGACCCGCCGGCAGTGAAGGTGGAACAGTCAATGAGCACTGAGGAAATCAATGACGTTGGTAGTTCCTGGCGCCGGGTCATCCGCATTCTGGAACAGGATGAACGGGTGTCACCGCGGCAGCGGGGCTTTGTTGTCCTCACGCAGCCGCAGGGGCTCATTGGAAACACACTGCTGGTGGCCGTCCCCAACGAACTGACCCGTGAGGTCCTGCAGACACAGCTCAACAAGGCCTTGGTTGACGCGCTGCGGCAGGTTTTTCCCGACGAAATCAGCTGTGCATTCAGTGTCAACGCCGACTTGGTTCCCCCTGCCAAGGAGGACGAGGCGGTCCCGGCACCCGCACCCGTCCGGCCCGAGCGGATTGAACGCAACGAGCCTGGCGAAATCGCCTCAAAACCGTCGCCGATGCTCCCCAGCACGTCCCAGGAATTCGGCCGCCTCAATCCGAAATACATCTTTGACTCCTTTGTGATCGGAGCATCCAACCGCTTCGCCCATGCGGCCGCAGTGGCCGTGGCCGAAGCACCGGCCAAGGCGTACAACCCGCTGTTCATCTACGGCGATTCGGGACTGGGCAAGACCCACCTCCTCCATGCCATTGGCCACTACGCCCGCCGCCTCTACACGGGCATCCGCGTCCGGTACGTCAATTCGGAGGAGTTCACCAACGACTTCATCAACTCCATCCGCGACGATGAAGGTGCCAGCTTCAAGCAGTTGTACAGGAACGTGGACATCCTCTTGATCGATGACATCCAGTTTTTGGCCAACAAGGATGCCACCCAGGAGGAGTTCTTCCACACCTTCAACGCGCTGCACAACCACAACAAGCAGGTGGTCATCACCTCGGACCTGCCACCCAAGCGGCTGCAGGGCTTTGAGGAACGCATGCGCTCACGGTTTGAATGGGGCCTGCTCACGGACGTCCAGCCGCCGGAACTGGAAACCCGCATTGCGATCCTGCGCAAGAAGGCCATCGGCGAGGGGCTCTCCGCCCCCGACGACGCACTCGAGTACATTGCCTCCAAGATCTCCACCAACATCCGCGAGCTTGAAGGGGCACTGATCCGAGTGACTGCGTTCGCCAGCCTGAACCGCCAGCCGGTGGACGTGGGCCTGGCTGAAATGGTCCTCAAGGACTTGATCACCGACGACGGCGCCCAGGAAATCACGTCGACGTCGATCCTGGGGCAGACGGCAGCCTACTTCAACATTTCCATGGAAGAACTGTGCAGCAAGTCCCGCACCCGGACGCTGGTTACCGCCCGCCAGATTGCCATGTACCTGTGCCGTGAGTTGACGGACATGTCCCTGCCCAAGATCGGCCAGGAATTCGGCGGCCGCGACCACACCACGGTGATCCACGCCGACCGCAAGATCCGGGAGCTCATGGCAGAACGCCGGGCCATCTACAACCAGGTGACTGAACTGACCAACAAGATCAAGCAGCAGCAGCGGGAAGGGTGAGGACCGCTGCGCGGGCGCAAGAATTTTCACTAATTAACAGCTGTGGATAAGCCTGTGGATAGTTAAGTGCACAACCACCATTTCCCTGCGCATAACTACCCTGCCCCCTGTGGATCCCTTAGTTGGTGCGGAAAGTTCTCCACCGCCGCCCACAGCCGCAAGCGGGCTGGCCCCACACCTTGTGCACAGGGCACATTCCCGGAATCGCGCAGCCCAGGCAGGTTACCCACAGTATCCACAGGACTTACTAACACTACGAATCCTAAGAAATCTTCGTTTCAAACAACATTTTCATTTCCCTTCCCCAGACCGGCAGAACGGGCTCCGGGCAATGTCCGCCTCGGCTGGTCAAGGGGCTAAGCTGTCTGCAAGCATGTAATTTCACAATGGCAACACCGGCGCCCATCCAGCCCCTCCTTTGCCACCACCGGCACCACACACTTTTCGCATGATGAAAGGCGGCACCCTTCCGTGAAGTTCCGAGTCGAACGGGATGTTCTGACCGAAGCAGTCAGCTGGGCCGCACGTTCCTTGTCACCCAGGCCGCCCGTGCCGGTGCTGTCCGGGCTACTTCTCAAGGCGGAAGCAGGGACCCTCAGCCTGGCAAGCTTTGACTACGAAATTTCAGCCCGGCTGGAAATTGCCGCGGACATTGCCGAGGAAGGCACCATCCTGGTCTCCGGCCGCCTGCTGGCGGACATCTGCCGCAGCCTGCCTTCCGCTCCGGTGGACGTTGAAACAGACGGTTCCAAGGTGACACTGACCTGCCGGAGCAGCCGGTTCCACCTGGCGACCATGCCCGTCAACGACTACCCGGAACTGCCGGCCCTGCCCGAACTGAGCGGGACCATAGACGGCGAAGCCTTCGCCCAGGCCGTGTCCCAGGTCATCATTGCCTCGAGCAGGGACGACACCCTCCCCATCCTGACCGGCGTCAAGATGGAAATTGAAGGCGATCTCATCACCTTGCTCGCCACCGACCGCTACCGGCTCGCCTTGCGGGAAGTCCGTTGGAACCCGACCACGCCCGGAATCTCCACAGGTGTCCTGGTCAAGGCCAAGACCCTTAGCGAAGTCGCAAAGACGCTGGGTGGTTCGGGAAACATCAACATCGCGTTGTCGGACAACAGCGAATTGATTGGTTTTGAAAGCGGCGGCCGCCGCACCACGTCCCTGCTGGTCGATGGCGACTACCCCAAGATCCGTTCGCTCTTCCCGGAAAACACCCCGATTCACGCGACGGTGGAAACCACCTCGCTGGCCGAGGCGGTCCGCCGGGTGTCCCTCGTTGCGGAACGGAACACTCCGGTCCGCCTGATGTTCAGCGACGGCCAACTGACCTTGGATGCCGGAACCGGCGAGGACGCGCAGGCCTCGGAAAACCTTGAAGCCTCCCTGGTCGGTGAAGACATCACGGTGGCCTTTAATCCCCACTACCTCAGCGAGGGCCTGAACGCGTTTGACAGCAAATACGTCCGGTTCTCCTTTACCTCCGCCCCCAAACCGGCGATGCTCACGGCCCAGGCCGACCTTGACGGGGAAAACAGCGATGACTACCGCTACCTTGTCATGCCCGTGAGGCTGCCAAACCAATAGCGGTCCCGCTTTCGTTCCATCCCACCCAAGCAGAAAAGAGAAATGCCGTGCACGTCGGACTTGTCGGACTGGGAAAAATGGGCTTCAACATGCGGGCACGCCTGCGTGCGGCGGGCATTGAGGTCACCGGCTATGACCGCAACGCCGATGTGACGGACGTCCCCGACCTTGCCGGCCTGGTTGCCGCCGTCCCGGCGCCGCGGCTTGTCTGGGTCATGGTGCCCTCAGGGGACATTACGGATTCAGTCATCACCGAACTGGCCGGGCACATGGACGCCGGCGACCTCATTGTTGACGGCGGCAACTCGCGCTTTACCGAGGACCAACGGCACCAGGCCCAGCTGGCCGAGAAGTCGATAGGATTCATGGACGTCGGCGTGTCCGGCGGTGTCTGGGGACTGAAGAACGGCTACGGCCTCATGGCCGGCGGCTCGGACGAGCATGTGGCGTGGGCCATGCCCATCCTTGATGTGCTGCGTCCGGAGGGGGACCGCGCGGACAGCTTCGTCCACGTGGGTGACGTCGGTGCCGGGCACTACGCCAAGATGGTGCACAACGGCATCGAATATGGTCTCATGCAGGCCTACGCCGAAGGCTACGAACTGCTGTCCAAGAAGGAGATCATCAAGGATCTTCCCGGGACCTTCCGCGCCTGGCAGAAGGGCACCGTGGTCCGTTCGTGGCTGCTGGACCTGATGGTCAAGGCCCTGGACGAAGACCCGGGCCTGGTATCGATTGACGACTTCGTTGAAGACTCCGGCGAGGGGCGCTGGACAGTGGAAGAGGCCATCGCCAGCGCCGTGCCTGCCCCGGCCATCACGGCAGCGCTTTTTGCCCGCTTCTCCTCCCGTGAGGACAACTCCCCGGCCATGAGGATGGTCTCGGCCCTGCGCCACCAGTTTGGCGGCCACGCCACCAAACCGGCGGGCTCCTGAACCTCGCCTTCACAACAAGCACCTGCGAAGCCAAGCCGTACCCGTGTTCCTTGAACATCTTTCCCTGACCGATTTCCGCAGCTATGCGCAGGTCGACCTAGACCTTTCCCCCGGGGTCACCGTCCTGGTCGGTTCGAACGGGCTCGGCAAGACGAACCTGGTGGAGGCCATCGGCTACCTGTCCAGCCTTTCCTCGCACCGTGTCAGCTCCGACGGTCCGCTGCTGCGGTTGGGGACTGATCGGGCCCTGATCCGGGCCCAGCTGGTGCGGGGCTCCCAAAAGCTCGTGGTGGAGGTGGAAATCAATGCCGCCCGGGCCAATCGGGCCCGCATCAACAGGGCCAATCCGATCCGGGCCAGGGACGTGCTGGGACTGTGCCGCAGCGTGCTCTTTGCCCCGGAGGACCTGGCGCTGGTCAAGGGGGACCCGGCCAACCGGCGTCGTTTCCTGGACGAGCTGCTGGTGGTCATGACACCACAACACGCAGCCACCCGGCAGGACTACGACAAAGTCCTCAAGCAGCGCAACGCCCTCTTGAAGTCCGCACGGTCGGCACACTTTTCCCGCAGCGGCGTCACCGTGAGCCAGCTGGCCACCCTTGAGGTGTGGGACGCGCACCTGGCGGCGGCCGCCGCGAATCTCCTGGCGGCCAGGCTTGAACTGCTCACCATGCTGCGCCCGCACATGGCCGAGGCCTATGCCCGATTGACCGACGGCTCCAAGGTGTTGCGGGCCGCCTACCGCAGCAGTCTGGAGACGTCCCCGGATCCTGGGGACACGTACGACGCCGGCCCCCCCGACGCCGCTGTCCTTTCCCGGGCTCCTTCCGGCAGCGGGGAGGAGGAACTGTCGCTGTGCAGCGTGGCAGAGCTCACCGCGAGGTATGTCGCTGCCCTGGCTGCTGCCCGCACCCGGGAACTGGAACGGGGCATGTCCCTGGTGGGGCCGCACCGCGACGAACTGGAACTGCTCCTGGGCGACGCGCCAGCGCGCGGCTACGCTTCACACGGTGAGTCATGGTCGGTGGCGCTGTCCCTGAGGCTGGCGTCCTTCCACGTTCTGGGCGAGGACTCCCACATTCCGGGCAACCAGCCCATCCTCATCCTTGACGACGTGTTTGCCGAACTCGATGCGCAGCGCCGGAGGAAGCTGGCTGCCATGGTGGGCAGTGCCGAGCAGGTCCTGGTGACGGCCGCCGTGGCGGCGGACATTCCCGAGGAACTGGCGGGCGCGCAGGTGCGGGTCATTCCCGGCGGCGTCCTTCCCGTGGGGGAAGGTGGTTCCGGTGGTGAATGACCCCTCCGGCGACAGCCGCGGGGGCGACGCAGGGGACGGGCGGCAACGCCGGCTGGGGCCGCCGGCCGCGGACCATGTCACCGAGGTGGATGCCGCGCAGGCCGCACTGAACCGGATGCGAACCATCGCCAAGAGCCGCGGTGAACTGCGGATTCCGCGCAGCCGCCTGGGGGCGAAGACCGTGCCCAAGGCTAAGCGTGCGCCCTTTCTGGACGCGCCGGGCGGCGGGCGCGACCCACAGGGCCTGGGGCGTGTGGTGAGCCGGCTGGTATCCGACCGCGGCTGGAGTTCACCCCTGGCAGTCGGATCGGTCATGGCTCAGTGGGACACCCTGGTAGGGGCGGACATCGCCGCCCACTGCCGGCCGGAAAGCTTCGAGGTCACCACCTTGCACGTCCGTTGTGATTCCACGAGCTGGGCCACGCAGTTGAGGCTCCTCTCGTCGTCGCTCCTGGCCAAGTTTGACGCCGAGCTGGGCGCCGGCGTCGTGACCAGGATCCTTGTCCTGGGGCCGGCCGCCCCCAATTGGCGCAAGGGCTTCCGCAGCGTCAAGGGACGCGGCCCGCGCGACACCTACGGTTAGGGGCTCCGGCCCGGTCCCAACCGCCGGTACGGAATTGCCAGTTGCGCTGCAGGGCGTTTTAAACCCCCTTGGGCGTATATCCCCTCATCCGGGGGCGAATGATTCGATTCCAGGGCGCATCTCGAGCGTCCCAGGGCATGTTTGTGCCCGGTTGAGTGCTGGCGCAAGGTAGAATTGGAGGCAGGACCGCCTCTCCGCGGCGCCACGGCACGTCCTGTGGCTCCCGTTGGAGCGGTAAAGACCAGCCTTCCAGGGGAAATTACGTGTACGGGCAATCGTTTCCGTGCCCTGCCTCCCGGCGGCAATCCAGCGAACTATCTAAAGGGGTCGAACGCGCCTGTGACTGAGAACAATCCGGAAAACCCGGGCAACGCCATTAGTGCGGTCGTGGAGGATGCCGCCACTGTGGTTGCCGTCGACGTCCAGGCGTCCCCGGACAACAACAAGCCCCACTACGATGCCAGCGACATCACCGTGCTCGAAGGTCTGGAAGCAGTCCGGAAGCGCCCCGGCATGTACATCGGTTCCACGGGCCTGCGCGGGCTCCACCACCTGGTCTATGAAGTGGTGGACAACTCGGTCGATGAGGCCCTGGCCGGATATTGCGACCACATCGAAGTCACCCTGACCGCCGACGGCGGCGTCCGTGTCGTGGACGACGGCCGCGGCATTCCGGTGGACATACACCCCACCGAACACAAGCCCACGGTCGAGGTGGTCATGACCATCCTGCATGCCGGTGGCAAGTTTGGCGGCAGCGGCTATGCGGTTTCCGGCGGACTGCACGGCGTGGGCATCTCAGTGGTGAACGCGCTGTCCCGCCGGGTCGACACCGAGATCCGGCGCAAGGGCCATGTGTGGCGCATGCGCTTCGCCGACGGCGGCAAGCCCCAGGGCACGCTGGTCAAGGGTGAGACAACCACCGAGACCGGGACCACGCAGACGTTTTACCCGGACCCGGAAATCTTCGAATCCGTCGAGTTCGACTTTGAAACCCTCCGCGCCCGCTTCCAGCAGATGGCTTTCCTGAACAAGGGCCTGAAGATCACGCTCACCGACGAGCGCGTGCCGGACGTGGTCGACGAGGACCCCGACCTGGATGCCATCCCCGAGGGCAAGGACGTGGCCACCGGCAGGCGCGAGGTGGTCTACAGGTATGTTGACGGACTGCTGGACTATGTCAAGTACCTCAACTCCTCCAAGAAGTATGAGCCGGTCCATGAAGACGTCATTGCCTTTGAGGTGGAGGACACCACCCGACACATGGCGGTGGAACTGGCCCTTCAGTGGACCACCTCCTTCTCCGAAAGCGTCCACACCTACGCCAACACCATCAATACCCACGAGGGCGGAACGCACGAAGAGGGCTTCCGCGCCGCCATGACCTCCTTGATCAACCGCTATGCGCGGGAAAAGGGCATCATCAAGGAAAAGGATGACAACCTCACGGGCGACGACATCCGTGAAGGCCTCACGGCCGTCATTTCCGTCAAACTCTCCGAACCGCAGTTCGAGGGCCAGACCAAGACCAAACTGGGCAACTCCGAGGTCAAGGGCTTTGTCCAGCGCGTGGTGACGGATGGCCTGGGCGACTGGCTCGAACGCAATCCCGGCCCTTCCCGCGACATCATCCGCAAGGCCATCCAGGCGTCGCAGGCCCGCATGGCCGCGCGCAAGGCGCGTGAAAACACGCGACGCAAGGGGCTGCTGGAGTCCGGCGGCATGCCAGGAAAGCTCAAGGACTGCCAGTCCAAGGACCCGGCCCTGTCCGAGATCTACATCGTGGAGGGTGACTCCGCCGGTGGCTCGGCAGTCCGCGGCCGGAACCCAACCACGCAGGCCATCCTGCCGCTGCGGGGCAAGATTCTCAACGTGGAGCGGGCGCGCCTCGACCGGGCCCTGGGCAACGCCGAGGTCCAGGCCATGATCACGGCATTTGGCGCCGGCATCGGCGAGGACTTTGATGTCGACAAGGCCCGGTACCACAAGATTGTGCTCATGGCCGACGCCGATGTTGACGGCCAGCACATCACCACCTTGCTGCTGACGCTGCTGTTCCGCTACATGCGCCCCTTGATCGAGAGCGGTTACGTGTATCTCGCGCAGCCGCCGCTGTACCGGATCAAATGGTCCAACGCGCCGCACGACTACGTCTACAGCGACAAGGAACGTGACGCCGCACTTGTGGCGGGGGCCGCGGCAGGCCGCCGCATTCCCAAGGACAACGGCATCCAGCGGTACAAGGGACTGGGTGAGATGGACTACTCCGAGCTGTGGGACACCACCATGGATCCGGCCCACCGCACCCTGCTCCAGGTCACCATGGACGACGCCGCCGAGGCCGACCAGATCTTCTCCATTCTCATGGGCGAAGATGTTGAATCGCGACGAAACTTTATTCAGCAAAACGCCAAGGACGTCCGGTTCCTCGATATTTAGGCTCACGGGAACCCGGCGTTCCCGCACGCGAATATTACGATCCAGGCATATGTTGGGAATGGAATTTAAAAGACTATGAGTGATGAAACCCCCGAAAATCCGGGCCTTGGGAACGACGAAGGTTCCTCTGACGGCGTTCTGACGGGCGAGGTCCGCAGCGACCACGACAAGGTTGAACAGATCGACCTGCAGGACGAGATGAAGCGGTCGTACCTGGACTACGCCATGGCCGTCATTGTGGGCCGCGCGCTTCCCGACGTCCGGGACGGACTCAAGCCCGTCCACCGCCGCGTGCTCTACGCCATGTTCGACGGCGGATACCGACCGGAACGCTCCTTCAACAAGTGCGCGCGCGTGGTGGGCGAGGTCATGGGCCAGTACCACCCGCACGGAGACTCCGCCATCTATGACGCCCTGGTCCGCCTGATCCAGGACTGGACGATGCGCTACCCGCTGGCGTTGGGGCAGGGCAACTTTGGCTCACCCGGAAACGACGGCGCGGCAGCCCCCCGTTACACGGAAACAAAGATGGCCCCGCTGGCCATGGAAATGGTCCGGGACATCGACGAGGATACCGTCGACTTCCAGGACAACTACGACGGCAAGAACCAGGAACCGACCATCCTGCCGTCCCGCTTCCCCAACCTGCTGGTCAACGGCTCCTCCGGCATCGCCGTGGGCATGGCCACCAACATCCCGCCGCACAACCTGCGCGAGGTGTCCGAGGGCGTCCAGTGGTTCCTGGCCAACCCGACCGTCGGCCGCGAGGAACTTCTGGAAGCCCTGATCGCACGGATCAAGGGGCCGGACTTCCCCACCGGAGCGCAGATCCTGGGCCGCAAGGGCATCGAGGACGCCTACCGCACGGGCCGCGGCTCCATCACCATGCGGGCCGTGGTCAACGTCGAGGAGATCCAGGGGCGCACCTGCCTGGTTGTCACCGAGCTGCCGTACCAGGCCAACCCGGACAACCTTGCCATCAAGATTGCCGAACTCGTCAAGGACGGCAAGATCTCCGGCATCGCCGACCTGCGTGACGAAACGTCCGGGCGCACGGGCCAGCGCCTCGTCGTCGTCCTTAAGCGCGACGCCGTGGCCAAGGTGGTGCTCAACAACCTCTACAAGCACACCCAGCTGCAGGAAAACTTCAGCGCGAACATGCTGGCCATCGTGGACGGCGTGCCGCGCACCCTGCCCCTGGACGCGTTCATCCGCCATTGGGTCACCCACCAGATGGACGTCATTGTCCGCCGCACGCGGTTCCGCCTGCGGAAGGCGGAAGAGGAAGCACACATTCAGCGGGCCCTGTTGAAGGCGCTCGACGCCCTCGACGAGGTAATCGCGCTGATCCGCCGCTCCTCCACCTCGGAGGAAGCCCGCGACGGATTGATGGCACTGCTGGAGATCGACGAGATCCAGGCCAAGGCCATCCTCGACATGCAGCTGCGCAAGCTCGCCGCGCTGGAACACCAGAAGATCCAGGACCGCGCCGATGTGCTGGAAACGATGATCACCGAGTTCAACAGGATCCTGGCCGACCCTGAGGTCCAGCGCGGCATTGTCAGCGACGAACTTGCCGAGATCACCGCCCGCTTCGGCGACGACCGCCGCACCGAGATCATGATGGGCTACGACCCCAACATGAGCATGGAAGACCTCATCCCGGAAGAGGAGATGGTGGTCACCATCACCCGCGGCGGCTACGTCAAGCGGACGCGCAGCGACAACTACCGCACGCAGCACCGCGGCGGCAAGGGTGTCAAGGGGGCGCAGCTGCGCGGCGACGACGTCGTGGAGCACTTCTTTGTGACCACCACGCACCACTGGCTGCTGTTCTTCACCAACCTGGGCCGCGTCTACCGCGCCAAGGCGTATGAGCTGGCCGAGGCCGGGCGCGACGCCAAGGGCCAGCACGTCGCGAACCTGCTGGCGTTCCAGCCCGACGAAAAAATTGCCCAGGTCATGGAGCTCAAGGACTACCAGCAGTCGCCCTATCTGGTGCTGGCCACCCGCAACGGCCTGGTCAAGAAGACCCGCCTGGAGGACTATGACACCAACCGTTCGGCCGGCGTCATCGCCATCAACCTGCGCGACGACGACGAACTGGTTTCCGCCCAGCTGGTCTCCGACACGGACGATCTCCTGCTGGTTTCCCGCAAGGGGCAGTCCATCAGGTTCACGGCCACCGACGAGGCGCTGCGTCCCATGGGCCGGGCAACCTCCGGCGTCACCGGCATGAAGTTCCGCGACCGGGACGAGCTGCTGGCCGCCAATGTGGTCACTGACGACTCCTTCGTGTTCATCGTGACCGAGGGCGGCTATGCCAAGCGGACGGCCGTGGAGGAATACCGCCTGCAGGGCCGCGGCGGGCTGGGCATCAAGGTTGCCAAGCTGGTCGAGGACCGCGGGGACCTGGTGGGGGCCCTGATCGTCCGCGAAGACGACGAAGTCCTGGTGGTGATGAGCGGCGGCAAGATAGTCCGCTCCAACGTCTCCGAGGTTCCGGCCAAGGGCCGTGACACCATGGGCGTCATCTTTGCCAAGCCCGACAAGAACGACCGGATCATCGAAGTGGCGCGCAACAGCGAACGAGGCCTTGAGCATGACGAGGACCTGGAAGACGCCGAAAACGGGGCTGACGTGGCGGTCGGCGGCGCTTTTGAAGCAAACGTCCAGACTGATGAAGTACCGTTAAGCGACCATGACGCATCAAATGGAGGTACCGATTGAGCACGAATAACCCGAATCCGCGGCCAGGTACCGCCCCGCGGGTAAGTGCACCGGCCCGCCCCGCGCAGCGTCCCGGAACGGTGGGTGCGTCGAAATCCGCACCCACGGCAAGCAAATCCGCGCCCTCCGCCGCCAAGCGGCCGGCACCGGCACGGCCGCCGCTCGTCAAGCCGGCGCCCAAGGCCAAGGCGCGACGCGCGCGACTGCTGGTCAGCAAGGTCGAGCCGTGGTCCGTGCTGAAAATGGCGTTTCTGCTGTCCGTTGCCCTGGGCATCATCACCGTCGTTGCGGCCATTGTGCTCTGGTCCGTCCTGGACGTGATCGGCCTCTTTGACAAGGTCAACGCCCTCATGACGGACATCCAGGGCTCCGAAGGCGGTTCGGCCTTCGACCTGATGAAGTTTGCCTCCCTCGGCCAGGTGGCCTCCTACTCGACCATCATTGCCGTCGTCAATGTGGTGCTCTTGACCACGCTGTCAATGTTGTCCGCAGTGCTCTACAACATCTCCGCCACGCTGGTGGGCGGCATCGGCGTAACCCTCACCGATGACTAGAAATCCCTTGAAATCCTTGGACCGGCGGGCCCGAATACAACCCGGACCCGCCGATTTGGGACTTTGGGATTGTGTGGGGTAAAGTTTTGTCTCGGCCCGATGCGGGCCAGAGGGGGCGTATAGCTCAGGCGGTTAGAGCGCTTCGCTGATAACGAAGAGGTCCCAGGTTCAAGTCCTGGTACGCCCACGGAGCAAACCCGGTTCTTGCGTAAGGCAGGTGCGATGTGAAGAAGTTGCTGGTGGTCATGGCAGCTCTTGGTGCCGCGGCCTTTCTGAACAAGAAGTGGCAGGATTCCAAGGTTGCGAAAGCGGCCTGGAGCAAGGCGACAGACACGGTCAACTAGCCTCCACACATGAACCACCCCATGGGGGCATGGCGCAATTGGTAGCGCACCTGCTTTGCAAGCAGGGGGTTCGGGGTTCGAGTCCCCGTGCCTCCACCATGGAAGAACACCCCGGCCCGCGCGGCCGGGGTGTTTTTGCTTTCAGCACCCTCGGCCCCGGCGGGATGCCGCCCGCCCATGACCTAGTGTTGAGTCGTGATCTTGTTCCTGGCCGTAGTCGGCATTTTGGGTGTTTCGGCTTCGGGGCCCATCATGGCCGCCACGGCCGCACCGGCACTGACCATCGCCTTTTGGCGCAATGCCATAGGTGCCGTGGCCATGGGCACGCCCGTGCTGCTGCGCAATCGGGCGGCCCTCAAGGGGCTGACACGCGCGGAGCTGAAATGGTCCGGCATTGCCGCCGCCGCCCTGGCCCTTCACTTTGCGTGTTTTGTCACCTCGGTGAAGCTGACCAGCGTTGCCGCCGCAACGGCCCTGGTATGCCTGCAGGCGGCCTGGATTGCGCTGTTCCAGTGGACGCGCGGACGCCGCCCCGCCCGGGCCATCATCCTGGGCCTGGGCGTCTCGCTGCTTGGGGTGGTGGCCATTACCGGATTCGACGTGGGAGTGTCCTCCGCGGCACTGACCGGTGACGTCCTGGCCCTGGCGGGCGGCGCGCTGGCCGCCATTTACACCCTGGCCGGCTCCAAGGCCCGCAAGAGCATGTCCACCACCTTGTACACGGGACTTTGCTACTCCATGGCCTCGGTGCTGCTGCTGGCCATGTGCCTGGCGGCCCGCCAGCCCTTGATCCATCTGCCCCCCGAAGCTTGGTGGGGGATCATCGCCGTGACCGTGGCGGCCCAGCTCCTGGGCCACACCATCTTCAACCACCTGCTCGCCACCATTTCCCCCTTGGTGGTGTCCATGATGATCCTGCTGGAAATTCCCGGGGCGGCGCTGCTGGCGGGATATTTCCTCGGCGAGACGCTGCCCGCCGGCACCTATGCCGGACTGGCGCTCATCATCGCCGGACTGGCCGTGGTGGTCCTGCAGCAGGGCCGGGGCGGCATCAAGGCACAATAGATTCAAGGCACAATCAATTCAAGGCACAATACGAAGGGGCCCGGACCGGAACCGGCCGCGGACCCCTTCATGCCGCGGCGCCCCACAGGCGCGGCCGCGGCCGTCGATGCTTTATTTGTTGGGATCCTTGGGCTTCGGGGCCGCGTGCCTGCCCTCATCCGAGGCCGCCGGATTGGCGTCCTCCGTCGTTGCATTCGCCTGGCCGTCCACGGCAGCGTCCGGGCTGGCAACGTCCTGGACAACGGCGTCGGCCGCGGGGACGGGGGCGGGGACCTCGGCGTCCTGCGCCGGCACAATTGCCGGGGCGGCAGGCGCGGCGGGTGCCACGGACACGGGCGTCTTCCACGGATCAGGCACCGGCTTGGAGGCCTTCCAGGCGGCAACGCCGGCAGCCGTCGCGGCAGCAAGGACACCGAGCACGATCCAGCCCTTGCCGCCCTTCTTCCGGCTCCTGCGGAGTTCCGCGGCAGCTGACTTCGCCGCCTTCGCCGCAACCTTTTCGGCGCGCTTGACCGCCTTCCTGCCCCCGCCGAGCCTGGCCGCCACAACGCGGGCCTGCTCAGGCGCCTTGGACGTTTCCAGGGCAGCGGCCACGGAATTTGCCGCGTCGCCAAGCTTCTCGGAGAATTTCGGAATGAATTCGCCCACCACCTTGTCGCGGGCCGCCGCCAGGGCCGGGGTGGCGTTGTCCAGGGCAACATGGAGGCGTGGGGCGGCCTCGTCCACCGCGTCGGAAATCCTGGGGGCCAGCCGTTCCAGGCCTTCCTGGAGCCGGGGGGCGACGGCTGCGACGCCGTCGGCGGTGTACTGGGCGGCCCTGCGGATCCCGTCCTGGACCTTGGGCGAGGCCGTTTCAATGCCCTTTTCGATGCGGGGCGCCGCCCATCCCCAGGCCGCTTCCACGCGGGGCGCGGTCCATTCCTTTGCGGTCTCCACACGGGGGCCGGCCCACTCGCGGGCGTTGTCCACCCCGGCGTTCAGCGAGCCTTCCAGGCCATGGGTAAAGCGATCCACTGTCTTCACGTTTTCCTCCAGGTGTCGTCCGTCTTTCTTTGTTAGCCTACGTCGGTCGGTGTCCGCGTGCTATCCCCCGGCAGTTCGCCCGGCGCGGAATGCAGGCACCCGGGAGGAAAATTGCCAGTTTGGCGTGGCAGAATGGCGCCATGACTGCTACCCCAACCGCAAAAGCAACCATCAGCACGAGCCTGGGCGACATCGAGGTATTGCTCTTTGGCAACCACGCGCCCAAGACCGTCAAAAACTTTGTGGGCCTGGCCACCGGTGAAATCGAATGGACCCACCCCGCCACCAATGAAAAGTCCAACGCCCCCCTGTACAACGGGACTATTTTCCACCGCATCATCAAGGACTTCATGATCCAGGCCGGCGATCCCCTGGGCCGCGGCGTGGGCGGGCCCGGCTACCAGTTCGACGATGAAATCCACCCCGAACTGAACTTTAACGAGCCGTACAAGCTGGCCATGGCCAACGCCGGCCTCCAGGGCGGGCGCGGCACGAACGGCTCACAGTTCTTCATCACCACCATCCCCACCGGCTGGCTCCAGGGCAAGCACACCATCTTCGGCGAAGTGGTGGACGCGGGATCCAAGGCCGTTGTTGACGCCATTGAAAGCGTAGCCACGGGTCCCGGCGACAAGCCGCGCGAGGACGTTGTCATCAACTCCATCACGGTGGAGAACGTCTAAGCACTCCTTCGAATCATCCGGCCGCCGGCGGCACGGCTTGCAGGGCCCGCGCGCCCTGCGGTCCTACCGCCGGCGGCCACTAACTTTTCCATCCCGTTACGAGGATCCAAGCCATGAGCCTTCCGCTTCCGGGCGCCGGTGCCCCAGCCGGCGCCCCAGTCTGCCCCCGCCACCCCGACAGGGTCTCCTATGTGAGCTGCCAGCGGTGCGGACGGCCCACGTGCCCGGAATGCCAGCGCAGCGCCGCCGTCGGCGTGCAGTGCGTGGACTGCGTGCGCGAAACCGCCAGGAACATGCCGGCGCGACGGACCATCTTTGGCGGCGCCGTGCGGACGGGCCGTCCCGTGGTCACGCTCACCATGATGGCCATCTGCGTTGCGGCCTATGTGCTGGACCTGGTCATCCCGAACGGCCTCGTCTTCCGGATGTTCGCGTATGCGCCCTTCTATACGGAGAGCGAACCGTGGCGCATGGTCACCTCGGCGTTCCTGCACTCCACGAACATCATGCACATTGCCTTTAACATGTACGCGCTCTGGATTCTGGGCCAGGCCCTGGAACCGGCGTTCGGCCGCGCCCGCTTCGTGGCCATTTACTTCATCAGCGCCCTGGCGGGTTCGGTTGGCGTCCTGTTGATGACCCCCATCGACACGACCGTGGTGGGTGCGTCGGGCGCCATCTTTGGCTTGTTTGGGGCATTGTTCGTGGTGCAGCGCAAGCGCGGCGGCGACCTCCGAGCCATCATCGTCCTGTTGGTCATCAACGCGGCCCTGGGCTTTTTCATCCCCGGCATCGCCTGGCAGGCACATCTCGGCGGACTCGTGGCCGGCGCATTGTGCGCCGCAGTCATTGCCTACGCACCCGTCAAGAACCGCAACATCATCCAGTGGGGCGGCATGGCCACCGTCGTATTGATCATGGTGGGGCTGACCCTGTACAAGGTGTCGACGTTCCCTGCCTTCACCATCGGCTGACGTCGGCCCCGCATTCGGCGGTCCGGTCCGGGGCTACTGCGGCTGGATGCTGCGGTAGTCCCCGGCATAGTGCAGCAGCGGCGACATGGCCGGCTGCCGAACGGTGGCGCTGCCCATGGAAACCACCTGTCCGACCACCAGCAGGTGGGTCGCCTCCTCGTGCACAGCCGTGGTTGCCAACTCAAAATAGGCCAGACCGCCGTCCAGGACGGCACAGCCCGTTGCCGGTCCGCGCCGAAACGGCACCTGCGACAACAGGCCCTCGATCGGCGCACCCGGGCTCGCGAGCCAATTTGCCTGCCTGCGCTGGCCGGCCGCAAGCAGCGTCAGCGCCCATTGGCCCGACGCGGCAACGGCCTGGGCAATCCTTGACCCCTCGTAAAGGCTGACCAGCATTGTCGGAGGGTCGTAGGAAACTGACAGGTAGGCGCTCACCGTCGCGGCGTAGTCGCGCTTCCGCCACACAGTGCTGACAACCCCCACTCCGGCCGCCTGCTCCGCGCTGAGACGGCGGTATTCGTCGATGTCGGCCTGGCCCGGCTCCTGGGGGGAAAACTGTTGGGATTCGAGCGGGCCGGTGATTTCCATGGTTCCATCGTCCCACGCATCCGGACTTGTCCACAGGACTGTCCACACATGGGCATAACTTACAGAGCTGTAGTTCTAGTAACTGAAAATCCATCGAACAAGGCTTTTCCACAGCGTTATTCACAATGGGTATAAGTTACACACATGTAATTCCACAGCTGTGGATTACTTTGCGGCGGGAAATTTGTGCAGCGTGAGACCCGCCTTGCCCAAGGTTATCCACTTCTGTGGATAACCTTGTGAACAACTGCCGAGACCACAGTTTTCGAAGACCGCCTGTGGACAGCCTGCGAAAGTTGTCAACGCCGGTGGATAAGTGTTCTACGGCTTGTGGAAAGATACCCACACTGTGGATAAGTATGGGGACAAGGTGTGAACAACGATGCCTTGTCGATGGACACATGGCGGTAATGTCAGTCACAACCCCTAACATGTCGACTAATAGGTGGCTCGTCCATAGAATAAGGGCGGGGCATGCGGCGGGACCTTGAGAATGATTCAGCCGCATATGGGGACTGCCGTTTCCGGAGCACGCTGCGGACATGGTGCAGGAGGGGGGAAACGCATGGCGCGCCGGGCTGACGTGGATGACATTGTTGCGCAACTCAAGGACCGCTCGTCAAGGGGCGTCCTCATCGTAGGACCGCACGGCGCAGGCAAGACCTGGATGCTGGGACGGGTCATGGAGGCCCTGGACCCCGGCTGCACCACCATCAGGCTGTCCCCCAGCCAGGCCCTGTCCTCCGTGCCTTTTGGGGCAGTCAACGCCCGGATCGGGCAGGACCTGATTCGCAGCAGTGACTTTTACGCCGTGTTGCAGGGCCTGATGGACCAGGTCGAGGCGGCCGTGGCGGCCGGCAACAGGGTGTTCCTTCTCGTGGACAACGGCGAATACCTGGACGGCCAAAGCGCGGCCGTCATCACCCAGGTGGTCATGTCCACCGAGGCCAAGCTGATCCTGGTGGACCACCCGGGCGGCCACCGCACCCACCTGCGTGAACTATGGCGCGACGGCTACCTGGCCCGCTTCGAGCTGGCCCCGCTGAAGTCCGCGGACGTCCAAAAATTCATCGGGGACGTCCTGGGCGGCACCGTGTCCATTGCCGCTGCCGACTACCTCTCCAGCAGGTCCGCCGGGAACCCGCTGGTCCTCAAGGGGCTGGTTTCCGGCGCCCTGGAAGAGGGGACCCTGCAGCAGGTGGACGGGGTCTGGGTGCTTGACCATCCGGGCGACCACCTCGGCACCGAATCACGCGACTTCCTCCAGATGGACCTTGACCAGCTGGAGCCGGACTCCCGGCGGATGATTGAAATTCTGGCACTGGCCGGCCCGCTCCCGTTGGACGTGCTGCTGGATCTGACGGGCACGGACACCATCGACGACATCCAGCAGCGGGATCTGGTGAGCATCTCTCCCGGCGCGACCCTCATGATGGGACTCTCCCGACCCGCCACGGCCGGACCCATCCGGCACATGGTGCCCATTGGACGGAGCCGCCGCCTCCTTGCCGACGTGTCCAACGTGCTTGTTCCCGGCCCGGATGCCGGAGCGGACATGGTCATCAACTTCACGCGGTGGACGCTCGACTGTGGGCTGCCGGTTGAGGACGGCCGAATCGTCGCTGCGGCTGCCATGGCCAACCAGCACCTGCGGCTCAACGACGCCATGCAGTTCAGCAGCCTGCATGTCTCCGCCCAGCATTCGGCGGCCCTTCTGGCGCAGCGGTCCATCGCGCACCTCAACCACAACTGGGTGGACCAGGCGCGCACGCTGGCCGCCAAGAGCCTGGAGCTGGCACGCACGGCCGACGCCGGAGCTGCCGCCCTCCGGGCCGTCCACCTCGCCTACTTTGCCGACCGCGAG
>Ga0134128_10002205_pt1 | contig 24243 bp, 25 predicted proteins | sample KB31754_FD_96462 | JGI IMG/M metagenome (GOLD analysis project Ga0134128, IMG submission 96462) | Terrestrial soil microbial communities with excess Nitrogen fertilizer from Kellogg Biological Station, Michigan, USA - KB3-175-4 | ecosystem: Environmental > Terrestrial > Soil > Unclassified ...
CGCTTTCCGCGATCCGGTCGCGCCGGCCCCAGCTCGTCATTCTCGACATCTGGCTTCAGGGTTCGCGCCTCGACGGCATCCATGTGCTCGACGCCATCAAGCGCGAGCATCCCGAGTTGCCGGTGGTGATGATCTCGGGCCATGGCACCATCGAGACCGCGGTGGCCTCGATCAAGAAAGGGGCCTACGATTTCATCGAGAAGCCGTTCAAGTCCGACCGCCTGCTGCATGTGGTGGAACGGGCGCTGGAAGCGGCGCGGCTGAAGCGCGAAATCCAGGAATTGAAACTCAAGGCCGGCGACGATGGCGAGATGGTGGGCCAGTCCTCGGTGATCGCCCAGTTGCGCGCCCTGATCGACAAGATCGCTCCCACCAACAGCCGGATTCTGATTTCCGGCCCCGCCGGTTCGGGCAAGGAAGTCGCAGCGCGCCTGATCCACGCGCATTCGCGCCGCGTCACCAACGCCTTTGTCGCCATCAATTGCGCCACCATGGCGCCAGGCCGGATCGAGGCCGAATTGTTCGGCATCGAGCAGGGCGACAGCCACAAGACCGGCCTGTTCGAACTGGCGCACAACGGCACGCTCTATCTGGACGAAGTCGCCGACATGCCGCTGGAGACGCAGGGCAAGATCCTGCGCGTATTGATCGACCAGACCTTCACGCGGCTGGGCGGCACCACCCGCGTCCAGGTGGATGCGCGGGTGATCTGCTCGACCACGCGCGACCTTCGCGCCGAGACCGAGGCCGGCCGCTTCCGCGAAGACCTTTATCACCGCCTCAATGTGGTGCCGTTGCGGATTCCGTCGTTGGCGGAACGGCGCGACGACATCCCCGGGCTGATCGCGCATTTCATGAAGCGCCTGTCGGCGGCCAGCGGCTTGCCGGTGCGCAACATCGGCGACGACGCCATGGCGGTACTGCAGGCCCATAGCTGGCCCGGCAATGTCCGCCAGTTGCGCAACATCGTCGAGCGGCTGTTGATCCTGGCCAGCGACGACCTCAACGAGACCGTCACCGCCGATCTTCTGCCCACCGATCTGGGCAGCGGCAATGGCTGGGGCGGCCAGAAGGGCGGCGATCTGGTGATCTCGCTACCCTTACGCGAAGCGCGGGAGATTTTCGAGCGCGACTATCTGGTGGCGCAGATCAACCGCTTTGGCGGCAACATCTCGCGCACGGCCGCCTTCATCGGCATGGAACGCTCGGCGCTTCACCGGAAGCTCAAGTCCCTGGGTGTGGGCTCGTCGCAGACTTTCAACGCGTGAAGCGCTGTTTCTCCCTCCACCATGGCGGGGCTTGACCCAGCCATCCAGATGAGGCCCATGCACGCCATGACATTCGTGTGAGTTCACAATGATCCGATGGAATTCCTCTCGCGCGCCGGCGGGACGCGTCGCCTATGTCAACGGCCGCTATATTCCGCACGGCCGGGCCCGGGTGCATGTCGAGGACCGCTCGCTGCAACTGGGCGACGGCATCTATGAAGTCACGGCCATCGTCGATGGCCGCTCGATCGACGAGGAGCCGCATTTGGACCGCATGGAGCGGTCCTTGCGTGAAATCGGCATGGCGATGCCGATGGACCGCGCCGCCATGAAGCTGGTGATGCGCGAGATGATCCGGTTGAACCGGGTAAAGGAAGGGCTGCTCTATATCCAGGTCTCGCGCGGCACGGCCCGGCGCGATCATCCAATCCCCGTCGAGCCGCTGCGTCCCACCTTAATTATGACGGCGCGCTCGGCCGACCCGGAGTTGAGCGAGAAAAAGCGCAGAGAAGGCGTTGCCGTGATCACGCGGCCCGACCAGCGCTGGGCAAGGCGCGACATCAAGACGGTGCAGCTTTTGCCCAATCTTCTGGCCAAGACCGAGGCGCGCAAGCACGGCGCCTATGAGGCCTGGTTGGTGGACGGCGAAGGTTTCGTTACGGAAGGTGCCTCGACCAATGCCTGGATCGTGGACAAGGACGGTCATGTGGTCACGCGCCAGCTTAGCAACGACATCCTGCCCGGCGTCACGCGGCGCGTGATTCTGGAAGCGGCGGCCGAGGCCCAGCTCACCATTGCCGAACGCAAATTCAGCGTGGAAGAGGCCAAACAGGCGCGCGAAGCTTTTATTTCCTCTGCGTCAGGGGCGGCGATTCCGGTGGTGGCGATTGACGGCGTGAAGGTGGGCGAGGGCAAGCCCGGCCCCTTGGCGCGCCGGATACGCGAACTCTATGCCCGCAAGGCGGGCATTCCGGCCTAAAGCCCCGTTACGATTTTTTCGCTTTCGCGGCCCGCCGCATCCACTATGCTTGCTGCCACTGGCCCAATTTTTTAGGGCGAACGACAAAGGGGAAAACCCCATAGGCGAAACAATGAGCGAAAAACAACAAAATCTGCAAGACACGTTCCTCAACGCCGTCCGCAAAAGCAAAGCCTCGGTCACGATCTTCCTGGTCAATGGCGTCAAGCTTCAGGGCAACATCACCTGGTTCGACAACTTCTGCGTGCTGCTCCGCCGCGATGGCCAGGCGCAACTGGTTTATAAGCACGCCATCTCGACCGTGATGCCAATGGGCCCGATCCAGCTTCAGGATGAAGCCGCGCACGAGTCCGCCTGATCTTGGCCGGCCGTAAAGACGAGCGGGACCGCGTTTCAGCCTTCGTCATTCATGTCGAGCCCAAATCGCGCGCCCAGAATACGCGCGATGCCGAGGCGCGCCTGGAAGAAACGGTCGGCCTGGCCGGCGCCATCGATCTCGATGTGGTGGAAGCGAAAATCGCGCCCCTGGCGCGGCCCACGCCCGCCACGATGATCGGTTCGGGCAAAGTGGCCGAAATCGCAGCGGACGCCAAAGCGCGCAAGCCGGACGTCGCGATCGTCAATGCCCAGCTCAGTCCGGTGCAGCAGCGCAATCTGGAAAAGGCCTGGGGCACGAAGGTGCTGGACCGCACGGCGCTGATCCTGGAGATTTTCGGCGAACGCGCCGCCACCAGGGAAGGGCGGCTGCAAGTGGAGTTGGCCCATCTCACCTATCAGCGCTCGCGGCTGGTCCGAAGCTGGACCCATCTGGAGCGGCAACGGGGCGGCTTCGGCTTCCTGGGCGGGCCCGGCGAGACCCAGATCGAAGCCGACCGCCGCCTGATCGGCGCGCGCATCGTCAAGATCAAGCGCGAGCTGGAAGGGGTCGCGCGCACCCGCTCCTTGAGCCGCCAGGCCAGGCGGCGGGTGCCGTTCCCCGTGATCGCGCTGGTGGGCTACACCAATGCCGGCAAATCCACCCTGTTCAACCGCCTCACCAAGGCCGACGTACTGGCCAGGGATCTGTTGTTCGCCACCCTCGATCCCACCATGCGGGGGCTGAAGCTGCCGAACGCGACCCGCGTGATCCTGTCTGACACGGTGGGCTTCATCGCCGATCTGCCCACCGAACTGGTGGCCGCCTTCCGCGCCACCCTGGAAGAGGTGCTGACGGCCGACGTGATCGCCCATGTCCGCGACGCCCATCATGACGAGAGCGAAGCGCAAAAGGCCGATGTGCTGAAGGTGCTGGCCGAACTGGGGGTGCCGGAAAGCCGGCCCATGATCGAGATCCTGAACAAGATCGACCTGCTGCCCGACGAAGTCCGCGACGGGTTGCTCGCCGGGAAACTTATGAGCAAGCAAACGGGGGGCAAGCGGGCGGTGGCGGTATCGGCGCTGACGGGTGAAGGGCTGGACACGCTTTTGGCCCGTTTCGAGGCAGAGGTGACGCATGACAACATCGGTCTGGAGTTGAGTTTGGAGGCCAGCGACGGCGCCAATCTGGCCTGGGTCTATCGCCATGCCGAAGTGACCAGACGGCGCGAGCGGGGCAACCGCATTGCCCTTTCACTCAGGATTTCTCCACAGGAGATGGTGCGTTTCCAAGATCGCTTCCCGGGGAAAATAAAGCTTTCCCAAAAGGCTGCCGCACGGTCCTGATGTGAACAAGTAAGAGCAGAGCGTTGTTAGTAATTCAGGCCTCGGTCTGTTTCGCTTTCTGCCAGAGCGCTTCCATTTCATCCAAAGTGGCATCCGCAAGGTTACGGCCCTGCGCCTTAAGTGCCGCTTCGATGAAGTGGAAACGGCGGGTGAATTTGGCGTTGGCCGCGCGCAAGGCGGATTCCGGGTCCACCTTGAGGTGGCGGGCAAGATTGGCCATCACGAACAACAGGTCGCCGACCTCCTCGGCCCGCTTGGCGGGATCGAGCCCGGCATCCACCACTTCGCGCGCTTCCTCGGCGATTTTCTCCACCACTTTTTGGGCATTGTCCCAGTCGAATCCGACGCTTGAGGCGCGGCGTTGAAGTTTTTCGGCGCGCAAAAGCGCGGGCAGGGCGAGCGGCACATCGTCCAGGATGCTGGCCGCCTTGTCCTTGGCCTTGGCTCGCCGTTCTTCCGCTTTCAATTCCTCCCAGGCCAGCTTCTGGCTGTGCTGGTCAGGCTGGGCTTGGCCATCGCCGAAGACGTGGGGATGGCGGCGGATCATCTTGGCCGTGACGGCCTCGACCACGTCGCCGAAATCGAACAATCCCAATTCCTCGGCCATGCGCGCGTGAAACACCACCTGAAACAACAGATCGCCCAGTTCGTCGGGCAGCGCCTGGTAGTCGCGGTCCTCGATGCTGGCTGCGACTTCATAGGCTTCCTCGACCGTGTAAGGCGCGATGGTGTCGAAGGTCTGGACCCGGTCCCAGGGACAGCCGTCAGGACTGCGCAGCCGGCGCATGATCTCAAGTAGTTGGGCGATGTCGCGGGTGGGTTTGGGAGTCGCCATGGGACGGGATTGGAGGGGGCCGGGCAGCCGATCGCAAGGCGCTTCACGCCCAGGTCTCGTTCCACTCACATCCAGAATTTGGCGATAGTATACTTGACGTAGGAAGAAATCGGGCTTATAAAGGCGGCATAAGGAGTTAGCCCATGCCTGCCCAATTACCCGCCCGCTTCAAAGATGAAAAAGCCGCAAGGAAACATCTTGAGGGGCTTTTATGGCCGGAAGGCCCGATCTGCCCGCATTGCGGCGTTGTAGCCGAAGCCACCCAGCTCAAGGGCAAGTCCACGCGCCCCGGCGTCTATTGGTGCAATGCCTGTCAGAGCCCTTTCAGCGTGACCGTGGGCACCTGCTACGAGCGTTCCAAAATCCCGTTGAACACGTGGCTCTATGCGACCCATCTTCTTTGCGCGTCAAAGAAGGGCATTAGCTCCCATCAACTCGCCCGCATGTTGGGCGTCGCCTACAAGACCGCATGGTTCATGACGCATCGCATTCGTGAAGCGATGGCTGTTGTGCCGGGCTCAGAAGGCCCGCTAGGCGGTGAGGGCCAGGTTGTCGAAGCCGATGAAACGGAACTAGGCAAGTCCGCCAAGTCGCGCTCCAAGGGTCGCAAGCACAATCTGAAATTCGTGTCCCTGATTGAACGCGGCGGCAAGGTCCGTTCGCGCGTCATCACCGGCGCGAATGGCCCGATCAGCATTGATATTCACAAGGCGCTGCGTTCCGAGATTGACCCGGCGACCACGCTCCATACGGACGGCGCGAAGCATTACAAGCTGCGCTATCTCGATCACGAGTCCGTAGATCACAACAAGGAATTTGCCCGCGAAGGGAAGGGCGCTCACACCGTCCACGTGAACAGTGCCGAAGGCTATTTTTCCATCTTTAAGCGCGGTCTTGTTGGCACCTATCAGCACATGAGCGAACAGCATTTGCCGCGTTATCTGGCAGAGTTTGATTTTCGCATGAGCCATCGCGCGAAGCTCGGATACACCGACGATATGCGTACCGACAAAGCGTTGCAGGGCATCGTCGGAAAGCGCCTCACATATCGGCGGACTGACAACGCCCAAGACAATCCGACAACAAGCGCTTGATTTCATCCGCTGGCGCAAGGCCAGGGGCTACAAAATCACGCCTTTTCGCCGCGCCCCTTGGAAGGGCTGGTTCTGGAAGCGCCGCGACTCGGCTTAGGCTTAGCTTTCATATCGGCGTGGGGCTTCGGCGGCGTTTTCAGCATCCGCAACAAGACCTGATCTTCGCGACTAAGGGGCTTAGACATGGGTACTCCTCGCAAACGGCCGCCCAGGATTAAAAAACCGCCGCCGCCACGGACGCCGCCCAAGCCAAATGCTTGGGATAGGCCAGCGCTGCCAGCAAAGGGCGATTTGGAGATGAATACCACATATCTGTCGGTCGGTCGCGCTCTGAGCCACTGGGAAAACTTTGAAGCGTACCTCGCTTATATTTTTACCGAGACTATAGGCGCACAACCATCGAAAGATATTGCTGCCGTCAGAGCGTATGGATCGATAATTTCGTTCTCTAGCCGGGCAGAGATGTTGAAGGCCGCTTCCGAAGCATTGTTTTTTATGAAGCCGAATACTGGCCTGAAGGACGAATTTGATTATCTGATGGAAAATGCAATCGGTTTTAGTGGACGGCGCAATGATATCGCTCACGGCGTAGTGGGCCACCACCCAGATTTTTATGCATCTGACGAAGAGAACCCTTCGGCGGGATATGTGCTGTTACCTGCGGAATACGCCACCAAGAAGCGAATACTAGCCTCGGGCGGCCTGCTTAATCCGGTCAAACAATCTCCGATGTATTATTATGGGTCACAAGAAATCGATTGGATTGCCGTTAGGTTTCGAGCTTTACGTATGCTCGGCTCAAACTACCTGAAGCGTTTACACGCCTTCCTTTCTAGTTCCCCTTGGTGACTGGCTGCACGCCAAACAATCTTGGTGACCGACCTAGCGGTAGCCGTGTCCATGTCATCCAGAAATTGGACAAGTGCAACGACCGCCGCTTCTTCCATCGCCGGAGATAGAGAGGGAATTTCCTTGGCCTTGGGCGCGCCCACGTCACAGTCCTAACGGGACGGCTCTCATACGAAAATCTAGGCGGTAGTACCGAGAGCCATCCCGGTAGCTTGGCGTCGGCCTGTCGAGTAAGGGGATACCGTACCGGCAGTTCCTACGTCAAGTATACTATCGCCCAGAATTTTCGTATAAGTAATATTATGTCAAATTATGAGGTGATTATATACATGACAAAGGTAGCCACAATGGCTATGTAGGCCATGACAGGCCGATACTCAGGCGCGCGCCTTACGAGGCCGCGCCATGAGGCGCATCCGGCGCAAGTCCAAGTCTCCTGCGGGCGGCCTTCCTACCGCCCCGGTCAAGAGCCGACGACGTAAGGTCTGCCTCCCGGTCACTCATGGCCGGTCCGGGCCACTTCAAGCTGAAAAGAGTCGGAGGCCAGATGCGGATGAGTTGGCCGCCATCTGGCATGGCGAACCGCCACCGTTCGACGAAGCCGGGTATCGGGAGACTGAGAACCTGAATAAACAGCTTACCGAGGACTTGTGTGGTGGAGTGCCCATTAAAGTAGGTCGGCGTCTTGTTAAGGTCGGTGTTTGGCCCCGGATTGGGGATGCCAAAAAGCGCCGCTGAAATCCATTCAGGCTTCCAGTCTTTCCGATCAAAATCTCCAATCCATACCGCCCAGTTTCGCCTTGGCGGCAGGAACCGCCGCATTAGATACTTTCGCTGCATGTGATGGGTCGTAATATGATCGCCAACGTCATATTCCGCGATGATGGCCTTTAGTACTGCCCACGCAGCCACGCGTTCCTGATCTTTCGCGGATAGCCGGAACTGATCCCCATGCATCAGTTTTTCCAGTACGGGCTTGGCCGGTTCTTCAATACGCTGGCGCATCCATCCGTTGTTGCAGTTGGGACCGCACACGCATTTGATCTGCCAGTCGCGGAGCGCGCCGGGCATTTTCGTGACCCACAGGTTGTCACGGTTTACCAAACGAAAGCCGCGCACTCCTTTGACTCGTCCGGGGACGCGCGGAGCCATATAGCGGTGACTCCACCGTGGGAAAATATGTTCCCTCGTGGTAGGCTTTCGGCCACAGAAAATGCAGCGTTCTGTTTCCGACACCATCGAAGGACGACCTATGGCTGAGGATCAGTACTCGGAAAAAGAGACGGAAAAGCGCATGAATGACGCGCTTCGCCGGGCGCTGAATACGCCACATAAGCCCCATACCGATGTTAAGGCCAAAAAAGCGAAGAGTCCTAAGCGTCGGGGTCGAGCAAAGACAAAATCAGCCTAAGCCGGTCGCGGCCCTGCCGGAATTTCCGGGTATCAGGCCGCGCCAGGGCGTTGATACGTCAACCGCTTGCCTTCCGCATCTTTGATGATGCGGGCGGCGCGCGTGGTGTCATCAACACCAAGCTTGGAGCGGTTGTTCATCCTGAAATCAAATTCGTTCAAATAACGCTGCAAATGGGCCGGGCTGATGTGCTGATAAGTGCCGACCAGCCCGCGCTTGAACAGGCTGAAATAGCCCTCAGCCGTGTTGGTGTGGACCTTGGCGCTCTTGCCCTTGCGGACATACTCTTTGGAGTGATCCACGCGCTCATGGTCCGCCACGATGGAGCGGAGCGAGTTCGCCATATCGGTGTGAAGGGTCGCTTCCGGATGCAGATGCTTCCGCACCTCATTCCGCAACTGCATCGCGCCGCCGTCGATTACAGCGGAACGCACCTGCCCGTCACGCTCGACCAAGGCCACGAATTTCTTGTTCTTATGGCGCGCGCGACCGCCCCTAACCTTCGTCTTACGACCGGGGCTAATCTCGGTTTCGTCCACTTCCACAACCTTGCCTTCGCCGCCCATCGGGCCGAGGTCGCCCTTGGCCGGTCCCATAGCTTCGCGGATACGGTGCGCCATGAACCACGCGGATTTGTAGGTCACGCCAAGCTGGCGATGTAACTGGTGGGCGCTGAAACCCTTTTTGGACCCGGCATAGAGGTAGAAGCCCAAGGCCCATTTGGTCAGGGGGATTTTGCTGCTTTCCATGACGCCGCCCGTGGTCACGGTGAACTGGCCGTCACAGGCGTTGCAGTGGATCAGGCCGGGGCGCGCGGACTTGCCCGTGACCCGATAGACCCGCTGTTTCTCGCCACAATGGGGGCAAACGGGACCTTCCGGCCAACGGATCGCCTCAAGATGGGCGCGGGCCTTGGTTTCGTCGCTGAAAATGGGGTTATTCAGGTTCATCGGCTCAAATCCATCTAGTTCAATTAAACTAGGGCTCGGGCCTACCTTTGTCAAGTATATAATGGCCAATTATGAGGCGATTGTATACTTGGCGTACCGAGAATCAGGCGAAGTATACAATCGCCAATTATCATGGGATATCGGCCCTGGGCCGGGCCTGCCGGCGCTAAAGACCGTGAACTTCGAGCCAGGAGATGCCGTCCTTTTTCAAGGTGGCATTCAGCAATCCGGCCTTGGCTAACCTTACACAAGCCTCGTGATCTATATCTTTCCTGACCTGGCTGACGCGATCGCATACTCGATCAACGCTATCCAATTCACTGGCTAGCATTCTCTGCACGACAATCAGGCCAACGACAACTCCAATTCCGATGAGCCATCTTCGGCTTGAGCGCTTCATAGAGCAGTCCTCCGCGGATGCTTCCACACTGTTTACCTAAAACTGTCGCCAACTACGCCGGCGCGTAGGTCAGCCTGACTGTGTCTTCGCCGACGAGATCGAAAGAAACCAGCCGCAGCGGCGGGCGCGGGCCGGCAAAGAACGGCGCGCCTTGGCCCAATACGACGGGACGGAAGTGAAGCCGGTACTCATCGATCAGGCCCAGCTTGGTCAGGCTTCCCGCCAGCTCGGGCCCTGAAACCGCAACCTCGCCCGCAAGCCGCGCCTTGAGCTCCCGTATCGCAGCCTCGATGTCATCCGAGATCAGTGTGGCGTTAGGTCCGACCGATTTCAGTGTGCGCGACACCACCCATTTCGATTGCCGCCGCCAGGCAGCTGCGAACTCGCGATGGTCGGCGGTCCATTCGGGCTTGTCTTCGTCCCAATAGCGCATGATCTCGTACATGCGCCGGCCGTACAGGCTGCCGGTCACATGGCGCACCCGCTCGATCCAGTAACGAAACAGCTTTGGCCCTGTCGGCATCTTTTCGTGATCGACATAGCCGTCCAGGGACAGGTTCATTCCAAATACGAACTTCGCCATGCATTCATCTTACGACTGAATAAATCCGGACTTTGTTGAACGTCGATCAGGCGGTGAAGTAGTTGCACGATCCCGTTGCGCTGACGGGCCCCTGGACGACCTGGCAATCATTGGGCGCGATGAACAAGGCGCAATCCTTGCAGGTATCGCTGGTGGCATTGTCCTGATAGCCGGCCTCTTTCTTGGTGGCCTTGGGTTGATCCTGCGCCCGCGCTGACCTCGACCTAAATCCCGCGACAGCCGCCAGGCCAATAAAACCGCGCTGCAAAAACCGGCGCCTGCCGGGGCATGTTTTGTCTTCAGCCATGGCGCCTCCCCTAGGTTCGACCAATGTATTATCGCGCCAGAACGTCGAAATGCCAGCCGCAACTGGGACAGCCCCAGCGGTCGAACTTGTCATGCTTGACAGACACTTTGGGCACCATCGTGACCTTTTTTCCGTGCTGGACCCAGCAATCGGGACAGGCATCGGCGTCCGGCAGGCCCTGATCGGCGCGCCCCTTTTCGGCGCCGATGCGCGCACGGATGCCTTGCGCCTCGGCTTCCAGTTTTTGCGCTTTGCCTTCCTCGCGCTCGAAATGCTGCCGATGATGCAGCAATCGCCGGGCAATTTCGCGGTCAGCATCCGCCATGCGCAAAGTCTCCTGGGCCAGCCCGCGACGCGCCCTTCCCGATTCGAGAAGATAACCGAGGGGAGCGCGAGTGTCAGTCTGCTCGGCTCAACCCAGGGTCAGGGGATATGGCGGCCAGGCGTCACCAGGGTCCCAATCGAGGCTTTGGCATACATACCCGCCTCGCCGCAAAGCGGGCATTTCAGCAGGAAGGGATCGGGAAGGGCTTTCACCGCTTCCGCTCCGATTGCCGCATCTTTAAGCGCAAATGTTTGATGGCAATGTTTGCAGGATAGGCCTGGCCGTGCTGCGTTCATTCCCGAGCCCCCGAAGCCCAACGCCGCCCGTCCAGGATAGCCCCGGCCGACTCGCTTTAAAACTCCCGCGGCCTTGTTTTTGCCAGGCCCGGCCCCAACATCGAATCTTCACCCCTGCGGAGGAAATCCCCATGAAAATCGGCATCATCGGCACGGGCAATATCGGCGGCAATCTTACGCGCAGCTTGCGCAAGCTGGGCCATGAGGTGGCGATCGCCAATTCGCGGGGACCCGAGACTCTTTCCGGCCTGGCGGCGGAAACCGGCGCCATCCCGGTCACGGTCAAGGAAGCCGCGAAAGGCCGCGACCTGGTGGTGATCACCATCCCCGAGGCCCACATCAAGGATTTGCCCAAAGACCTCTTCGCCGGCGCGGGCAACGATCTCGTGGTGGTGGACACCGGCAATTATTATCCGCGCAACCGCGACGGCCGCATTGCCGGAATCGAGGACGGCCTCACCGAAAGCGAATGGGTGGAAAAAGAGCTCGGCCGCCCGGTGATCAAGACGTTCAACACCATCTATGCCGCCCACATCCTCTCCAACGCCAAGCCCAAGGGCGCGCCGGGCCGTCTCGCCCTCCCCGTCGCTGGCGACCACAGGAAACACAAAGAGATCGTGATGAATCTGGTGGACCAGATGGGCTTCGATCCGGTGGATGCGGGGCCGCTCACCCAGTCCTGGCGCCAGCAGCCCGACACGCCGGTCTATGGCAAGGATCTGGACGCCGAAGCCACGCGCCGCGGACTGGCCGCCGCATCACCGGAGCGCAAACCGGAATGGCGCGCGACGGACAAGAGTCCGGGCACCTTCGAACATCCCGCGTGAGCCATTTGTTCTCCGGTCAGGCCCGCTTCTTTTCGATGAGCGTGCGGATGCGGTCCCAGATCATGGTGCATTTGACGTCTTCGGCCGCGAACTGCTGGGAATCGAGGCCGCGCATGTGCAGCACCGAAGAAGCGCGCTCCACCGCCAAAGTGAGCTTCTCGTAAAGACCGATCAACTCCTTGGATTCATCCAGATTGAGCGTGGTCATGACGGCTTTATAGCAGCGCCACGGCACAACGGCGAGATGCCCTTATGACTTTGGCTTGGCCGGAACCTTGGTGACCACGAAATTCTTGAGTTGCTCGGTGGCGGGCGCAAAATCGGGCTCGATCTCCAGCGCCTTCTTGTAGTCGTAATAGGATTCGGTGATGCGGCCCAGATAGAATTCCGCCACCGCGCGATTGTAATAGCCCAGATGCTCGTAGGAGAGGCCCAGCGCAATCCCCTTGTTGATGTCGGTCATCGCCTCGTCATAGCGCTTGAGCTTGATCAGGGCGGCGCCGCGGTCCACATAGCCATCGCCCAGATCAGGCTTGATGGTGATGCCCTCGTCATAGTCGCGCATGGCGTCGTCCACCCGGCCCAGCGCCGCCTCCATCACCGCGCGGTTGATGAAGGTTCCGGCGCGCTGGCCGGGATCGAGCGCTTCTTCCGCCAGCGCCTCGTTGCAGGTGGCGATGCCCTTGAATGGATCGTTTCCCGCCTTGGCCATCAGGAAACAGTCATGCGCAAGCCCCTCGCCCACCACCATCACCAGTGCATGCGCGCGCGAAGGAAGCGCCAGCAGCGCCGTTCCCAGAAGGGCGGCAACGATCTTCTTCACTGCGCGGTCGGCACAACTTTGAAGCGGGCAAGCTGGCGCTGGGCCGGCGCATAATCCGGCTTGATCTCCAGCGCCTGCCGGTAGTCGCGATAGGCGGCGGCGTATTGGCCGGCATCGTCCTCGATCTCGCCCCGGCTGTAATAGGCGATCTGGAGGTTGGTGGCGCCCAAGGCGATGCCCTGGTTGATCGCGGCCAGGGCCTCCTCGGGCTCTTTCTGCGAAATCAGCACCAGCGCGCGGTTGAGATAGGCGTCGCCCAGGGTGGGATTGTTGGTGAGCGCGATGTTGAAATCCGACAGCGCGCCGCCGCCATCGCCCATGTCGTAGCGGATGATGCCGCGATTGACGAAGGTCTGGGCGCGGTAGTTGGTGAGCGGATCGATCACGGCGACATTGCAGTGCTCCAGCCCGAACTTGAGGTCGGCGCCGGTCTGGGCCGCGTTGTAGCATTGCTGCGCGGCGTCGGTGGCGTAGAGCATGAAGATGCCCGGATCGTCCTTGTCGGGCATGGCCGGCTGAATGGCGAAGGCGGCCGAGGCGGCGCTTACGGCAAAGACCGTGGACAGAAGGGCCAGCGTTTTCACAAAAAATGTTTTCACGGCAATCCTCCCGAAACTCTGCGCCGGGAATTATACCCCAATTCCTACAACATGGCGTAAGGTTTATGGCGTAAGGAAATCCAGGGTCATGCCGTCAAAAGCAGGCTCGACGGCCGCCGGCAGTTCCCGTTTCAGCGTCTCATAGTCCATGTCGAGATGCATGTTGGTGAGGATGGCGCGTTTGGGCCTTACCCGCGCGATCCAGGACAAGGTCTTTTCCAGATGCGCGTGGCTGGGATGGGGTGTCTGGCGCAGCGCATCGACGATCCAGCATTCCACGCCGGAAAGCGCGCCGAAGGCGGCATCGTCCAAATTGTCCACGTCGCTGGAATAGGCCACCGGACCGAAGCGGAAACCCAGGCTGCGCATCCGGCCATGGCCCTGGCCGAACGCGAGAACGGGCACGTCCCCGCCCGGGCCCGAAAGCGCGAAAGGCTGGAATGGCTCGGGAATGTCATGCGCGTTGAGGATGGGCGGATAATCGCTGTCCTTGGGCTGGACGAAGCAATAGCCGAACTTGGCCATCAGGCTGATCCAAGTGGATTTGTCGGTCCACACGTCGATGCGTTTGCGCGCATTGAGCGTGACGGCGCGCAGATCGTCCATCCCGTGCGTCTGGTCGGCATGGTCATGGGTGATGAGAACGCCATCCAGCCGCCCGACATGCGCATCCAGAAGCTGCTCGCGCAAATCGGGCGAAGTATCCACCAGCACCCGCGTCTCGGGCCCGCGGGAGATACGCTTGACCAGGATGGAGCAGCGGCGGCGGCGGTTCTTGCGATTGGCGGGATCGCAGGCGCCCCAATTGCCCGCCTCATCCGGGCCGCCCAGGCGCGGGACGCCGCCGGAAGAGCCGCAGCCCAGGATGCGAACCTGAAGGATGTCAGGCATGGGTTGGGCGTTTCACTTTGGCGAAGAGGCGGAAGAAATTGTCGCTGGTGGCGCGCGCCAATTCTTCCTCGCTCACACCTTTGAGTTCGGCCACCAGCTTTGCGGTATGCACGACAAAGGCGGGCTCGTTGGTCGCCCCGCGGTGCGGCACCGGGGCCAGGAATGGCGCATCGGTCTCCACCAACAAGCGCTCCAGCGGCACGGTCCTGATCACTTCGCGCAGGCTTTCCGATTTCTTGAACGTGGCGATGCCGGAGATGGAGATGTAAAGCCCCAGGGCCAGCGACGCGTCGGCCAGCCTTTGCGTGCCAGTGAAGCAATGGATCAGGCCCTTGAACGCGCCTTTGGCCATTTCCTCTTCCAGCACGGCGATGGTGTCGTCATCGGCGTCGCGGGTGTGCACGATCAGGGGCAGTCCGCTTTGGCGGCCGGCTTCGATATGGGCGCGGAAATTCACGATCTGTTGTTCGCGGGGCGAATGTTCGTAGAAATAATCCAGCCCGGTCTCGCCGATGCCCACCACCTTGGGATGCACCGTTTCGGCCAGGAGCAGTTGGGCGTCCGAAAGCAATTCATTCTCTGCTTCGTGGGGATGGATGCCCACGCTGCACCAGACATTGTCGAACCGCTCGGCAATGGCGCGTACGCCGGGAAAGCGCTTGAGCTCGGTGCCGATGGAAATGCAGGTGCCGACGCCGGCGTCGCGGGCGCGCGCCACCACTTCGTCCAGCTTTCCCGCATATTCGGGAAAATCCAGGTGGCAATGACTGTCCACCAGCATGTTGGCCAGAGGCACGTCAGAGCGCTCCCGCGCGGCGCGAGGTGGCGGACAGGTCGCGTGCCGCGCTCAAGACGGTCTGGCGCGGCTCCAGATTGAGCCCGCGGGCGCGGGCAAAACTCTCTTCCAGCCGGGTCAGCAGCGAAGTCCAGGCCTGGAGGTTTTGCCCGGACCGAAGGGCACGGGCGCGGATGCGCGCCGCCAGCGCCCGGTTAAGGAAATCGCCGAAGCGCGAAAGCCCGTCGCGGATGCGCCAGAGCCTTTCGCCCAACGACAGCAGCGCGACCATATCGGGTTGGGACGCGCTATCGATCAGCTTGTCGGCTTCGGCCGCCAGTTCGCGTCCCTCGCCTTCCGCCAGCGAGAGCGCCGCGCCGATCGAGCCGCCGGAAAGCCGGGCCAGGGATTTGCGTTCTTCGCCATCGGCATCGGGCAGATAGGTCTTCAACGCCTCGGCCACAATCATCTCATCCAGCGGGCGAAGGTCCAACCGCTGGCAACGGGAGCGGATGGTGGGAAGAAGCTGGCCCGGGCGGTTGGTGATCAGGATCAGCATGGCGCGCGACGGAGGTTCTTCCAGCAATTTGAGGATGGCGTTGGCGGCGCTGTCGTTCATGTCGTCGGCGGTATCGACGATGGCGACGCGCCAGCCGCCGGCGCCGGAGGTCATGCCGAAGAAGCCGGCCAGCCGGCGTACTTCGCTTACCGGCAATTCGGTCATCGGCTTGCCGGTTCGCTCATTGATGCCGCGCTTCAACACCAGAAGGCCGGGGTGTGAGCCCGCCGTCACCTGGATGGCGTTGGGATCATTGGCCGGAACCGAGAGGTCGCCCGCGCCGGTATCGCGCGCGCCATAGGCCAGCAGATACCGCGCGATGCGATAAGCCAAGGTGGCCTTGCCGATGCCGGGCGGGCCGGAAATCAACCAGCCCGGGGGCGGTCTGCCGCCGCGGACGGCGCGGGCTGCGCGCGACAGCGCCACCTCCTGGCCCACGAATATTTGGGTTTCGCGGGGATGGGGGTATCCCTCGATCCGGTCGCTGTCGTCGGATTCGCTGATGCGGGCGCGTTTGGCCATGATCACTCCTAGCGCGTCACCACCGCGGAACCAAGACTAGAGAGAAAAGCGTCGGGAAACCGTGGCCCAGATGGCGGCAGCCACCTCGTCGGGGGTCCCGGCGGCGTCGATCAAGGCGCAGCGGTCGGGATGACGCTTGGCGATCTCGATGAAGCCCTGGCGCAGCCTTTCATGGAAATCGCGGTCGAAATTCTCGAAACGGTTTTCCTTGCCGCCCCTCGCGCCTGCCCGCTTCAGGCCGGTGTCCACGTCGATGTCCAGCACCAGGGTGAAGTCGGGCTTGAAGTCATCGAGTACGACGGAGTCGATGCGCCGGATGGTTTCGCGCGCCACGCCCCGGCCGATCCCCTGATAGACGAAGCTGGAATCGTTGAAGCGATCCGAGATCACCCATTTGCCGGCCCTCAATGCCGGCCCGATCACATGGCGGACATGGTCGGCGCGCGCTGCATAAAGCAGAAGCGTCTCGGTGAGCGGGTCCCAGCGCCCGGGCTCGCCTTGGACCAGAAGTGCGCGGATCTCTTCCGCGCCCGGTGAGCCGCCCGGCTCGCGCGTGGTGAGCGTGGGCATGCCTTTCGCTTCAAGAGCGGCCGCCAGGCGCTTGGCTTGGGTGGACTTTCCACTGCCCTCGCCACCCTCGAGCGTGATGAAACGGCCCCCCACTCCGTTACCCCGTCAATGCTTGTGGAACATGCGGTTCCAGGCTCGCGCGAAGATACTGGCGCGGTCCACATTCTGCGCGGCATAGACCGGGACCGTCATGGTGGGAAAATCCGGCGCCGTGATCGCCATGGTGCCCACCTTCTGGCCCTGGGCCACCGGCGCGGTGAGATTGGGATCGGGCTTCACTTCGGTCTTCACTCCCTTGTGGGAGTCCACCTGCATGGTGAGCGCGATCGCCTCTCTTGGCGTTACCGGCACGCTGGGCTCTGCGCCACCATTCACCATGGCCTGACCCACCACCTGATTGGCGTTGGTGATGGTGTAATGGCGGAATTCCCGGAATGCCATGTCCATCACCCGGCCGGCTTCCTCGGCGCGTTTGATATTGGGGAAATAGTCATTGTGATATTGGGGATAGCGCAATCCATTGAGAACCAGAATGAAGCGTTGGCCGTTCCTCACCGCCGAGATGGTGATGCCGTAACCGGCTGCATCGGTATGCCCGGTCTTGAGGCCGTCAGCGCCGGGCAACTGGCCAAGCACCAGGTCGCGATTGGGCTGGTTGATGCCATGCCACTTGAAGCTGGTCTCGCTGAAATAGTGATAATATTGCGGGTAGTCGCGGATCAGATGCCGCGCCAGCTTGGCCAGGTCGAGCGCGCTCATCAACTGACCGTCAGGATCGGGCAAACCGTCCGGATTGACGAAATGGGACTGGGCCAGGCCCAGCTCCTTGGCCCGCTTGTTCATCATGTCGACAAAGCCTTCGACCGTACCGCCGAGGCCTTCGGCCACCACGATGCAGGCGTCGTTGCCGGATTGAATGACGATGCCGCGGATCAGGTCCTCGACCGGGATGCGCGCGCCCAGCTCCACGAACATCTTGGAGCCCTGGGTGCGCCAGGCGCGCTCCGACACCGGCAGCGTATCGGTGAGCTTGATGCGCCCGTCCTTCAAGTGCTGGAACAAAAGCTCCAGGGTCATCAATTTGGACATCGAGGCAGGCGGCATCGGGACGAAACCGTCCTTCTGCCAAAGCACCTGGCCCGTCGCCGCATCCATCAGGATCGCGTGTTCAGCGCTGGTCTGGATCTCGGCCTGGGCGGGCGCGGCGCTCATCACAACCGGCGCGACCGCCAGCGCGATCAGAGACAGCAAAGTCGAGAAAAAGCGCATGCTATTGGCTCCCAGGGGCATTATTGATCGACCACGATATGGGCGTCGTTGCTGCCCGCCCCAGTGATACGGGACAGCGCCGCGTCGGCATCCTCGACCGAATTCAGCGGTCCGGTTCGCACTCTATAGAGCGTCTGCCCGTTTCGTTGAAGAGTGGAAATCCGCAAGTCTCCGCCCAGCTTGTCGAGCAAGGTGCGGGCATTGGCGATCCGGGAGAACGCGCCCACTTGCACATAAAGATGAGTCTCGGGGGGAACCGGGACCTGGGTGACCTGGCCGCTGGGCTCGGTTGACGCCATTTGCATGGGCGCCGAGGGCGCGGCTTTCGGCATGGCGTACTGCCGGCCGGGCGGCGCAATTGCCGCACCGGGAACAATGTTCAAGGGAGCGATGTCAACTTTGGCGGTGGGCGCGGCGGGAAGTGCGGAGGCGATTTCCGGCGGTGTTTCGGGCGGTGGCGGCGCACCGCCTTGAAGATCGGCGCGGCCCAGATAGGTCACCCTCACCCGTGCGGTTCCCGTGCGTATCACGTCAAGCAGCTCGGCGGCACGGTGGGAGAGATCGATGATCCGTCCCCGCGCATAAGGCCCGCGATCGTTGACGCGCACGACAATGGATTTGCCGTTCTCCAGATTGGTGACGCGCACATTGACCGGCATGGGCAAGGTGCGGTGCGCTGCCGTCAGCGCATTGCCGTCATAGAGTTCGCCATTGGCAGTGTATTTTCCGTAAAAAGTGGGCCCATACCAGGAGGCGACCCCGGTCTCGTCATAATCGGGCTGTTCCTGCGGATAATACCAGACACCGTCGATCTGGTAGGGATCGCCCACCTTGAAGACTCCGTGAGGGGCTGCCTTCGCCACGGGACGCGGCGGTGCTGGCGGAGGCTGCGACACGCATGCCGCCGTCAGAAGGCCGAAGCCCACCACAGCGGAGAGAGAGCGCAACAATCGCATCAGGCCGAATCAGGTTTGGGGCGTGGCCGACGCTAGCGGATGAGGCTCGGGGGTGCAAAGCCTGAGGTCTTTTTTGCGCCATCGTTGCAAGGGGTTAATCATGGCGGATGGGGTGAGATTCGAACTCACGGTGACGTCGCCGCCACGCCGGTTTTCAAGACCGGTGCCTTAAACCGCTCGGCCACCCATCCGGACAGGCTGACTTAGCCGAACTCCGGCATGCCAGCAACGCCACGTCTCGCACGCCGCCAGTAAAGGACCAGCAGCCACCAGCCCGCCTCTCGATATGGTCCAGGCCGCCAAGATCGAGGACAACCGCGTTACGGACTATCGCGTGCGTGCCCAACCCTTGAATCGCATCGCCACGTCGCAGCGTTTGTAGCGGGCGCCGTACTTCGCCTTGACCTCGGCATCGTGCACAAAGCCAAGTTTCTCATAGAGATGTATCGCGCTCTCGCATTTCGAGTTGGTGAGCAGATAGAATTCGTCAATCTTCATTTTCCGGGCGCGTTGGATCGCCGCGGCGAGCAGAAATTCGCCTGCCTTCATTCCGCGCGCGGCCGCGCGCACGCCCATCTTGGTGAGTTCGGCGCTTTTTGGTCCAGTCCGGCGGATGGCGCAGGTGCCGACGACACCCAGCCCCGGCGATTCGACGAACAGGATGGCGCCGCCGCCAGCCAGGATCTGTTTCTCAGGATTTTCTATCACTTCGCGGTCGATCGCTTCCATCTTGAACATGGCCGAAATCCATTCGGCGTTGATGTCATAAAAATAGTGCCGGAGTTCGGGCTGATATTCATGGATACGAAGCGCGGGCGCGGGCATCTGCGCCGCACGCTGCTCCAGCGGGGTTGCCGCCAGCGCGGTTTCGATTGCCGCGATTTGTTCAAGAAAGCCGCCCGAGAGGCCGTTGGTGATGGATTTCACCGCCCGGTCCAGCCGCGGCCAGATCTGCAGCTTGATCCGCATCATGGTGGCCTCGCCCTTGCGCGTCAGGCGCAGGGTCTTCTGCCGCTGGTCTTTGCTGCGCACCGTTTCGACCAGCCCCATGCGCATCAATTGGCCTGCGCCGCGCGTGACGCCGGGCTGGCTGGTGCCGACTGCTTCGACCAACTGGCCCACCGTCATGGGCGCGCGATCCAGCGCCGCAAGCAGGCCCATATGGGTGGGCTGCACCTTGAGGCCCATTTCGCCGACAAAGCGCGAGGCGCCGCCCTGCATGCGCTCCGCCAGTCTTTTCAGCCGGCTGCCGAGAAAGAGTTCGCCCAGATCGGCGATGACGTCTGCCTGCGCCATATTTCACTCCATGACCAGATATATATAACACGTTATATATTTGGCAGGATGCGGGTCAATCCCTCCGGCGGACCTTCGTTTACACCCATGCCTCGACCGATTAGATGTGCGCCCGTCAAGGAATGGAGTAGTCCCATCGCCTCCCTCGTTCTGCGTGACGCCCGGCCCGACGATGCCGGGCTGTTGCTGTCGTTGATTCGCGAACTGGCGGAGTTCGAGCGCCTCACCCATGAGTGCGTGGCGGATGCGGCGCTGCTGAAGCGCTCTCTATTCGAAGAGGAAAAAGCCCATGCCATCGTGGCGGAGTGGGACGGCAAGCCCGCGGGCTTCGCCCTTTATTTCTACAATTTCTCCACTTTCCTGGGGCGCCCAGGCCTTTACCTGGAAGATCTGTTCGTGCGTCCTGAATTCCGCCGCAACGGCATCGCCAAAAGGGTCTTCCGCTATCTGGCGAAGAAAGCGGTCGAAGAAGGCTGCGGCCGGATGGAATGGTCGGTGCTCGACTGGAACGAGAACGCGATCGCCTTCTATCGCTCGCTGGGCGCGGTGCCGATGGACGAATGGACGGTGCAGCGCCTCACTGGGGATGCACTCAAGAGACTTGCGCAGGGATAACGCGGATCAACCCGATAGATGGAACTTCAATCTACGCCTGATAGACGGTTTTGCCGCCCGTGACGGTGCGCACGATCTTGATGTCCTTGATCTTCTCGGGGTTGACGGTGTGGAGGTCTTCCGCCAGCACCACATAGTCGGCCAGCTTGCCGGGTGTGATCGAGCCTTTGATGTTCTCTTCGTGATTGTTGTAGGCGCCGTTGATGGTGTTGACGGCGAGCGCTTCGTCCACCGTGATCTTCTGGTTGGCGCCCCAGGTCTCGCCGTTCCATCCCTTGCGTGTCACCATGCCTTGCATGCCCATCAGAGGGTCGAACGGACCCGGGCTGAAATCCGAGCCGGCGGCCGCGCGCACCCCCGCATCCAGCAAGCTGCGATAGGCCATCATGTGCTTCATCAGGTCTTCGCCATAGAAATGGAACTTGTCGGAATTGTAGTAGGCGTAAGTGGTGAAAAGTGCGGGCACCGCGTTCATCGCCTTGATGCGGGCCAAGAGATTGTCGTTGATCAGGCTGCAATGGGTGATCTTGGGCCTGGCGTCGGCGCGGGGGAATGCCTTCAGCGCCCGCTCATACGCCGTCAGCACATGATCGATGGCGACGTCGCCATTGGCATGGCAATTCATCTGGATGCCTGCGCGGTTGACCTTGTCGGCCCAGGCATCCAGGTCTTCCTGCTTTTCGGTCAAATTGCCCTGATAGGGCGGTGAGATGCCGATGTAAGGCCGGCTGATCGCCATGGTGCGTTCCGAGAAGGAGCCGTCCACCGTGTGCTCTGACGTGGCGCCAAAGCGAATCCATTCGTTGCCCAACCCGGTTTCCATGCCGCTGGCGATCATCGCGTCCAACACTTTCTCCTGGCACTCATAGCTCACGCGATGGAGGAGATCCCCCCGCGCCCTCACTTGCTGCAGCGCCATCAGGTCGCCGCCTTCGTGATGGACGGTGGTGAGACCGTATTTGACGAACTGCCTGGAGATGTAGGCCAGGCCCTCGCGGTCGCGCTGCAATTGCTGGGCCGGCGTGAAGGAGGCGCGAGTACCCACCTTGGCGAAGACGCCGCGGGCGCGGTCGGTGACCCGCCCGTTCAACTCGCCGTGTGCGTCCTTGTCATAGGTGCCGCCGAACGAGTTGGGCGTGTTCTTGGTGATGCCCGCCATCTCGAAGGCTTTGCTATTGTAGTAAGAGGTATGGCCGCCCCGGTGATGCACCGCCACGGGCTGGGTGGTGGAAACCTTGTCCAGGTCATGGACGTTGAGCTCGCGATTGTCTTTCACCTTGGTGTCGTCGAAGAAATAGCCCTCGACCCAGCCATTGGCCGGCGTCTTGGCGGCGCGCTCCTTGAGCTTGTCAACAATGCTCTGGATGGTGACGAACTCCACCACATAGGGATTGCCCACCAAAACTTCGTAAAGCAGCACATTGCCCGGTGCGTGATTGTGGCAATCGATGAAGCCCGGCACGATGGTCATGCCCTTGGCGTCGAAAGTCTGGGTTCCCCTCCCCGCCAGGCCGCGGATTTCGTCGCTCTTGCCCACCGCCACGAACTTGCCATCGCGCACTGCGAAGGCTTCCGCCTTGGGGCTCGCGTTATCCACGGTATAGACCGTGGCGTTGGTGACGATCAGGTCGGGCGTTTCCGCCGCCCAGGCCTTGGTCCAATAGGACGCGCCCAGAAAGCCGGCGCTGGCGCCGGCAAAATTGAGAAAGCCTCTGCGAGTATGATTCATCATTTACCCCCATCTGTCCGCCAACGCGGCCAAGCCCGCAGGCGGACATCTTCCCCCGCTAACGGCTTCGCCGTGCGGGGGAAGAAAGTCTGGACAAAGACGGCCTATTCTACTCGCCGGGATGGTATGTCTTCTCGGCGTGGGCCTTGTACTCGTCCGGATAGAAATAGACCGGTAGCAACTTGCCCGTGATGTAGGCGTTGGCCTGGTCGGTGAAATGCGGCGATTTGGGGTCGCCGCTTTCGCCGCCCACCGTCGCCATCCAGGCTTTGACCCTGGGGCCGAACTCCACTGCGCCCAGGATGCTGTTGCCGCTCACGCCGTACCATTTCTTGGTCGTGGTGTGGATCGTGGCAAAGGACGCAATCGAACCCCATTGCGCGGAGTCGAACGGCACAGGACGGCTGGGCGCATTGTCGTCGAAATGCGATTTGATGTCGTCATTGATGCGCTGGTAACGGTTGATATCGCCCCATGGCGTATTCCACTTGCCGAAATCGGCGGTGAGCTTGTCCACCGCATCCGACAGAGCCTGCAGCCGATCCTGCGGCGAGGCTTTGTCGGTGAGATATTCGACATAGTCCTCGCGGATGCCGGCGGCCCGCATGGGCGCGATGTCCTTCCTGTAGAGCGCGTCGCCCCAGAAGATCGCCACGGAATTCGCCACCGACGCCGTGCCCCATTTGTAGTCCCAGTTCTTCAGGACGCCGATCGGTCCGGCCAGTTTGGCCTTGAGCGGGCTGGAGGACGGCAGCGCGTCATAATCCTTGAGCAGCGCCGGCACCATCTTGGCGAAAGCCGGCTGGTAGGGATCGAAGGCATCGGAGATCAACTGTTGCGGCGTCATGGCCTTGGAGCCGGTCAAGACCCTGACCATGTGCACGCCGCGGGGATTTTCGCCCGACGCGTCCATGTAAGCAGGGAATTTCGACATATCGACCGTGTTCGGTCCCGCCGAATTCTGCGGCGTGTCGTTGGAGTTGAACACCCAGCCCGATGCGGGATTGACCACGTGGGGGATATCGTTCACCGGCGTGTCGCCCTTCCAGGTCGTGTCCGGATTGGAGCCGTCCACCGGCTTGGTGTAGTCGAACTTGTTGTCGCGCAGCGGCACGAATTGCGGCAAGAGCAGCGCGGCATTGCCCTTGTCATCGGCATAAAGCGTGTCGTTCGACGAATTGGCCTGAAGATCGGACACTTTCATGTATTCGGCCATGGTAGTGGCCTTGGCGCGCCCGAAGGATTGCTCCAGCGCCGCAATGGGCTTGTTCATGATGGAGAGCGAAATCCACTTGCCGTCCGCTTCGCGCACGATCGGGCCGTGGATGGTGTAGTAGGTGGTGAAGGTCTTCTTCGCCATGTTGCCGCCGGCGTCGCGGTACTGGATGGTGATGTTCTTTTCCGTCACCGGCCGTTCTTCATTGCCGTATTTGTAGAAATACTTGCCGTTCCTGTTGGTGACGGTCTCGGCGAATTCGTCGGTGCAGTCCGCCGAGCTGGTGGTGTGCATCCAGCCCAGATGCTGGTTGAAGCCTTGATACAGGAAGGGTTGACCCCAGGTGGCGGCGCCATAGGCATCAAGCCCCTCATCGCTGGCGAAGGCCACTTCCGAGCGGAAATAGAAGGAGGTGTGCGGGTTGATCCAGAGCATGGCGTGGCCATCCTTCTGTATCTTGGCGGAGATGGCGATGCCGTTCGAACCCACCGGTTCGACCCAGACCAGGCCCTTTTCCACGTCGGTGAGCGCGACCGTGCGCTTCTCATAGAAGGCCTGAAGCTGTGACAGGCGCGCCTTTTCCACATCGCCGCCGATC
>Ga0134128_10002206_pt1 | contig 24240 bp, 18 predicted proteins | sample KB31754_FD_96462 | JGI IMG/M metagenome (GOLD analysis project Ga0134128, IMG submission 96462) | Terrestrial soil microbial communities with excess Nitrogen fertilizer from Kellogg Biological Station, Michigan, USA - KB3-175-4 | ecosystem: Environmental > Terrestrial > Soil > Unclassified ...
CAATACACCGCTGTGCAGCAGACCCTGTCGCTGGACGCGGGTGCCCCGAATCGCCTCGGACGGGACCATGACGATTGAGGCCGCTTAGGGCGGCCAGCTCCAGCTGACGACGACGAGCGAGCCTGCCGCCGATACCGGCGGCGGCAGGCTCGCAAGATTCAATCGAGCGTTGAGCCGCGATCCGGCGAGTCCTCTCCTCGATACGCATCGACAGGTATTGCCCCGCCAGCACGCGCCACCCTGAGCTTGTCATCGTCGGCGAGCGTTTCAGCGAGAATGTCAATGCGCTTCCACTGAGGAAACGGCTGCCGTCCAGCTTCGTCCGGAATGTGAGGCGACAAAGTGCGGCTGCTCACTTTGTGAATGTATCTTCCACAGTTGACGAACACCTGCTCCGCAGCGACAGAGACCAGGTATTGAGCGCCGGGAAGCTCTCGAAGCAACTCCTCGGACTCGACGATTCCTGCCCTCCCCTGGACTCGGAGGCGGCGCGGCGATTCGAAGTCGATGAACAGCATTCCCACATTCGTGGAGTTTGCGATGTTGCCCATTGAGAGAAACATCCCATTGCCGTCGTAGATCGGGAAGACCAATGCGCCCGGGCCCGTGATGCGGACGAAGCCGGGCGCACCGCCTTTGTACGACACCGTTGGCCTGCCCTTGTGATCGACGGTAGCCAGGAAGAACATCGCGGCCGCTTCGATGAAGGCCCGGTCGGCTGCATCGAATTCCGGGTGAGCCAGGGACTCGAGCCGGTCGGCCAGGTTGCGTGTTCCCTTTCCATCCTGAAAACGACGATGGGCTTCACTGTAGAGATCGCTCATGGTCGCCTCCTCAGCGCCCGGCCTGCGGGCTTGTACGCGCACATGGCGATCTTAACTATTTGGCGGGAGATGAGGGTAGGCGTGGTCTACAGGCGGGGAGTGACTGCTTAAGCGGTGCCATGGCCGCTCACTTCAGCCGACAGCGCTGTCAGCGTCGATTCCAACCGACAACGGCGGCTTGGCCATCCAACCCCGTTACGGCGGAAAAGCCAAAACCAACTTTGTTGTTAACGCAAACAAAACAACCGCAATTCTGCGTTGACGAAGATAGCGGACGGCATTATAGTGGTAGCGTTCCCATCGTCCGGGCGGCCGAGATATCAGATGGCACGTCCACGATGGGGATGAACAAGATCATAAATGGGGAGAGATGTCATGCAATCGCGTCGGCGGTACATGAATCCATGCAGGTGGCCGACCACCTCCCCGAGGACTTCCGCCGCTCTGCCTGCGAGTCCTCACGCCTTCTTCGTATGGCGCCGCCGTCGGGCCGGCCAGGGGGCCCCGGATGCTCACGAAGACATCCCGCTCGGGATACCTCGATAACCCACCTATATCGCTAATCGAAAGAGGGAGAATAGATATGTGTTTATTCAAATTCTTTTCATCGCGACTTCGACAACAGGCCATCCTGCCGGCGCTTCTGGCAGCGTGTTGCATGACAGTGACTGCAAACGCCCAGACGGTAAACAACAATGGTACGGGCACGAACAACGGCTTTTACTATTCGCTGTATACCAGCTCCGGGTCGGCAACCATGACTCTCGGATCGGCCGGCAACTATTCCATTTCATGGTCCGGCGTCGGTGACGTCGTGGGCGGCAAGGGCTTCAATCCCGGCAGCACCAATGCGATCGGCTACAACGTCGGGGCAGCCTCGGGTTATAACACCATTTCCGTGTACGGATGGCTTACCAATCCGCTCGTCGAGTACTACATCACCGAGTTTGGCTCGCTCTATACGGCGAATGCGACACGGCTGGGTACGGTTACCAGTGATGGGCACACGTACACCACCTACGAGCATCAGCAGGTGAACCAGCCTTCGATCCAGGGCACCCAGACCTTCGAACAGTATCTGGACGCGTGGGGTGGAGCGACGGTCGGCCAGAATGGCACCGTTACGGTCGCGAACCACGTCAGCCATTGGGAGCAGCTCGGATTGCCGGTAGGGACCTTCAACTATCAGATTCTCGGGACGGAGGCATACAACGGCGCATCCGGATATGTGAACGCGACCATATGGTCAGGGGGCTCCGGTGGGGGCGGTGGCGGCGGCGGTGGTGGTGGCGGTGGCGGCGGGGGTAGCACCCTCAACACCAGCAACTGGTACAACGTCGTCAGCGCGGTCAGCGGACTTTGCCTGGCGGATGTCAACGGGAGCACCTCGAACGGCACGGCGCTCGAGCAGTACAGCTGCGAGAGCAATCAGTACAGCTGGGACTGGCAGTTCCGGAACGCTGCGACCAGCGGCTACTACAACGTCTTCAATCGTTACGCCACCGCCCTCGCATGGGATGACACAGGCGGCTCCACCTCGAACGGCAACCTGATCCAGCTGTACTCGGGATCCTCGAGCAATGCCAATCAGGAGTGGAAAGCCGTCTCGGTCGGCAGCGGCATGTATAACTTCGTCAATCTGAAGAGCGGCCTCTGCCTGGATGACCCGAACGGCTCTACCAGCAATGGCACGCAGATGCAGCAGTACACCTGCAGCAGCGGCAACAGAAACCAGGAGTTCTCGCTGGTTCAGGTGCAGTGAGCCTTCAGCCCGTAATCCCATAGGAAATCGTCGATTTCAGGGAGCGAGCCCCACCCCCGGCACGTTGCGGCGGGTGGGGCTCACGGATTCGGGCACGTTGCCACCTGGACAGGGCCCTCCATGAGAAAATTCCTCGTCGCGGCGCTGATGCTGCTGGCTTCGTGCGCCGCCTCGGCACGGGCGCCAGACAACTTCGTGCTGATAAAAGGCGGCACTTTCAAGAATACGAATTCCAATTACTTCGGGAAGGGGGTCACCGTCTCGGATTTCTTCATCGGTAAGTATGAAGTGACCCAAAGAGAGTGGACCCGGGTCATGGGAGGCAATCCCTCGCGCTTCAAGGGCGATGACCTGCCGGTGGAAATGGTGAGCTGGTATGACGCCATCGAATACTGTAACAGGCGGAGCATCAAGGAAGGCCTGCAGCCCTACTACGACATAGACAAGAAGGACAAAGACCCCAATAACCAGCCGGATCCGCAATTTGGCGATCTCGATGACATCAAGTGGACGGTAACCACGAATCCTGGGGCGAACGGCTACCGATTGCCGACGGAAGCAGAGTGGGAATATGCTGCGGGCGGCGGCCAGATGAGCCACAGTTACATCTACGCCGGAGGCGATAATATCGACGAGGTTGCGTGGTATTGGAGGAACTCCGGAGATGAGTTTCTGAGAGGAGTGTGGCGCTGGAGCGACCTCGAGCATAACCACGATCAGACGAAGCCGGTCGGCGGCAAGAGGCCCAACGAATTGGGGCTTTTCGATATGTCGGGCAATGTTCGAGAGTGGTGCTGGGACTGGTACGGAGACGTGCCGCACGATGCTGCCAACCCTCGAGGCAGCCCGAAAGGCTTTCGGCGGGTCTGGAAGGGTGGTGGCTGGATGGGCGCCGAATTCGCTACCATGACGGATTTCCGGGGCAGTTTGGCGGCGAACGGCAAGGGCCCTGACCAGGGATTTCGGCTGGTCCGCAATAAGTGAGCGGAGCGGCGGAGCCGGGCAAATATCTTACTGAGAACACTCATTCGGGATGATTCATGACCAAAGATCTACTCATGTCGCGTCGCACCGCGCTCAAGGGCTCCCTGGCTCTCACTTTGACGTCGGCGCTGCCGGCGGCGGCTGCTTCAAGCGGCTTGTCTGCAGTCGTGGATGCCGGCAAGCCCGGGCATCCGATTTCGGACTACATGTACGGCGGTTTCATAGAGCACATCGCGAATTTGATCAACTACAGCCTCTGGAGCGAGGTGCTCGACGACCGCAAGTTTTATCACGCGGTCGACTCGAAGCCGCTGCCGCAACCGCAGGGCTTCACGCGTCGAATGATGCCGCAGCCGAATAAATGGGTGCCGGTCGGCCCGGATTCCGCCGTCACGATGGACAGCATCTCGCCTTACGTCGGCGCGCAGAGCCCGGTCGTGCATCTGGCGGGCGCAAGCCCCCGTGGCATCGCTCAATCCGGCTTGTCGTTGGCGCGGAAGGGATACGCCGGCCGCGCAGTGCTCGCAGCCGATCCGGGCGCGGAGCTTGCCGCGACTTTGATCTGGGGTGAGGGTGCGGACGAGCGGCAGACCGTGCACGTCGTCGCCGGCCGGGATTGGTCCGTGGTGCCGCTCAAATTCACCTGCCGCGCCGATACCACCAAAGGCCGGCTCGAGATCGTCGGCAAGGGCTCCGGTACCTTCCGTATCGGGGCCGTATCGCTGATGCCGGCCGATAACGTCAGGGGATTCCGCGCCGACACCATGGCGCTGATGAAGGAAATGAACTGCAGAGTCCTGCGCATGCCGGGCGGCAATTTCGTCTCGGGCTACGACTGGCAGAATACGATCGGTGATCCGGACAAGCGGCCGCCGGTGATGGACCCGCAATGGCATGCCGTGCAGCCCAATGATGTCGGCGTGGATGAGCTTTTGCAGATGTGCCGGGAAATTCTCGGCGTGGAACCGGAATGGTGCGTCAATACCGGCTTCGGCGAGCCGCGCTCCGGAGCCGAGCTGGTGGAGTACGTCAACGGCGCTGCAAGCACGAAATGGGGCGCCATGCGCGCCGCCAACGGCCATCCCGAGCCCTACAGGGTCCGCTATTGGAACGTGGGTAACGAGATGTACGGTCACTGGCAGCTCGGCCACATGGCGCTCGCCCAGTACGTCATCAAGCACAATCTCTTCGCCGATGCGATGCGCAAGGTCGACCCGTCGATCTACATCATCGCCCCAGGAGGTTTCGTCGACGAGATGACGACCGGACAGGGCATCGTGGATGATTCCGGCAGTCCTCTCGTCCAGTATGGCTCGGATCGCGATTGGGCAGGGGGGATGCTGCAGAACTGCTGGGGAAAGTTCGATGCCCTCGCCACGCATGCCTATCCGCCGGAGAACAAGCACTTCAATCTGAGCACCGGCAAGAACGAAGACATCGAGCAGACGCTGGTGGAATGGGCGCAGGCGCCGGCACAGCGCGTGGCGACCATGGCCGACTGCTGGGAGGAATACAAGAAGCGCTTCCCCGAGCTCAACCAAGGCAAGGTGAAGGTGTTCTTCGACGAGTGGGCCTATCACTTCCAGCCGGATTTCAAGGGCTGTTTGGCGATCGCGCGGGCGTTCCACGAGTTCTTTCGCCATTCCGATTTCATCGAGATGGCGGGCTTTACCATGGCCACGAATTGGCTGAACTTCGACCGCACGCATTCCGTCGTCAACGCCTATGGACGGGTCTTCCAGCTCTACAACACGCATTTCGGCAAAATCCCGGTGCCCGTGACCGGAAACTCGCCGGTGCCCCCGCCGAAGTATCCGATCGGAGGCGATCAGCCAAAGGTCAATACCGGCAGCGACACCTGGCCGCTTGACGTATCGGCGGCGCTCACCGCCGACCGCAAGGCGTTGGTCGTGGGGGTGGTTAACGCGACGGAAGAGCGCCGGACGCTGAACCTGAGGGTGCAGGGAATTCGGAAAGGGTCGAAAGGCCGCTGCTGGAAGCTGGTTGCTCCGGGTCTCGATGCTCAGAACATCGTCGGCAAGGTGCCGCAGGTCGTCATCCGACAAGCCAGCTTCGACCCGACGTCGACGAGCATTGCGGCGGGTCCGACCAGCATTGCGCTGTACGAGTTCGCTCTCACATAAACGTACGTCCTGCGGCGTGCGCGGACGACGATCCGCTTACCGGCCGGAAGCGGTCCGATCGCCATCGGCAGAGCAGCTCGAATATGTCCGGCGCGCCTTCATGGACCGACGACGAAGGTGTTGTTGCGGCGGTTTGCATCCGGCAGCGCGTGTTGAGGGTCGAGCGTGGCGGAGACTACGCGCTTGTCGCCTTTCACCACGAGAGTGAAGGTCGTATGTTGCAGCCAGGTCTGCACTGGTATCCGCACGTTCTGTCTGCTGCCGTCGCTGTAGACCACGCGCAGTGCAGACGGCATCACGAGCGTCTCCAGATTCGCCACAGTCACCGCCGCGCCCTGCTTCCAGTCGCCATTCACGGGTTTTACCGCGGTCACCGCCTGATCCAGCTGCCAATTGTGCTGGTACCAGCCGCGCCAGAACCAAGAGAGGTCTTCGCCTGCTTCGCTGCCCATGAAACGGAAGAAGTCGGAAGGGCTCGGGTGCTTGTAGGCCCACGCTGAGATGAAGCGGCGGAAGGCCGGGTCGAAGCGCGCCGGTCCCAGGATTTGCTCCCGTAGCAACACCAGCCCGAATGCAGACTTGAAGTAAGTGATGGGATGGCGGTACCTCTCCGGTATCTGATCTGCCGCGGCCATGGGTGGCGGCGCCTCCGGGTTCGCGATCACCTTGGCGATCTGGTCCGCCGGGCTACCGCCGTCGGGGGCATATTCGGCGTCGCGCTTCGGCGCGTACTCCCCATGATTGAACGCGTCTGCCTCATAGACGTCCATGAACGTGTTGAAGCCTTCGTCTATCCAGGCATCGCGACGCTCGTTGCTGCCCACGATCATCGGGAACCAGGTATGGCCGACCTCGTGCGCGATCAATGCGTGCAGGTCGCGTCCCTGGGCGTTCTTGGCATCGAAGTCCAAGCCCGGATACTCCATGCCGCCCGCCGAGCCCGCCTCACTGATGGCTACCGGATAGGGGTATGGATACCACTGGTGCGAGAAGTACTCGACCGCAGCCTTCGTATATTCCGTTGCGCGGCCCCAGGCACCAAGCCCCCCAACCTCCGCAGGATATGCCGACATGGCGAGAGCCGTCTTGCCATCCGGTAGGCTGATGCGCGCGGCATCCCAGACGTAAGATCTGGAGGCCCCGAATGCCACATCGCGGGTGTTCTGCATGCGGAAGTGCCATGTGAGCGTCCCGCTCTGCGTGGGGCGGCTTCTCGGGTCCGTTACCTCCGCGGCCGTCCGGATCATCACGGTCTTGTCGCTCTGTTGCGCCTCGGCGAGGCGCGCAACCTCCGTCGGAGTGAGAACCTCATGAGGGTTCAAGAGCTCGCCGGAGCCCACAACGATCATGTTCCAGGGCACCGTCACCGAATAGTCGAAGTCGCCGTATTCCAGATAGAACTCACTGTTGAGATACGGCTGCGTGTCCCAGCCCCGCAGGTCGTCGTAGACGCAGACCCGCGGATACCATTGGGCGATCTCAAAGATCTCGCCATTCCTGCTGGAATCCACATCCGTACGGCCGCCGAACACGCCTGGCACCTTGTAATACCAGCGGATGTGCAGCTTGATGCGGCCGTCACGTGGTGCGAGAGGCGAGGGCAGCCTCACCTGCATGCGCGTGTCCGATATGACCCAGCGCAGACCCTCGAGCTTGCCGCCCGGGCCCTCCATCCGCACCGAGAGGATTCGCTCGCCGCTCGTGAACTCCGTCGGGAAGGCGTCGCCGCCGAAGGAGCCGCGTGCGTCCGGGCGGAAGCGATTCTGTTCGACCTGCAGCCACAGCACGTCGAGCGGATCCGGGCTGTGGTTCGTGTAGGTGATCACTTCAGAGCCCGTGAGCCTGCGGCTCGTGGGATCCAGTGTGGCCCGGATTGCGTAGTCCGCGCGGTTCTGCCAGTAGCCGGGGCCCGGCAGACCGGATGCGGAGCGGTAAACGTTCGCCGGATTCACATATACATAGGGTGCGAAGGTCTCCAGCGGTTTGAATTGACGTGTCGCTACTGTCTCCGCCCGGCAGACAAGAGCGGAGAGCAATAGCAACAGACTGGCCGCGGCACCCCCAAGCCGCCGATAGCTCCGTCGTCGGTCGGCACGAAGCGCGCAGCAGATCGAGACTCTCTTCATTGCGAACTCTCTGCCCTCTGTGGGTTCCAGTTTCATGGGACCTGGGGACGAATTAAAGGGCCACTTTGGAGAAAATGGCTGGGCGGCTGCGTCAGCAGACCCGGATGATAGCCGTGGACGTCGTGCTCCGTGTGCTCGTCGGCGCACGACTGTACAGGGGTCTCGGCGGCAGGTGGTTGCCTGACTCTGCGCTGCAGGATTACTCGTGCTTGAAAATTTCGGCCTAACCGTGTACATTGCAATCGTCTACAGGCGTAGACGTTAGGTGAACTTACGGCCCTCGCGCCGGAAAGCGGTCATTCTGAGATGAAACGTATCCGTACCGTTGCTGCCGTCGCATTCCTTGTCCTTGCCTCCGTAGCGCATGCGGCGCCGTCACTCCCGTCACACACGCTCGCCGACGTTATCGCCGGCCCACAACGCACTCCGGCGTTCAAGGCCCGCGACCGTTACCGGCATCCGCTGGAAGGCTTGGAATTCTTCGGGCTGAAGCCGGACATGACAGTGGTCGAGATCTGGCCCTCCGGCGGCTGGTGGACCGAAATCCTGGCGCCTTACCTGCGGGCGCACGGAAAGTATTACGCGGCTATGCAGCCACCATTCCGCGATGCCGCGTTCCACGACAAGCTCGCCGCGGCGCCGCAGTACTACGACCGCGTGATAGTGACCAAAGCAGGGCCGCCTGCTAACTGGCGGATCGCTCCGCCCGGCAGCGCGGATCTGGTGCTGACGTTCCGGAATGTCCACAACTGGCTGCGGGCCGGTGACGAGAAGAAGATGTTTGCGGCGATGTATCGCGCGCTCAAGCCGGGCGGAGTGCTCGGCCTGGTGGAGCATCGCGCGGCGCCCGGCACCACGCGTGACGACTGGGTGAAGACCGGCTACGTCTCGGAGGATTTCGTGATCAGCCTTGCCCGCGAGGCGGGGTTCCGGTTGGTTACAAAATCCGAGATCAACGCCAACCCGAAGGACGCCAAGAATTATCCGGGTGGCGTATGGACGCTGCCGCCGACGCTGGCGCTGGGCCGGAAGGACCGCGCCAGGTATCTGGCAATCGGCGAGTCGGACCGCATGACGCTGAAGTTCGTCAAGCCGTAGAGTCAATTCGCGCCCGCGGCGACGATTGCCTCGCACAGTCGGGGAGCGGCCGCATGTGCCGCGTCAGAGCCTGGCTGGCCCGCGGTCCGCGTTTCCACGTGCACTACACCCCGACCTGTCCTTCCTGGCTGAACCAGGTCGAACGTTGGTTCGGCGTGATTGCGTAGCGGGCGATCCGCCGCGGTCCTTCGCCGGCGACAAGCATCCCTGCCGCAGCTGCAATTACCAAGGCTGCAACATCAAACGCTGGGTCAAAAGGCTCCGCTCATGCTGGCGTTCCGCTGTGAAATTGTTGTGGCCTGCAACAATGTCATTTAGGGTTACGTGTCCGAGGAGTTCCTGATCAGGCTCGCTCACGAGGCGGGTTTCCGGTTGGTCGCAAAATCCGAGGTCAACGCTCGTGGTGACGGTTGCGTCGTCGCCCCCACCGAATGCCTGCGGAAGCGACTGTGTTGACCCCTACTGCAGCCGTGGCCAGCCGCAGCCGTTGTCCTGTTGATAGGAGCGCACGATGCGCCCTTACGGATCAATAAATTGCGACCTTCCATCGTGGAACGTAGCGAATGTCGACTTGCGGAAACTTCCCAATCTCCGGAATATCCAGCGGGCCCGGGCAATATGAACCCAAAAGAGCTCACTATTCTGTTACGAGACGCCGCCGAGAGCGGTGTATCCATTTGGACCGAGAATGACCGGGTCTGTTACAGAAGCGATAGAGGACCGCTGCCCGAGTCTCTCCGTTCACGGTTGAAGTCAAAAAAAGGGGAGTTGCTTGCGGAACTAAGCCGGCCTGTATACGACCGACGCCGCTGCCTGTTGTCGGAAATCCGGGTTCCGCCGGATATGTCCGGCTGGTGGAATGAAGTGGCAGCGAATCGGGTTGTGGCAAATTCACTACACGTTGTCGTTCGCATCAGGGGAAATTTCAGCATCGAGCGAATTATTTTCCTGTTTCGCTCAGCCTTTCATCGCCACGATCTACTGCGGGCGAGAACCGTGATGAGAGGCGATTCCCCGTTCCTGATCTTCGATGGAGTGTGGGAGCCCTCCTCGATGATGCGGGAGCCTTTTTTGCATGCGCCTCAGGGATGGTCGGAAGTGAATACCTTCATCGAGAAGGTTGTATGGGATTCATCGCCAGGCGACGCGCTGTTTCGCGCCTTCCTTTTTAGACTAGCCCCGAGAGAATGTGTCGTCGGCTTCGTTTTGAACCACTTCGTCGGTGATGTACATTCCTGTCAAATTCTGGCTGGCGAGATTCTGGCCAAAATCAGACGACCAGGAGAAAAGGTCGCCTCGGTACCCCCGCCGCTTCAATACTCGGAGTACCTGCGGGCGCGGGCCGAATGGCTTCAAGGCGCGGGTGCGCAGCATCGATTCGCCTATTGGAAGGAACACATGGAAGGTTCGCGGGCGGTACAGTTGCCGGGCGCTCGTGAGGTGGTCGTAGGAAGAGTGGGAACCATGGAGTCCGTGAGTTTCGAGATACCGGCGGAACTGAGGGAAAGGCTGGCTCGCGTCGCAGCGGAGTGCAGGGCCACGATCTCAGCAGTACTCCTGGCAGCCAAATTTGCAGCGCTGTTCGAGATGACCCAAAGGACGGATCTCGTGGTCATTCTAGTCATCTCGGGTCGCGATCAGGCCGCAACGACTGATATGGTCGGAAACACGGTCGACCACCTCCCTTTGCGGCTCGCGGTAGTCGGAGGAATGACCCTCATGGAATTGGTGAACCGAGTGCAGGACGCCTATATCGTTGGCTGCAAGTATAGGATCCCGTGGGGATTGCTATTGGATGCGATGAGAGCGGTAGGGGCCAGCGATGTCTCACCGCTGTTCAACCTGATATCCGTCGGTGACCTTGCCCCATCGGAAGAGCATCCTGTCGCAGAGAACGATCTTATCGTGATCGAGGACGTGGCGGTAAAAAAGCCGCCCGAGCAGGGGGGCGTCACCTGGCACTCGAGCCATGAAATGCATTTGTGCGACTCGGGTAGCCGGATTCAGGGCCTGGTCAAGTTCATGACGACACGCTATGCACGGGAAGTCGTGGAAAAGTTTGTCGCGCGGTTCGCTTTTCATGTGGAGCGTCTGGCGAAGCAGCCCCGTTCGATGGTCGGCGTAGCTGGGGCGCGAGCCGGACCGGCGGCGTGCTGACCTGGCCTGGTAATGCAGTAGAACGGCGCTCTCCTCCGTTCGAGCTCGTGCCAGAAGACACACAACTCCGCACTGGTCCTATTGGCCACGCATGCTTATCCGGTCATGTTATTCCACCGAGTCTGTCAGGTTCACAGAACAAATATCCGGCGTGACTTGACCATCATTGGCGCGATGACCGCGGGGCCGGAAAAGCTCTGTTGACATGCTCAGTCTCGCGGCGTTATGGTAGCGATAACCAAATAATGTGCTTCAACCAGAGCATGCGAACCGGGTACGCGCGAGCGCTCGGAGACGCGACGGGAAGAGGGGTTTGGGAGAATGTCAGCTAAGCTGCTCAACTTTTGTCCGTTCAGGGACCAGGTCTGTTGGCATCGAAGCCGAATGCGCAAGGCGCGAGCTCTGAAACGCAGCAGGGGAGCGCCCGAAATCTAACGCGACGGATTCACTTTCGAAAGTCAAGAGTCGATTGGTCGGGTGGCCTCCAGGATGGCGGCGCTCCGTAACAGGTTTTGCGGAGAGGGGATAGGCGTGTCGTCCGGGCATCAGGGGAGGAGGCGGAAATGGCGAATGTGGTCTCTATCGATCCGTTTTGCTGCAGGCTATGGAAAGGACACGAACGCATCGAAGAACACATCAACGAAAGGACATGTCGGGACGAAATAGCGAGCATGTCCACCCACGGACAGCGGATCCCGGTGCTTGCCAGGCCATTGGCGCAAGACCTGGGCTATTCCCACGAGCTGATCTATGGTGCGAGACGGCTCTTCGTCGCGCGGTACCTGAAAATGCCGCTGCTGGCGGAAGTGCGCTCGATGTCGGATATCGAAGCAGTCATAGCCTTCGAGATAGAGAATGAACAGAGAAGGGAGCTGAGTGCCTATGAGCGCGCCCAGAGCTACAGATCGTGGCTGCGATCGGGAATCTTCGAGTCCCAGGAAGACATGGCCCGCACGCTACATGTCTCGACGGCACAGGTCTCCAGGTTGTTGAAGCTCGCTCAGCTGCCGCCCGTCATAGTCAACGCATTCGCAAGCCCCGTGGATATCTGTGAAGCTTGGGGATGCGAATTGATGCAGATGTGGGGGGAGCTGGACGCGCGCAACAGGCTCGTCGCGCGTGCGAGGTTACTCTCTGCCGAGCGGGACAAGTCCGAGCCTGCCGTGATCTATCAGCGCCTGGTCTCTAACTTGTCGTCCGGGCGGAGGTCAACCCGTGACAGAAGCTCTTTTGCGCACGACGAGGTCATAAAGGACGACTCCGGTCGGCCGCTATTTCGCGTTCGGGTCCGCCGAAGGGAAATTGCGCTGCTCTTGCCGGCATCGGCACTCTCCAATCAAACTCTGGCGGAAATCAAGTCGCATACCGCTGGAATCCTGCGAAGTGCAATCGCTCGGCAGGAAGATCTCGCAGGAGAGCGCAGGCGCGCCAGTGACCGCGCAACAATGGTGCAACATCGTTCCACGATACTCGGAAACGACCGACCGGTGCGCGCAAGCGCGTCGAGGTCGCAGGTAATGGAGCTGAGCGGCGCGAGCGAGCTGATCGGGTCTTCATCCCACGCTTAAGACCGGGCGGGCCGCTGTGGCGGCCGGCTGTCGGCGGCGCTGTGCGCGCCGGGCCCTTGCCGATGTTCATTAGGCGGGGTTCCCTTGCATTCCCCCGAGTCGTCGGATCCGCGCCGGCGCCCGGAAGCCGAAGGTATCCGCACGCGCGTGCCGCGGCGGCCCCCCTCCGCGGCACTACTGCAATTACAACTTGAGCTGTCAGGAGAGGCAGGGAAATCCGGCTCCGGCGGTCGAGCGGCCCCGGTCGTTGACGTAGAGCGTTCGTCGCGACGGGACAGTGTTGCCGACGCGCCGTTGAAGCTTGGGAATTTCAGAGTGGAACGCTCGGGAGTGTCGCGGGCGTGTCTGTCAACCAGCGTGTCTCATCGACTGTCTGGCAACATGCAGAACACCCGGCCATTCGAGTTGTGCGCACTGAGGCAATCGGGTACAAGAAAAGGCGGCCATATCGTGTCTGTTGTCGCCTGACGGAGGGCGAGGTGTATTCGCCTAACACACGCCATGGACCGATCGCGGCTGGCAAGCGTGAGAGCAACGATATGAACGTCATGGGTGTTTATCTCGGCCACGATCTCGGCGCGTGTATCCTGCGAAATGGCGAGATAGCGGTCATGATCGAGGAGGAAAGGCTGAATCGCTACAAGCACGGCCGACCCAACTCGGTGGCAGGGCTATGGCCTCAGTTCTCCGGCAAATTCGGCTATTTTCCCTGGGCGTCCGTGTCATATTGCCTTCACGGCGCCGGCCTTGGCATCGATGACCTGGACCTCATTGCCGTAGGGGATGACATATGGGGCAGCGGGACGGCTGACGTCATCGCGGAAGTCCTTCCGGTAAAGGATCGCAGGAAGATCGTCTTCGCCAGGACGCCGGAGAACTCGGTACATCATTTTCACCACGCCCTATCCGCCTTTTTTGCAAGTCCCTTCGAGAAAGCGGCGGTTCTCGTCATAGACGGAGACGGCAGTGAGAGTGCCGGCGGCTATGAAGCCGAATCCGGGTACTATTTCGAAAACAGGCGGGGCGACCATGAGGTGATCTTCAAGAACCGATACACGGAGGCCCACGTGCCCCGGGGCGGGATTGGCTGGACATACGAACATGTCACGCAGCTGATCGGATTTGCGAGCCCGGACATCTATCTGGCCGACGCCGGCAAAACGATGGGCCTCGCCGGGTACGGAGAAGCGGTCGAGGAGTTTGCGGGCCCGTGGATCAGAGCGAAAGGCTTTGAGCTGGATTTTTCCGCGTTTCACCAGTGGCTTGAATCCCACGCGTACGCGGACCTGATTGCCTCTGAGAAGAGACGGAAGCTGATCCCGTCCCGGTTTGCGAAGAACCTTGCTCATAAGGCGCAGAGGGAATTGGAGGGAGCGATTCTCGAGCTCGCGCGCGAGCTGCACAGGAGAACCGGTGCGGTCAGTCTGTGCCTCGCCGGAGGTGTTGCGCTCAATTCCGTGGCCAACGGGAGAATCCTCCGGGAAGGAAGGTTCGAGTCGGTATTCGTGCAACCTGCAGCGAATGACGCAGGTCAGGCGTTGGGCCTGGCGTATCACGCGCATCTCATGATGCAGAACCGGCCCGGAAGGGAGTTCGACGGGGAGGGCATCAAACCGATGAGAAGCGCGTTTACCGGTGCTCCATATCCTGAGGCCGAGATCGAGCAATTTCTGCAGTCGTGCGGCCTGCCGCTCGAGCGCTGTGACAGCGAGTCGGAGTTGGTAGCGGATGCCGCGAAGCAGTTGGCTGATGGGCGAATCGTGGGCTGGTTTCAGGGAGGTAGTGAGGTTGGCCCGAGGGCACTCGGCCACCGGAGCATACTTGCGCACCCCGGACTGCCGAAGATGAAGGATCACCTCAACAGGCAGGTAAAGTTTCGCGAGCCCTTTCGGCCGTTCGCTCCGGCCGTACTTCGCGAGCGTGCAAATGACGTGTTCGAGCTCCTGGGAGATAGTCCATACATGACCTTCGTCGCGCCAGTGCGGCGAGAATGGCGTACACGCCTTCCTGCAATTACGCACGTTGACGGTACGGCGCGGTTGCAGACGGTCGATCAAGACACAAACTCCAGACTTTACGAGCTAATACGTCATTTCGAAAAGATCACCGGCCTGCCTGTGGTGGTGAATACCTCATTCAATCTTCGTGGGATGCCGATAGTCGAGACCCCGAAGGACGCTCTTCAGTGCTTCATGTTCACGGAAATTGATCGGCTGTATCTGGGGAACTACATAGTCGAACGACCGCCTTTCCAATCCATTCAGCTTGGCTGGGGGGATGGATGGAGGCTGATGCATGTGTTCCGGCCGGGCGTTCAGGAGCCCGAGATTGTCGTGGAGCAGGTGCGAACGGGTAAACGGGAGCGAGTCGGGGTCGACCGCGACGTAGGGAGAGTCTTGAGAGCGATCCGCGGCAAGGGCTCGCTGGCAGATATGGTCCTGGAGGCGCTGGCGGGGCAGCCCGACTCGGTAATGCCAGGTGTGTGGCCCATCATCGCAAAATTGTTGCGGCTGGGCGCGCTGAGCCTTCGATTGGGAGAGATTGAATTCAAGCTTCCGTATGAAGAGCGGCATTTCTGGCACTTTCCGCGCCCGGAAAGTGGTGGCTGGGAGCAGATGGAATCTCCGCCGGCGTCGCCGGTTGTGACCCCGTGGGCGAGGAAGACGTCGTGAGTACTGTCGCTGGACTGGACTTCCCGCGCGAGGTAGCGCAGCCGACGACTGAATGTCTGAGGCGTGAGTGGATATCGTTGCTTCGGGCCGCCGAGGAGCGATTGTCCGGCATCGTGCTCAGAACCCCGATGATCGACGCGCCTGTGCTCAAGGGCATAACCGGTCGCAACGTCCTGTTGAAGCTCGAGATCCTGCAGAGGGAGGGCTCCTTCAAGTTCCGTGGAGCCCTCAACAGGCTGAAAGCGCTCAAGAGCAATGTCGGAGCCGAGCATGTCGTTGCGTGTTCGTCAGGCAATCACGCGGGTGCCGTGGCGGCTGCGGCCAGGTTGCTCGGAATGCGGGCGACCGTTGTGATCCCGTACGATGCTCCGCAGGCGAAAATTTCCGCGGTTCGCAGTCACGATGCGGAGGTGGTGTTCTACGATCGGGCGCGAGACGACCGGGAAGCCATCGGATCGATGCTCGCGGCGCGCCTGGGCGCCGCTCTTGTGCCCTCTTACGATGACCCGGACATCATCGCCGGCCAGGGAACTGTAGGGGCGGAGATTTTGGGCGATGCGACATTGTCGGCACGGCCGGTATCGCAACTCGTGGTGCCGTGTGGCGGTGGGGGCTTGGCGGCCGGATGCGCGATCGCCTCGTGGGCCGCCGGAGAAGGGGCGCAGGTGTTCTGCGTCGAACCCAGGCATTTCGATGACATGGGGATGTCGCTCACCGCTGGCGCGCGTATATGCCTGAAGCGGACTGCATCCTCCATATGTGACGGGCTTCAGGCAAAGGTCCCCGGGCAGTGCACCTTTCAGGTGCTGAAGGATTCCAAGGCAGAAGGGTTGGTCGTATCAGACGCCGAAGTCACGTACGCAGTATGGTTCGCCTTTCGACATCTGCGCGTGGTTGTCGAGCCAAGTGGAGCCGTGGCGCTGGCGGCGCTCCTCGCAGGCAGGGTGCCACCGTCGGATGGGCATGTCTGCGTGATCCTCAGTGGTGGCAACGTCGATGAAAGGCGCTTCGGCTGCATACTGGGAGACTGCGAGGGCGGAAAAATGCCATCCGCGAGCTCAGAGCAAGGCAGCAGTCTCGCAGATAGCTTACCCGCGGATGTGCCCAATGACTGAAGCGGGGGAGTCACTGTTCCGGATGCAGGTCCGGGAGTTTGTCACGGAGATCCGAGCATCGTGCGTGATTCCGTGCGATGAAACGCGGACTCGGGATACCCTTAGAGCATGGACGAGGGTGATGGATCGACAAGGATGGTTGGTGCCTCATTGGCCCTCCCAGTGGGGCGGAAGCGACTGGCCACCAAGGAAGAGATATCTCCTGAATTACGAACTCAACCGATACCGATTGCCGTCTGTCGACTTGATCGGTTTGGATCTGGTTGCGCCGCTCATCTATTCGATGGGATCCGAGCAACAGAAATCCCGATATCTGCACCGCATGCGCTCAGGGGAGGACGTATGGTGCCAGGGATTCTCGGAACCGAACGCCGGCTCCGATCTCTCCATGATTACGACGTCCGCGGTCCGGCGCGGTGAACACTACGTCGTATCGGGGCGGAAGATCTGGATTACCCAGGCTGAACTCGCCAACAGGATGCTGGCGCTGGTGCGGGTGCGGACCTCCGGCGTTCTACAGCGCGGTGTATCGCTGCTGCTGATCGACCTCGACAGCGCCGGCGTCGAAATACGGCCTATCACCACGCTGGACGGAAAGCCACGTATCAACGAAGTGGAACTGAAGGATGTGACCGTCCCGGCGGCCAATCTGCTCGGAGAGGAAGGGAAGGGCTGGCTGTATGCGACACCCCTGCTCATAAGGGAGCGGATTGTCGCAGCGGCGGTATCTCAGACTCGCGCCGATCTGGACGAGCTCAAGGAGATCTTATCGGATCCTCGATGGAGCTCGAGAGAGCGAAGCGGTCGCGGGCGTTACATGGCGCGGCTCACGGAAGCAGAGGTGGACTTCATGGCGGTAGAGGCGACTCTGATGAGGGCACTGGAATTCGAGGACCACGATGAGAGAAAGGGTGCGTTGGCAGCTCTGGTGAAGCTCGAGGGCACGACGCTGCGCCAGCGTGTGAGTGAGTTGCTCGTCGAGGCGCTCGAGGAGAGGGGTGTGATGTCGACGGATTTCGCGGCTGGGCGCAACGGCGATGGCTGGCACTGTGAGGCTGCGTCAGCGGATCGGATAGTCAGCCAATTTCTCTTCAGCCGCACCGCCACCATCGCTGCGGGAACCAGCGAAATCCAGAAGAATGTAATCGCGAACTCGCTGCTGGAGTGAAGGTGCGCGATGTCGACGGCGCGAGGGTTCGACGACTCGGAGTTGCGCGATGCCGTCGCGGGCTATGGCAAGAGATCGTCGAGAATTGCGAACCCGCAAAGTCATCGGGAGCGTCGCATCGCAGCTCTCGAGCAGTGGAAGGGATTGGTAGAGCACGGCTTGGCTGGCGTCGGCGTGCCCGAAACCCTTGGAGGGTGCGGCGGTTCGATCATCGATGCAGGAACCGTGGCCGAGCACATGGGTGCAATGATGCTGGAATCGCCTTTCATTCCGGTGACCGCGCTCGCCGGCAGGCTGCTGATGGAACTGGCTGCGAATGAGAATGGAGTCTCGTTGCTTCGGTCCATGTTGCGCGGGGATACAGTGACGGTTTTTGCACACGCCGAGCGGGGCATGACGCGGCGAGGGGAATGTGTCGACACTCGAGCGCAGATCATGTCTGACGGGACCTACAGGCTGAATGGCTCGAAAATTGCCGTCATGCACGCCTCTCTTGCGGACTCGTTCGTGATCTCCGCGCGCATATGCGACAAGAAACCGGGCGGCGATGGAATCGGGCTGTTCGCGCTGAAGAGCCAGGCCCCGGGAGTGGCGTTACGGAGCTATTTCCTGATCGACGGGTCGCCGGCGGGGGATCTCGACTTGACCCAGGTTCCGGTGGACCGGCGACAATTCATCGGTTCCGGATTCGTTCCGCTGGAGGCCATCCATCGGGCAAGTGAGTACGCGACGATGTGTGCCGGCGCGGAAATCATCGGGATAATGGACGGCCTGCTGACGGAATCGAAGGAGTACATGAGATTGCGTCGGCAGTACGGCGGGCCGCTTGCATCATTCCAGGCGCTGCGGCATCGATTCGTAGAGATGTGGGCGGCCGTCGAGTTGTCACGCTCGCTCATGCAGCAAAGCATGAAGGCGCTCGCGCGAGGCCCGGCGGAAAGCGCGCGAAAGGAGGTCAGGGCGGCAATGGCCAAGGCGCTGTCGGCGGCCTCGTTCGTCACCTCTCAGGCGATCCAACTGCACGGGGCCATCGGTGTCACCGCGGAGCATCGCGCGGCGAAGTGCTTCAGACGGGTTCGGGTGCTTGCCGAGCTGTTCGGCAACCGGGACGCGCAGCTGGAGTGGTATGAGATCTGTTGAGGCGTGGCATAGTCATAAGGCGCGTAATCATGATCAGAATTGTGCGGGCTAAGATTCACGGAATTCGCGTTACGGGAGCAGAATTGAATTATCACGGTTCCATCACACTGGATCCCGATCAGTGCGCGCGAGCCGGGATCTATCCCCTTGAGTTTGTGGACATATGGAACAGGACGAATGGAGCTCGTTTGAGCACGTACGTGATTTATGGAGAGGCGGGATCGAGATGCTGCGTCCTCAATGGTGCGGCAGCCCGCACGTGCCAGCGTGGTGACGAGTTGATCATCGCCAGCTCGGAATACATACGTTCCGAGGAGCTGAACGAGATGTCACCAGTTGTGCTCGTCATGGGGCCCGACAATGCCATTGACGAAGCGCTTCGTTATGAAGTCACGCGCGCCGACGGCCGGTTCGCGTTCAACGCGCGCAGGATGGAGTGAGTGATGCACGCCAGTGAAGTCAAGGAGCAGGTGGCCGGGCGCGGCGGGCCGCAGAATGGCGCCGAAAGTTACCCGCTCGCGGATAGAGCGCGGTCCGGTTCGATGGTGTTCATATGTGTGCTGGCATTCATCGACTCGCTTGGAACAGGTATCGCTGCGCCCGTATTGCCACGGCTCCTGCAGTACCTGGGAGGCGGTACCAGCGCGCAGGTAGCGACCACCTATGCGGTATTGACGTCGATCGGTGCAGTTACGACGTTTTTGTTCTCGCCCCTGATTGGCGCGCTGTCGGACAGATTCGGTCGGAAGACGATACTGCTGGTGAGCGTTGCGGCTACGGCCGCCACTAACGTCGTTCTGGCAGGCGCGACAACGTTCTGGCCATGGGTTGTAACGCAAGTGCTTTGCGGCGTCTTCGGCTGCAGCATGATTGCAGCTCGCGCGTATGTAGCGGACATCGCTTCGGAGTCCGACCGTGCGGCGAGGTTTGGAACGCTGAATGCGGCGTTTGCCGGCGGGCTGATATGCGGTCCGGTGCTCGGGGGAATGCTGGTGGCGTGGAATGTGCGTGCCCCGTTCTGGCTCGCCGCCGGCGTGGCGTCCGTGAACTTCTGTTACGGGCTGGTCTTTCTCGCGGAAGGCCGCCGTCCGCAAGTAACGAAGGAGGCGATCTGGATTTCGGCGCTGCCGCTCAGGGCATTTCGCCGGATCCGAGGCAGCACCGTGCTGCGGATGATGGTGCTCGCATTGTTCGTCGATGAGCTGGCGAGCTCGATGGCAAGGCCGGCGCTTGTGTTTCTCATGCAGTTCGACTTGCATTGGACGGCTCGCGAAGTAGGAGTCGCGTTCACCGTGTTCGCCACTGCGGTGTTCCTTTGTCAGGGGTTCGTTACCAAGGCCGTCATTGGAGCACTGGGGGAGCGCGGGTCACTTTGGCTCGGTATGAGCATGCTCACTGTATTCGTGAGCCTATTGGCGCTCGTCAGCGCGCCCTGGCAGGTATACGTAGTGATCATCCTGATTGCGCTCGGGACGCTGGGAGGCCCCGCTGCACAGTCCATCGTATCGAAGGAGGTAAGCCCGGATGAGCAGGGTGCCCTCCAGGGCACTCTCGGCAGCAACATGGTGCTCGCCGGTGTCATTGGACCGCCCTTGGGCGCGTGGGCGTATGCGCACGCAGGCGCGGCGCCGATCGGCTCTCATGCTTCCAGCCCGGTCTTCCTTCTTGCGGGTCTTATCTCATTCGCTGCGGCGGCCTGTGCTTACCTGGCTACCGCCTCGAAGCGGGAAAGAAAGTCCGAAGCCCGCGCCTGAGCCTCGGAGCAGCCTACGTGTGCGCGATAGTCGGGTACGTCGATCTCACCGGGAGCTGCGCAAAACGGGAGATCGTCGAGGATATGATGGCCGCGGTTGCCCACCGCGGCCCCGACTCGGCGAGCACGATGATCGATGGCCCGGTTGGTTTTGGATTCCGGCGATTGGCCATCGTGGACCCTGCGGGCGGCGACCAGCCGCTGTTCAATGCGACGAAGTCGGTCGCGGTCATCTGCAACGGTGAGATATTCAACTTTGCGGAGTTACTTGCCAGGCACCTGCCGGCCGGCGTAATGCCGCGGACGAAAAGCGATTGCGAGGCGTTGGTCTACGCGTATGAGGCCGTCGGCATCGACGTTCCTCGGTTCCTCAATGGCCAGTTTGCATTTGCGATATACGATAGGAAGCGAAGCAGGGTGATGCTCGCAAGAGATCACTTCGGCATCGCTCCGCTCTATTACTCATTGGGGTCAGAGGCACTGGTCTTTGGATCGGAGATCAAAGCAGTGCTGCGGCATCCCGCAGTCCGCCGGGAAGTGGATCTGGTCGGACTCGACCAGGTAGTCTGTTTCCCGGGGCTGGTGAGTCCTCGCACCATGTTCGCGGACGTCAGGTCGCTCGCGCCCGGAGAGATCCTGCTTTGGGAGGCGGACCAGATCACTGCCAGGAGGTACTGGGATCTGCAATACCCGCTCGAGCAGGACGCCGACGCCAGTGTCGATGAGGCGAGCTACGAGGAACGCTTGCGTGAGCTCATCGGGCGCGCCGTCCGGTTCCGGCTATCTGCAGACGTACCTGTCGGGATTCTGGTAAGCGGGGGTCTGGATTCCTCGCTGATCGCCGGCATCGCGCACGGGATGTCAATGACAGAAGCTCCAATCCGCTCGTTTTCGGTGAGCTTCAGCGATGGACGCTTTAGCGAGGAAAGGTATCAACGGCTGCTCATATCACACATAGAATCGGTTCACACGGAGGTGAGACTGACGGAAAGGCAGATATCGCAGCGCCTGCCGGAGGTGATCTACCACTCGGAGCAGCCCGTCAAGGAGACTTACAACGCATGCTCGCTGGCGATTTCCCGCGCCGCTCGGGACGCCGGGGTGAAAGTCCTGTTGGGCGGTGAGGGCGCCGACGAGCTGTATGCGGGATACCCGGGGTACAAGTTCGATGCCTTCAGGCGGCGTGATTCGGAGAGCTCGGTCACGGAGCGTGCCTTCCGATCCCTTCTTTGGGGCGATGCGGATCTTGAGTACGAGCAAAAGATCGGGGACCTCCACGCAATGCGGCAGCGCCTGTACACGGGCGAGGCGTGGGCGCGCCTCTCCACCGAGAATGCGCTGTCAGGGCCGTTGATAGACTACGGAATGGTACGCGGCAGAGCTCGACTGCATCAGCGTTCGTATTTGGATTTTCGCCTCAGATTGGCCGACCATCTCCTGATCGACCACGGCGATCACATGCTGATGGCAAATGGAGTGGAAGGGAGGTATCCGTTTCTCGATAGAGATGTCGTCGAGCTCAGTCGTGCGATACCGCCGCAATTCAAGCTCAGAAGATTCGAAGAGAAGTACCTGCTGAAGAAGGTCGCGGGCGGGTTCGTGCCGGACGCGATCATAAGACGGGACAAATTCGGCTTTCATGCCCCTGCGAGCCCTGCAGTCCTGCGAAGCGGAGAGGAGTGGGTAAAGGACATGCTCTCGCATGACAGGCTCAGGAAGGACGGCATATTTTCGGTGGCTGCCGTGGATGAAATGTGTGGACGATACCTCGAACGGGGGTTTCGGCTGGATGCGCGACAGGACAACGACGTGTTGATGATCGTTCTGTCATTCAATCTGTTGATGGATATGTATTTTCGATAATCCGGATAGCGAGGCAAACATCATGAGTGAAACGAGCGACGAGAGAACCGAGCGTTACATGGTGTTGATGAATCACGAGGGGCAACAGTCGCTTTGGTTGAGCCACAAGCCTGTGCCGGCGAAGTGGACGGTGGTGAAGGAGGAGGGATCCAGGGAAGAGTGTCTGGAGTACGTAAAGCGGACGTGGGTGGACATGCGGCCGCTGAGTCTGAGGAAGAGCATGGGTGAATGAGCGGGTGAGGGATCGAGCGGATCGTGACAATGCGGGCGGACCGGGCCGGTCGTATGTGCTGGGTATCGGCTTTTTATGAGCGAGAGGTTTGCGAGCATATGAAGAACGGGGAAATCGCCACCTCCGCGGCGCAGCGGCGGGTCCTACTGGATATGGAAGCGCGCTCGCTTCGTACGGATGCCTACAACCTGGCTGAATACATCGAGATTCCAGGCCCGCTGCGTATCGAGGAATTCATCGCGTCACTGAGGCACGTGGCCGCGGAAAGCGCGGCACTCCGGCTGAGATGTCGGGTGGGCGACGCGGAGAGGGCGTGGACGCCTGAGAGGGAACCGGGCTTCGACGTGCCCGTCCTGGATTTCAGCTCGTGTGAACAGGGGACCGAGCGTGCGCTGGCATGGATGCGTAGCGAGATGCGCAAGCCGTTTGATCTCGCAGGACAGGCGCCGTTGTTTCGCTACGCTCTTCTTCGCATCGAAGCGGAGCGGCATTTCTGGTTCGCCATGTACCATCATTTTGCCGTGGACGCCTACGGGATGTGGCTGCTGGCCCATAGAGTGACGGACGCGTACTCGATGGTGCTGCAGGGAGAGTCTCCGCTACGAATGAGCGATGGGGCTCAATATGAGGAATTTTTGCAGCGGGAAGAGCGGTATGAGCTCTCGGACGAATGGCGGGAAGATCAGCTTTATTGGATGGGTATACGAGCGGCGATCGAGAGTAGGGACGTCATCTCCGGGGGCGTGAGGCGGCGCGCTCGCGAGGAGGGCGTCGTACGCAGATGCCGCGCGAATTTATCGAACGAATTGTTGCGATCATGCGATGTATTGGAGAGAAGGTACGAGCTGGTTGCGGATTCGCTTCTTGTCGCCGCCGTCTGCATTCAAGCCTGCAGGTTCCAGGGAAAGCGCAGGGCAGTCCTCGGAATGGCCGTGCACGGAAGACGCGAGAGGAGTGATCGCTCGCTCGCTGCGATGTGCGCGAAGATTTTGCCGTTATCGATTGAATTGCAAGAGACGGCATCGTATCTCGATGTTGCTCGGGAGCTGCGCGGGAAGTTTCGGGAAGCCGCGGCGCATCATCGGCTTCTCGGTAGCAGAGTGGAGACGGAGTCCATCGGGATCGATGAGGAAACCATGGCGGTCACGATCAACTGGATTCGATTCAAACGGAAGCTCTTGGTGACCGGATTTGCGACCCGCTCGGAATATCTCAGCCCGGGGCCGGTGGAGGGAATCGAAATATTGTTGGATCATCGGGAAGGGAACGAGCCGAAGATCGACTTTTATGCAAATCCCGAGCGGTACGGCGACGATGAGCTCGGGAGGTTTCGTGACGGATTTCAAGCGGTAGTACAGGCGATTGTCGAGAATCCCTGCGGTCAGGTCTCGGAAATGGTTCCGCTGAGCCAGCGAGAGCGGGATGAGCTGCTGCTGCAATGGAACAGGACATCGCGCAAGGTGCGACGCGCCTGCGTCCAGGAGTTGTTTGCACAGCAGGCGCGGCGCACGCCGCAAGCGGTGGCGGTGACGTGCGAGGGCGAGCAGCTGAGCTACGCGCAGCTCGATGAGTGCGCGGAGCGGCTGGCGCGACGGCTGGTGTCCCTTGGAGTGGGGCCGGAGGTGATCGTCGGG
>Ga0134128_10002207_pt1 | contig 24239 bp, 28 predicted proteins | sample KB31754_FD_96462 | JGI IMG/M metagenome (GOLD analysis project Ga0134128, IMG submission 96462) | Terrestrial soil microbial communities with excess Nitrogen fertilizer from Kellogg Biological Station, Michigan, USA - KB3-175-4 | ecosystem: Environmental > Terrestrial > Soil > Unclassified ...
AGTATTTTATAATCGGCAGCGACGCCACTCGACCCTTGGCTATCAGTCCCCCGCCGAGTTCGAAGCAAAGGCGGCTGTCGCGTAACCCGGTGTCCACAAAATCGGGGGAAGATCACTCCTGCTTGTGGTATTGGTTAATAGACTAATGGCGCTACAGTTTCGTCATTATGTTTTGGTGGTGGCGGTTCCGTGTTTTGTTCTACTGTTCTTGCAGTCAATCGAAATCATAAAGTTCAATATGAAATATGACCTTGCATGGCGGCCCCGAATTTCATATTCGGACTGGAAAGGTCGATTCTTGTCGCCAGGTATGCTCCAAAAATTGACTACTTATGATGCATCGCTCGCTGAAAAACTAGAGTATGTGGATGTTATCGTTCAATGTGTTAATCCGTCTTCTGCTTATTCTCAGACATTTCCTGAGTTAAATGATAAGCCCATGCTTAATTTTGACAAGAGACTGAATCGAGATATGACCTTGAATAAGTATTACGTTAGTCGGCGTGATTTATCTGCCAAACTCTCAATTGGAAAGGCTGAGCTTGATTCACTGTCGTTCGCCATTGTCCTAAATGATACTAACCCAAGACATAACTCATTGAAAAAATGTCAGGAGGCATTAAGTACTGAACGCAAACAGGGGCGCATATTAGACATAGACGAGTCATTTGTCGTAGATAATTTTGTCGGAGATACCAATCAAAATCTGATAGTTATGGTTGGGCGTTACCATGCAGCCAAGAAAAATTAATCCTGAATCCTGCGTGAAAAGTGCTAGCTTTAGAGTTTGAGTCTCTCGATCTGGTGTAGGGCATATTGCCAGGCGGATCCCCGAGCGCCGCTGGCGGGTAAGACCAAGCAGGGTCGATTGTTGGTTCGACGAAGCATAGCCGGCATCAACAGGATCTGGTGCTGAAGGGTCTGCAATGTGGCGTTCTGTAGGTCGGGGGGCAAACAGAGCCGTTTGAGCCAGTTGACCAGGTTGTAGGCCAGGAGAAGCAGGTGGAAATAGGTCTCGTTAGTAAAGAAGTGGCGGGGTGGAATGCTGCCCAGCGCATAATCACCTTTGAGCTGTTTGATGAGCAACTCGAAGCCCGCGCGATCGTTATAGAGTCGCCAGAGGGTGAGCGGATGCAGGGGCAGATTTGTGACCAAGACATGGTAGTGGTACGTGCCGAGCTTGAACAGGGTCAACTGATCCGTTGGTTCCTCGGGCTGGGGTCGCCGGACCACGACGAAGCGATAGGGCCGCGGCCACCGCAGCGGCTGATAGCAGACTCGGCCACCTCGATGCCGCGGCTGGGGCTCCCCTACCGCAGATGCGGAAGCTTGCGTTTGAGCGGGGCCGTGAGTCGGGCGACGATGACAAACCGAGCGCAGCGGACTTCCAGCCACTCGATGAGCGCATGGTCATATACTCCTTTGTCGGCGCGGGTCATTACCAACCGGACCCCAGCGGGCTTCTTGGCGAAGCAAGCGATGAGGAGGTCGAGTGTCCCGCTGGCCGTATGCGCATCGCCCGGGCGCAACTCCCCATGCCAGAAGTCCTTGGTGTGTCCTTCGAAGCACAACAGGGGATGATACGACGGCCGGCCGCACTTGATCGGGTTGTCGCCGATCCGAGCCTGCTCCTGACGTCCGTAGACCACCAGGACGGTGGAGTCGAGATCGAAGATCAGGCGACGCGGGGGACGAGCGTGCGCCGTCATCTGCCGCAGGAATCGATCGTGTTGGGCCCGCACCTTGGCCAGCGCCGTGGGAGCCATGCGGAGCAAGAACAGACGGCGTGTCATCGTATCGGGATAGCTGGGCAAACCGGTCAGGTACTGAAACACGCCGTTCTGCCTGAGCACTGCGCGGTTTCGATACGTTCGAGCCCCAGGGACAGCAATGCGAGCAGCATCTGACCAATGCTGGAGCGATTGTTCCGCTGGGCCAAATCGATCCGGCGTGCGATGGCTTGTTTGAAGCCGATCCGCGATAAGAACCGATACAAGAGATACCCGCCACCATAATGCGTCAACGTTGTAGCGCCAAACTTGATCGTCAGCTTTCGAGGGCCACGAGCCATGGGAATGAAAGCTACCGTTTCGGTAGCCTTCGTTCAAGGCCGTTGTTCCTCTCATCGCGGCTTGAAAATCCATCACAGATCGCATCCAGGCCTTACATTCGTGCAGGTTTCAGGTTTATAACAGTTTCCATGCGGGCAAGGTGTGCTCTGTTCATGCCACTTTATGCACCGTGAAGCTCATATACTCAAGCCTCCCACCTCACGTACGTTATGCCCTAGCGCAACAGAAATTTGTTCGTTGGATAAGAGGATCGCCTTCGCTTAGCCAGACGGACCTCAGCTGGAACGATTTCAATGCGCAAGTGCTGGTTCAGCGCACTACCTATAAGGGAGTGTTGATCCAAGAGGCAATTATCGATTGGAATGTCCCGCTATTCCAACGCCCTCAGCACATTGCGACTGCACTCGGCAGACTAGGCTATCTGGTTATTTATAAAACCTTCAACCTTTGTGGCGACAATGTAGATGGGTTTAGGGAGATATCTAAGAACGTCTGGCTCACCAATAAAAACCAAGTGAATAAATTGGAAGGTATAGTTCGGTTGGTCTGTTCTACAGATTTCAGACATACATCTGATCTTCTCTTGAACAAGAGGAAAAGAGGGGTTCTTGTCTATGATTATATTGACCACATTGATCCTCAGATTACTGGGGAGAATACCATTCAGCGTCTTATAGCCTTGAAGAATTTCGCTTTCTCTGGCGGAGTGGACTATATCATGGCCTCTGCCAGCCGACTCGAAGCAGAAGCAGTCAAAGCGGTGGGGCGGGATAAAGTTATTCTGATCCAAAATGGTGTGGACAAGGGGCACTATCGCAACCCGGCTCACAAGACTACGGACTTGCCCCCAGACTTTGTGGCTTTCAAGAGCCAATATTCAAATATAGTCGGATATTTTGGCGCACTCGCACCATGGCTGTGGTATGAGGCAATCGCTGAATTGGCCGAAAGGCGGAAGGATCTTGGGTTTGTCTTCATCGGGCCTAGTTACAAGGGTGGCCTTGATCAATTACCAACATCGGAGAATGTCCTTTATCTTGGTGTGATCGAATACAGTGTGTTGCCGGCTTATGGGCGGCAGTTTGATGTGGGTATTATCCCATTCGCTCCAGGCGAAATCGCACGTACAACCTCACCTCTGAAATTATTTGAGTATTTCGCCCTTGAAAAGCCAGTGGTCGTGACATCAGAAATGATCGAATGTGTTGTTTTCAAGGAAGTCTTTTCTGGCGATTCGGCCAATACCATCAGCCAGGCCATTGATAAGGCGATAGATGTCAAAGCTAATCCGGAGTTTAAGAAGCGGCTCGCCCAGTTAGCGGACGAAAACGACTGGGATGAGCGTGTACGTAATATGGAATCATTGTTTACTCGATTAAATGACCGAAGAGGTTGACTGAGAGAATGAAGACAATTCTTTGTGTAGTCGGCACTCGCCCCGAAGCCATCAAAATGGCTCCGGTTATCTTGGCGCTAAAGAAAGAACCATGGGCAGATGTCCGTGTTCTGGCGACTGCGCAACATCGTGAGATGCTTGATCAGGTGCTGGGACTTTTTGATATCAAACCCAACATCGACCTCAATCTTATGCAGAAAGAGCAAACGTTGCCGGAGTTGACGGCCCGTTTGATGACGACGCTGGACCTGGCGCTCTCAGATGAGACTCCCGATGCTGTGCTTGCACAGGGGGACACGACGACCGTCATGGTCGCAGCGCTAGCGGCATTCTATCGATGCACTCCATTTGGTCATGTCGAGGCCGGTCTGCGTACCGGCGACATGGCCTATCCATTTCCAGAGGAGATGAATCGTGTGGTCACCGGGCGTCTTGCTCGTTGGCATTTTGCTCCGACAGAGTCCGCAAGAGCAAACTTGCTTGCGGAAGGTGTGGGTGCCGATAGAATTCTTGTTACTGGGAACACGGTCATTGATGCGCTGCTCGATGTGTCAAAACGCTGTGACGAATTCGCTCCGAGGATTTCACCGGGTAACCGGCTGGTGTTGCTGACAGTTCACCGACGAGAAAATTTCGGAGAGCCTTTTCTCGAAATATGTCGCGCCATCAAGTACCTGGCGGACACCCGCAGAGATATTGAATTCTTGTATCCGATTCACCCTAACCCAAATGTGCGCGATGTTGCCATCAAGACCCTTGGGCATCATCCGCGTATCCGGCTCTGCGATCCGCTCGAGTACGTGTCTTTCGTAGCGGCAATGAAAGCGGCTTATTTCGTCCTTTCGGACTCTGGTGGTGTTCAAGAGGAAGCACCTGCCTTAGGAAAACCTGTCCTTGTTCTTCGACAAGAAACGGAACGACCTGAAGCGGTGAAAGAAGGCGTTGTGAAGCTTGTAGGGCCAAACTGCGATGCTATCGTTCATGAGTCAGTGCGGTTGCTCGATGATGAGAAGGAGTATTACTCCATGGCTCGGGGCATTTCGCCATACGGAGATGGTAACGCTTCCACGAGAATCGCAGCCGCTTTGCATTGTTATCTTCTTGATAACGCCTGAAGTACGAAATTTGCCAGAGATTCTAAAACTCTTAGGTCTTCTTCTCTCTAGGCCGTTACTTACACTGCGTCTAGCTAAGCCTAGAAGGATTAGGAACGCCATTCGCTCATTTCTTTCCAACAGGGGTAACCGTGGTCAGCTTTATGATCGCTATGTTGAAATTTATGGCATGTCCGACAGCGGTATCAAGATACAGCAGCCAGTTGGTTGCAGAGAGAAGAGGTACACGGGAACCGTTTTAATATTACCCATTATCGACTGGGAGTATCGTTACGCGCGACCGCAGCATTTAGCGACGAATCTAGCCAAACTGGGGTATGGAATTTTCTATTTTTCCACGTGCCCACTCCTTGATGTGGGGAAGGATCTGTATCGCATCACGAGACACCCTTGTAAAAACGTTTATGTTTGTCGACTCCGTGGAGCAGGTGCAGATATTGAAGATATTCTTCGTGACAAAATGAGTCCGCATACAGTGGACGCATATGCCAATTCTCTTTCCCATTTCCTGAAAGATCTAGATATAGAGTCTCCGGTCGTCGTGCTTCATCATCCGTATTGGCTCCCCCTGGTTAGGAGAATTCAGGGAGGAAGGATCGGATATGACTGTATGGATCTTCATCAAGGCTTCTTGGGGGAAACCGAGATGGACGAGTCCGAGCGAATATTGCTGAGAACGGCGGACTTTGTTGTCGCAAGCTCGAGTTACTTGCAACAGAAAATCGGTGCAATGGGCCGTGATGTTCACCTGATCCGGAACGGCTGCGAGTACAGCGCGTTTTCCACTATAGGGCCGCAACCTAAAGCGCATATTCCCGTGGCAGGATATGTAGGAGCGGTAGAGGAGTGGTTTGATATGGATCTCGTTGTGAGTATCGCGAGGAAACTGCCTGGCTGGAGATTCGTTATTATTGGCGCAACTCTAGGTTGCAACATCGATAGGGCAAGACGCATGCGAAACATCAAGTTTGTCGGGGAAGTGCCATATGAACAAGTGCCAGCGCAGCTCGCACGTTTTGACGTGTGCATGATTCCATTTAAGATTACTGAGTTGATAAAGGCGACTAATCCTGTGAAGGTGTATGAGTATTTGGCTGCTGGTCGCCCGGTTGTAGCTACGCCCATTCCGGAATTGATGGTTTTGGGGGACAAAGTCGCTATTGCATCTACGGCCGATGAATTTGCTGCAAAGCTCCAAAAGGGTTTGCAGGTGTGTTCGGAGATTACAGATAAGTGGCGCCATTGGGCTGCTACCCAAGATTGGTCTGTAAGGGCACGAGAGTTTGAAAATGTTATGAAGGACGAAATCGGAAGGTAAATGGGAAGGCAGGTTTCCCAAACGGTCAGCGGGATGCCAATCCCACAGATTGCCACTCGTAGCACCTCTTGCTCCACTGGAGAACAAGAGCGTGGTCGAAGGTGTGTAACCGTCATTATTGTCAACTGGAATAGCGGGACGCTGCTTGCCAAGTGCATGGAGTTCATCAGAAAACAAACAATGCAGCCTGACCACATTGTCATAGTAGATAATGCCAGCATGGATGATTCTGTAGCGACTCTAGAAACGTATGATAGGGTTACCGTACGTGTGTCGAATGTTAACCTGGGTTTTGCCGCAGGCAATAACCTCGCATTGGCTGAGTGCGACACGGAGTTCGTCGCATTGCTCAATCCTGACGCTTTTCCTAAGGAGGATTGGCTGGAACGTTTGATGGCCAGCGCCGACACCCATTCACACATAGCCATGTTTGGATCCAGGCAGCTGTGCCAAGACAGACTGGATGTGTTGGATGGAATCGGGGACCTGTATCATTGGAGCGGGTTAGTGTTGCGTAATAGGCATAGCATGCGGCAATGTGATGCCGACTTAATTTCTCGAGAAATATTCTCACCCTGTGCGGCGGCGGCTTTATATCGGCGGCAAGCATTGGTGGATGCTGGTGGGTTCGATGAGGATTATTTTTGCTATGTGGAGGATGTGGATCTGGGGTTTCGCCTACGCTTGGCGGGGCACAAAGCTATATATGTGCCGGACGCGGTGGTTCATCACGTTGGCTCTGGTACGACGGGCGGGCAGCACAGCGACTTTGCGATGTATCACGGACACCGCAACTTAGTTTGGACTTTTGTGAAAGACGTGCCGGGTATTTTGTTCTGGCTGTTGCTGCCGCTGCATGTAGTGATGAATCTGGCAACCATCCTCTGGTTCGCGTTGAAGGGACAGGGCGGGGTGATCTTGCGAGCCAAGCGCGATGCGCTGCTGAGGTTGCCGAAGATGTGGCGCAAGCGGCAGGCGATCCAATCGACCCGCATTGCCACCGTGCGTGAGATTTGGCGGTTGATGGACAAGCATGTCGTTCCAACAAAGTGAGGCTATCCCAGATTAGTGCCGATCTCAAAAATGGTATTTTAGAAGAGCCGGATTCCTCCGACCGGCGCCCTGTTTCATGCAGTTTGTGCGGCAATCTACTGATTGTCCGCTTTGTACGTCGATGGCGCTTTTTCCCCTTGATGGGACAGGCAGACGGCCTGCGTCAGCCTGTGCATGCGGAGGATGTTACGACAGCATGTGTGTCGGCATTGACTATGCCGGCTGCAGCAAACCGGACGTACAACCTCTCAGACGGGGAGACGTTGTCTTACCGAGAGATGGTGTGCCGCGTCTTTGCCACAGTCGGCAATTGCCACACCTGGTGACAATACCGCGATGGTTGTTCCGGGTAGGGGTGACAGCATTGCGTCTGTTGCCACGGTACCAGCATTGGACAGTGGAGATGGCTGAACGCCTGAACCGCGACCTGGTGTTTGACCATGCCGATGCAGCACGAGACTTAGGTTTTTCACCAAGGCCCTTTCGGTTTTCGCCTAAGGACTTGCCAACATGATTATTCCGGTTGTGGTTGTGATGGAAGTGGTTTCAAGGTTTGAGACCAAAGTCTATGAACGACTCTTGTACAACTGTTGATCGGTGGGGCATGTTTTTGTCTTGCAAAGTCATACCCGTCGAATATCATAGGTTTCGCCGGAGTTAATCTAGGTAAACCCATTGGTATCAGCGGGCAAACCAGCAAAACGGAGTTCTGCAAGCAGGGGGCTATCCCTCACAGTACTTAAAGGGATCCGTCTGTTTGCTACTGATGTGGACGGCGTCCTGACCGATGCGGGTATGTATTATTCCGAATCGGGTGATGAGTGGAAGAAGTTCAACACCCGAGATGGAATGGGGATCAAATTGCTGCAGAAGGCCGGCCTCATCACGGCCATTGTGACGCAGGAACGAACCAGGTTGGTCGCTCGCCGGGCGGAAAAACTTGCGATACCTGAACTTCATCAGGGAGTGATGGACAAGTTGTCGGTCATCCGAGACATGGCCACGCGACATGGTATCTCACTCAGGCAAGTCGCGTATATCGGCGACGACATCAATGACGTCGAGGCCTTGGAAGCGGTGGGATTCTCAGCGGCTCCGGCCGATGGCCTTTCGCAAGTGTTAGAGATCGTCGACTATGTCTGCCTGAAGAGAGGCGGAGAGGGGGCGGTGAGGGAGCTCGCTGAGATGATACTCCTCTCTCGCAACGAGGCGAAAACTTCTAAGCAGAGGCGATAGGGGGGAGATATGGCGCAGGCGTATCCACTGTATCCGGTGATTATGGCGGGAGGGAGCGGGACTAGATTTTGGCCGTTAAGCCGCCATCTGTTCCCCAAGCAGCTGTTGCGGATTGGCGGGGAATATACGCTCATTCAGCAGACCATGCGACGTGTCATAGGCTGTGCGCCGGCCGCCAACGTACTGATCTCGACAAATGCAGCGCAAGCCGATCTCATCCGTGTGCAATTGGCCGATTGGAAAGAGGATCTCACGAATGGATTCCTCCTTGAACCGGAAGGACGAAACACTGCGCCGGCCATTGCATTGGCGGCGCTCGAGGTGCTGACACGCGATCCTGACGGCCTCATGCTGGTGGTTCCCGCCGACCACGTTGTGACAGGGCAGCGCGACTTTGAGACCGCGGTCCGATTGGCTTCACAGTTGGCTGCGGAGGGCTACTTGGTCACGTTCGGGATCAAGCCGATCAGACCGGAAACCGGTTACGGTTACATCAAACCGAAAAACAATGCTCCGCTTGGTAAACGGGGCAAGCTGCGAGGGTATCTCGTTCAACAATTCGTGGAGAAGCCCAATATCACGAAGGCAGCCCGGTACGTGAAGGCAGGAGGCTATCTTTGGAACAGCGGTATGTTTGTCTGGCGTGCCGCAACGATCTTAGAGGAGATCGGTCTTCACCAGCCGGCGATCATGGCCGCAATGGAACAGATCAAGAAGCTGAGATTGGCCGGCGCTTCAAAGCAGTCGATCGACGACGTCTATCGCCAAATCGTGTCGGTCTCTATCGATACCGGTGTCATGGAACGGTCGTCGAAGGCAGCCGTGGTGCCGGTGACGTTTCAGTGGTCTGATGTCGGGAGCTGGGGCAGCTTGGACGAAGTGGCGGAGAAGGATAAGGCCGGTAATGTGATCACCGGACGGGTGATCGATCTTGAGAGCAAGCACTCGATCGTCTATACGGATCGGCGTGTCGTCGCGACGATCGGGTTACAAAATATGGTCGTGGTGGACACTCCGGATGCAACGCTGGTCTGTCCGAAATCTCGAGCACAGGATGTGAGAAAGATCGTCGACATTCTGAAACAGCAGCAGGCGCCTGAACATTTGGAACACCTGACGGTTCAACGGCCTTGGGGGTCGTACACCGTGTTGGAGGAAGGGCCTGGATTCAAAGTGAAACGTGTCACGGTAAACCCCGGCGGTCGACTCTCCCTCCAGATGCATCATCAGCGAAGCGAACATTGGGTGGTGATCAGCGGTACCGCGCGTGTCACAAGAGATCAAGACGTCTTCGATTTGCACATCGGGGAAAGTACGGCCATTCCGGTGAACACCACGCATCGATTGGAAAATCCTGGGCAGGAAACGGTGCATATTATCGAGGTACAGAACGGACCCTATCTCGGTGAGGATGATATTGTGCGGTTCAAGGACGATTACGGCCGGATAGCCGGCGGTTGATCTAGGGCAGTTGGCGTCAGGCCGGGTACTGGTTAGGCCAGTTGAGATCTGCTCATTGAAGGAGGGGCTTGTGGGGTTGTTTCGAGAATATGATCTCCGGGGAATCGTCGGGAGCGAATTGACCGAAGATCTGGCAGAACGGTTAGGCCGAGCTTATTCCACCTATGTGAGTGGGCGAGGAGTGAAAGCGATCAGCGTGGGGCGGGATGGTCGATTGAGTTCTCCGGCCCTCCACAAGGCGCTTCTGAAGGGATTACTCGCGGGTGGGCTGGATGTCATCGACCTCGGAATTTGTACGTCCCCGCTCGTCTACTTTTCCTTGTTTACGCTGCAGGTCGGCGGCGGCATCATGATTACCGGGAGTCACAACGCGGCCGAATATAACGGGTTCAAGATCTGTATCGGCAAGGCGGCCATCCATGGAGAGGAAATTCAGGAACTTCGAAGAGTGATGGAGGAAGGTGCATTCGTATCGGGGAGCGGGCATCACTCTGAGCATCCGATCATTCCTGACTATCTGGCTTACATTCAGCAACACTTCTCTCATGTCCAAGCGACCCGATTGCATGTCGTGATCGATAGCGGGAACGGCGCGGCTTCCCTTGTCGCCAAACAAGCGCTTGAGTTGTTGGGATGTAAGGTAACGGGGCTCTATTGCGATCTGGACGGACGCTTTCCTAATCATCATCCGGACCCCACGGTGCTTGAGAACCTGTCCGACCTCATGCAAGCGGTGAAGAATCATGGGGCCGATGTGGGAATCGGGTATGACGGAGATGCAGACCGAATCGGAGCTGTTGATGAACAGGGCCATGTGTTGTGGGGGGATCGCCTGTTGGTTCTCTACTCACGTGATATCTTGGCGGTGAAGCCGGGCAGCACCATCATCTCGGAAGTGAAGGCATCGCAGAGTCTTTATGATGACATTGTCAAGCGCGGCGGGCGCGCCGTCATGTGGAAGACCGGTCATTCACTGATGAAGGCGAGAATGAAGGAAGAGGCGGCGGTATTGGCCGGTGAAATGTCCGGGCACATGTTTTTTGCGGATCGGTATTTCGGGTATGATGATGCAGTCTATGCGTCGTGCCGGCTCGTAGAAATTTTGGCGAAGGCTCAACAGCCGCTTTCGGCTTTAGTGTCGGATCTGCCTCGGTCGGTCGTCACACCCGAGATACGAGTGGATCTTCCTGATACCGTCAAGTTCGATGTCGTCGAGCGCATTCGCCAGAGATTCACCGAGTACCTGAAGACCAAACAGGGCCTCGGGCCGAGGAAACTGGCGCTCCAAAACCTGATCACGATCGACGGCGTTCGTGCGATATTCGATGAAGGGTGGGGGCTTATCAGGGCTTCCAACACCCAACCGGCCTTAGTATTGAGATTTGAAGCGACATCTTCCGCACAACTCAACGTCATTCGAGCGCTTATCGAGGATGAACTCGCGATGGCGAAGCGGGCGCTCGGGTGTTGACACGTATCCTTGTCTGGTTTTTTCGGACCCCCAGTGTCGTCAAGACGTGCCGATATGTCGTCCTTGTCGCTGTGGTTGCTCTGTCACCATACTCTGCCGACTCCATTGAGGCTGAACCTCTCGGCGAAGCGAAGCGTCCGTTTCGGGTTGGAGAACGGCTGACGTACGAAGTCACGTGGCTCAATCTTACAGCGGTGATCGCGGTGATGGAAGTGGCCCGAATGGATGGACCAAAGGATCAAGCCGTCGCGAAGCTGGTGGGGACCGCACAATCAACACCGATGATCACCAAATTTTTCCCTGTAGACAATCGCATAGAATCGGAACTGGATTTGGATACACTGACTCCCGAACATATGACGTTCCGTCGGCGTGAAGGCAAAAAGAAAGAAGATATCGAGTATGTCTTCCATCAAAAAGAGGGTATGGTCACGGCCGTCAGAGGAGGAATGACGGAGTCGCTCCCCATCCCGTCCGGGACACAGGATATCATTTCATGCCTGTACTATACGCGCACGCGGTTGCCGCCGAATCCGGGTGCCTCGTTGAAAATGAACGTGTATCATGACAAGAAAAATCGTCCGGTCGAGGTTCGTGTCGAGGCGATCGAGACCATTGAAGGGGCATGGGGAAAAGCCGAGACCGTCCGAGTGCTTGTGATCATGCCGTTCCATGGGCTGTTTATGAATCAGGGCAACATCCGTGTTTGGGTCACGAATGATGAACGGAAGACCCCTGTTCGGATGAAAGCCAAGGTCGTGCTGGGATCAATCGTCGCAGATCTGGTCGACGGCTTGGCAGGGATCGAGTCTGCAAAGCAAGTGGATTGAACAATAGGTTGTTGTTCGCATGGGTTAAACCCGTTATACTGAGCGTCAGGATGCGAGAATTTCCCCTTACGTTAAGCCGCTTTATCATTCAGAATCAGACCTCGCACCAAGATGCGACGGAAGAATTCTCCAGTTTGTTGACCCAGATTGGTTTGGTCGGCAAGCTCATTTCGCAAGATCTTCGGCGTGCCGGACTGATCAACATTCTTGGAACCACCGGCGACACGAATGTGCAGGGAGAAACGGTCAAGAAGCTGGACGCTATCGCGAACGATGACTTCGTCAAAGTCTTTCAACACAGCGGGTATGTCTGCGCCTTGGCCTCGGAAGAAATGGAAAAACCGATCTCGATTCCAGGCAATTGGCCGCAGGGCAAATACATGTTGCTGTTCGATCCGCTCGATGGCTCCTCGAACACGGACAACAATATGCCGCTCGGAGCCATTTTTTCTGTTCTCAAGTATGGCCGAGCCGATCGGTTGCCCACTGAAGAAGAATTGGTGTGCCGAGGGGCCGAACAAGTCGCGGCCGGGTATCTCCTGTACGGATCGAGTACCATGCTGGTGTACACCGTTGGACAAGGTGTATATGGATTTACGCTCGAACCCGACATCGGAGAATATCTCCTGTCGCACGAGAGGATCAGGATTCCGGAAAAGGGGAAGGTCTACGCTGTCAACGAGGGGAACTACCACAAGTGGTCTGTGGGAACGAAAAAGTATGTGGACTCACTCAAGGTCGGCGACAAGTCGACAGGCCGTCCCTACAGCAGTAGGTATTCGGGTTGTCTGGTGGCCGACGTACACCGCCTGTTGCTTGGGGGTGGGATCTATCTCTATCCGGGGGAAGTCGCTAGACCGGAAGGAAAACTGCGACTGCTCTACGAAGCGAATCCGCTGGCATTTGTCGTCGAACAGGCCGGCGGAAAAGCCTCGACGGGGACATCGAGAATTTTGGAAGTGGAGCCCAAGAAGTTGCACCAGCGTGTGCCGTTGATCATTGGAAGCCGACAAGATGTCGAGCAAGCGGAAGCCTACATTCAGGGAAGGGCCTAGTTGCGCACATATGTGGTGCTGTCGTATGTGGTACTGTGATGTTGTGTGGAGGGAATTATGGGAGACCGGGTTCAAGAAATTCTGAGTTGGTATGGCAGCGACAATGCCGGTACGAAGACCAATATCGCGCGTTTTCTTCGGTCCGGTAAATTGGCCGGGACCGGCAAGTTGGTCATTTTGCCGGTGGATCAAGGGTTCGAGCATGGTCCGGCACGGAGTTTTTCGGCGAACCCACCCGGGTACAATCCTCACTACCATTTCCAGCTCGCGATCGAGGCGGGGTGTAACGCCTATGCCGCACCGCTGGGATTTCTGGAAGCCGGGGCAAGTGAGTTTGCGGGTCAGATTCCCCTCATTCTCAAGCTCAACAATCACGACGTGCTGCATGACGACAAAGATCCTCAGCCGTCGGTCACGGGCAGCGTGAAGGATGCGCTTCGGTTGGGTTGTTCAGCCGTCGGGTTCACGATTTATCCCGGCTCCGCTCATTGTAACGCCATGTATGAGCAGCTGCGGACGATTGCTGAGGAAGCGAAAGACAGTGGGCTCGCAGTCGTGGTCTGGTCCTATCCCCGTGGAGCGGGTTTGAGCAAGGAAGGTGAGACGGCGATGGATGTCGTCGCGTATGCGGCGCAGATTGCGGCTCAATTGGGCGCACACGTCATCAAGGTAAAATTGCCGAGTGCGCATTTGGAACAGGCTGCCGCCAAGAAGGTCTACGAATCCGTGCAGATTCCGATCAAGACGATGACGGAGCGAGTGAGGCACGTCGTCCAGAGTTCGTTCGATGGTCGTCGGATCGTGATTTTTTCGGGAGGAGCGAAGAGCGAAGATAAGAATGTATTTGAAGAAGCCCGGGCCATTAAGGATGGGGGTGGGTTCGGGAGCATCATCGGCCGGAACTCATTCCAGCGTCCCAAGGCGGACGCCATTAAGTTTCTCCAAACCATTATGGGGATTTACAGCGGCGAGATTCAATGATCTCGCGCAGCTTTGATAAAAGTGAATCGACGCCATGAATCAAATAGATTTTGATCGCAAACCTCCTCAGAGAACCAGAAGTTGGCTTGTTGCTGCAACCTTGTTGACGGCCGGGATCATCATTGGGTTTGTGATTGCATCGGACCTTGGCTGGTTACCTACCGGGCATGCGGTTCCTGATTCTTCTTCCGTCGCTCAGCCTCCTCAGCCTGCTCAGCCCCCTCCCGTCGCCAGACCGGTCTCGACAGCCCCTCAGCCCATGCTGGGAGGCAGCAATCAAACATTCGTGGACATTGCAAAGTCGGTGAAACCGGCGGTGGTGAATATCTACGCGACGAAAAGTGGGCGCTCTGAAGGCTCCGGCACAGCGCCGTTTGATGACCCATTGTTTAGAAAGTTCTTCGGCGACGAGTTTTTCCGGAAGTTTGAACACCCGAAGGAACGAAAAGAGCGAGGGCTTGGGTCCGGCGTGATCGTCGAATCAAACGGATTGATCATCACCAACAATCATGTGGTCGGCAAGGCGGATGAAATTCGCGTCACCCTGTCGGACAAGCGCGAATTTAAGGCGAAGCTGATCGGCACCGATCCGAAGACCGATGTGGCCGTCGTGAAGATCGACGCGACGGGGCTTCCGACCGTAGCCTGGGCCGATTCAGACAAACTGGAAGTCGGGGAGTTCGTCCTGGCCGTCGGGAATCCGTTCGGACTGACACAAACCGTCACCTTGGGGATCGTCAGTGCCCTTGGGCGCGCAGCGGGTATTGCCGAGTATGAAGATTTCATCCAGACGGATGCGGCCATCAACCCAGGCAACTCCGGTGGACCCTTGGTCAATGTGCGGGGAGAGCTGGTGGGAATCAATACGGCGATATTCAGTCAGAGCGGCGGAAACATGGGGATCGGATTTGCCGTGCCGAGCAATATGGCGCAGTCCATTATGGGGCAGCTCGTACAAACGGGAAAAGTCGTCCGTGGTTGGCTTGGGGTATCAATTCAGGAATTGACGCCGGAATTGGCATCTCAATTTGGTATCACGGAGACAAAGGGTGTGCTCGTCAGCGATGTCATGGACGACAGCCCGGCGAAAAAGGCCGGATTCGAACGAGCCGATGTCATCGTCGAGTATGACGGCAAACCTATGGATTCACCGACTCACTTGCGCAATGCAGTGGCTCAAACGCCGGTTGGGAAAAAAGTCACGATCAAGTTCATTCGCGATAAAAAACCGAAAACAGTCGATCTCACCATTGTCGAGCAGCCCAAGTCGATGTCGCAAAACGGCGAAGACGATGGAGGGGAATCGGCCACGCCGACCGGTGTGCTCTCCAGCCTCGATGTCCGAGACTTGACCCAAGAGTTGGCAAGCCGGTACGGGCTGAAGTCGAGTGAGCGGGGCGTGGTGATCGTTCGGGTCAGGCCTGGGAGTACGACCGAAGAATTAGGTGTTCGGGAGGGCGATATCGTCCTCGAAGTGAATCGTCAACCTGTGTCGTCGGTGAAGATTTTTGAGCGGATCGCCGGCAAGCTGCCGAAGGATCAACCGGTCTTGCTTTTGTTGAAACGCCAGGGGCGGACGATCTACCTGACGCTTCGTCCATGAGGACGTGCCGAGGGTGCGCAGACACCCTGCGTTCGTACGCTTCACGCGATGAGCAAGGGCGGTTTAGAGGCCAAAAATATGGCCAAAAGTTTCCGTTCGGTATTAACGCCAGAACACCTTCAGAATGCTCAAAAAGGCTGTCCAGCAAGGCCGCAGCGAGCGAAGAGGTCAGGCGTACGCTTCGGTACGTTGAACCTCTGAGCGATGCGAGAACGCCGCTGGCGGACTTTTTCAGCATCCGGCTAAATTCCAGTCGTGAATAACCACACCGTGGCTCTTGTCCCTGCCGCCGGACGGGGCCTTCGCATGGGCGGCTCGGTGCCCAAACAATTTCTCGCACTCGGCGGTCAGCCTCTCATCCTCCATTCGCTCCGTGTGCTTCAAGCTTCTTCCATCATCGAGGAAGTCATTCTAGCGGTTCCCCAGCACGAGATGGACTATTGCCTCAAAGAAATCGTGGCGAAGCATCGCTTTACCAAAGTGACGAAAGTGGTGCCGGGAGGACACGAACGACAAGATTCCGTCAGGCATGCGCTTGAGGCGGTCCATGACGATGTCGATGTGGTATTGGTGCATGATGCGGTTCGTCCGTTTCTCACAGAGCAAATGGTGGAAAGGGTTGTGAAGGCGGCACGGGACAAGGGGGCGGCAATTATCGCCCTTCCCATGAAGGATACCGTCAAGCAAGTGGGAGCCGACCATGTCATCGTGCGCACGATTGATCGGCAGTCATTGTGGCTGGCTCAAACCCCACAAGCCTTCCGTTGCGATTGGCTGTTGGCTGCACATCGAAAGGCTCATGCTGAAGGAGTACGTGCAACCGATGATGCCTCTCTCATCGAGTGGGCCGGACATCCAGTGTGTGTCGTCGAAGGAAGCGGCGAAAACATCAAGGTCACGAGGCCGGAAGACATGGTGATCGGCGAAGCGATCTTGGCATCGCGGCGATCTCGCGGCATGAAAGGATCAGTATGAAGAAAGGGTCTCGCATCGGCTATGGCTACGATGTCCACCCGCTCGGGGCGGATCGTCAATTGATCTTGGGAGGGATTGAGATTCCACACACACAAGGATTGCTTGGCCATTCTGATTCCGACGTCCTTGTTCACGCGGTTTGCGATGCTTTATTGGGGGCGATGGGGGAGGGGGATCTTGGCCGGCATTATCCAAGTTCCGATCCCAAGTATAAGGGGATTTCCAGCTTGAAACTGCTGGAAGACGTCACGGCGAAGCTGAACGCGAAGGGGTATCGGGTGGGAAACATCGATACCGTGATTGTGGCCCAGGCCCCTCGGCTTGGCCCGCATCTTCCAGCGATGCAGAAGAAAATAGCGGAGACTGCCGGCATCGAGCTGGATCTGGTCAATGTAAAGGTGAAAAGTGGAGAAGGCTTGGATGCGGTCGGACGCGAAGAAGGAATGATCGCTCACGCTGTGTGTTTAATCGAGCCTGTTTGACGTTGTAAGATAACCGCGTGATATTGGCGAAAATAAAACAAGATCTTCAAGCCGTCTTTGACCGGGATCCGGCCGCCACCAGCAAGCTGGAAGTGATTCTCACCTACGCTGGGTTCCATGCGCTTCTCGCGCATCGCCTCGCGCACTGGCTAAAGGCGCAGGATGTTCCGACCCTGCCGCGGGTTATTTCGCAGTTGGCCCGCTGGGTGACCGGTGTGGAGATCCATCCTTCCGCAAAAATCGGGACCGGCTTTTTCATCGACCATGGGATGGGAGTTGTGATCGGGGAAACTGCTGAAATCGGAGATTACGTGACCCTCTTTCAAGGGGTGACTCTGGGTGGCACCGGCAAGGAGCGGGGCAAAAGGCATCCGACACTCGGTAATCATGTAGTGGTGGGCGCAGGCGCTAAGATCTTAGGAGGGATTACAATCGGCGACAACGTGAAGATCGGGGCGAATTCCGTGGTGCTCAAAAACGTCGCGGCTAATTCCACTGTAATAGGAGTGCCTGCTCGTGTCATCAAGACTCAGGGGACGCGTTTGCCGGATGCGACCATGGATCAGATCGATCTGCCCGACCCGATCAGTGATCGATTGATCGCCCTTGAACAAGAATTGATCGAACTTCGGAAAAGACTCGAAAACCCCGATGAGCAGTCCCATCCGTAACAGTCATCGATACAGACAGGCGCGTGGACGAAATCAGGCCGGCGCGGCATGATGCCGCGCCGGGGAGAGGTGGTCACCGGCTAATTTGAGAGACAGTCGCTCATGAATTTCTTTCGCTCCTCACCCTTCAAGTCCTTCTCGCCCGCCTCTTTGTTGCACGTCTTCATCTTATTCTGCTGACTTTCCTTGCCTCCTTCGTTTTTCTCCGGCTTGGCGGAGAGGCATTGCTTCATAAACGCCTTCCGCTCCTCGCCTTTCCCCTCACCAAATCCCTTCGCATTCGCCTGTTCATTACAAGCCTTCATCTTATTCTGCTGCTGTGGAGCGGCGACCACGAATGGTGTCACACCGAGACTAAGGATAAACAGCGCAATTGCCAGAGTATGTATGGATTTCCACATGCCGAGACTCCTTTGTGGTGAGGGTGAGGTGCGAGTCAAAAACGAATCATAGCACAACTATACGTAATTATCTGTAGGCAAGGTGTTCGAGCGGTCAATCGTAATCGACCCGTATTAAAAAAAGTCCTTGTGGAGGAGCTGTCTTGCCGGCAGCCGAGCGGTCACGCGCCTGGAGGATGGTCCTGATGCTCTCAGGTGTACGTTTGCTCAAGCCGACCTCCACGAGCGTCCCGACGATCGAGCGGATCATCTGTTTAAGGAACCGGTCGGCATAGGCTTTGATCCGCAGCCGATCGCCTTCACGGAAGACCGTGAAGCGCTGTAGATGACACATAGGGTCGTCGTTGTCGGTGGGTTGGGTCTGGAACGACGAGAAATCGTACGAACCGATTAGGGCAAGTCCCGATTGATTCATCGCTGCGTCGTTGAGAGGCTGATGGATATGCCAGCAATAGTCGCGCCCCACCGCCGGGCGCTCCGGGCGATTTAGGATGCGGTACTCATACAATTTGCCTTGAGCTGAGTGCCTCGCGTGGAATGTGTCCGGCATGAGTGCGGCTGATCGTACCACGATGTTTTTCGGGAGATGAGCGTTCAGCGCTCTGGTCCATTCCCGAGGCGTCATGTCACGGTCGATACGGAAACTCGCGACCTGACCCAGCGCGTGAACTCCCGCATCGGTGCGTCCGGCGCCGATGACCGGTACGTTGATTTGAGTGACGCCTAAGATAGCTGTTTCGACGGCTTCTTGTATCGTCGGCTGGTTGGGTTGACGCTGCCAGCCTGCGTAGGTCGTGCCGTCATATTCGAGAATCAGTTTGATGATGGGCATGAAGCGCGTGGATGGTGATGAGCAAAACGATCATCGGACGTCCGATCGATTATTGGCAAGGAACGAAACAATGCCATGGTAGAGGGATTGAGCGACATCCCGAACGAACACCGGTTTCCTGAGGAGATCTTCTTCGTCGGGGTTGGAAATATAAGCGATCTCGGCCAGGATGCTGGGCATACTCGTAAACCTCAATACATAAAAGGGTGCCGTCTTGACGCCATGGTCGTTGAGTACGTATTGCCCGTTCATCTGAGAGACCATTGCTTCTTTCGCGTTCCAAGCGAGTTCTAGGGACTCCTCGATCTTCTTCGTCGTTAAGAGATCCGCCACAAGGTATTCCCATCCGACTCCGGTGTTGCTGATCGGGGTGCCGTTCTCGCGTGCTGCAACCTCGAGAGCCCGCTGATCCTTAGCTTCTCCAAAGTGATAGATTTCAATCCCTTTGACCGCGCGTGACGGATGAGAGTTGACATGGATGGAGACAAAGAGATCGGCTGAGTTGCTGTTTGCAAACTTCGCACGATCTTCCAGCTCAATAAACACATCACGGTCTCGGGTCATCAATACGCGCACGCCTGACTGCTTCCTCAGGAGTTCGCGAAGCTGGAGTCCCACCTTGAGGGTAATATCCTTCTCCTCGGTCTTTCGGATCCCTCGTGCCCCCGGGTCTTTCCCCCCATGGCCGGGATCGATCACAATAGTCGTGTATCCCTTGACGTGGGGCATCACGGGTTGCGAGACAGGAGAAATTGACCGCTGAGGGAGTTCGTGCGAGTCAGGTGCGTCAGGACGGACTTGTGCATCGGATGGAGTCACGTCAATGACCAAGCGAGGCGGATGGGAAAGCGTGAAGTGCTTATAGGTTCGGAACGATGTGGTCGAAAGAGACACAGCAACAGCCTGGTGGGGCAGTTGAGTGACTATGAAGGGTAAGGGGATGGTCCCATTCGTGGCCTTAATTCGTGCTGGTCGGCCGAGCCATGCGTTGGGAAGCGCGATCACCACTCGGCTTGGATTGGAAGCTCGCTGCTCGATGACAGTGGTGTGGCGATCGAGATCTAACACCAGTCTGGTTCTCTCTGGGCTCGTCATCACACGGAAATTACGAATGGTAACGGGAGCAAGGAAAGCAGTCGTTCCTCTGGTGCGGTTGTGTTCCAATGACATCCTCGGCAGAGGAGGGCGATCATTGGAGGACCAAGCCCAGGCCGCTTGGATTAGGATCCCGTATGAGGACAGGAGGAAGATGACACTGCACGAAAGAAGATCGAGGGGCTTGATTGAAAGCAGCCGAGGCTTTCGTATTTGCATGGGCCCTTTGGGGTAAAGGACAATGTGAAACTATTCTCAGATGTCCGCCAGCTTGTCAAGAATAACACCAGTTGGCTATGCGGAATTCGGATTGACTGTCCACTCATGACCACGATAGCGTGCGGTATGCCGACGCATCTAATCATCGATGGATATAACTTGCTGGCTGGTGGAGGAAGCCTTTCCGGACACCTTGAATCGGCCCGCGAAATGTTAATGCAAGATCTAGCAGCTTATCGGCATCGAAAGAATCACCCCATCACAGTCGTGTTCGACGGCTGGCAGCAAAGCCAGCCGTTGGAACAAAGGGAGCATCGTGTCGGAGTCCAGGTTATCTATTCAAAACGGGGTGAACGGGCGGATCAGGTCATCCAACGGTTGGCACGACAGTATGGGGCGGACTGTGCGGTCGTCAGTTCCGATCACGAGATCGTGAATGCGGCCAGAGCCCATGGCGCCTTTGTCATGGAATCCCGTGAGTTTGCGCGGAAACTCCGGGCGATGTCTCCGACGACAGGTGTCCTACCGAACAAAGAACTCGACGTTGGGGACGACAATAGCCGAAGGCGCGGATCAGAGAAGAAGGGAAATCCTCGTAAGCTTCCAAAGGCGCAGAGGCAGAGAGACCGCCAGCTCAGGCGATTTTGAAAAGTCGCTTGGCGTTCACGGTGGTTGTTCGTTGGATCTCGTCCAGTGAGAGTTCGGAATGGAGCGCGGCAAGCTGCTTGGCCACCTGGGATACATAAACTGGTTCGTTGCGCTTTCCTCGGTAGGGAACCGGGGTGAGATATGGGCAATCAGTTTCGATCAGTACACGATCGAGAGGGGTGTTTTTAGCGACATTTCTCAACGGCGCCGCATTCTGAAACGTCAGGATTCCCGAAAACGACAGATAGAATCCAAGATCCAGAGCTTCTTTAGCCAGCCGGCTGTCTCCGGAAAAACAGTGAAAGACCCCACCAATCTCTGAGGCCCTCTCTTCCTTCAGAATTGTAACGGTATCCTCCTGTGCTTCCCTCGTGTGAATGATTACGGGGAGCGTCAGTTCCCGCGCAACCTGAATCTGCTCACGGAATCGGTCGCGCTGTTCATTCGGTAAAGAGTGATTGTAATGGTAGTCCAGCCCAATTTCTCCATAGGCCACAACCCTCTTGTTCTTTGCCAGATGGCGGAAGGTATCGTACCAGTTGTCTTGGACATGCTTCACTTCGTGCGGGTGGATGCCGATGGAGGCATAGATAAATGGGTATCGTTCTGCGAGTGCAACTGCTGCTTCACTGGTAGCCAAATCACAACCGATGGTGAGAAATGCTCCGACTCCGGCATCTCGCGCGCGAGTGATGACAGCCTCTCTATCTTCGTTGTAGCGGGCATCATCCAAATGGGTATGAGTGTCTATCAGCATCATGGGGATCGTAGCATGAGTTATGAGTCAAGAGGAAGTTCGATCGGGCGGGGAACGATGTCACCGGTTGAATCAACGAAGCGTCAGACTCTGGTCAGGCATTTGTAATAGACTCGTCATGTAGAGTCAGTCTCGAAGGATGAGTTTTTTGGGATGAATTGGAGGGGATTGACAAAACACAACGTCGTAGATTATTGATACTAGTTATCATAATCACGTCCCGAGGCTAGTTATGACATAAGACCTCGGTTAGAGGCCAGAGTACTTTACGTCCAGAGCCCATGGCCGCCTTTAGGCGGCCATGGGCTTTTCTATGGACTTGGCAGGGACAAAGGCGCTGCGGGCTTCTAAACGGCATTAAGAAGAAGATCCTAGTCATCCTGTAAACAGAGGATTTGTTCTATATGAACGTACTTACACACCTAGTGGATTACGGAATTATCGGGTTGCTGGTTGTGCTCAGCCTATGGGCATTGGCAGTAGCGCTGGAACGGTGGCTCTACTATCGGCGTGTTACGCCTCATCAGTTCGAGAACATTCAGATTATGGAAATAGCTCTGACAAAACGACTGGTGGTCATCGGAACGGTGGCAGCCAATGCGCCTTATATCGGGCTCTTGGGAACCGTCTTGGGCATCATGTTGACGTTCCATACGATGGGCATCTCGGGGACGATGGCCGTTAGTGCGATTATGGTTGGATTAAGTTTGGCGCTTAAAGCAACGGCTATTGGATTGCTGGTGGCGATCCCATGCGTGGTGCTCAACAATATCCTTCGGCGGCGCGTCACCGAACTCCTCACGCTGTACAAGGTGCAACATGGAGCGTGAACTGAATCAGATCAATGTCATTCCACTGGTGGATGTGATGCTGGTGCTCTTGGTCATTGTCTTGACCACGGCTACTTTCATATCAACGGGGCAAGTGCCGGTCGAACTGGCGAAGGCAAAGGAGGTGAACGATCATCGAGACGCGCCCTTGATGATTACTCTGACTGCCGATTTGGAGCGATTTGTCGGAGTGGTCGATGAAGTAAAGGGACTCGGATTTCGACAGGTGAGTTTGGAGGTTTTACGATCATGACCACCGGCGAATTGAATCACATCAGTGTGGGTACTGTTCCCGAACAAGCACGTGGTTGGATGGCCTCTGTACTGTTGCATCTCCTGGGCCTCGCTGGCGCAATGTTCATCATGGCGAAGATTGAGCAACCGGTTCTGCTGGAACCATTTCATTGGGATATCTCGATGGTAGAGGCTCCAGTTCGCCCTGAACCGACCCAGTCTGAATCCATGCTGGCTGAACGAGTGATCCAGCTGCCCCCTTCACCGGTTAAACCGAAGCCGCCTATCCGAACAGTCACTCAGCCGATCGCCCAACAAAGCCCGTTACCGACTCACGATGAGGCAACGGTGCCTGTTGAAACGGCGCAGATCGTGAAGGATGTCGTCACAAACCCAGAACCGGTGATGGAGTCTCCTGCCGTGGAATCGGTGGAAAGCCGACCGGTTACATCTCAGGCTGTCATGGCAGAACCGGTCGTCTCATCTGAGGCGACGACCATTGAACAGGAAACGCGCATTGAATCGACGGAAACGGCAGTGGAACAGCGCATTGTTCAACAGAGACTCGTGCACTATCGTAGAACTCAGGCGGACTACGGCAGGCTTGGGGACATGGTCAGGAAACGGATCGAAGAATTAAAACATTATCCGAGGATTGCACGAGAGAACCATTGGGAAGGCCGAGTCGTTGTACAGGCGGTCATCAAGGCCGACGGAACGGTCGGAGATCTCAGTGTCGCGGAAAGCTCAGGCCACGCGTTGCTGGACGAGGAGGTGCTGGTCGTCATGAGGAAAGCCTCCCCGTTGACGCTCAAACATCAATTGGAGAAGTCCCAGATTACCATTCTGGTTCCGATCAGTTATCGCTTGGAAGGGTAACAAGCGCAGTAAGAAACTCTAGTCGAGTGGACCATGTACAAAGGAGAATCACAATGAATCGCCGGACGATCATCCGCTCAATCATCCACACCGCGTCATTCATCTCTGTAATTGGGGCGCTTTGTCTATTCGGCGACCCCGCCTTGGCTCAAAGCAAGGGCGAGAAGGCTTTCCATGCCGTGGCGGTCGATGCCAAAAATGTTGAGACCGACGTCAAGAACGTCATCTTTTATTATTATGAAGAGAAGCTCAGCGAAACGGCGTTCGTCCCGCACGAGTTTCGTGAATTGCCGGTCAAGCGGGGGACTGCCACAGTCAAGATCAAGTTTGACGGCATCAAACATATCGACCTCAAGCCATCCAGTAACGGCACAGCGCCGAGCGTGACAATTATGCTCAACGATGGCAAGACGGGTGAATTTATCTTGGCCGTCGCAGGCAGTTTCAAAGGGCAATCCGAATTCGGAGAAGTCGAATTGCCGGCTGCTGAGTTGAAAAAACTCGCAATGAAGCTCCCCGCAGCAAGCTGCGGGGTATCACAGAACTAAAACATTCGGAGCTGCCGGAGATCGTCGTGAGGCTGCCCTTGCCGCTGCACATACCGTTCGACGGTCTGCCAGTTTGC
>Ga0134128_10002208_pt1 | contig 24236 bp, 16 predicted proteins | sample KB31754_FD_96462 | JGI IMG/M metagenome (GOLD analysis project Ga0134128, IMG submission 96462) | Terrestrial soil microbial communities with excess Nitrogen fertilizer from Kellogg Biological Station, Michigan, USA - KB3-175-4 | ecosystem: Environmental > Terrestrial > Soil > Unclassified ...
GCGCAACGCGGCCGTATCGCGTCCTCCGCCCTGAGCGAGTACGACACCGTCGCGCCCGATCAGAAGCACCAGATCCGGCAGCGAATCGACCAACATGTCGGCAGCGCTCGGGGTGCTCCGTCGTGACCGCGCATCGGCGCCCGCTGCCGCGTCGGCGCGCGGAACTGCGTTGTCACGAGAGCTTCTCATGCGCCCGGAAGCATAGCCGAGGCAGTCGCGCGGGTCCGGGACGCAGCTCCCGGTTGGACGCTGCCTGCAGAGCCAACATAACCACCGCCCCCGCTGCGCCGGTGCGGAATGTGATCTCCATCACGAGTGACTCCGCGCGGCCCCGGCCTGGCTTTTGGCGCGCGGATTGCACCGATTCGGCGCAACTGCGCATCCGTGACCGGTCCCTGCCGGCCGGCGACGCGTCCGAGCCGGCGGAAGCGTGAAGTCCGATGGCGTCAGCCTTCGAGCGAGCACGTAAGGTTGCAATCTCGATGCGCAGGTCCGTTCTCAGCCCCCGGAAATCACGCCAAGCAGCGGCAGATGCCGCGCCGGCGGCGTGCCTCGTCCTGGCGCTCAGCGCGCTGGGCGCGGCGGCGGCGCGAGCCGATTGCTTCCCAGTCTCGGACCCCGCTTACGTGACGCTCGATCCCACGGTGGACAGGAATGCCATCCAGACGCTCTCCACTCTAACCGGACGCTTGCGCACGATCGAGAGCGCCTCCCCGCCGGCGAGCTCGCGGCAGCTCGCAGCGCTCTATGCCGTACAGGCGGATGCCTACTCCGCCCTGGAGCTCGATCACCAGGCGCGCGCGGCGGCCCTGAAGGGACTTGCGCTCGTCACCGGCCCGAACGACCCGTTGCGCCTCGAGCTGCTCTCGACTTCCGCCCTCAACATCTACACACAGGACGGCATTCGCGATGCGATTACCGCCGTCGAGGCAGCTCGCAGCCAGCTCCCTGCGGACTCCATGTCCAGCATTTGCCTCGAGATCACCCTCGGTAACCTCGAGCGCCGTGCAGGCGAGAACGCCCTGGCCACGCGGATCCTGACACAGGCCTACCACGATACGGAGATGCCGGCACGCGCCGAGGTGCACTCCAAGGCAGCGAGTGCGCTGGCGGCGGCATTGCGCACCGTCGGCGATTACCCGGAAGCGCTCACGCTGCAGCGCGAGAGGATCGCCTGGGATACCACGCACGGCAATTCGCTCTCCCTCTCAGTATCCAACTACCTGGAGGGCGCGATTCTCGAAGCCATGCGTGAATTCCATCCGGCAATCGACACCTTCCGGCGGTCACGCGGCATCAGCCAATCGCTCGGCGATACTCAGGGCGTGGCCTTCGCCGACATGCGGATCTGCGAGTCCCTCATCGACCTGAATCAGTTCGAGGACGCGCGCCCGAGCTGCGACAACGCCGCACGGGTGTTCGCCGCCAGCAAGACCACGGACGTGCTGAAGGAGACTCAAGGCCTCCTGGCCATCATCGACCTGAGCGAGGGACGGGCGAAGGAGGCGCTGAACATCCTGAATGGCGTGCTCGACCACAATGGAACCGACATGGCACCGCGAGGAGTGGGCATCGCGTACCGCACGCGCGCACGTGCCTATGCCGCACTTCGCAATTACAACTCGGCTTATTCCAACCTCGAGGAATTCGTCCGGCGCGATCGCGAGGAAAATCTGGCGCGCAGCATGCGGATGCAGGGAACGGTCAAGGAACGGGCGGTCGCCGAGCGGGAGATCGCGCGCAACGCGACGCTGCAGCGCCAGCTCGAGCTGACGCAGCAGCGCGAGACCCGTCAGAAGGAGACCCTGCGATGGGTGTTCGTGGCCAACACGGCAGGCGTGCTGATCATCGCACTCCTCTCCTACATCCTGTACGCCTACCTGCGCCATCGCCGGCAGCTCATGCGGCTCGCGACCGAGGACAACCTCACAGGCATTCCGAACCGCGGACGCACGATGGAGCTTGCAACTGCCGCGCTGGAAGCTGCAGTCGCGCATACGCGAGCGCTGACGGTGGCCATCATCGACCTCGATCATTTCAAGGCCATCAATGACCGCTGGGGTCATGCGGCGGGCGATCACGTCCTGCGGGAATTCGCCCGTGTCGGCCGCGGCGCACTGCGAATGACGGACGTCCTCGGCCGATGGGGCGGCGAGGAGTTCCTGCTCATCCTGCCGGACACGACGCTGGATGCTGCGCTCGCCAGCGTCGAGCGGCTGCGTGTGCTCGCGCTGGCCATCCAACTGCCTGCCACCGACAAGGAGCCACCGTTGCGGGTGACCTTTAGCGCCGGGCTCGCCACGACGGCCGACGGAGCGCGCTCGCTGGATGAGATCATCGCCCGCGCCGATGCCGCCCTCTACGAAGCGAAAAACGAAGGGCGCGACCTGGTGCGCATCGACCGCGAAAGCTATCAGTCCGCCTCGACCGGCGTACGCCGCGCGTTGCATCTGCGGTAGCGCCTCACGGGCGGCGCGCCGGACCCCCACCCCCGGGCCATCGACAAGGGTCTTACCGGCCCGTATCCTCACGGCACACCATGAATTTCTGCCCCCAGTGCGGCGCCCGGGTCGATCTTCGAGTACCGTCGGGCGATCACCTCGCGCGACATGTCTGCGACGCGTGCGGGACCATCCACTATCAGAACCCGAGACTCGTCGTCGGTTGTGTGCCCGAGCACGAGGGCCGCATCCTCCTCTGCCGGCGCGCCATCGAGCCGCGGCGCGGCTACTGGACGGTGCCCGCCGGGTTCTTCGAGAACGGTGAGACCCTGCAGCAGGGCGCCGCCCGCGAATCCCGGGAGGAGGCCTTGGCCGAGGTCGAGGTGGGGTCTCTCCTGAGCGTGGTCCACGTGCTCCATGCGCAGCAGGTCCATGTCTTCTTCCGGGCGACTCTGCTCAAGCCGGAGTTCGGTGCGGGGCCTGAAAGCCTGGAAGTCGAGCTCGTCCGTCCGGAGGACATCCCCTGGGCGGACCTGGCCTTCCCGAGCACGGACTTCAGCCTGCGGCACTACCTGGAGGATCGCGCCGCGGGGGTCGAGTCGCATCACTTCGCCGCACTCGACCGTCGCCTCAGACAGTAAGGGCCTTACCTCATGCCTGGCGCGCCTTTGCGGCTGGCCCCGCGCGCATGGCAGAATATGTTTTTTCGCGCGTCCCGCGCGCAGCGCACACATTCATGACCTTTGTCGTTACTGAAAACTGCATCAAGTGCAAGTACATGGACTGCGTGGAGGTCTGCCCCGTGGACTGCTTTCACGAGGGGCCGAACTTTCTCGCCATCGACCCGGATGAGTGCATCGACTGCACCCTCTGCGAGCCGGAGTGCCCGGCCGAGGCCATCTTCTCGGAAGAGGAGCTGCCGCCCGGTCAGGAGCAGTTCAAGAAAATCAACGCGGAGCTGGCCAAGCACTGGCCGGTGATTACGGAAAAGAAGGACGCGCCGGCGGATGCCAAGGAATGGGACGGCAAGCCGGACAAGCTGAAACTGTTGGAGAAGTAGGAAGCCCTACCCGCGGGGATGATGCTGCGCGTGCAGCTCTTTCATCCGCTCCCGCGCGACGTGCGTATAGATCTGCGTAGTCGAAAGATCGCTGTGTCCCAGCAGCATCTGGACGACCCGTAGGTCCGCGCCATGATTGAGCAGGTGCGTCGCGAACGCATGACGCAGGGTATGCGGCGAGAGCTCCTTGGAGACCCCCGCCTTGCGCGCATAGCGCTTGATGATGTGCCAGAACGCCTGACGGGTCATGCGATCGCCCCGTCGGGTCGGGAAGAGAAAGTCCGTCTGCCGCTCGAGCAGGATCTCCCCGCGCGGCCCGTGCTCGAACTCCGTCAGCCAGCGCACTGCCTCCTCGCCGAGGGGAATCAGCCGCTCGCGGCTGCCCTTGCCGAGGATGCGGATCACGCCCTGGTTGAGGTTGACCTGGCCGTGCCGGAGATTCACCAGCTCCGAGACGCGCAGTCCCGTGGCATAGAGCACCTCGAGCATCGTGCGGTCACGATTGCCGAGCGGATCGCTCACCAACGGCGCCGCGAGCAGCGCCTCGACCTCCTCCTCCATGAGCGACTTCGGCAGCGAGCGCCCTATCTTCGGCATCGCGATCTGCGCGGTCGGGTCCTCGTGGATGCCGCCTTCGCGCACGAGGTAGCGGAAGAAGCGGCGGAAGCTCGAGAGCTGGCGCGCCGTGGACCGGGGACGTGCTCCCTGGCGCACCCGCCAGGCGATGAAATCCTGCAGGTCGGCGCGCGAAGTATTGACGATCGGGACCTTGCGCTCCGCCAGCCAGCGCGCGAGCGCCGTGAGGTCGGCCCGATAGGCAGCCAGTGTGTTGGCCGACAATCCTCGCTCCAACCAGACGGCGTCGAGAAAACGGGACACCGCCGGGTCGGAGGACTCGGCCTGAGAGGTCATGGCAATTGCTGCAGAATGGTTCGACAATTCCGTTCTCGGCCCGCAGAGTCGCGGTCAAGCTAGCGACCGCAGTATGGTGACGGCAGCCGAGTGACCGACGTGATGACCTTCACATCTGAGTCTGAGCATTAACATAAAGAGAAGCGGATCACATTTGCGAGCACTCGTCCGGGGGCCTCTGCGGCTGCTTTATGCGATCTACGCGGCGCTGACGTTCCTCATTCTGGGACTCACCGCGCTGGTCGCGACATTGATCCTGCCCGGTGTATACCGCCGCCGCGCGGCGGCCCGCGCGCTCGCCCGCGCCTTTCTGCGGGTGGCCGGGATGCCGCTCACCGTCCACGGGATGGAGCGGCTCGCGCCGGGTCAATGCGTGGTGGTGTCCAATCATGCGAGCTATCTCGACGGCCTGGTGTTCACGGCTGCACTGCCTGCCCGCTTCAGCTTCGTCATCAAGCGCGAGATGTCCGGCGTGCCGCTGGCGGGCCTCTTCCTGCGGCGCATCGGCTCGGAGTTCGTCGAGCGCTTCGACCGCCACCGGGGAGCGGCGGATGCCCGGCGAGTGCTGCGCAACGCGGCGAGCGGACATTCACTGGTGTTCTTTCCGGAGGGGACCTTCACCCGCACGCCGGGGCTGCTGAAGTTTCATACCGGCGCCTTCGTCACCGCGGCGCGTGCCAACTGTCCCGTCATTCCCGCCGTGGTTCGCGGCACACGCGCCGCGTTACCGCCGACCGGTGGGCTGCCGCGGCCCGGTCGGATCGAGGTCGACATCCTGCCACCGGTAAGTGCTGAGACGGACGCCGGCGAGGCTTCCGCCGCCGCGTTGCGGGACCGCGCGCGCGAGGCGATCCTGCTCGCTCTGGGCGAGCCGGACCTCACATGTTCCGGCGATAGCGCCCACCCACCTCATACAGTGCATGAGAGATCTGCCCGAGCGAGCAGGTCTTGACGGACTCCATGAGCTCCGCGAAGACGTTGCCGCCACTGCAGGCGGCCTGCTTCAGCCGCTCGAGCGCCGCCGGCGTGGCTCCCGCATTGCGCGCCTGGAAGGCACGCACGGCGGCCACCTGATCCTGCTTCTCCTCTTCCGTCGAGCGGATGAGCGCCGCGCCCGCGTGCTCCTCGAGCCCGTCCGACTTGGAGAGGAACGTGTTGACACCGACGATGGGCAGACTCCCGTCGTGCTTCTTCGTCTCGTAGTAGAGCGACTCCTCCTGGATCTTCCCCCGTTGGTACATCGTCTCCATCGCACCGAGCACACCACCGCGCTCTGAGATTGCATCGAACTCGCGGTAGACGGCCTCCTCCACCAGATCCGTCAGATACTCGAGCGCGAATGAGCCCTGCCACGGGTTCTGCGTCTTGTTGAGCCCGAGCTCACGGTTGATGATGAGCTGGATCGCAACCGCGCGGCGCACGCTCTCCTCGGTGGGAGTCGTCAGCGCCTCGTCATAGGCGTTGGTATGGAGGCTGTTGCAGTTGTCGAAGAGCGCATAAAGCGCCTGCAGGGTCGTGCGGATGTCGTTGAACGAGATCTCGCGCGCATGCAGGCTTCGCCCGGAGGTCTGCACGTGGTATTTGAGCATCTGGCTGCGCGGCCCGGCGCCATAGCGATCGCGCATCGCCCGCGCCCAGATGCGGCGCGCAACCCTGCCGATCACCGCGTACTCCGGATCCATGCCGTTGGAGAAGAAGAACGATAGATTGGGCGCGAAATCGTCGATGGCCATGCCGCGGGCGAGGTAGTACTCGACGATGGTGAAGCCGTTGGCAAGGGTGAAGGCGAGCTGTGAGATGGGATTCGCTCCGGCCTCGGCGATGTGATAGCCGGAAACCGACACGGAGTAGAAGTTGCGCACCCGGCGGTCGATGAAGTACTGCTGCACGTCACCCATCATGCGCAGCGCAAACTCCGTGGAGAAGATGCAGGTGTTCTGCGCCTGGTCCTCCTTCAGGATGTCGGCCTGCACGGTGCCACGCACCGCCTGCAGGGTGTCCGCCCTGATACGCTCATAGACCTCCGGCTCCACGAGCTGATCGCCGGTGAGACCGAGAAGCGCGAGCCCCGAGCCGTCGTGACCCGTGGGCCGCTCCCCCTTGTAGGTTGGCGGGGCGCTACCGCGCTCGCTCGCCGCCCGGTGCAGCTCCGCGATGCGCTTCTCCGCCTCGCTCCAGCGGCCCTCGGAGCGCAGGTGACGCTCCACCCGCTGATCGATCGCGGTGTTCATGAACATCGCGAGGATCATGGGCGCAGGTCCGTTGATGGTCATCGAGACGGAGGTCGAGGGCAGCGTCAGGTCGAAGCCCGAATAGAGCTTCTTCATGTCATCGAGCGTCGCCACCGACACACCGGAGTTGCCCGTGCGTCCATAGATGTCCGGCCGGGTGTCGGGGTCCTCGCCGTAGAGTGTCGTCGAGTCGAAAGCAGTGGACAGGCGGACGGCACTACCGCTTCGCGCGAGGTAGTGGAAGCGGCGGTTGGTCCGCTCCGGGGGACCTTCCCCGGCGAACATCCGTGTCGGGTCCTCCTCTTCGCGGCGGTAGGGATATACCCCGCCCGTGTACGGATAGTACCCGGGGAGGTTTTCCGCGCGGATGAAGCGCAGCTGCTCGCCCCAGTCGCTGAAGCGCGGCACGGCGATCTTGGGCACGCGCTGGCGCGACAGGGTCTCGGTGTAGTTCTCACCCGTGACCTCGCGGTCACGCACCTTGTAGGAGTAGGTTGCCTCAGTGGCGCTGCGGGCCCGCGCCGGCCAGGCCTTGAGATCCTTGAGGCCATCGGCCCCGACCTCTTCCAGCGCCCGATTGTAAGCGGCCCGCAGCTCCCGCCGGGTCGCATCGGCGCCGGAATCGGCGAGTGCCGCATCGCCGTAGCGGTCGAGCGGCGCGGGAAGCGCAGCATCCTGCAGTGCCTGCAGCGACTGATACAGGCCGAATGCGCGTCGCGCCGCCGCCGCCTGATGCTCCGTTCTTTCACCGACCCCGCGGCCGCTCTGGGCGATCTCCGCGAGATAACGCACCCGCTCGCCAGGGATCAGCGGCTCGCGCGCCGTCAGCTCCACCGGACCGGGATCGGCCACCTGCCAGCTCACGCTGCCAACTCCCTTGGAGGCGATGGCGCCGCAAAGCGCCGCGAACAGGCGATTGACCCCGGGATCGTTGAAGCGGCTCGCAATGGTCGGGAAAACGGGCAGGTCTGCGTCGGGCCGGCGTACCTCAGCCGGATGATTCCGTCGCCACTGCTTGCGCACGTCGCGCAAACTGTCCTGCGCGCCGCGCTTGTCGCTCTTGTTGAGTACGATCAGGTCGGCGTAGTCCAGCATGTCGATCTTTTCCAGCTGGCTCGCAGCGCCGTACTCGCTCGTCATCACGTAGAGCGACACGTCCGCAAGATCCACGATCTCGGTGTCCGCCTGGCCGGTGCCCGCCGTCTCGACGATGATGAGATCGAAGCCCGCGGCCTGATAGAGCTGGATGACTTCCTTCAGCACCGCCGCGGTCGCCAGATGCTGCCGCCGGGTCGCCAGCGAGCGCATGAAAATGTCGTCCGAGGACAGGCTGTTCATGCGAATGCGATCGCCGAGTAGAGCGCCGCCGCTTCTGCGGCGTGTCGGGTCCATCGCGACCACGGCGATCTGCCGGTCGGGGAATGCTCGGGTCAGGCGGGCGAGCAGCTCATCGGTGAGGCTCGATTTTCCCGCCCCGCCGCTGCCGGTGATGCCGATGACAGGCGCGCGGGTGCGCGAGCGGGCAATGGCCCGGCGGATCTGCTCCGTATCACCGCTGCCGGGCACCGCGTTCTCGAGCAGCGTGATGGTGCGGGCGATCTGTGCGTGATCGCGTGCATTGAGCGGCCGGGACTCGTAAGCGGGCTTGACCCCGGACCGCACGCGGGCGAATACGTCATCCACCATGCCGTTGAGGCCAAGCTTTCGCCCGTCCTCCGGAGTGTAGATGCGCTCGACGCCGTAACGCTCAAGTGCTTCGATCTCATGGGGAGCGATCGTGCCGCCGCCGCCGACGATGACGCGAATGTGCCCGCAGCCGCGCTCCCGCAGCATGTCCACCATGTATGCGAAGTACTCGTTGTGCCCGCCCTGGTACGAGCTGGCAGCGATGGCGTCCGCGTCCTCCTGGATCGCGGCCCGGACGATGTCCGCTACGCTGCGGTTGTGGCCGAGGTGGACCACCTCCGCTCCATGGGCCTGCAGCAGGCGGCGGATCATGTTGATCGCCGCGTCGTGGCCATCGAAGAGCGAGGCTGCGGAGACGAATCGCAGCGGCGGGACGGCGCCCTGAGCGACGGACTGCGGGACGGACTGAGCGGCGGCCTGAGCGCCGATGCTGGACTTGGATGCCATGGGGATGCTCGCTTGCAAGCTCGCGGCGGAGGGAATACTTTACGCGCCGGTAGAATGGCTACCGGCGAGTATGGTGCATGGCCGGGCCGCGGTCAAACCAGGGCCGCAGCGGCACCCGCCGCAGAGGACGCGGCGCCCGTTCAATCGCTATACTGCCGCTGCACGAACCTCCAGATCCGGAACGAGATGCCGAGCAATCGCCCCAAATCAGGCTCGCCACTGGCGCCCTCGCCGGCCGCCGCGCGCGCTGCTGCGCCGGCCTCGCCCTGGCGGGACAGCCGCGAGCGTCTGCGCGACCGCGAGGTCAAGCGCGATGCAGTCATCCGCGCCGCAGCGCATGCCTTCAACCGCAAGGGCTATCACAACACCTCACTCGATGACATCGCGGCGGCGCTCGAGGTGACCAAGCCCACTGTCTACTACTATGTCAGCAACAAGGAGCAGCTCCTTTTCGAGTGCTTCGTCGCCGGCATCGACGGCATCCGCGCCGCCTTCCGCGAGGCGCGCTCGCTCGAGGTGCCGGCCCGCGAGCGGCTGCGGGCGGTGCTGCGCCACTACGGCGAGGCGGTCGCCTCGGAATTCGGCTGGTGCATGGTGCGCGCAGAGGACCAGGACCTCTCGCCCGACATGAGCGCCCACATCAAGGCGATGAAGTCCGAGATCGATCAGGGCATCCGCCGGCTGCTGCGCGAAGGCATCCAGGACGGCTCGATCCATCCCTGCGATCCGAAGATGACCGCCTTTGCGCTCGCCGGGGCGCTCAACTGGATCGCCCATTGGTACCGGCAGAGCCAGTCGATGACCGGCACGCAGATCGCCGAGGCATTCATCGCGGTGTTCGAGAGCGGGCTCGAGCCCCGCCCAGAGATTTCCAACGAGGATCCAACATGTCGCAAACCGAAGTCGTCATCGTCTCGGCCAGGCGCACCCCGATCGGCGCGTTCCAGGGCGCCTTCGCGCCGGTAACCGCACCGCAGCTCGGCGCCGCCGCGGCCAGGGGCGCAATCGAGGCCGCCGGCATCGCCGCCGCCGACGTGCAGGAAGTGCTCCTCGGGTGCGTACTGGCGGCCGGGCTCGGCCAGGCGCCCGCCCGCCAGGCGGCCGTGGGCGCGGGCATTCCGCTCGCCACACCGGCCACCACCATCAACAAGATGTGCGGCTCCGGACTGAAGGCGGTGATGATGGCCGCCGATCAGATCCGCGCCGGCAATGCCGAGATCGTGCTCGCCGGCGGCCTCGAGTCGATGACCAACGCGCCCTACCTCCTGCCCAAGGCGCGCAGCGGCTACCGCATGGGTCATGGAGAGGTGCTCGATCACATGTTCTATGACGGCCTGCAGAGCCCGTTCGACGGCAAGCTCATGGGCTGCTTCGCCGATGCGACTGCAAGCAAGTATCACTTCAGCCGCGAGGCCCAGGACGCCTTCGCCGCGGAGTCGGTGCGCCGGGCTTTGCATGCCGTGGACTCGGGAGAGTTCGATGCCGAGATTACCCCCGTTACCGTCAAGGGCCGCAAGGGCGAGACGGTCGTCGGCCGCGATGAGACCCCGGGCACCTGTGACATCAGCCGGATTTCGGCGCTGCGGCCCGCCTTCGGCAAGGACGGCACCGTGACGGCGGCCAGCTCCTCTTCGATCTCCGACGGCGCGGCCGCACTCGTGGTAGCAAGCGCCGCGACCGCCGCCGCCCGGGGGCTGAAGCCCGTCGCACGCATCCTGGCGCAGGCCAGTCATGCGCAGGAGCCGGAGTGGTTCACCACCGCTCCCGTGGGCGCCATCCGTAAGGTGCTCACCCGGCTCGGATGGAAGCCGCACGATGCCGATCTCTACGAGGTCAACGAGGCATTCGCGGCCGTCACCATGGCCGCGATGCATGACCTCGACATCGACCACGCACGCGTCAATGTCAACGGCGGCGCCTGCGCACTCGGCCACCCGATCGGCGCTACCGGGGCGCGCATCCTGACGACACTGATTCATGCCTTGCGCCGCCGGGGCGGCCGGCGAGGCATCGCCTCCCTATGCATCGGCGGGGGCGAGGCCGTGGCAGTCGCCGTAGAGCTGATCGGGTAGACTTCGGCACTCACCCAGGGGGAGAGAATGAAGATCCAAGACGCCCGTGCCGTCGTCACCGGCGGCGCCTCGGGACTCGGCAACGCGGTCGCGCGCCGCATCGTGGCGCTCGGCGGCAAAGTCGTGATCCTCGACGTGCAGGACGGCTCCGGGCGGGCGGCGGCTGCCGATCTCGGAAGCAGCGCCGCCTTCGTCCGCTGCGATGTCACTTCCGAGGCCGAGGTCAACTCCGCCATGGAGGCCGCGCAGAGCCGCACGGGGGGTATCAACCTGCTCGTCAACTGCGCCGGAGTGATCGGCGCCGGCCGTGTGTTGGGAAAAAGCGGCCCTATGGCGGGCGACTTCTTCACCAAGGTCGTGCACATCAATCTGATCGGCACGTTCCTGTGCGACAAGGCCGCCGCGGCGCTGATGCAGCAGAACGCCCCGGGAGAGGACGGCGAGCGGGGACTCCTGGTGCATACTTCCTCCGTGGCCGCCTTCGAGGGTCAGATCGGCCAGGCAGCCTACTCCGCGACCAAGGCAGGGCTTGCCGGCATGACGCTGCCGATCGCACGGGAGCTCGCGAGATTCGGCATCCGCTGCGTGTCGATCGCTCCGGGCATCTTTCACACTCCCATGGTCGACTCCATGAGCGCGGAGCTGCAGGCCTCCCTCGCCAACCAGATCCCCTTCCCCAAGCGCCTCGGTAAACCCGAGGAGTTCGCGCAACTCGTGATCGCCGCCTTCGAGATCCCGATGCTGAATGGCGAGACCATCCGCCTCGATGGCGCAGTCCGCATGCAGCCCACCTGACGATGAATGCCTCGGCGCCGGAGCAGAACGACATCCAACGCGACGTCATGGAGTATGACGTCGTGATCGTGGGCGCCGGGCCTGCCGGGCTGTCGTGCGCCATCCGACTCAAGCAGTTGCAGCACGACCTCAACGTCTGCGTGCTGGAGAAGGCGGCCAGCGTGGGGGCGCACGCCCTGTCGGGAGCCGTGATCGAGCCCGGTCCACTGGACGCGCTCGCGCCGGAGTGGCGCGAATCGCCGCCGGGGATCTGCGTGCCGGCCGTGCGCGACGAATTCCGTCTGCTGACGCCCAAGGGCAGCATGAAGCTGCCGTTGCCGCCGCAGCTGCACAATCGCGGCAACTTCATCATCTCCCTTGGACTCCTGACACCCTGGCTCGCGCAGAAGGCCGAGTCCCTCGGCGTCGATGTCTTCCCGGGCTTCGCCGCGGCGGCTCCCCTCCTGACGGCAGAAGGCGGCGTGGCGGGCGTGCAGCTGGGCGACATGGGCGTCAACAAGGACGGCAAGCCCGGCCCCAACTACACCCCCGGCGCCGAAGTGCGTGCGCGCACCACCGTGGTGGCGGAGGGGGCCCGCGGGAGCCTCGCCAAGCAACTCATCCGCCGCTTCAGCCTCGATGCCCGCTCGAGCCCGCAGTCCTACGGCCTCGGGATGAAGGAGCTGTGGCAGCTGCCGGCGGGCCGGGTGCAGCCCGGGCTCATCCAACACACGCTCGGCTGGCCGCTCGATCCGCGCACCTACGGCGGCAGCTTCATCTATCACCTCGACAAGGACCGCGTCTATGTCGGCTTCGTGGTCGGGCTCGACTACGAGGACCCGCGCCTCGCGCCCTTCGAGGCATTCCAGCAGTTCAAGCACCACCCGCAGGTGAAACCCCTGCTCGAGGGCGGAGAGATTCTGGCTGCCGGTGCTCGCACCATCGCCGCGGGCGGCTGGCAGTCCATTCCGCGGCTCGAGATGCCGGGCGCGATGCTCATCGGCGATGCCGGTGGCGGCGTCAACGTGCCGAAGATCAAGGGGGTGCACCAGGCCATCCGCTCAGGCGTGCTGGCCGCGGAGCACCTGGCCGAAGCCGGCAGCCCAGCGGGGTTCGACGCCCGCTGGCGCGCCTCTCCGGGCGGCCGCGAGCTGCGCGCGGTGCGCAATTTCAAGCCGGGATTCAAGCGCGGTCTCTGGGTCGGTATCGCCAACGCGGGCCTCGAGACCCTGACGGGCGGTCGGACGCCGTGGACACTCACCAACCGCACGCCCGATCACGCGCGGCTCGAGGAGCTGCGCGGATATGAGAGCCCCGATCGCAGCTGGGTGGAGCGAACCCTGCCGCCGCGCGACCGGCTGGCGTCGGTGTTCTTCGCCTCGACCAGCCACGATGAGAGTCAGCCGGCGCACCTGAAGGTGCTCGACACCAGCATCTGCATCGACCGATGTGCCAAGGAGTTCGGCAACCCCTGTCAGCGCTTCTGCCCGGCGAACGTCTACGAGATGGTCGATGACGGCGCCGGCGGCAAGCGACTGCAGATCAACGCCGCCAACTGCGTGCATTGCAAGGCTTGCGATATCAAGGACCCGTACGAGATCATCAACTGGACGCCTCCGGAGGGTGGCTCCGGGCCGAACTACCAGTCCTTGTAACAGCTCCATGAGCGAGATCTGGCGCCCGTCGGCGGCTCGTGTCGCCGACTCCAACCTGACGCGATTCACCGCTTGTCTGAATGCGCGCAGGGGCCTGAAGCTCGAGGGGTACGAGCAGGTATATGCCTGGTCGGTGTCGCACCCGGAGGAGTTCTGGACGGAGCTCGCTCGGTTTGCCGATGTGCGCGCCGACTGGGGCACAGGCCCGGTGCTCGAGAATCCCGGCCGCATGCCCGGTGCGCGGTTCTTCCCCAACGCCCGGCTCAACTTCGCGGAGAACCTCCTGCGGCATGACGATGATCACGCCGCCATCATCTTCGTCAACGAGCGCGGCACCCGCCGACAGGTCTCTCACCGCGAGCTGCGCCGGGAGGTCGCGCGCGTTGCCGCGGGACTGAGGGCCGCCGGTGTCGGTGACGGCGACCGGGTCGCAGGGTTCCTGCCCAATCTCCCGGAGACGGCCATCGCCATGCTGGCGACGACGAGCCTCGGGGCGACCTGGTCCTCCTGCTCCCCGGACTTCGGGGCGCACGGAGTGCTGGACCGATTCGGGCAGATTGCGCCCAAGGTGCTCTTCACCGCAGATGGCTACTTCTATGCCGGCAAAACGCTGGACTCGCTCACTTCGATGGCGGCAGCCGCCTCGAAGCTGCCGAGCGTGGAGCGGGTCGTCGTCGTTCCCTACGTGGAGTCGGAACCGAGGCTCGAGCGCCTGGGCGCGGCTGCATCACGTGCCAGGCTCTGGCAGGCTTTCGGGGAGCGCGGTGCGCCTTTGCGCTTTGCATCGATGCCGTTCAATCAACCGCTCTACATCCTCTACTCCTCCGGAACCACTGGTGCTCCGAAATGCATCGTGCATGGGGCAGGCGGGACGCTGCTACAACATCAGAAGGAGCATCTGCTGCACACCGATTTGAGGCGCGGCGACCGTATCTTCTACTTCACCACCTGTGGCTGGATGATGTGGAACTGGCTGACGAGCGCGCTCGCCACGGGCGCGACCATCGTCCTCTACGACGGCAGCCCCTTCCATCCCGACCCGGGAGTGCTCTGGCGGCTGGCGCAGGAGGAGCATGTCAACGTCTTCGGCACCAGCGCCAAATACCTCTCGGCTCTGGAGAAAAACGGCTACACGCCCGGACAGACCGTCGAGCTGACGGCCCTGCGGACGGTGCTCTCCACCGGCTCGCCCCTTCTGCCCGAGGGCTTCGATTTCGCTTACCGCGCCATCAAGGCGGACCTGCATCTCGCCTCCATCTCGGGCGGCACCGACATCGTTTCCTGTTTCGCTCTGGGCTGTCCGACACTGCCCGTGCACCGCGGGGAGATCCAGTGCCGCGGTCTCGGGATGGCCGTCGACATTCTCGATGACGATGGCAAGGCGGTACGCGGCGCGCGCGGCGAACTGGTGTGCAAGGCGCCCTTCCCTTCGATGCCGGTCGGATTCTGGAACGATCCGGACGGGACGCGTTACCGGGCCGCTTACTTCGAGCGGTTCCCGGGGATATGGCATCACGGCGATTACGCGGCGCTGACCGGGCATGGCGGGGTCATCATCTACGGGCGCTCCGATGCCGTGTTGAATCCCGGCGGTGTGCGGATCGGCACTGCGGAGATCTACTCCGCCGTCGAGAGTCTGCCTGAGATCGTCGAGGCGATCGCCGTGAGTCAGGACTGGCGCAACGACGTGCGCGTAGTGCTCTTCGTGCGGCTACGGCCGGGAACCGGCCTGGATAGAGCGTTGCAGAGGAGGATCCGGGAGGTCATCCGCACGCAAACGACGCCGCGGCACGTGCCTGCGAGGATCGTTGCCGTCCCCGACATCCCGCGCACCCCGTCCGGCAAGCTCAGCGAGCTCGCTGTGCGCAGCGTGATCCACGGGCAGCCGGTCAGGAACGTCGATGCGCTCGCCAACCCGCAGGCGTTGGAGCACTTCAAAAACCTGCCTGAACTGGCGGCGGATTGATGTCAGATGAGTGATGCGGGCGCGCGGACTCTGCGCGATATCTACGAGCGCCAGATCGCCGAGCGCGATTTCCACGCGGACCCGGTACAGCTTGCCGTCGTCATCCGGCTGGAGGACCTGCGCTCGCGGCTGATCGATGCGCATCATTCCGAGGCCTCCCTGGGCGGACGCCTGCTGCGCGCCGTCGGGCGGCGAAGCGCACCGGCACCCGAGCGCGGCCTGTATCTGTGGGGACCGGTCGGGCGCGGCAAGACCTGGCTCATGGATCTCTTTTTCAACAGCCTGCCGTTCCCGGAGCGTCGCCGCCGTCACTTCCACCGTTTCATGCACGACGTCCACTCCGAGCTGAAGGGTCTGACTGAGCTCGAGGCGCCGCTCGAGACGGTCGCCGACCGCCTGGCCGCCGAGGTGCGCGTGCTCTGCTTCGATGAGCTCTTCGTCACCGATATCGCCGATGCCATGATCCTGGCCGGGCTCTTCGACGGCCTTTTCCGGCGCGGCGTGACGCTGGTTGCCACTTCCAACACCTTACCCGATGACCTGTACCGCAACGGCTTGCAGCGCCAGCGCCTTCTGCCGGCCATCGAGCTCATCAAGAGACACGTGGAGGTGGTCGCGGTCGCGGGCAATCGCGACTATCGGCTGCGCCAGCTCACCCAGGCCGGCACGTACCTGCTATCGGCGCAGGCCGACACGACCGGCAAGCTACGCGCGCTGTTTGCTCAGCTCTCGGACCATGCGGACGCATCCGATGGCACCGTCGAAATCGAAGGTCGGCCGATCACGGTGGTTCGTCAGAGCGAGGCCGCCGTATGGTTCGATTTCGATGCCCTGTGTGGAGGCCCTCGCAGCCAGGATGACTACATCGAGATCGCGCGCAACTACCAGTCCGTCTTCGTCTCCGGCATACCGGTCATGGACACGCTGCGCGAAGACGAGGCACGCCGCTTCATCGCCCTGATCGATGAGCTCTACGATCGTTGCGTGAAGCTGGTCGTATCCGCTGCCGCGCCCCCGGATCAGCTCTACAGGGGCGAGCGCCTGCTGCTCGAATTCCAGCGCGCCGCGAGCCGTCTCACCGAGATGCAGAGCGAGGAGTATCTGACCCGCGAGCACCGGCCGTAGGGAGAGCCTTAGAGCTTGACGTCCTTCACTCCGGCACTGCTCACCTTCAGAGGCGCTTCGGTACGACTCACGATCTCATCCACGGTGACGCCCGGCGCGCGCTCGATCAGCTCGAGTCCCGCCGCTGTCACATCGATCACTGCCAGATCGGTGATGATGCGGTTCACCACGCGCAGGCCTGTGATCGGCAGTGTGCAGCGACGCTTGATCTTCGACTCCTTGCCCCTGGCGCAGTGCTCCATGACGACCACGATCCGTTTCGCCCCGGAAACGAGATCCATCGCTCCGCCCATGCCCTTCACCATCTTGCCGGGAATCATCCAGTTGGCGATGTCGCCGGCCTCGCTGACCTCCATGGCGCCCAGGATCGCGAGGTCGATGTGTCCCCCGCGGATCATCGCGAAGCTGTCCGCGCTGTGGAAGATCGAAGCGCCGGGCAGCATGGTGACCGTCTGCTTGCCCGCGTTGATGAGATCCGCATCTTCCTCCGTCTCGTACGGGAACGGCCCGACACCGAGGAGTCCGTTCTCGCTCTGCAGCACCACTTCCACTCCTGCCGGAATGTAATTGGCGACCAGCGTCGGTATGCCGATGCCAAGATTTACGTATTGACCGTCTCGCAGCTCCTGAGCCGCGCGCATCGCCAGTTGCTCTCGCGTCAGCATGTCAGTCGCCCTCCGATCAGCCAACGATGTTGGGTCGCGTGGTGCGACGCTCGATACGCTTTTCGTGTTTGCCGACCACGACGTGCTGCACGAAGATTCCGGGGGTATGGACATGTTCCGGCGCGATTGCACCCACTTCGACGAGCTCCTCGACTTCCGCCACGGTGATGCGACCCGCCATCGCGCACAGAGGATTGAAGTTGCGCGCCGTCAAACGGTATTGCAGGTTGCCCAAGCGGTCGCCTCGCCAGGCCTTGACGATCGCCCAGTCGGTGCGGATCCCGCGCTCGAGCACGTAGGACCGGCCATCGAACTCACGCACTTCCTTCTTCTCCGCGACCACCGTGCCGACTCCCGTCGCGGTATAGAAGCCCGGAATGCCGGCGCCCCCGGCGCGCAGCCGCTCCGCCAACGTGCCCTGCGGAACCAGCTCGACCTCGATCTCCCCCGCCATGAGCTGCCGCTCGAATTCCTTGTTCTCGCCAACGTAGCTGGAGATCATCCTGCGGATCTGCCGGTTGGCGAGCAGCAGCCCCAGGCCGAAATCGTCGACGCCGCAGTTGTTCGACGTTATCGTCAGATCGCGCACGCCCATCTCGCGAAGCGCCTGAATGCACAGTTCCGGGATGCCGCACAGTCCGAATCCACCCGCGGCAATGCTGGCGCCGTCCCGGATCCCGTGCAGCGCCTCGGCTGCGCTCGCTCGTACTTTGTTCATGGCCGTAGGTCAACTCTTCGAACTGGTGTTGCAGCCTGCCGCTGCAGTCCCACGGATCGCGAGAATACCCCAATGGGGGACGATGTGCCTCACTTCGATGCCTCGGCCTTTGCCCGCTCGAGCTGCTCGGCGAGACGTTGCTCCGAGACCCGCATGACAGTCTTCAGGTCCTGTGCGTACAACGACACCCGGAACTCCTCGATCATCCAGCGAAGTTGCTGCAGCTCACTCTGTGCTCCCCTCTCGAGCGACTTCGCTGCGAGCGTCCTGACAGCTTCGTTGAGCGGGCGCGCGCGAGCGGCCAGCTCCGCGTCGCGCCGGGCGTCCGCCGGCAAGCGCGCCAGACGCCGCTGGATGGCCTTCAAATAACGCGGCACATGGCCGAGCCAGGGTTGCGGCGTCGACTCGACGAAGTCAGGCGGCAGCAGTGCGACAAGCTGCGCGTTGATTTCCGCAACGGCCGTGGCCGATGCAGGGTTGCGCGCCGCATCGAGGGCGGCGCGCACGGCGCGCCATTCCTTGAGCACGCCTCTGACAATCTCGATGAGCCGGCCGCCGGCCTCTTCCAGCCGGGGCCGCCCCTCCTCCAGCCGGTGAGCAAATGCCTCGCGACTGCGCGGCAGAGGAGCTTCCACCGATGCGAAGCAATCAACGAAGAGCCGCTCGCCAACGGCATCGGCCAGAGGCTGGGCGAGCTCGAGCCCGCGGCTCTGCAGCACGAGCTCCCGGTCTTCCGCTATCCGCTTTTGCCAGTAGCGTAGCTGCTGCGGCAATGCGAGCAGCGCCAGACGTGCCACGCCCCGCCGCGACAACTCCTCGGCATTGGCGGGGCCGCGGGCCTCCACGAGTGCGACGGCAGTACGCCTATCCTCGATCGCCGGATAGACCGTCAGCAGCAATCCATTGCGCTCGATCTGCCGGCTGACGGGCAGCTCGCCGAAATCCCAGTGGCGATGCAGCGTCACGCTCTCCTCTGCCGCCCTGCGGGCGCTCACCGCAGTTCCCAACACCCTGCGCCTGAGCGCAGCGAGATCACGTCCCTCGGCCAACACCCGATCCTGCGCGTCGACGACACGGATGTTCATCCGCAGCCAATCGGGCACCGGCAGAGCTGCAAGGTCCGCCGGCGCCACGGTTGCGCCGATCCGCTCCGAGATCCACGCAGCCAGACCGGCATGAAACCCGCGCAAGCCGCCCTGCCCCGGACGATCGCTGGCTGCACGCGTCAGCTCCTCCAGAGCCCGGCGGGCGTGCTCCGGTACGGGCACCAGAAGCTTGCGCTGCGGCTTCGGCAGCTCGCGCAGCAGGGCGGTGATTTTTTCGAGCCGCCAGCCCGGAACCAGCCACGCCAGCCGATCCGCCTCGAGCGCGCCGAGCAGCAGGTCGGGAACCACCAGCGTGAGGCCATCATCCGGTTCCGCGGGCTCGAACCGATACTGCAGCGTCAGCCTGTTGCCGCCGACCTCGAGCGCATCCGGGTATTGCAGATCATCGACCTCGCCGGCCTCGCGTTGCATCAGGTCCGCGCGCGACATGCACAACAGCTGCGGCTCGCGGCGCTCGGCCTGGGCGCGCCATTGCTCGAAGTCGCCGATCGAGCTGACTCTCTCCGGAATACGCGTTGCGTAGAACGCGATCTCACTCGCCTCGCTGACGAGGATATCCCGCCGGCGGATCTTGGCCTCCAGGCGCTCGATCTCCTCGTGCAGCCGGCGGTTGGCCGTGAGGAACTCGCCGCGGACCGCAGCGCGGCCCGTCGTCGCATCTGCGGCTGCGATCAGCGCCTCCCGGATGAAGATCTCCCGTGTCTCTTTGGGCGCGACCGGACCGTAGTTGACACGCCGTCGCGTGGCGAGAGAGAGCCCGTAGAGGGATACCGATTCATACGCCGCCACGAACCCGCGATCCGGCACCCAGTGAGGCTCGCTGTAGGTGCGCTTCACGAGATGCGCGCCCGCGCGCTCGATCCAGGCGGGGTTGATCGAGGCCACCATCCTTGCGTAGAGCCGGGTGGTCTCGATGAGACTGCCGGCGACGACCCACTTGGGCGGCTTGGCGGCGAGCGGCGAGCCCGGAGCGATCACGAAGCGCATACCCCGCGGCCCGTCGTATTCGCGCTTCTGATTGAGCGTCCCGACGGACCCGAGGAACCCCGTCAGAACCGCCTGGTGCAGCTCCGCGTAACTCGCGGGCGAGTGATTCGGCCGCAGGTCGAGCTCGCGGACGCTGCGGGTCAACTGATAATGAAGATCCTGCCACTCGCGCATGCGCAGGAAGGAGAGGAAGTGCTCGCGGCACCACTTGCGCAGTTGATTGCCGGACAGCGCCGCGGCCTGCTCGCCGAAGGCGCGCCAGAGATTGAGCACCGTGACGAAATCTGAGCGGCCATCCGCGAACAGAGTGTGCTTCTCGTCCGCCTGCTGTTGCACGTCGGACGGGCGCTCACGCGGGTCCTGTGTCTCGAGAAATGCCGTGATCACCAGCATCTCCGTGAGGCAGCGCTGCCGCGCCGCGGCGAGCAGCATGCGGCCGAGCCGCGGATCGACCGGCAGCGCGGCAATCTTCCGGCCGAGGCTCGTCACGCTGCGCGCGCCATCCATCGCCTGCAGCTCCTCGAGGAGCCGCACGCCGTCGTTGATGAGCCGTGTATCCGGCGGATCGAGGAACGGAAAGCTCTCCGGATCGCCGAGTCCCAAGGTCGCCATCCTCAGGATCACGCTCGCCAGGTTGGTGCGCAGGATCTCAGGAGGCGTGTAGGCCTCGCGCGCCTCGAAGTCCTCCTCCGAATAGAGTCGGACGCAGATACCTTCGGCTTCGCGCCCGCAGCGGCCCTTGCGCTGATCCGCGCTCGCCCTGGAGATCCGCTCTACGTGCAGGCGCTGCACCTTGCCGCGCACGCTGTAGCGGCTGATCCGGGCCAGTCCCGAGTCGATGACGTGGCGAATGCCGGGCACCGTGAGCGAGGTCTCCGCGACGTTGGTCGCGATGATTACGCGGCGTTGGGAGTGCTTCTGAAAAATCTTCGCCTGATCGACGGCCGACAGCCGCGCGTAGAGCGGCAGCATCTCGGTGCCCGGGAGTCGCGCTTTCGACAAGGCGTCCGCCGCTTCGCGGATGTGCTTCTCGCCAGGAAGAAAGACGAGCGTATCCGCGCTGCCCCCTCCCGAGCGCAAGTCGAGCTCACGCACGGCCTCGACGATGCCCTCCGGCAGCGACAACTCCGCCGCGTCTTCGTCCTCGGCAACGAGTGGGCGGTATCGCACCTCCACGGGGTAGCTGCGGCCGGACACCTCGATGACGGGCGCCCCGCCGAAGAACTCCGACAACCTGCCGGGATCGATGGTCGCCGACGTGACGATCAGCCTCAGGTCGGAGCGCCGCGGCAACAGTCGTTTCAGCACGCCGAGCAAGAGATCAATGTTGAGGCTGCGCTCGTGCGCCTCGTCGATGATCAGCGTGTCGTAACGGCGCAGCTGTGGGTCGCTCTCGAGCTCCTGCAGCAGAATGCCGTCAGTCATGAGCTTCACTCGGCCTTGTGGGCCGGTGTGATCGGCGAAGCGCACCTGGTAGCCAACGGCGCCGCCGATTGTCGTGCCGAGCTCCTCTGCCAGCCGCGTGGCTAGAGCGCGCGCGGCAATGCGCCGCGGCTGAGTGTGCCCGATGAGGCCCGACGTGCCGCGCCCCGCCGTCAGACAGAGCTTCGGCAGCTGCGTCGACTTGCCGGAACCCGTGGCCCCGCACACGATGATGGTCGGATGGCGCGCGAGGGCCGCCACGATCTCGTCACGGTGCGCCGTGATCGGCAGCGCCGGATCGTAGTCGAGCCGTATCGGAAGGGCGGGCCGCGGGCCGCCGCGCGCGTGAGCCTCCATGCGCTGAAGTGTAGTTCAGCGCCGCAAACGATACTAAATCACCCCGCGGCGGATCTGATCCTGCTCGATCGACTCGAAGAGCGCGCGGAAGTTGCCTTCGCCGAAGCCTTCGTTGCCCTTGCGCTGGATGATCTCGAAGAAGATCGGGCCGATGACGTTGCGCGTGAAGATCTGCAGCAGCAGACCCTCGCCCCGCTCCGGATTGCCGTCGATCAGGATCCGGCGGCGGCGCAGCTCCTCGAGGGGCTCCCGATGCCCCCTGACGCGCGCATCGACACCCTCGTAGTAAGTATCGGGCGTGTCCTGGAAGGCCAGCCCCCGGCCGCGCAGCACATCGACGGTCCGGCAGATGTCATCCGTGGCGAGCGCGATGTGCTGAATGCCCTCGCCGTGGTACTCGCGCAGATACTCCTCGATCTGGCTCTTGTCGTCCTGCGACTCGTTGATGGGGATGCGGATCTTCCCACAGGGACTGGTCATCGCGCGGGAGAAGAGGCCCGTCTGCTTGCCCTCGATGTCGAAGTAGCGGATCTCGCGGAAGTTGAACAGCTTTTCGTAGAAACCCTTCCACAGGTCCATGTGCCCGCGCTGCACGTTGTGTGTGAGGTGATCGATGCACGTGAGACCGGCATCCTCGCCGGCCGGTGCGGCAACGGATCGGAAATCGACATCGTAGATCGAGCGATCGCCGTACCGGTCGACCAGATAGACCAGCGAGCCGCCGATGCCTTCGATGCAGGGGATGTTGAGCTCCATGGGACCTGCGCTCTGCGGACCGGGCTTGGCGCCGAGCTCGAGCGCGCGACGGTACGCATACGCGGCATCCTTCACGCGAAAGCCCATCGCGCAGGCGGACGGCCCATGCTGGCGCGCAAATCGTTGCGCGAACGACTCGGGCTCCGCGTTGATGATGAAGTTGATTGCTCCCTGGCCGTGCAGGGTCACGTTCTTGGAGCGATGGTGTGCCTTCACCGGGAAGCCCATCCGCTCAAAGAGCGAGCGCAGGAGCTGTGGATCGGGCGCGGTGTACTCGACGAACTCGAAGCCGTCGGTACCCATTGGATTATCGCGGGACTGGCTCATCTGCATCTCCGCCGCCATCTCGTTGCGCCTGCAACCATTATACAGGTGTGCGGCTGGCGAGGCCGCCCATCCGTATATAATCGCGCCCCACCATGCATGCACCAGAGCCCTCGTCAGACGACAGTCGTCTTCTGCGCAGCATTCCCCCAGCCCGTCTCGCGCTGATCGAACGCATCGCTCGCACCCGCCCTGGCCCCCGCCACGCGCCTTCCGCCACCTCGGACGCTGCTCTTTACCGTGAGATGCAGCAACGCTTCCTGCGGACATATTTCCGCGGTGTCGGTGAGGAAGACCTGGCGGAACGTGCGCCTGCAACGCTCGCCGGCGCTGCGCGCTCTCACCTGGAGCTCGGCTGGCGGCGCGCGCCGGGCCAGTCCCTGGTCCGGATCTTCAATCCCGATCGCGAGCGCGACGGCTTCGAGTCACCCCATACGCTCGTGCAGATCATCACCGATGACCGGCCCTTTCTGGTCGACTCGGTCGGCATCGCCTTCGGCCGCGCCGGGCTCGCGATGCATCTCATCGTCCATCCGGTACTGGAGGTCCGTCGCGATGCGCGCGGGCGCCTCGCCGGCCTCGGCGCGAACGGCGATCAGCCACAAGTGGCGGAATCCTGGGAGCTGTACGAGATCGATCGGCAGACCGATCCGGCGGCAATCGAGCGGCTGCGCCATGACATCGAATCCACGCTGGCCGACGTAAGCCTCGCCGTCGATGATTGGCCGGCGATGCGCGAGCGGGTGCGCGCCGTGGTCGCGGACCTCGAGCGTGACCCGCCTCCGCTGCCGTCAGAGGATGTCAGGGAGGCCCGCCAGCTCCTCGAGTGGATGGAGGAGCGCCATTTCGTCTTTCTCGGCTATCGGCAGTACCGGCTCGAGCGCGGAGCGCAGGAGGATCGCCTGGTCCCGGAAGCACGCACCGGCCTCGGTATCCTGCATGCGCGCGGCACCGGCACCAGGCCCGCCGCGACCGTGTTGACGGGCGACATCCGTGCCCGCGCCCGCGATCGGGATCTCCTCGTTCTGACCAAGGCCAACTCCATCTCGACCGTGCATCGGGCCGAGTATCTCGACTATGCAGGCGTGAAGATCTTCGACGGCCGCGGCCGGGTCATCGGCGAGCACCGGTTCCTGGGGCTCTGGACTTCGACCGCCTATCACCGCAGTCCGCGCGACATCCCGGTGCTGCGGCGCAAGGTCGATCGCGTAATCGAGTATTTCGGTCTCGATCCGCACGGCCACGACGGCAAGGCCGTCCTCAACGTGCTCGAGACCTACCCGCGGGATGAGCTCTTTCAGGCGAGCATCGAGGACCTGATCCGCATCGCCCGAGGTGTCGTCAATCTCTACGAGCGCCGCACGGTGCGCCTGCTGGCGAGGCGCGATCCCTATCAGCGCTTCTACTCTTGCCTGGTGTACGTGCCGCGCGACCGTTACAACACGGAGGTGCGCCAGCGCATCGAGCAGATCGTGCTCGAGGGGTTCTCCGGCCAGTCCGTCGAGAGCCAGGTGCAGATCTCCGGCTCGAGC
>Ga0134128_10002209_pt1 | contig 24230 bp, 20 predicted proteins | sample KB31754_FD_96462 | JGI IMG/M metagenome (GOLD analysis project Ga0134128, IMG submission 96462) | Terrestrial soil microbial communities with excess Nitrogen fertilizer from Kellogg Biological Station, Michigan, USA - KB3-175-4 | ecosystem: Environmental > Terrestrial > Soil > Unclassified ...
CCTGGCTGACGCCGTGGCACGGGCACTGGCGGGGGGAAGGTAGGGGCCTCTCCCCACGGCCCCACCCTTGGGAATCCTCCACGCCCCAACACCCTTCCCCAGGCAATCGGGAACGGGGAATCGACCGCCCCACGCTACCCCGCCCCTGGGAATCGGCAATCGGGAATGGGGAATCGTGGGAATGGGAAATGATGAAACGGGGGGGCGGCGGCGGTGAAAAAAAGGCGGCGGGGTGTGGTGTGGGGAGGACTTCCTCCCCGATTCCCCATTCCCGATTGCCGATTCCCAAGGGCGGGGTAATTGGGCGTGGAACAGATTCCCCATTCCCGATTGCCGATTCCCATGTAACTTTATAGAGTACGAACCAGTCAGGGTGTGTCCCCTGTTCACATCACAGAGGTTTCGCATGAGCACAACACAGCAGCCCGCCGTCACGATCACCCTCACGCCTGGAGCGGCGGTGGAAGTCCGGCGCTTCATGGAGCAGGAAGGCGTCACCGCCGAGCAGGGCGGTCTGCGCGTGAGTGTGCAGCCAGGCGGGTGCAGCGGTTTCCGCTACGGGCTCCTCATTGAAGAGCAGAGCGCCGATGACGACGTGATCGTCGAGCAGGAGGGCGTACGCGTCTTCGTCGACCCGTTCTCCGCGCAATATCTGAACGGCGTCACCGTCGATTACGTCTCCTCCATGCAGGGTTCCGGCTTCACGTTCAAGAACCCCAACGCTACCGGCGGCTGCGGCTGCGGCAGCTCGTTCACCGCGTAACATTCGCGTGGCGCCTGCGCCCCGCCGTGGCTGACGGTGCGACGCGCCCCGCAAAGCCCGCGACTCCCTTCCGGATCGCGGGCTTTCTCACGTCCCACCTGCAATGACTCCTGAGGCGTCGCGCCTCGAGCTGCGCATTCCCGTCATCGTCGTCCCCGACCACGACACGCTGGGTCTCCTCGTGGCGCAGCGGATCGCTCACCTCGTGCGGGATCGCACGGCGGCGGGCGAGCAGACGGTGCTGGGACTCGCCACGGGGTCGACGCCGCTCGGTGTCTACCGCGAGCTTATTCGTATGCACCGTGAGGATGGGCTGACGTTCGCACGCGTGGTCACGTTCAATCTGGACGAGTACTACCCGATGGCGCCCGACAGCATCCACTCCTACCACCGGTACATGTGGGAGAACTTTTTCGCCCATGTGGACATTGCGCGCGACAACGTGCACATCCCGCGCGGCGATGTGGCCCGCGAGGACGTGCGCGCCGCGAACGCCGCGTATGAGGAGGCGATCCGCTCCGCAGGCGGCATCGATCTGCAGCTTCTGGGAATCGGCCGCACCGGACATGTCGGCTTCAACGAGCCCGGCTCCGGCATGCAGAGCCGCACCCGTCTCGTCACGCTCGACCCGGTCACACGACGCGATGCCGCCGCTGACTTCTTTGGCGAGGACAGCGTGCCGCGTGAAGCGATCACGATGGGCATCGCGACGATCTTCGAGGCTCGCGAGATTCTCATCCTCGCCACGGGCGAGCACAAGGCAGAGATCGTGCGACGCGCCGTCGAGGAGGACGTGGATCACGAGGTGCCGGCGACGTTTCTGCAGCGGCACCGCGGCACCACGTTCTACGTGGATGCGTCGGCGGCGGAACGGCTCACGCCCATTGCCACGCCATGGCTCGTGGGTGAAGTGGACTGGACGCCCGCGCTCGCGGTACGCGCCGTGACGTGGCTGTCCCGCCGCTGTGACCGGGCAATTCTCAAACTCACCGGGCAGGACTACGCCGAGCATCGGCTCTCGTCCCTGCTCGCCTGCTACGACTCGCCGGGCGCGCTGAACGGCATGGTGTTCAACGTGCTGGGCGCCAAGATCCGGGGACGCTCCAAGCTGCCGCGCGGACAGCGCATTATCTGCTTCTCGCCGCATCCGGACGACGACGTCATCTCGATGGGCGGAATTCTGCACAAGCTGGTGCAGAACGGCAACACCATTCTCGTCGCCTACATGACGAGCGGGAACATTGCCGTGTTCGACCACGACGTGCGCCGCTATCTCGATTTTCTGGCACGGCTCGCACGCGATGGGTACGAGCCGACACACGACACGTCGGATCTCGTTCGGCGCGTGAGCGAGTTTCTCGCGCGCAAGGTTCCCGGCGACGTGGACACGCGGGACGTGCAGGACATCAAGCGCGATATTCGCGAGGCCGAAGCGGTGAGCGGCATCGCAGTCCTCGGACTCACGCCCAACGATGCGCGCTTTCTCAACCTGCCATTCTATCGAACCGGGCAGGTACGCAAGGATCCAGTGGGCCCCGCCGACGTCCGCATCGTCCGCGCGCTGCTCGATGAGTTCCAGCCCGACCTGATCTTCGTTGCCGGCGATCTCACGGATCCGCACGGCACGCACCGGATGTGCAAGGAGGCGATCGATCGTGCGCTCGCCGGGCCGCGTGCCGTCGCGGGCGGCGTTCCGGCGCCGGAAGTCTGGCTCTATCGCGGCGCCTGGCAGGAGTGGCCGCTCACCGAAGCCACGTGGCTCGTGCCGCTGTCGCAGGAGGAGCTGCGACTCAAGATCCAGGCGATTTTCAAGCACCAATCCCAGAAGGACTCCGCACCCTTCCCCGGCCACGACACCCGCGAATTCTGGCAGCGCGTGGAGGCGCGCAACATCGGCACGGCCGCGGAGCTCAACCGGCTCGGCCTCGCCGAGTACTTCGCCATGGAGGCGTATGTCGTGGCGTAGGATGCAGGGTCGATGACGCACTTCACGCCACTCGATGCAGTGGTGCTGGTGGCGTATCTCGGTGGAACGACCGCGCTCGGCATCTACGTCGGGCGACGCCCGAAGAACACGAAGGACTACTTCGTTGCCGACAGGAACATCCCCTGGTGGGTGCTGCTCTTCTCCATTGTCGCGACGGAAACCAGCGCGCTGACGTTCATTGGCGCGCCGAGCTTCTCCTACATCGGAGACTTCGGTTTCCTGCAGATCGTGGCCGGCTACATCCTGGGACGCGTGGTGGTGGCGTACACGCTGCTGCCGCGATATTTCCAGGGCGAACTGGTCACGGCGTACGCGTTGCTCGAGCGGCGTTTCGGACTCGCCACGCGGCGCTTCACGTCAATCGTGTTCATGGTGACGCGGGCCCTTGCGGACTCGGTGCGCATCTTCGCCACTGCCATCCCGGTCGCGCTCATCGTGGAGTCCGTGATTCCGAAGCAGCAGGCCATGCCCATTGCGGTGCTGGTGCTGGGGCTGCTCACGGTGGTGTACACCTACAAGGGCGGCATGAAGGCCGTCGTATGGACCGAGCTGCTGCAGGCGTCGATCTATCTGGTGGGCGGCGTGGCGGCAATCGTGCTGCTGGCGAAGGTGGTGCCGGGAGGGTGGCATCATATCGCGGCCAGCGCCGCGGCGCACGGCAAGCTCAGGCTCATTGACACCTACACGGGATTCGACCGACCCAACACGCTGCTCGCGGGATTGCTGGGCGGCGCCTTCCTGTCCATGGCGTCACATGGAACGGACCAGCTCATCGTGCAGCGGCTGCTCTCGGCCCGCACCCTAAAGGATGCCCAGCGCGCGATCATTGGCAGCGGCTTCGCGGTGTTTGCGCAGTTCGCGCTCTTCCTGGTCATCGGCATCGGCCTGTGGGGACTCTACGGCGGGCGTACCTTCGCGACGCCTGACGCGGTCTTTCCGACGTTCATTCTGGAATACATGCCGACCGGGCTGATCGGGCTCGTCCTGGCCGCGGTGATCGCGGCAACCATGAGCACGCATTCCGGTGCGATCAATTCGCTGGCCGCATCCACGACGCTCGACATCTACGTTCCGCTCACCAACCGCTCACCCGACGATCCGCGTACGCTGCGTGCCGGCAAGCGCTTTGCCCTGCTCTGGGGTGCGATCCTCACGGCGGGAGCACTCATGTTCCGGGACAACGGCACGCCGGTGGTCGTGGTGGCCCTGAGCATCGCGTCATTCACGTACGGCGGCCTGCTGGGTGGCTTCTTCCTGGGAATCTTCTGGCGCCGTGCCGTTCAGCGCGATGCCATTCTTGGCATGAGCGTCGGCATTGGCGCCATGGCGTTCATCGTCTTCGCCAAGCAACTGGCGCAGGCATTCCCGGTCATTGCGCGGGGGCTGGGCCCCGCTGCGCGCATCGCGTGGCCGTGGTACGTTCTGATCGGGACGTGCATTACGGTCTCGGTGGGCATTCTTTCCTCACTTACTCATCCGGCCACGGAGATCGTGTCGGAGACGGAAACGGCATGATGCGGCTCGTGATTGGCGTGGATGGCGGCGGCTCGCGCACGCGTGTGCTCGTGTGCAATGACAACGCCCAGGAACTGGTGCACGGAGAAGGCGCGGCGAGTGCCGTGCGACCCGGCGACGCGGAGCGCTCGGCGGCGATCATCGCGGCGGCGGTGCAGGACGCGCTGGAACAGGTTCCCGACAGGGACGCGGCGCCACGCATCCTCTGCGCCGGGGTGGCTGGAACGGGCAGCACGCGCGAGCGCGAGGCGCTGACCGAGGCGCTCGCCGAGTACGAGCTGGCGGGCGAGGTGCTGGTGCGCACCGACGCGGAGATCGGTCTCGAAGATGCCTTTGGTGATGGCGCGGGTATCCTGCTCATCGCGGGCACGGGATCCATTGCGTTCGGACGCGGACCCACCGGCACGCTGGCGCGCTGCGGCGGCTGGGGTCCCGTGTGCGGCGACGAAGGGAGCGGATACTGGATCGGACGCCGCGCCCTGTCCGTCGCGACGGCGGCACTCGACGGGCGCGAGCCTGAGACTGCGCTCGCCGGGGCGATTCTGACCATGGCGGAAGCGGAAACGCCGGAGGGACTGGTGTCGTGGGCTGCAGCGGCTACCACCGCACAGATCGCCGCGCTCGCGCCCGTGGTGACCGGCGCCGCGGAGCGCGGCGATCTGCGCGCGGAGTCGCTCCTCGACCTTGCCGCCGAAGAGCTCGTGGTCCACATGCGTTCGCTGGCCCGCACCCTGTTTCAGGACGAGCGTGCCGCCTGCGCGGTGGCGCTGTCGGGCGGGTTGCTGGCACCGGGCACCACGCTGCGCCGGCGCGTGGAACACCGGCTCCGCTCCGCCGTACCCGGCGCCAGCCTGGTTGCCGGCGAAGTTCGCGCGGACCGCGGCGCGGTGAAGCTGGCAGTACGCCACCTGGGCGCCGCCGCGGTCAGATAGCGGACGACGCGGCCGCGCGCCCGGTTCGCCGTGCGCGGCCCCAGCCCGATCAGCTCGCTGCGGCCGGCGTCTCGTCCAGTCGCGCGCCGCTCACGTCGAGTCCTTCGAGCGACGGCACGTCCGCGGCGGTCCACAATCCCTCAGAGCGCGCCACCCAGGCGGCGGCGCTCATGTCGCCGATCACATTCACGGTCGTACGCGACATGTCGAGAATGCGATCCACTCCAAGAATGATCGCGATGCCCTCGGCCGGAATGCCGAACATCGCGAGCACGCCAACGAGGAGGGGGATGGACCCGCCCGGCACGCCGGCAGCGCCGACGGCCGTGATCACCGTCATGATCATGACGACGACCATCTGGCCCAGACCGAGATGCACGCCGAACACTTCGGCGAGGAAGAGCACGGTGATGCCTTCGAAGAGCGATGTGCCGTTCATGCACATCGTGCTCCCGAGCGGCAATACGAACCCGGCGACGCTGGCGGGGACACCCAGATTCTGCTCGGCCACGGCGATATTCGTGGGCAGCGTGGCGCTGCTGGAACTCGTGGAGAACGCGGTCACGATGGAGGCGCGAATGCGCCCGAAGAACCTGATGGGTGACATCCCTACGGCGAAGCGCACGATCAGTCCCAGCGTGACGACCGCGTGAATGATCAGGGCCGCGAGCACGACCAGCACATAGCTGCCGAGCGGCTTGAGCAACGCGAGACCGAACCGCGACGTGACACCGAAAATGAGGCCCGCGACGCCATACGGCGCGATCCGCATGGCGATCTCCACGATCTTGATGACGATATCGTTGAGCGCTTCCAGCCACGCGATCATGGTCTTCGCACGATCCTCGCGGATCATGGTGATCGCGGCGCCAAAGATGAGCGAGAAGAAGATGACGCCGAGCAGGTCGAGCTCCACCGCGGACTTCACGGGGTTGCGCGTGACGACGTTCACGAGCGTCTGGATGCCGAACGTACCGGTCGCGGCAGCCTGCATCTTCGCGGCCGCGTCGCCCGCGTAGGTCTGCAGCAGTTCCGCGCGCATGGCGGCTGAGAGGCCGCTCCCGGGATTGACGGTGCGCACCAGCACGAGTCCGAGCGTAGCCGACAGCGTCGTGGTGACGAGGAAGTAGCCAATCGCCTTGCCGCCCACCCGGCCTGCCACGCGCAGATCGCCCAGGCCCGCGACGCCCAGCGAAATGGACGCGAACACGAGCGGAATGACGATCATGAAGAGCAGATTCAGGAAGATCTGCCCCACGGGCTGCGCAAGATACGCATTGACGCCGGCGACGAACGGGTGTGCACTGCCAAGCCAGAGATTCACCGCCAGCCCCGCCGCTCCGCCCAGGAGCAGCCCCAGCAGAATCTTCGTGTGCAGCTTCATGCCCTTCCCCGTCCCGCCGACGGGTGCACTCATCCGCTCGCGGCCCGTTCCGGCGGTTCGGACGACGACGCGCCTTCCGTCGCGCGCCGCAGAGTGGAGTGCCGGTATCCGTACAGGACGTAAATGAAGAGCCCCAGCACCAGCCACACGCCGAACCGAATCCAGGTAATGCCTGGCAGGTGCCACATGAGATAGAGACACGCGACGACGGAGATGAGCGGGGTGAACGGCACCCCCGGCACGCGAAATGGTCGCTCGCGGTGGGGCTCCTGTCGCCTGAGGACGATCACACCGATGGACACCAGCACGAAGGCGAAGAGCGTTCCGATGTTCGTGAGGTCCACCACTTCCGCGATGTTGGCAAAGGCCGAGAACACGGCGACGAAGATACCGGTGATGATGGTGCCGACGTACGGTGTCTTGTACTTCGGGTGCACCTTCGCGAGCGCCCGTGGCAGCAGCCCGTCACGCGACATGGAGAAGAAGATGCGCGGCTGGCCGAGCTGGAAGACCAGCAGCACGCTGCCCATGGCGATCACGGCACCCAGGGACACGATGAAGCGAGACGCCGTGAGCAGCCTCGCCGGTCCGTTGGCGTGTTGCAGCGCCGTGATCATCGGCTCCGCCGTGCCGAGCGTCTTCCACGGTGCCATGCCGGTCATCACGATGGAAATCGCGATGTAGAGCACCGTACAGATCAAGAGGCTCATGATGATCCCGAACGGCATGTCCTTGCCGGGATTGCGCGCCTCTTCGGCGGCGGTGGAGACCGCATCGAAGCCGATGTAGCTGAAAAATATGATTGCCGCGGCGGCGCTGATGCCGCCGAAGCCATTCGGCGAGAAGCCGCCCTGGGCCGGATCGCTCCAGTTGTGCGGCTTGATCAGGAATGCGCCCACGCCAATGAAGAAGATGATGATCGCGATCTTGAGCAGCACCATCGCATTGTTGGTATCGGCCGATTCCTTGATGCCGATCACGAGCACGACGGTGATGAGGGCCACGACCAGCACGGCGGGCAAATTGATGATGACCGGCAGCCCGAACAGATGTGGCGCGCCGCTCCACGCGGAGGCGAGATACTGCTGCGTGACGTCGGTGGGCGTGCTGGCCAGCGACGCGAACGCCGCGTGCGCCGACCGATAGTCCGTGGCGAGCCACGCCGGGAGATCGAGTCCGAAATGGCGAATCAGTTCGCGGAAATAGCCCGACCAGCCGATGGCGACGCCAATGTTGCCGACGGCATACTCGATGATGAGGTCCCAGCCAATGATCCACGCCACGAACTCGCCCAGCGAGGCGTATGCGTACGTATACGCCGACCCCGAGATCGGGACCATCGCCGCGAACTCCGCGTAGCACAGCGCCGCGAAGCCGCACGCCACGGCGGTGAGCAGGAAGGAAAAAATGATCGCCGGGCCGGCGCCGGGACGGAGCGCATCACCGACGATGGCGGTTCCGGTCGTCGCGAAGATGCCGGCGCCGATGGTGGCGCCCACGCCGAGCGCCGTGAGGTGCCACTTGCCGAGCGACCGCTTGAGTCCGCCGCGGCGCTCGGCATCGGCTTCGCAATCCGCGACGGACTTTCGCATGAAGAGCGAGTGCGCCACTAGGCGGCCCTCACTCGAGCGCTCCCACCGGCACGCGGCCGGCGCTCTCGACGGTCGGCTGCTGCACTTCGATCCGCATGCCGTAGAACGAGCGATACACGAAGTACAGTGCGATGGCCAGGAAGATCGCGGCCAGCACGTGCGTCAGCAGTGCACCGCGCTGCACGGTGAGTGACACGGCCAGCTCCACGGCCAGCAGGCCGAAGAGCGTCGTGAACTTGATGATCGGGTTCATCGCGACCGAGGACGTGTCCTTGAACGGATCGCCCACCGTATCGCCCACGACCGTCGCGGCGTGCAGGTCGGTGCCTTTCTGCTTGAGCTCCACTTCCACGATCTTCTTGGCATTGTCCCAGGCGCCGCCCGCGTTGGCCATGAAGATGGCCTGGTACAGACCGAAGAGCGCGATCGAGATGAGATACCCCACGAAGAAGTACGGCTCGACGAACGCAAAGCCCAGCGCCGCGAAGAAGACCGCGAGGAAGATGTTGAGCATGCCCTTCTGTGCGTACTGGGTACAGATCTCGACGACGCGCTTGCTGTCCTCGACGGAGGCCTTCTCCACGCCTTCCAGGCGGATGTTGGCCTTGATGAATTCCACGGCGCGGTAGGCGCCCGTCGTGACGGCCTGCGTCGAGGCGCCGGCGAACCAGAAGATCACCGCGCCGCCCGTGACGAGTCCGAGCAGGAAGGGCGGGTGCAGCAGCGAGAGGTTCGCTACCAGCTCCGCCTGCAGGCCCTGCGTGAGCGCGACAATGATCGAGAAGATCATTGTGGTGGCCCCGACGACCGCGGTGCCGATGAGAACCGGCTTCGCGGTGGCCTTGAAGGTGTTGCCGGCGCCGTCGTTCTCCTCGAGGAAATGCTTGGCCGCCTCGAAGTTCACATCGAAGCCGTAGTTCTTCTTCAGCTCCTCCTTGATGCCGGGCGCCTGCTCGATGAGCGAGAGCTCATAGATGGACTGGGCGTTGTCCGTGACCGGACCGTAGGAATCCACCGCGATCGTGACCGGTCCCATGCCCAGGAACCCGAACGCCACGAGGCCGAAGGCGAAGACGGCCGGCGCGAGCATGAGCGCACCCATGCCCATGCCGCTCACCCAGGCACCGATGCCCATGAGCACCATGATCACCATGCCCAGCCAGAAGGCGCTGAAGTTCCCCGCGACGAGGCCGGAGAGAATGTTGAGCGACGCGCCACCCTCGCGCGACGAGGTCACGACCTCCTTGACATGCGTGGAGGACGTGGATGTAAACACCTTCACCAGCTCGGGAATCAGCGCACCCGCGAGCGTGCCGCAGGTCATGATCGTCGCGATCTTCCACCACTGCGTCCCGTCACCCAGATCGGGGAGCACGAGCCAGGAGACCAGGTACGTCAGCACGATCGAGACGATGGAGGTGAGCCACACCAGCGAGGTGAGTGGCGCCTCGAAGTTCATCCTGTCCGCGTGCTCGTAGCGCGCCTTGGCGATCGTCTCGTTGATCAGATAGGACATGCCGCTCGCAATGATCATCACGATGCGCATGATGAAGATCCACACGAGCAACTGGACCTGCACCGCCGGCTCCTTCACAGCGAGCACGATGAAGGCGATCAGTGCAACGCCCGTGACGCCGTACGTCTCGAAGCCGTCGGCGCTCGGACCCACCGAGTCGCCCGCGTTGTCGCCCGTGCAGTCCGCGATCACGCCGGGATTGCGCGCGTCGTCTTCCTTGATGTTGAAGACGATCTTCATGAGATCGGATCCGATGTCGGCGATCTTCGTGAAGATGCCGCCCGCGATGCGCAGCGCGGCCGCGCCCAGCGACTCGCCAATGGCGAAGCCAATGAAGCAGGGGCCGGCGTAGTCACCCGGGATGAACAGCAGAATGCAGAGCATCATCACCAGCTCCACGCTGATGAGGAGCATGCCAATGCTCATGCCCGCCTTGAGCGGAATGGCGTAGCAGGGATACGGCTTGCCGCGCAGGCTGGCGAACGCCGTACGCGAGTTCGCGAAGGTGTTCACGCGAATGCCGAACCACGCGACGCCGTAGCTTCCCGCGATACCCAGGAGGCTGAAGAGCAGGATGATCACCACCTTGATCGCGGCAAAGTGCATCAGCGCGCCAAAGTAAATCAGGATGACCGTTCCGATGAATGCCTCGAGGAGCAGCAGAAACTTGCCCTGCTGGATGAGGTACGTCTTGCACGTCTCGTAGATCAGCTCGGACACCTCGCGCATGGACTTGTGCACGGGGAGACGCTTGAGGTGCGAATAGATGCCCAGCCCGAAGAGCATGCCGAGGATGCAGATGCCGAGGCCGCCCACGAGCAGCAGGTGCCCCTGGACGCCCCGGAAATGTTCATGGGTGAGATCGGGAATGACGAGGTTGGCCTCGCCGGCGATTTCGTGCGAGGGAGCGGTCGCCGCGGTCTGCGCGATCGGCGCCCTGACAGTGGCCTGGGCCGCGAGTCGCGCGGCGCCGGGGGGCATCACGGTGAGCGCCATGAGCAGCGCCAGCGCCAGCGGGAACATCCCGCGGAAGGCGAAGTCCAGCCGTTTCATCGAAGAAGATCTCCTGGGTGGTCAGGCACCATGACGGACCGTGCCGCGGCGCCAAAGGAAAAAGATGGGGATGCCGATGAGCACCAGCACGAGCCCCGAGATCGCCTGCGCGCGCGTCTGATTCGCAATCAGCAGAATGATCGCCACGCATACGGCGAGAATCACGTACAACGCCGGCAGTGCCGGATAGCCCACGGCCCGGTAGGGACGCTCGGCATCCGGCCGCGTGCGCCGCAGGATGAAGAGACCGGTCGTGGTGAGCGCATAGAAAATGAGCTGCGCGAAGATCACGTAGTTGAGCAGCTGGCCGTACGTGCCGGTGAGACAGAGCACTGTGGCCCACACGGCCTGAATCAGCAGGGCAGCGGCCGGCACGCCGCGCGCGTTCAACATGCCCACGGGCCGGAAGAACAGCTTGTCGCGCGCCATGGCGTAGTACACGCGGGCACCGGACAGAATCAATCCGTTGTTGCACCCGAAGGTGCTGACGAGAATGGCAATGGCCATCACCGCGCGGCCGCTGTCGCCAAAGATCACTTCGGCGGCGGCGGTCCCCACGCGGTCCTGCGTGGCATACTGGATGCCCCGCGCCAGCGTGGTGGCGCCGTCCTTCGCGCCCTGCAACGGCAGGACACTCAGGTACGAGACGTTGGCCAGCACGTACAGAAGTGTCACCATGCCTGCGCCCAGCGCGAGCGCGAGCGGCAGGTTGCGCCGGGGATTGTGCACCTCTGCGGCCGCGAAGGTGACGCTGTTCCAGGAGTCGCTGGAAAAGAGTGAGCCCACGAGAGCGGCGCCAAATGCCAGCACGAACGCGCCGCCCAGGTCCACGTGGCCCGTGAAATTTCCGGCGTGGAAATTCGCGGCAATCGCCGAGATGTTCCGCCCGACTGTAATGCCCAGGATGACCAGCAGCGCGAGCGCGCCGATCTTGACCACGGTGAACGTCGTCTGCACGATCTTGCCGAAGGACACGCCGCGCAGGTTGATCCACGTGAGCACCCACACCGACACCAGCGCGATGAGCCGCTGCGGGCTCAGTCCCAGGTCAATGGGGCCGCCAGCCGTGGTGAAGGTGTGGTGCGGGAACCAGGCATACAGCCCGGGCGCCGCCGCGGGCCACAGCACGCCGAGGAAGCGCGCGAACGCGACGGCAACCGCGGCGATGGTTCCCGTCTGCACGACAATGAAAAAGGTCCACCCATAGAGAAACGCCATGAGGGAACCCATTGACTCGCGCAGAAAAACGTACTGGCCGCCGGCCTGCGGGAACATCGCCGCCAGCTCCCCGTAGGCCAGTGCGCCGAGGAGCGTCATGATGCCGGTGAGCACCCAGACGATGAGCAACCAGAGCGGTGACCCGACCTGACGAGCAATGTCGGCTGAGACGATGAAGATGCCGGAGCCGATCATGCTGCCGGCCACCAGCATCGTCGCATCCGTCAATGTCAGCGCTTTGACAAACTCGCGTTGCGGCTCGGGGCTGCCCGCGCGCTCGGCCACGGCTACACTCATGCAGATAGAATCCGTCGGAGGGTGCGCACTACGTCCCGGCGTACGTGAGGTGCCGGATCCGGCGATGGGCCAACCGGAGCGTTCGGCGGGACAGCCGTACCAAGTTAACGAGCACCCGAGAGATCAACCAGTGCGCGCGCTACAGCGTGAGCTGCGTGATGTAGACCGATGGCACGGGCGTTCCATCCATCCGGTGCGCGGGCCGGAAGCGGTACTCGGCGAGACGGGCGCGGAGCTGCTTGTCATAGCCATCATCGCCGGATGGATCGGACTCCACCTTGAGTACCTGACCCCTGTCATCCAGCGTGAATCGCACGGAAATCGTGCGGCCGTGGAGCTTCTTCGGCACGGGCAGAGCCGGAATGACGAGAAAATCGGGGGTGGCCGGATAGATGGTGCCGGTACCGCCGCCGGTGCCGGGTCCGGCCGCCGAGCCCCGTCCTGTTCCCACGCCGGTACCGGTGCCGCCGCCGGTGCCGGGACCCGCGCCCGCGCTGCTGTCGTTCCCCGCGCCGCCGGCACCTGGTGCGGCCGCGAGCGCCACCGGTGCCGGCGCGGTAACGGCGGCTTGCACCCTGGGCACCGCGACCGGATCCGGAAGCTTGACCGGAGGTGGTGCGACCGTGGGTTTGTCGAGCACCGGCTGCGGCACTGCTGGAGCGGCCGCAGGTGCCGGCGCCGTCCGGATGAAGTGCAGGCGCTCCTCCGGCGACACGGCGCCACGCCGGCCTCCCCCACCGCCGCCAGCCGCCGTGAGACCGCCCGCGCCGGTGGGGATATCATCGATGAGGTGCTTCGCCAGCGCCGGCGAGAGCAGCAGGAGAATGATCACCACATGCAGCATCGCCGACGGGACGACTCCCCAGCGCGGGGAGCGCCCCATGGGAACGCCATTGGGCGGCCGATAGCTGCGCCGGCGGTCTGGCAATTCGTCCATTTCTCAAACTAACACGGCGGACGATCCGCAAGGATCATCCGCCGTGAGATCTGCTCCAACGGTTGCCGCAACGACCGGGTGGGTCAGGACGTCGCCTTGGGCGTCACTCCAATGACCAGCACCCCTGCGCCACGCGCCACGTCCATGGCGTGGATCACGTCCTGATACTTCACCGTCGGATCGCCCTTGAGGAACATGATCTTGGTCGGCCGCTGATCGTACACCTTGTGCAGTTCCGCCGCCAGACCATCCTTGGGCACGTCCTGTGAATTGAGCTTGAACACTCCGCCCGGCAGCACCTGCAGCACGATCTGGTCGCTTTGCGGCGCCGAGACCGTCGGTGGCGGATTGGGATCAGGCACCTGCATGTCGATGGACTTGCGCATCATCGGCACCGCCATCATGAAGATGACGAGCAGCACCAGCAACACGTCGATCATCGGCGTGATGTTGATGTCGTTCATGGGGCCGCCGCCGCCCCCGGTTGACATGGCCATAGCGATCGGTCCTCAGGGTTGCTTGGCGTTGGGTGACGTGGGCGTGATGATGTCGCCAGGCACCGTGGACTTCGTGCCCGGCTGCTGATCCGTGATCGCGGCCATGACACGCACGCCGGCGTGCGACGCGATGTCGGTCGCATCAATGATCTTCGAGTACTGCAGGTTCTTGTCCGCCTTGAGGTAGAGAATCTTGTCGACCGTGCGCGCATCGTAGATCGCCTTGAGCTGCTCGGCGAGCGTGCTGTTGTCGATGCGGCGCTTGTTCAGGTAATAGTTGCCGTCGGCATCAATCCCCAGCACTTGGTCGCCGTTCTCCTCCGGGTTGGACTTGATGTTGATGCCTACCGGGGGTTGGGCCTGGAAGCCGGAATTGATGAGCGGCGTCACGATCATGAAGATGATCAGCAGCACGAGCATCACATCAATCAGCGGCGTGACGTTCGGCTCCGCCTTGACGCCGCTCCCGGTTGTGGACATTGCCATGAAAATACTCCTCTCGGTCGGGAGCGGTTACTGCGAAACCGGCGTGCCAGCGCTGCCGCCGGCGGCGGCATTGAACTCGCGCGTGAAGCGCGACCGGCCGAACTCACCCGCCACACCCTTGATGAGATAGTCGATCATCTCCTTCGAGGTGTACGTCATTTCCACGGTGAGGTTGTCGATCTTGGTGCTGAAGTAATTGAACGCCCACACCGCCGGAATGGCCACGAGAATACCCAGCGCCGTGGTGATCAGCGCCTCGGCGATACCAGCCGAGATTGCGCCCAGCCCGCCCGCGCCCGACTGCGCCATGCCCGTGAATGCGTTCACGATGCCCATGACCGTTCCAAGCAGACCGACGAACGGCGCCGTGGCGCCCACCGTCGCGAGCACCGCGATACCGCGCTTCAGCTCCGAGACGATGATCATCATGTTGCGCTCCACCGCGCGCTCGGCCGAGTTGATGTCGGCGACCGTCACGGACCCATCCTGCAGCAGCGGCTTCACCTCGCTGAGCGCACCGCCCAGCACACGCGCCACGTGCGACTTCTTGTAGCTCTCGGCCAGCTTGATCGCCTCGTTGAGGTTGTCCTCTTCGAGGAACTGCGAAAACTCCGGCGCGAACTTGCGCGTTTCGGACTGCGCCTTCTTCAGCCTCCACCACTTCTGGACCATGATGGTAAGCGAGAAGATGGACATGATCACGAGCACGACGACAATGCCCTTGGCGAACCACCCCATCGAGTGATAGAGCGTAATGAGCGACATGTTCATGGAACGAACTCCTCCGGGAGTGGGCGAGCGTGGTTAGTTGGGCGCCTTGAAAATGAACGGCTGCTGGACCACTTGCTTGACCTTGCGTCCGCCAGTCTCGGCGGCGTAGAAATGCCACTTGGGCAGCACGTTCTTCACGGAATTCGTGAAGAGATCATTGGTGCTCTTCAGCACCTTGAACGTGCTCATGTCCACCCGACCCGTCGTGTCCACCACGAACTGGGCCATGACCTCACCCGCAACCCGCCCGCTCTCCAGCATGGAGGGGTACGTGGGCGTCGGGTTTCCTTCGCGCGCGAGCACCGGCTTTTCCACCTGAAACTCGAAGTACGGCTGATCATTGTTGACGTGACCCGTACCGCCGACCACACCACGCGCCACACCACCTTCCTGGCCCTTGCCGCTGAAGTCCGCTTCGTTCGTGACAGACTTGCTCAGATCGACGTCCGGGATCTTGTCGGGGATGTTGACCGGAGGCACGGGCACCTGAAATCCCTTGGGCGGTGGTGGCGTGACCACAACCTGCGGCGGTGGCGGCTTCTCTGGCTCGGGGGGTGGCGGCTTCTTCACCTGGACGAATTTCACATCCTCCTGCCGTCGCTCCTTCATCCCCGCGCTGCCCACGTTCGCGGTGACCCAGACCAGCAGCGCGATGATTACAACGTGGAAGACGATACTGAGCACGGTTCCCCCAGCGCTCGCTTCCTTCTTGCGCTTCGACTCGATGAGCGTAGTGAGCATTCTGTCGTCACTCGGCTGTGTTGAAGTGCATGAGTACAGCAGGTCCGCGGCACTCGTGATGGAACCTACGCCCGTCAGATGAGCGCGTAATACTTCAATCATTAAGAATTGGTGAAGGCGCTGTTACGATTCCGTCACGTCGGCACGCGCGCCGGCGGGATTCCCAGTCCGGGCGACTCAGTGCGTCGCGGCCGGTGTGGCGGGCTGAGGAGGCGGCGAGGCTGCGGCATTCCCGTCGAGAACGGGAATCGTGACGGTGAACGTCGTGCCCCGGCCGAGCCGCGATGCGGCAGTGATGGTGCCACCATGTGCCTCGGCGATCCACTGGCCGATCGCCAGTCCCAGCCCGAAGCCGCCTCGTTCGTGAACACGCGTGCGCACGCGGTCGGCGCGATAGAATCGCTCGAAGATGTGCGGCAGGTCGGCCGACGAAATGCCAATGCCCGTATCGCGCACGGAAAACGTGACGCGCTGGTCGCGCTGCGTGAGTGAAAGCTCAACGCTCCCGCCACGCGGCGTGTACTTGATGGCGTTCGTCGTGAGGTTCAGAAAGAGCTGGCGCAGCCGCGTGATGTCGCCCAGCACCGTGACCTGAACGGGGTTCTCCATGGTGACCGTGATGCCGGCGGATTCACCGAGAATGGATGCCGTCTCGAACACGTCGCGCACCAGCGGTTCGAGTGGAACGGGCTCCCGGTGCAGGTCGAAACGACCTTCGTCGGCGCGCGCGAGCGTGAGCAGACTCTCGACGAGATCCGCCATGCGGGCGGTTTCCTGCAACGCCTCCTCGAGCGCCACCATGCGCTCGGAGCGGGAGGTGGCGGAGCTCATGGCGCGTTCCACGTCGGCGCGCAGCACGGCCAGCGGCGTCTTCAGCTCATGGCTCGCATCGGCGGTGAAGCGTCGCAGCGCCGAGAACGACACCTCCAGCCGCTGGAACATCTCATTCAGTGTCGCCGCGAGCCGACTGATCTCGTCGTTCGATGTGCCCACGGGAAGCCGGCGGTGCAGGCTGCGCCCATCGGTAATGGCTTCCATCTCGTTCATGAGCCGGTCGAGTGGAGCGAATGCGCTTCCTGAGATGAAGTACGCGACCGCAATGGACGCAATGAGGAGGATGGGCACCACGACCAGCATCGTGCCGACGAGTTCCCGCACGGCCAGCTCGGCCGAGTACATGGACGAGGCGGCAACGATGCGTGAAACCGCGGAGCCCGAATCCTCCGCCGTCACGGCGACGAGCAGCAGCCGGTCCCGTCCCAGGCGAAGCTCCTGACCGAGTCCACCGATGGGTGCATCCAGCGCGGCCTGCTGCAGCGCGGCCTTGTCGGAATCCTCGAGACGCCGCACGGGAGCTGAGCCATACAGCATGCGCCCCGATTCGTTGAACACCATCACGAAGCCGGGCATGCCTTCGAGCAGCGTCCCCACCGGGCCGGAAATGGTGGGACCAACGGCAGAATCCTTGATGACGGTGACGGGCTCGCCGACATCCTCAGCCTGATGAATGATGCCACGCACCAGGTTGGCCTGGGCGTACACCACGCGTCCCAGCTCCTCGGTGGCGCTGGCCCGGCGGAGCGCCCAGAGGGCCAGCGCGAAGGCCATGACCGTGGTGATCAGGGCACCGGCATAGGCAAGCGTGAGCCGCGCCCGGATGCTGCTCACGTTGATGCTCCACGGCGCGAACATCGCGCTACTCCCGCACTACGTATCCCACGCCGCGCACGGTGTGGATCAGCTTCGTGGCGCCATCCGCATCCACCTTCTTGCGCAGGTGGTTGATCACGACGTCCACGATGTTGGTGCCAGGATCGAAGTGATATCCCCAGGCGTACTCGGTAATGAGCGTGCGGCTCATGACGCGACCCGCATGGCGCATGAGGTACTCGAGCACCGTGTACTCCTTGGGCGTGAGCTCGATGGGGACGCCGTTCCGCGTGACGGTGCGGGTATTCCGGTCCAGCTCCAGGTCAGCAATGTGCAGCACCGGCGCGGCAAGCGCGTGGGGACGGCGGCTCAGGGCTTCCACGCGCGCGAGCAGCTCCTCGAAGGCGAATGGCTTGGTGACGTAATCATCCGCGCCCGCCCGCAACGTCTGCACCTTGGCATCCACCGCATCCTGCGCGGTGAGAACGAGCACGGGCCGCTCGAATCCCCGGGCGCGCAGATTGTGCAGCACGTCGAGGCCGGAGCGCCCCGGCAGGCGCATGTCGAGCACGATGAGATCATACGTCTCCGAGTGCGCCAGCCGCTCCCCTTCCTCGCCGTCGGTCACGAGGTCCACGCCCCAGCGCTGCTCCTCGAGCCCGCGCTTGACATACTGGCCCACCGTGGGATCGTCTTCAATGACGAGAATCTTCATGGTGCCGTTGGCGGTCTCCTTCAGGCGCCTGATGGACGCCGGAATCCGTATTCGCGAATCTTCCGGTAGAGCGTCTTGGGCGAGATGCCGAGCAGCTCGGCGGCACGCCCCTGGTGCCAGCCCACGTGGCGGAGGACACGCTCGATCTGCATGCGCTCCATGGTGTGGAGCGGGAGCAGCGGGTCTGTGCGAGTGCCCGGCGCATCATCGCTCAGCGGGCGGAGCAACGCCAGATCACGCGCGCGCACCACGCCATCACGCGCCGTGAGCAGCACGCGATGCATGACCTGCTGCAGCTCCCGCACGTTCCCCGGCCAGGGGTGGCGCTGGAGCGCATCCACCGCCTCATCCGACAGCCGTGGCGCCGCAATGCCGCGCGCGACATCGAGGAAATGGCGCGCCAGCACCGGGATGTCGCAGGCGCGCTCGCGCAGCGGCGGCAACTCGATGGTCATCGTGTTGATGCGGTAGAACAGATCGCCGCGCAGCGATTCACCATCGCTCGCGCCCGTGTCCGGCGCGCTGGTGGCGATCACGCGCACATCGGCCTGCACCTTCTGGGAGCCGTCCACGCGATAGAACGAGCGCAGTTCCAGCGTGCGCAACAGTCTGCCCTGCACCTTGGGCCCGAGCGCGTCGATGTCCCGGAGCACGAGCGTGCCACCGGATGCGAGCTCGACAACTCCCGGCGCGCCGGAGCGCGAATGTTCGTCCAGTCCCGGATCCTTGCCGTAGAGCTCGACCTCGAGCCGGTCGTCGAGCGTACCCGCGCAGTCGACCGTGACGAGCGGTTCGGCCGCGCGCAGTGAAAACCGATGGATGAGGCGCGCCATGAGCGTCCTGCCGGTGCCGGGCTCTCCCGTGATCAACACGCTCGTGTCGCTGCGGGCCACGCGCTCGACGAGGGCCAGAACGGCCTGCATGGGCGCGTATTGCGTGACGACGTCCGGCACGTCAGCCGGACGCGAAAGCTGCGCGCGGAGCAGCCAGCTCCCGAAGCGGGCACGGCGGCGCTCCCACGCCAGGCGGAGCTGGGCCTGGAGCTGCGGCCCGTCACAGGGCCTCATCAGCACGCCAGCAGCTCCGAGCGCCACGCCGCGCAAGGCGGCGGCCGGCTGTCCGCTCGCGCCAATGACCACGAACTCGGGCGCCGCACGCGGTGCGCGCAGTGCACGCCACAACTCGGCGTCGAGCGCCCCTGGAAGCGCGGCGTCGAGCAGGACGACATCGAACTGCTCCGCGGCCAGTGCCTCCCGCATGGCGGCGATGTCGCTGCTCAGCACCACGTCCGGGCCATCGGTGGCAAGAGTCGTCGCGAGCGAATGGTCGGCGAGCGCCGGCGATTCCACCAGCAGCACCCTCAGGTGCTGGTCCTCTTCGGTCATGCAGTGAGCCCCCGCTCAGCGATTCATCTGTAACGTACGGGTTCGCCGGCGATGGGACAAGATGACCGAATCAGCTATGCAGCGCGATCTGCTCGAGGAGTTCCTGGTTGGTGCGCTTGTTACCCGGGGAGTCCTCGACATGCATCCAGGTGATCCGGCCGGCGTCGTCAATCAGGAAGTACGCGCGATTGGAGTAGAAGCGTTCAGGGATGAGGACGCCGTAGCTCCGGGATATATCCCGCTTGAAGTCGCTCAGTAGGGTGAGCGACAGGTCATGCTTGGCTCTAAACTCCTTGAGCGTAGGGACAGAATCTACACTTATTGGAAGTACTTCCACGTTACTCGAGACAAATTGCTCGAAGTCCATGCTCATGTCGCAGAGCTCCGCGGTGCACGTGCTGGTGAATGCGAGCGGGAAGAACGCGAGCAGCACGTTTCGGGAGCCGCGGAACGATGACAGCGTGACCGGTCCGGCGGTGGAATCTGTGATGAAGTCGGGTGCCATGTCACCCACCGAGAGCGCGTCGGTGGCCGAGGTGGACATGGCGCCTACGCTTCCTTGTCGCTGGTCATTTCGCGTCGCCCGGACCGGATCACGTCTTCCGCGGTGATCACGCTGCGCGAGAGATCAGCGATCGTCATGTTGCGGCTCTGGCTGGTGCGCTGCAGGACGCGATAGGCGGCGCTCTCGGAAATGCCCTCGCGCTCCATGATGATCCCCTTGGCGCGTTCAATCACCTTGCGCTCGTCGAGCCGGCGCCGCAGGTCGTCGCTCTCGCGACGTTGCTGCAGCCACTGGTGGTGCCGTGCGCCTGCGATGGCGATCGCCGCGCCCAGCTGCGCGGTCGTGACCGGTTTCACCAGGTAGTGAAAGATCGGGCCCGCGACGGCACCACCCACCGTATCCGCATCACTGTACGCACTCACGATGATGATCGGGATGGGGTGCTCCGCATGGATGCGCTCGGCGGCGTCGAGTCCCGAGAGGTGCGGCATGCGCACGTCGAGGATGGCCAGATCCGGGCCGAGCGCGCGCGCCATCGAGACTGCGGTGACGCCATCGCTGGCGATGCCGATGACCGAATGGCCGAGTGACTTCAGGTCCTGCTCCAGCCCGAGAGCGGTGACGCTTTCGTCTTCCGCGATGAGAATGCGCAGTGGGAGAGATGGCACGATGGGCTCCAGTGACACATCTTGTGGGATCGGATGGCTTCAACGTCTGCAAGAGCCGGACCCTAACTGTCGAGCCGCCGCATGCCAAGTTCCACCCGCGTCCTGCTGGCCAGCGATCGCCGCCTGGATCGATTGCGGCGCGCGTTCGAGCGCGCTGGCCACACCGTCACGTGGGCGTCCATTGACGGCGCCGTGGAGGCGGTGGGCGACGGAGTGGAGGCCGTGGTGGTCGCGGCTCCGCGCACCAATGTGCTCACGCTCGCGCGCCGGCTCAAGACACGGTTCCAGGTGCCGTTGCTCCCGGTCGTCGCGCTCGTAGCGCGACCGGCGCGCCCACCGGAGGAAGCCGCACCCGATGTCTGGCTTGCTGCGTCCACGCCGCCCGGCGCCGTGGTGGAGCGCATCGAGGAGCTGGTGCGTATACGTCGTGCTGAGGGAGAACTCGTGCGACTGAACGGCGCGCTCGCGGGGCTCGCGGCGGAGAACGGGCGCCTCTACGAGCGTGCCCGCCGGGATGCCGCTGCCACCAATCTCCTGCTCCGCGAGTTGCAGCATCGCGTGCGCAACAACCTCGCGGCCATTCAGGCACTCCTCGTGCTGGAGCGACATCGCACGCCGCCGCGAGCGTTGCCCGAAGCGATCGACGTGGCCATTGCGCGGTTGCGCGGCATGGCAGCGCTGCAGGACTCGCTGCTCCCGCATGAGGACTCGGCGGACCTTGCCGCACTCGCCAAGGCGGTGGCGCGCGGCGCGCTGGAGGTATTCGGCGCGAGCGACAGGGTGCAGTGCGTGGTGACGGGCGGCGCGCTGCTCCCATCGCGCCGCGCCAGCCCGCTGGCGATCGTGCTGAACGAATTGATGACCAACGCGCTCAAGCACGCCCACGCCCAGACGGTGCGCGTGGACATTCGGGAGAGCGCCGACGCGCTGGAGCTCGAGGTGTGCGACGACGGGCGCGGCATGCCCGCCGGCGCTGGCGCTGGCAGCGGTCTCATGATCGTGCGCGCGGTGATGAAGAACGAATTGGCTGGATCGCTGTCCTTCATTCCCTGCGAGCAGGGCACCCGGATTCACATCCGCATTCCGCGCGACGGGGAGCCCGACGAGATCATTCCCCGCTAGCTGCCCGGCGCCGGAGCGGACACCGTACGCGCCACCGGTACCACAGGCGCCGCGGTCTGCTCGGCGGGCGGCGGCAGCGCGACGAGAACCGCGGTAACGATCAGCACGAACAATCCCACCGTGAGCTCGCGCGCCGCCGACCGGCGAATCCCGACCGCCGCGGTCTCGCTGCCCAGTGCGGGGCGCAGCACCCGCCAGTTGAAGGCACCGAACGCCACGACAATGGCGACCAGCACGAGCTTCAGAATGAGCACCTGGCCGTACGAGCTCGACCACAGTGCAGGCAGCGATCCGAGATGCAGCCACGCGGCGATCACACCGGTGATCACCAACGCCGCCGCGCAGGTGAGCGCAACGGGCGAGAAGAGCCGCACCAGCGTGGCGATTTGCGCGCCGCGCGTCTCGCGCGCACCAGCCAGCACGGCAGGAATTCCCGCGAGCACGACGGCGAGCAGCGTACCCAGCCACCCACCCGCGGACAGCACGTGGATGACATCGGCCACGACGGCCAGCGCGGTTCGATGCGGGGTCGCCACGGCGTGTCCCGACAGCGCCAGCGAGAGCGCCAGCGCCAGCGAGGCCAGCACCGCGATCCACCAGCCCTGCCGCGTCGTCCTCCGCACCATGGTGAACGCGACGATGCCCAACGCGCCCGCGATCACACAGAGCATCCAGGCGTGCCCCCAGACGGTTGCGGTAATCATGCTCGCGAGCAGCGATCCGTTCCAGGCGCGGCGCATCCCGTGCACGGCGTACGACTGGGCGATGAGCCGCCCGATCGCGACGGCCACGACCAGACACGCGGCCTCCCGGCCCAGGCGCGCCACACGGGCAATGGTGTCATCCGTCGCGCTCCCGGTACCACTGCCCGCTGTGCGGGCAAGTCGGGGGGCGATGAAGAGGCCGAACACCGTGCTTCCGATCATGCCCAGTGCGCCGATGAAGCCAAGCGCGCGGAGCGCCGCGTAGAGCGGCGAGCCGGCATCGAACTCGGGCTCGGGGGAAATCTGCGGCGCCGGTGCAGAGACGGGCTGCGACGCGGGCGCGATCGCGCGACCGGAGGACTCGGCGGCTGACGCAGCGGGGCGCTGCGCGGCCAGACCCACCGCGGAGGGAGAAATGGTGAAGGTGAAGGTCCCGTGCACCGGATGACCGTCGTCGGACGTGCTGCGCCAGTTGACGGCGTACCGGCCCGCGTGGAGCGACCCGGTAATCGGGACGACGAGCGTCTTTGACGACCTGGGGTCGAACGCGACAGGGCCGGTCGTAACCGTGTCGCCCGCCGTGCCAACCACCTCGACGAACGAGACGGCGAGCTGCGCGGCCTCGGTGAAGGTCAGTCGCACCTCGTGCGGCACCGTGTCGAGCACGGCACCGGCAGCCGGTGCCGAGCGCACCAGATGCAGGTGCGCGAGGGCCAGCGCGGGCGTCAGCAACAGCAGGCAGGTAGCCAATGCGGGAATCAGCCAGCGGCGGCGCGACGCAACAACGGTGCGGGAGAGCAACGGAGCGGACCTCCAGGAGTGGACTGCATGCGCCTGGCCCGACCGGAGCGACCGGTCGGGCCAGGCGACATGTGCGGTGGGAATGGAGCGTGCGAGGATCGAACTCGCGACCTTTCGGTTGCAAACCGAATGCTCTCCCAGCTGAGCTAACGCCCCGTGAGTGAAAAATACGCGCAGACAGGGGAACGGCAAAGGGAGCGTCGGGTGACGACGCATAAGGAGCGCCGCGTGATGACGCACGGGGATGCGCACGGGGTCAGACACCGCAGGTATCCCGCCGGTATCTGACCCCGTCCTGTGTGCCGTCGCGCCGCCCGCTTCCGATTTCCTACTCGTGTGCCGGCAGCGGCTCCATGGTGTCCGGATTCACGGGCACCTGCACTTCGTCGCGATAGGGTGACGTCATGAGCGTCGTGCGCATGCGGGGGAAGGCGTCCATGAAGGCGCGATAGCAGAGTCCCCAGATGCCGAGGAACCCGAGCGTGACGCCGATCTCCCAGATGCCGAACACCGCGTGCGGCGACTCGTAGTGCAGCGACGGATAGACCTCGATGTACCGGAGCAGCCACATGCCGACCACGCTGCACGTCGCGAACAGCACGAACGTGGGCAGGTACACCTTCGCCGCGCGGGAGAGCAGGCCGAAGAACGGAAAGACGAAGACGAGAAACACGACTGCCATGGTCGCGGGCATCCACGGATAGATGAGACGGAGATGCATCCAGTGCGTCTCTTCCGGCATGTTGCCGTACCAGATCACGAGATACTGCGCGAAGGTCAGGTATCCCCAGAAGGCGGTGAACGCGAACCCCAACTTGCCGAGATCGTGGAAGTGGTGCTCGGTGATGTAGTCGTCGGCCCCGAGGTAGCGGCGCCACCACATGGCGAGCAGCGACCACGACATGATGGCCGCGAGCCAGGCGCCCATGTAGAACCACCAGCCGTACATCGTGCTCTGGAAGTACATGTCGAGGGACATGGAGAGATCCCA
>Ga0134128_10002210_pt1 | contig 24225 bp, 22 predicted proteins | sample KB31754_FD_96462 | JGI IMG/M metagenome (GOLD analysis project Ga0134128, IMG submission 96462) | Terrestrial soil microbial communities with excess Nitrogen fertilizer from Kellogg Biological Station, Michigan, USA - KB3-175-4 | ecosystem: Environmental > Terrestrial > Soil > Unclassified ...
CGGCGGCGGTGTCGCTGTCGATGCCCGGCGGCGGCGGGCGATCGAACCGGTCGAGGATCGCGTCGGGGATGAAGCGCGTGCGCGGCGTGAAGACGTGGCGATCGCCGAAGCGGCTCTGCTGGCGAATGAAGAAACGCAAGGGATGGACCAGCACCAGCGAGCTCTTGGCCCGGGTCATCGCCACGTAAAGCAAGCGGCGCTCCTCTTCGATCTCCTCGGGCTGGCCGGTCGCCAGGTCGGAGGGGATGCAACCGTCAGCCACATTGAGAACCGTTACGCTGTCCCATTCCTGCCCTTTGGCCGAATGGATCGTCGACAGGATCAAGTAGTCCTCGTCGAGGTGCGGCTGCCCCGCCTCGGCCCCCGTCGCCTGCGGCGGATCGAGCGTCAGGTCGGAGAGAAAACGCTCGCGCGAGGGGGCGGCCGCCGCCAGCTGCTCGAGCTGCTCGAGATCGCCGAGCCGCACGCGGGCGTCGTCGTAGAGCCGCTCGAGGTGCGGCTGGTACCAACGGCGGACGAGACCCATCTGGGCCGCGCAGGGAACGGCGGCCGCCAGCTGGCGAAACAGATCGGCGAAGGCCGGCCAGTCGGCGCGCGTGGACGCCGGCGGATCGAAGGTCGGCAGCGCCTCGGCCAGCGCGAAGCGCGCGCCCGCCACGTGTCGCACCAGCGCGTCGGCGAAGCGCGGCCCCATCCCCGGCAGGAGCTGCGCCACCCGGAAGCCGGCCAAGCTGTCGCGCGGGTTCTCCGCCCAGCGCAGGCAGCCGAGCGCGTCCTTGACGTGCGCCGCTTCGAGGAAACGGAGCCCGCCGTACTTGACGAACGGGATGTTGCGCCGGCCGAGCTCGACCTCCAGCGCGTCGCTGTGGTGGGCGCTGCGAAACAGCACCGCCTGCTGGCGCAGCGGCACGCCGGTCTCGCGCCGCTCGAGGATGCGCGCGACCACGCAGGTCACCTGCGCCGCCTCGTCCTCGACGGTGATCAGGGCCGGACGGTCGCCGCCGCCTCTCACCGCGCGCAGGCGCTTCTCGTAGCGCTCGCTGGCGAGCGCGATGACCGCGTTCGCCGCCTCGACAATGGGCGCCGTCGAGCGGTAGTTCTCCTCGACGGTCACCACCGCCGCCGGCGGCGCGTACTGCGCGGGGAAGGCCAGGATGTTCCCCACCCGCGCGGCGCGGAAGCTGTAGATCGCCTGCGCATCGTCGCCCACCACCGTCACGCCACGCCCGTCGGGCTTGAGCGCGCGCAGGATCTCGGCCTGCAGCGTGTTGGTGTCCTGGTACTCGTCGACCAGCACGTGATCGAAGAGCGCGCCGATGCGGCCGGCCAGCGCCGCGTCGGTCATCAAATGAAACCAGTAGAGCAACAGGTCGTCGTAGTCGAGCACCGCCCGGGCCGCCTTGGCCTCGACGTAGGCGGCGAAGAGGCCGCGCAGCGCCTCCTCCCAGGGGAGGCACCAGGGGAACCGCCGCTCGAGGCAGGCGCGCAGCGACTCCTGCGTGTTGACCGCGCTCGAATAGATGGCCAGGCAGGTCCCCTTGCGCGGGAACCGCTGGTCGGTGCGCGCCAGCCCCCGCTCGTGCCGCACGCGATCCAGCAGATCGGCGGCGTCCTCTCGATCGAGCAAGGTGAACGTCGGATCGAGGCCGATCTCCGGCGCGTGCCGGCGGAGCAGCCGGTTGGCCACGGCGTGGAACGTCCCCGCCCAGGGGAGCGCAGCGTCGCCCTTCCCGTGCCGCCCGAGTAGCCGCGCGGCCCGGCGGATCATCTCCTGCGCGGCCCGCCGCGAGAAGGTGAGGAGCAGGATGCGCCGCGGATCGGCGCCGCGCGCGATCAGCACCGCCACCCGATGCGCGAGCGTCTGGGTCTTTCCGGTCCCCGCCCCGGCCACGATCAGGAGCGGCCGATCGTCCGCCCCCGCCGCCCGTCGCTGCGCGGGGTTGAGCGGCTCCAGGATCGTGGCGACGTTCGGGTCGCCGCCAGCGTCGATCGTTTGCCCGGTCGCCATGGCGCGAGACTATACGAATGTTCAGCTACCTGCCAATCCCTGTCCCGGCGGGCGCGATCACCGTCAGCGGGACCTCATCGGGTTTGACCGCCGGGTCGGTGACCGTGACCGCCCAGTAAGGGCCGCGGGACTCAGTCGGGCGTGGCTTCCATCTCGCGCCGGTATTGGCCCAGCGCCGCGGCGTGGTCGCACCTGGCGCGGTGGTGGAAGGCCCGCTGGGCGGCCGGGACGTTCTCGCGCCGGCCGCGCCAGAGGTCCATCGCCTCGTCCTGGAGCGCCCGTCCGAACGAGAAGCTGAGCTTCCACGGTTTCGGCCCTTCGAGCCGGTTGATGGCCGAGAGGTGCTCGGTGGCGAGGATCGGGCTCTGTCCGCCGGAGAGAAAAACGATCGCCGGCACGGCGGGAGGGACGTGCCGGGTCAGCGTGCGCAACGTCGCCGTCGCGACGTCGGCGACCGACGCCTGTCGGGCGCAGTCCTCCCCCGCGAGCACCATGTTCGGCTTGAGCAGCATCCCCTCGAGGACGACGTTGCGATCGGCGAGCGCGTCGAAGACCGCCCGCAGCACGGCACCGGTCACCTGCTCGCAGCGGTCGAGGGGGTGGTCGCCGTCCATCAACACCTCCGGCTCGACGATCGGGGCCAGCCCCTGCTCCTGACAGAGGGCGGCGTAGCGGGCCAGCGCGTCGGCGTTGGCGTGAAGGCAGCTCGCGCTCGGCTGTCCGTCGCCGATCCGGAACACGGCCCGCCATTTCGCGAAGCGGGCCCCCATCGGGCGATACGCCTCGAGCCGTTCGCGCAGGCCGTCGAGCCCTTCGGTCACGAGCTCCCCCGGCGCGCCGGCGAGCGGCCGCGTTCCCTCGTCGACCTTGATGCCGGGGACCAAGCCGCGATCCTTCAGCAGGGTCACGAGCGGCGTGCCGGCGGCGCTCTGCTGCCTGATCGTCTCGTCGTGCAGGATGACCCCGCCGATGAACGCCGAGATCTCGGGCGTGCTGAACAGCATCTCGCGGTAGTCGCGACGGAGCTCGGGCGTGGAGGCGATCCCCCGCGCGGTAAAGCGCTTGGTGATCGTCGAGACCCTCTCGTCGGCGGCGAGCAGCCCTTTTCCGCCGGTGACGATGGCATTCACGGTCGCCTCGAGGCTCGGCATCATGATGGTCCCCTTCCCTCCCAAGGTAATGCCGGCCCTGGCGAGCCGCGAACGGCGCCACGGATCAGCTTGCGGGAGCGAATCCAGCCGCTGAGCAGCCGAACGGTCTTCGAGCGCGGCGCCTCAGTGCACCGCCGGCGCGACCTCGCCGCGGAGCGCGGCGCGCGTGTCGCCGCTTCCCCGGACGGAGTCGAGGATGCGGGCGGTGGAGATGAGCGCCAGGTGCGAGAAGGCCTGCGGGAAGTTGCCGATCTGGCGGCGCAGCTGGGGGTCGTACTCCTCGGAGAGGAGGCCGAGGTGGTTGCGCAGCCCGACCAGCCGCTCGAACAGCGCCTCCGCCTCGTCGATCCGCCCGGCCAGCGCGTAGTTGTCCGCCAGCCAGAAGCTGCAGGCGAGAAAGGCGCCCTCCGTCCCGGGGAGCCCGTCTCCGCTCGCCAGCGGCTGGTAGCGGAGGACGAAACCGTCCTGCAGGAGCGTCCTCTCGACCGCGGCGACCGTTCCCAGCATGCGGGGATCGCGCGCCGACAAGAAGCCGTAGTGCGGGATGACCAGCACGCTGGCGTCCATCTGGTCGCTGCCGTAGGACTGGGTGAAGGCGCCCACCCGCGCGTTGAACCCGCGCTCGCACACCTCGCCGAAGATCCGCTCGCGGAGCGCGCGGAGGTGGGGGAGCATCCGGCGCCCGTCGTCGTCGCCCATCCCCAGCTCCTCGATGGCGCGGGCGGCCCGATCGATGGCCACCCAGGCCATCACCTTCGAGTGGGTGAAGTGGCGGCGGCCGCCGCGCACCTCCCAGATCCCGTCGTCGGGCTGCTGCCAGACGCGCTCGACGTATTGGAAGATCGTCCGCGCCGGCAGCCACCCTTCGGCGACCCCCGTCAGCCCCATCTTGCGGCTGGCGTAGATGCAGGAGAGCAGCTCTCCGAAGACGTCGAGCTGGAACTGACCGGAGGCGGCGTTGCCGATGCGCACCGGTTTCGATCCCTCGTAGCCCGGGAGCCAGTCGAGCTCGAACTCGGTCAGCCGCCGCGCGCCGGCGATGTCGTACATGATCTGCAGGTCGGCCGGATCGCCGGCCCCCGCGCGAAACAGCCAGTCCCGAAACGCGCGCGCCTCGTCGAGGTAGCCGCCCACCATGAGCGCGTCCAGCGTGAGGCTGGCGTCGCGCAGCCAGCAGTAGCGGTAGTCCCAGTTGCGCACGCCCCCCAGGGCCTCGGGAAGCGACGTCGTGGGAGCGGCCACGATGCCGCCCGTCGGCGCGTACGTCATCGCCTTCAGCGTCAACAGCGAGCGGAGGATCAGATCCCGCGACGGTCCTTCGTAGGTGCAGCGGCCGATCCAGCCGCGCCAGAACGCCTCGGTCGCGCCGAGCGCGCGGTCGGGATCGATCGGCCGCGGCGCGTCCTCGTGCGAGGGGTACCAGGTCAGCTGCAGCGGCAGCCGATCCCCCTTCTTGATCTGCAGCAGCGCGGAGACCCGGCCCTCCGCGATCTGGGACTTGAAGGGAGCGTGGAGGATCAGGGCGTTCGGCCCGGCGATGAATCGCAGCCCCTCCGGCTCCGGCGTGATCCAGGGCGTCTCGGCGCCGTAGCCGAAGCGCGCCTCCAGCAGCATCTCCAGCGGGACCTCCCCCTCGAGACCCTCGACGATGCGAAACAGATCGCAGCGGTCGCCGTCCTCGCCGACCGGCATGAAGTCGATGATCCGCGCCGCGCCCCCTTCACAGACGAATTCGGTCTCCAGGATCATGGTGTCGTCGCGGTAGCGCTGCCGCGTCTCGCGGATGGGCACCGTCGGCCGCACCGCCCAGCAGCCGTGCTCGTCGTAGCCGACCAGCGCCGCGAAGCAGGCGTCGGCGTCGAACCGCGGCACGCACAGCCAGTCGATCGACCCGCTCTTCGAAACCAGCGCCGCCGTTCGCGTGTCGCCGATGAGACCGTAATCCTCGATGCGAGAGGCCATGTCGTCACCCCTTGGCTCGCGCGGCGAAGGTGGCCGCGGCGCTCTAACGATGGGGATGCATTTCGGCCCGGGAAGCAGCGCCGGGCCGAAGCAGGATCTCGCGGCCGAGAAGCGTTCTGTACGCCGTTGCCCGAGGAGGCCCGGCGTCGACCCCAACCGCGCGGCGCTCCTCAGGACGGCGGGTTGGACGACGGTTGCTGCGCCTCCCGTTCGGCGAGCATGCTGCGGAGAACATCGAGGAGCTCCGAGGTCCCGAAGGGCTTCTGCAACACGTGGGCGCCGCTCAGCGTCCGCATCTCGCGGGTCGAGGCGGTCATGAAGCCGAACGGCAGGTGCTCGAGGCCCAGGCGCGCGACCTTCTCCTTGAGAGCTCGGCCGTCGGTGCCGTCCTGGAGCAGCACGTCGCAGAGAACGACGTCGAGGTCGCCCGCCTGAACGATGCTCATCGCCTCCTCGGAGGAGCGCGCCAGAAGGACGTTCCACCCCTCCTCGCTGAGCGCCTCACGAATGGCGTTCGAGATGTCGACATCGTCTTCCACCACCAGCACCGTTGCCATCTCCGGGAAAAGTAACACCGGTTACCGCGGGTAACAGCACGCGATTGATCCTTGTAGAGGACGAGGTCCCCGCGCGACGGACGAGGTTTCTCGCTCGTATTGCTCAACGGCTCAGGGATGAGCACCTTAGGACGGGAGGTCCATGATGTCGCTGGAAACGCTGTTGCTCTGGATCGTGGTCGGTCTCGTCGCCGGTTGGCTCGCCTCCGTCATCGTCGGGGGCGGCTATGGCCTGGTCGGCGACATCGTCATCGGGGTCGTCGGCTCGTTCATCGGCGGTCTGATCTTCCGCGGGCTCCACGTCCATTCCCCCTTCGGGGGCTTGGCCGGGACCATCTTCGTCGCCTTCGTCGGGGCGGTGGTGCTCCTGATCGTCATCAGGCTCATCCGCTCCGCCGGCACGCGCGGCGGCTACTGAAGCGGCGAGCGCTACTGCGAGTAGGCGACCGTCGAGAGCAGCGCCTCGGCCGCCTGCCGCGTGTCGAGCCGCGTGTGTTGGACCACGATCGGGACGTCCGATTCGATGACGCTCGAGTAATCCGTGTCGCGCCGGATCGGCGCCGGGTCCGAGAGGTCGTTGAAGCGCAGGTGCAGCGTGCGCCGCGGCGGCACCACCACCTCGTAGGGGGGCGTCGGCTCGCGATCGGCGTAGAAGATGGTGATCCGGACATGGGCCGGCGCCTCCCCGGTGTTGAGCAGGCAAGCCGTCTCGTGGCTGGTCATCGGTCCGGGTGGGCCGTGGCTCTCCGCCGGGATGTAGCCTTCGGCGATCACCCAGACGAACCGTCCGATCGAGCGGGTCATCGCTGCTCCGCCGGATCCGGCGGGACGGAGAGGGCCAGGCCCGTCAGCGCCAGCGCCCCCATGGCCACCGCCCCGAGCGTGGCGCCGAGCCAACGCGCCCCCAGCAGGCGCGCCAGGCGCCGGCCTGGGCGCCACGGTCGCAAGACGGCCCCGGCGCCCAGGCCCGCCAGCGCCAGCGCGGCGACGCCCGCCGGACGGCGCGGATCGAGGCGGGCGACGGAACGGGCCGGCACCGTGCCGGCGCCGACCGCCAGGCGCGCCACCTCGGCCACGTGCATCGCTCGCCGGGACGTGCCGGCCTGGATCTGCTCGCGGCAGCTGAAGCCGTCGCCCACCAAGATGGCGGCCGGATCGGCGGCGCGGACCTTGGGGAGGACGTCGAGCTCGCCGACCTGCTGCGACACACGGTACTTCTCGCCGCGCTCGAAGCCGAACGAGCCAGCCATCCCGCAACAGCCCGTCGACAGCACCTCCACCTCGAGGCCCAGCTTTTCGAGCAGCTGCTTTTCGTGATCCATCCCGAACAGCGACTTTTGATGACAGTGGCCGTGGACGACGGCCTTGCCCGACAGCTTTCCCAGCTTCGCCAGCCGGGAGGCGCCCGCGTGCTCCGTCAAGAACTCCGCGAACAGGAACGTCTGTCCGCGGAGCCGCTGCGCGTCCCGATCTCGGGGCAAGAGGTTCGCCATCTCGTCGCGGAACACCGAGACGCACGACGGCTCGAGCCCGACGACCGGCGTCCCGGCCGCGATGTCGGCCTCCAGGACCCGCAGGTCCTTCTGCAAGAGGCGCTTGGCCGTGTCCAGCATGCCGAAGTCGTAGAGCGGGCGGCCGCAACAGACGTCCGCCGCCGGGACGGTCACCCGAAATCCGAGCGCCTCCAGCGCCTCGGCGGCCGCCAGCGCCGTCTCGGGGAAGAAGTGGTCGTTGAAGGTGTCCGGCCAGAGCAACACCGGCTGGCCCTCCGGGTGACGCGGCGGACGCGACCGCCACATCTGCTTGAAGGTGCGCCTCGAGAAAGCCGGGATCTGCCGCTCCGGCGCGATCCCGCCCAGCCGCTTGACGAGCGGCGCGGTCAGCGGCGATTGCGCGAGGGCGTTACCAGCCCGGGCGCCAGCGCCGCCAGCCGCGCCCACGCGTGGATGAGGCCCATCGAGTAGGCGGCGACCGGGCGCAGCCGCCCCTGATAGTGATGCGCCAGGAACTCCGCCTTGTAGGTCGCGACGTCGACGTTGACCGGGCAGTCGCCCTTGCACCCCTTGCACGCCAGACAGAGATCGAGCGACTCGCGCACGTGCTGGTCGCTCCACCCGTCGAGCTCGTTCCCCCGCATCATCTCGAACAGCAGGTGCGCGCGCCCGCGCGTGCTGTGCATCTCCTCGCGCGTGGCGCGGTAGCTGGGGCACATCGTGCCGCCCTCGTCGCGGCGGCACTCGCCGATCCCGACGCAACGGAGCGTGGCCCGCGTGAAGTCCCCGTCGTCGTCGGGGTACTGGAAGTGGGTCGGCACCAACGGCGGCCGAAACTCCGTCCCCAGCCGCAGGTTGTCGTCGAGGCGATAGGCGTCGACGACCTTCCCGGGGTTCATCCGCCCCTCCGGATCCCAGATCGCCTTGAACTCGCGGAAGGCCTGCACCAGCTCCGGACCGAACATGCGGGGCAGGAGCTCGGCGCGCGACTGTCCGTCGCCGTGCTCGCCGGAGAACGACCCGCCCATCCGCACCACCAGCGCGGCCGCCTCCTCGACGAAGCGCCGATAATTGGTGATCCCGGCCGCCGTCTTCAGATCGAAGTTGATGCGGGTGTGCAGGCACCCCTGGCCGAAGTGGCCGTAGAACGCGCCGTCGTAACCGTGGGCGTCGTAGATCGGGCGCAGCTGGCGCAGGTAGTCGCCGAGCCGCTCGGGCGGGACGGCCGAGTCTTCCCTCCCCTCCCAGGTGTCGGGCGAGCCGGGGATGCGCGCCGTGGCGCCCAGACCCGATTCGCGGACCTTCCAGAGCTTCTCTTCCTGATCGAGGTCGTCGTAGATCTTGCCGTTCGGCCGGGGCGCCGACGCCTGCAGCTCGGCCAGCGCCGCCGCGGCGCGCGCGTCGGACTCCTCCTTCGTGTCGCCGCCGAACTCGACCAGCAGAAATCCGCTCCCCGCGGGCAGATAGCGCAGGTAGCGCTCGTGGAGGCCCTTCTTGTGGATGTCGTCGATGAGGCGCTGGTCGAGCCCCTCGCAGGCGATCGGCCCTTGCGCCATGACCGCCGGGACGTGGTCGGCCGCCGCATAGACGTCGGGGTAGCCGAGCACGAGCAGCGTCCGGGCACGCGGCCAGGGGACGAGGCGGAGGGTCGCCTCCAGCACCGTCACGCACGTCCCCTCCGAGCCGACGAGCGCGCGGGCGACGTTGAACCCGTTCTCGGGGAGCAGCTGGTCGAGCGCGAACCCCGAGACGCGGCGGGGGATCTTCGGGTAGCGCGCGCGCACCAGCGGCGCGTACCGATCGATGAGCGCCTTGAGCCGGCCGTAGATGTGGCCGCGCCGGCCGTCGGAGCGGATGATCGCCTCCAGCTCCTCGGGCGGCGTGGCGCCCACCCGGAAGACGCGGCCGTCGTAGGTGGCGATCTCCAGCTCCTCCACATTTTCTGACGTCCGCCCCGCCATCACCGAGTGGGTGCCGCAGGAGTTGTTGCCGATCATCCCGCCCAGCGTGCAGTGGTTGTGCGTCGAGGGATCCGGACCGAAGGTCAGATCGTGCTTGTTGGCGGCCGCCCGCAGGTGATCGAGCACCGTCCCCGGGAGGACGCGCGCCCGGCGCGCCTCCGGGTCGAGCTCGAGGATCCCGTGGAAGTACTTCGACAGGTCCATCACCACGGCGACGTTGCAGCACTGGCCGGCCAGGCTGGTGCCGCCGCCGCGCGACAGCAGGGGCGCCCCGAACTGGCGGCAGACGTCGATGGTCGCCAGCACGTCCACCTTGTGCCGCGGGACCACCACCCCGATCGGAACCTGGCGGTAGTTCGACCCGTCGGTCGCGTAGAGCGCGCGGCTGCCGGCGTCGAAGCGGACCTCGCCGTCGAGCTGGCGCGCGAGCTCCGCGGCCAGCGCCTCGAAATCGGGCGTGGACGAAGCCGGCCGCGCAGGCCGGCGCATCCGGGAGACGGGAACCACGTCAGCGGTCGACTTCTTGGTTCCTCCCCTTAATCCCGGTGCGGCTTCCAGGTGGCCTTCATCTCGCGGTACGTCTCGCGGAGGATGTCTCGCCACCCCTCGTCCTGCTTGAGCACGGCCGAGGTGATCGCCCGCGCCTGCTTGAAGGTGATGTGCGGCGGCAGCGGCGGCACCTCGGGATCGGTCACCGCCTCGACGACCACCGGGCGATCAGCCTTGAAGGCGCGCTCCCAGGCCGCGGCGATCTGCTCCGGCTTGTCGACCCGAATGCCGCCCAGGCCCAGCGACTCGGCGTAGCGCGCGTAGGGGAAGTCCGGCAGCTCCTGCGACGCCGGCAGCTTCGGATCGCCGAGCATCGCCCGCTGCTCCCAGGTCACCTGGTTGAGATCGCGGTTGTTGAGGACCAGGACGACGAGCCTCGGGTCTTTCCATTCCCGCCAGTACTTGGAGACCGTGATGAGGACGTTGTTGCCGTTCATCTGCATCGCGCCGTCGCCCACCATCGCCACCGGCACGCGCTCGGGGTAGGCGAACTTCGCCGCGACGGCGTAGGGCATCCCGGGGCCCATGGTGGCCAGGGTGCCGGACAGCGAGGCCATCATGCCGCGGCGGATCTTGATGTCGCGCGCGAACCAGTTGGCCGAGGAGCCTGAATCGCTGGAGAGGATGACGTTGTCCGGCAGGCGCTTCGACAGCTCCCAGAACACCCGCTGCGGGTTGATCGGATTCGCGTCGTGCATCGCCCGCGCCTCCAGCACCTTCCACCAGTCGGCCACGCTGGCCTCGATCTCCTTGCGCCAGCTCCTGTCCGTCTTGCGCGTGAGGTAAGGTGCCAGCGCGCGCAGGGTGGCGGCGCTGTCGCCGACCAGGTTCACCTCCATCGGGTACCGGAGGCTGGTGCGGCGCGCCGCCAGATCGATCTGCACGCCGCGCGCCTGGCCCTCCTCGGGGAGAAACTCCGAGTAGGGGAAGCTCGAACCGACCATCAGCAGCGTGTCGCACTCGCTCATCAGCTCCCAGCTCGGCTTGGTGCCGAGGAGGCCGATCGCCCCCGTCACCCAGGGGAGATCGTCGGGGAGCACCGCCTTGCCGAGCAAGGCCTTGGCCACGCCCGCGCCCAGGACGTCCGCCGTGGTGGCCACCTCCTCCGCCGCGGCGAGCGCCCCCTGCCCCACCAGCATGGCCACCTTCTTCCCCGCGTTGAGGATCTCGGCGGCGCGCCGCAGATCGGCGTCCTGCGGGACCACCCGCGGCGCCGAGTAGCCGACGCCGGTGTGAACCGTGCCGTGCTGGCGCGGCGGCGCCTCCACGGCCTTCATCTCCTGCACGTCGTTGGGAACGATCACGCAGGTGACGGTCCGCTCGCCGACGGCGATCCGCACGGCCCGATCGATGAGCTGGCGGATCTGCACCGGCGTCATCGCCATCTCCACGTAGGCGCGGGCGACGTCCTTGAAAAGTGAGATGAGATCGACCTCCTGCTGGTACTCGCCGCCCATGGCGGCCCGCGCCTGCTGGCCGACGATCGCCACCACCGGCTGATGGTCGAGCTGGGCGTCGTAGAGGCCGTTGAGCAGGTGAATCGCGCCCGGACCCGAGGTGGCCAGGCAGACGCCGACCTGCCCGGTGAACTTGGCGTGCGCGCAGGCCATGAAGGCCGCCATCTCTTCGTGGCGAACCTGCACGAAGCTCATCTCTTTGACTTTGTGAAAGCCGCCGAGGATCCCGTTGATGCCGTCGCCCGGGTATCCATAGATACGTTTGACGCCCCAGGCCCCGAGCCGTCGGAGAATGAACTCGCCCACCGTGCTCGCCATCGCCGCCTCCCACCTCCCAACCTAAGGCGCCGCTCGGCGATTTGAACCGACGGACGATGACCGGGCTTGCCCGGACGCTTCGGGCGCCCACCTTCCCGCCATGGGCCCGAGCACGACCAAGGGGACGGCCGGTCCGCGCATCGACACGGTCCGGGTGAGCACCTACGTCGTCCCCACCGACGCGCCCGAGTCCGACGGCACGCTCGAGTGGGACCGGACGACGCTGGTCCTGGTCCAGCTCGGCGCGGGCGGCGTCAGCGGCCTCGGGTACACCTACGCCGACCGCGCGACCGCCGGGGTGGTGCGCGACGCGCTGGCCGCCGAGCTGAAGGGCGAGGACGCCTTCGCCATCGCCGCCGCCAACCGGCGCATGCTGGCGCGCGTCCGCAACCTGGGCCGCGCCGGCATCGCCTCGATGGCCATCTCGGCGGTCGACAACGCGCTCTGGGATTTGAAGGCGCGGCTCCTCGACCTTCCGTTGGCGTTGCTGCTGGGGCCGGCGCGCGCCGAGGTGCCGGTCTACGGCAGCGGTGGCTTCACCTCGTATTCGACCGGGACGCTGCAGCGGCAGCTCGGCGGCTGGGCCGAACAGGGGATGGCCTTCGTGAAGATGAAGGTCGGGCGCGCGCCGGCCGACGATCCGCGGCGCGTCCGCGCGGCACGGGAGGCGATCGGCGCGACCCAGCTCTTCGTCGACGCGAACGGCGCCTACGCGCGAAAGCAGGCGCTCGCGCTGGCGCTGGAGTTCGCCGAGCTCGACGTCCGGTGGTTCGAGGAGCCGGTCAGCTCCGACGACCTCGCCGGGCTCCGCCTCCTGCGCGACGCGGTCCCGGCCGGGATGGACGTCGCCGCCGGCGAGTACGGCTACGATCCCTTCTACTTCCGGCGCATGCTGGAGGCCGGCGCGGTCGACGTGCTGCAGGCCGACGCCACCCGCTGCGGCGGGGTGAGCGGCTTCCTCGCCGCGCACGCGCTGGCCGACGCGCAGGGCCTGCCGCTCTCTGCCCACTGCGCGCCCGCCCTGCACCTCCACCTCGGCTGCGCGCTCACCCGGGTGCGCCACCTCGAGTACTTCCACGATCACCAGCGGATCGAGGGGATGCTCTTCGACGGAACGGTGACGCCGCGCAACGGCACCCTGGCGCCCGACCTCACCCGCCCCGGCCTCGGTCTCGACTTGAAGGCGGCGGACGCCCAGCGCTTCGCCGTCGACGACTGGCGCGGCTAGCGCCCGCCGCCCCGGAGCGCCCGGGCACGGCGCGCCATCTCCTCCGGCGGGAGATCCTCTTTCCAGGTGAGGAGGACCCAGACGTGACCGAAGGGATCTCGAACGCTGGCCGAGCTGGCGCCGTAGAACATGTCGGTCGGCGCCTGGACCGCCTCGGCGCCGGCGCCCACGGCGCGCCTCCACAGCGCCTCGTTGTCCTCGGAGAAGACGTGCAGGCCAGCCGTGCAGCGCCCGAGTCGCCGCGGCTCACCGTAGAGATTGCCCTCAGGATCGCCGATCATGATGACCGACCCGCAGATCGAGAGCTCCGCGTGGAGGATCGAGCCGTCGGCGCGCGCGATCCGAAACAGCTCGCTCGCCCCGAACGCGCGCCGGTAGAATTCGATCGCCGCCGACGCCCCTTCCACGTAGATGTGGGGGACGATCGCGTTTCGATACCGTTCGGGCCGGGTGGCCATCGCCTCTCCGACAACCTAAGGTCGCGCGCGCGCGCGGGGCGTTTTGGGGCCCGGATCGCCCGGCGCCATGGTTAAGCTGGCGCGGTGCCGACCTTCGGGCGCAGCATCCTGACCTCGCTCTTCACGACGGCGCTCGACTTCGGCGCGCTCGTCGGCCTCGTCCAGCTCGCGGGCGTCAACTACGTGTGGGCCACCTGGATCGGCACCGTCGTCGGTTCGCTGTCCAACTTCACGATCAACAAGCTGTGGGCCTTCTCGGCGCGCGACGCCCCGGCCGCCCCCGCGGTCGGCCGCTTCGTCCTCGTGCAGGCGGGCGCCTCGGCCTGGCACACGGCAGGCGTCTGGGCGCTCACCCGGTTCGGGCGGCTCCCCTACGCGGTCTCCAAGGTGATCGTGGCGACGGCGGTCTACCTGGCCTGGAACTACCCGCTCAACCGCTGGTTCGTCTTCAACCCGCGTCACCGGCGACCGGCAAGCGCACCCGCGCGCTCTCCGTGAATCGGCCCGCCCGGCCGCCCAGCTCCGAGGCCACGACCATCGGAAGCCGGGAGAACGGGAGGGAGGTGTGCACCACGCAGTCGACGCCGCAGTTTCGCTCGCACCCCTTTCTGGGGTCAGCAGACGAGGCGACCGCCGGCGAACGAACGCCGCCGCCCCTTCGGCCGGCGCTCGGGGTACGCCAGCAGATCCGCGGCGACGTCCACCGAGTCGTTCCGCTTCTGCAGCCGCCCGGCGACGTGCGCGAGCGTGGCCATCTGGCAGAGGGCGGCGGCGACATGCCCCGGATCGGCGGCGATGGCGGCCAGGATCGACGCGGCACTCGCGCGGGGGGCCGCGGGACGACGTCCGTGCGTCGACCACGCCCGCGGCTTGGCGCGATGTCGCGCGCGCGATGCCTTGAGGCCCATAGCGCGCCTAACAATGGGTCCGGCCGCGCGCGAACGCCAGAGCCCCACCGTCATTTTGGAGGCCCGCCCGAAGGTCGGGGGACCGTGGGTTGCTTTCTCGGCGCTCGCGCCGGTCGAGACCTCAGGATCGAGGAAGGTCGGGTCGCCGCCTAAATCCCCTCGCGGGCTCGGACACCGTCGAGCAGCTCCTGGAGCGCCGCGCCGCCGGCGAGCAGGCAGGTGAGGACGGCGGCGACGAAGGTCCACCAGGTGAGCCAAGCCGTGGCGTGCGTGACCAATCCGATCACCCACGTCCCGCCGAGACCGGCCGAGAGCAGCGCCAGGCAAGCGGCGGCGAACAGCGATCCCCGCTTCTCGGGGATGAGCCCCACGGTGGCGAAGGAGAGCGCGGCGGCGATGCCCACCACCCAGGTGAGCCAGACCGTCGCGTCCTCGGAGAGACCGATCACCCACATGGCCGTCAGGCCGAGGCCGATCAAGGCGGGAAAGACTCGCAGCATGGGCGCACCCTCAACGTTGGTAGAAGCCTTCGGACGGTTCGGGGGTCGACTTCATCGGCATGACCCGCCGGGTGGCGACGTCGGCGACGGTCAGCGACACCAGCAGCGCCAGCAGCGTGACCGCGACGAGGACGGCCAGCCGCGCCTGAAACGGCTGGTCCGCGAGATCCATGAAGAACCAGAGGACCAGGTAGGTCTTGACCGCGGCGATGGAGAGGCTGATCGCCACGTCGGCCCAGTACCAGTGGAGCTGCGTCCCCAGGAGCAGCGACAGCGTCGCCAGCGCCAGCAGGGCCAGATAGGCCCAGACGCGGTGAACGGCGCGGACGTGCGTGGCCCACATGGTGTCACCTCAGCTCAGGTAGAGAAGCGGCCAAAGGAAGATCCAGATGACGTCGACGAGGTGCCAGTAGAGCGTCCCGATGACCAGCCGCGCGTGGACGGCGCGCGTGTAGAAGCCGCGCCGCGCGCGCACGGCCATCCAGGTCACCACGCCGACCCCGGCCGTGACGTGCAGCGCGTGCAGGCCGGTCATCACCCAGTACATGGTGAAGAACCGGTTGGCGCCGAAGGTGGGGAGCTCGCGGTCGTGGTAGTAGCGTCCGGGCAGCGAGCCTTCCTGCCAGTGCCGCCAGTACTCGCAGAGTTTGATGGCCAGAAAAGCGGCGCCCAGCAGGGCCGTCCCCCCAAGCAGCCAGCTGGCCGTGCGCGGCCGATCGGCGCGCACGGCGGAGACGCTGAGCGCCGCCAGCAGACTGCTGGTCAAAAGGACGTACATGTTGACGGTGCCGAAGGCGAGCGTGTTGTGCTCGATGCCGGCCTTGAAGTCCGCGAGGTACATCGATCGATACGAGGCGTAGAGCGCGAACAGCGCGGCGAACAGCAAGATCTCCGTGGCCAGAAAGATCCACATCCCGAGCTCGAGGCTGCGCTCCTGCGTCTCCAGGCTGTCGTACTGGTCGCCCAGCGTGGCGAGCTCATTGTCCGGCGCGGGCATGGGCCTCCTCGTCGGTCATGGTGTAGTCGTACGGGCTGTAGTCGAGGTTGGGCGCGCCCCGAAAGTTGTGCTTGGGCGGCGGCGACGGCGTCAGCCACTCGAAGCTGCGCGAGCCCCAGGGATTGGCGGGGGCCTTCTCGCCCCACTTGAGCGCGAGCGCCAGGTTGGTGAAGGTGAGGAGCAGCGCCCCGGCCAGAAGATAGGCGCCGCCCGTCGAGAGGACGTGGAGCCACTGAAACTGCGCCGGATAGGAGTAGTACCGGCGGGGCATCCCCATGTTCCCCAGCAGGAACTGCGGCAGGAAGGTGAGCACGAAGCCGAGGAACACCGCCGACGCGGACAAGAGCCCGACCCGCTCGGAGTACATCCGCCCGAACATCTTGGGGAACCAGTAGTGCGCCGCGGCCAGGAACGCGGTGACGCTGCCGCCCACCATGATGAAATGGAAGTGCGCCACCACGAAGTAGGTGTCGTGCCAGTGCACGTCGAGCGACTGCGTCGCCACCGCCACGCCGGTCATCCCGCCGAACACGAAGAGGAAAAGAAAGGCGAAGAAGTAGAGCAGCGGCGTGCTGAAGACGATCTGGCCCTTGTAGAGCGTGGCGGTCCAGGTGAAGACCTTGATGGCCGAGAAGATGGCCACGAACATGGACAGAATCCCGAACACGCCCGCGTCGTAGGTCGAGATGCCGGCCACGAACATGTGGTGGCCCCAGGTGAAGAACCCGACGAAGGCGATCCCCAGCGTCGAGGCGGCGATCGCCGTGTACGACGCCGGGCGGCGGTGGGCGAAGGTGGGGACCACCTCGCTGATCACCCCCATCGCCGGCAGGATCATGATGTAGACGGCCGGGTGCGAGTAGAACCAGAAGATGTGCTCGAACAGCACCGGGTCGCCGCCCACCGCCGGGTCGAAGATCCCGAGGCCGAGGCCGTGGTCGAGCCCGACCAGCAGGAGGCTCATCCCCAGGACCGGCGTCGCCAGCAGCATGATGATGCTGGTTCCGTAGATGGTCCAGACGAAGAGGGGGATCTGTGACCAGCGCATGCCCCGCGCGCGCAGCATGTGCGTGGTGGCGACGAAGTTGACGCCGGTGAGGATGGTGGAGATCCCCAGGATGAAGATCCCCAGCAGCACCGGCACCAGCCGGGTCGGGGTGAGGTCGCTGTAGGGCGGATAGAACGTCCACCCGGTGTCGGTCCCGCCGGCCAGCATGCCGCCGACGGTCGTCGCCAGGCCGAGCAGGAACATGTAGAAGCTGACCAGGTTCAGCTTGGGGAAGGCGAGATCCTTGGCGCCCAGCTGGATCGGCAGGATGAAGTTGCCGAACACCGTGGGGATGCTGGGGATGAGAAACAGCCAGACCATGGTCACGCCGTGCAGCGTGAACATGCGGTTGTAGGTCATGGCGTCCATGATCGTCCGGCGCGGCGTCAAAAGCTCCGTGCGCAGCGCCAGCGCGAACGTCCCGCCCAGCAAGAACGTCCCCAGCACGGTGACGTAGAACATGAGCGCGATCCGCTTGTGATCGCGCGTGTTGAGCCACGACCAGAGGCCGCTCTCGACGGCGAGGTAGCTCGGCTCGCTCTCTGGCCCGTCGGGCAGCGGCGGCGCGGTCTCGGTCGGCGCGGCGGTCATGGCGAGCTGCCTCCTGTCGACGCGGGCGCGGGCGGGACCACCGGTGTGCCGCCGACGACGATGGGGAGCCGCGGCGGCGGATTGGGGAGACGTCCCGGCGGCGGCAGTCCCTGTTCGGCCGGCAAAGGTTGATCGGGCGGCGCCGGCACACGCTGCAACGTCTCGACCGGCAGCGGCCGGACCGGCTCCTGCCCGATCGCCCCCGCCGGCGGTGGCCCGAGCGTCGGCGCCAGCCCGGCGACCGGCGCGGGCGCGCGGCCCGGCACCTCGCGGATCGACTTGATGAGCTCCAGGATGGCGGCCGTCTGACCCGGCGAGATGAGGCCGTGGTAGCTCGGCATGACCGCCGGGAAGCCGGCGTGCAGCCGCGCGAGGGGATCCATCATCGACTCCGTGAGGTACGCCTCGTCGGCCAGGACCGTCTCGCCGGTGGCGAGCGGGACGGCCGCGCCGTAGAGCCCCGCCCAGGTCGGCCCGATGTGCGGCGAGCCGTCGAGCGTGTGACAGCGCAGGCAGCCGAGATCGCCGGCGACCTGTGTTCCGAGGCGAACCATGCTGAGGGGCGTGGCGGGGGCGAATTCCTCGACGCTGAGCGGCGTATCTTCTATAGGGCCGGGTAATCCGCCCGGGACGGGGGTGGTCTCCCCGGGCGGGCCCCCGGTCACGAGGTGCGGGAGCGACGTCTCGGCGTCGCGCCGGGCGCCCGCCAGCCAGCGCGCGTAGTCCTCCGGGGCCAGCGCCACCACCTGCGCGCGCATCAGCGAGTGGTTCGTGCCGCAGTACTCGGCGCACATCACCAGGTGGACGCCCGGCTCTTTCACCTCGAACCAGGCGGTCGTGTACCTGCCGGGAACGGCGTCCTGCTTGATGCGAAAGTCCGGCACGTAGAAGCTGTGGATGACGTCGCGCGAGGTGAGCATCAACCGCACCGCCTTCCCCGACGGCACGTAGAGCGTGGAGATGGTGTGCTCCCCGTCGGGATAGGCGAACTTCCACATCCACTGCTTCGCCGTGACGTAGACCGGCAGCGCGTCCTCGGGCGGAACCTGGATCTTCACGTACTGCATGAAGCCGATCACCCACCAGAGGCAGAACAGCGACAACAGGCCGCCGACCACGCCGACCTCGGCCCAGAGCGGCGGATTCGCGTCGGGGTCCTCGCGCCGGAACGGCCCGCGCGCCCGATAACGGATGAGGAACATCAGCCCGACGACGGTGATCGCCGTGGCGCCGAACATCGTCGTCAGGATGACGGAGTAGTGCAGGAAATCGATCCCCTGCGCCACCGTCGACGCCTGGGGCGGCAGAAACAGCACCGTGCGCAGGAGCTGATTCATGTGCGGCCGCCCTCCCGCAGCCGACGCGCATCGCGCCGCCAGAGGAATCCGAGGAGGCCGCCCACGCTCAGGATCACGAGGGAGGCGCCGCCCTTGAGCACCGCCGAGACGTAGAACCCGTACTTCCGTGCGCTCGGATCGTAGCGGAAGCAGGTGAGCAGGACGCGATCGACGATCCCGCCGAGTCCAGCCACCTTGCCGCTGGCCGCCTCGGTCATGCCGAGGCGCACGTCGAGCAGCCGGAAGTTGACGCCATAGAGGTAATGCGACACGCGCCCGTCGGGCGTCAGCACCATGACCACCGCCGGGTGCGCGAACTGATCGCTCGTCGGATCGTGCGCGTAGCGAAACCCGACCGCGTCGGCGAGCGCGCGAATCGACGCCTGGTCCCCCACGAGAAACGGCCAGCTGGCCTCGGCCGCCGGGCCGCCCTCGTTCACCGCCTGCAGCACCGCCACCTGTTTGTGGTGGGCGGCGACCGGCGTGTCGCGGGGATCGATGCTCACCGTCAGCCCGCGGTAGTCGGTCCCCAGCGCCCAGCCGAGCTTGCGCAACGAGGTCGAGATCCCGGAGAGGACCAGATCGCAGAGCATCGGACAGCGGTAATAGGCGAGCACCAGCACCACCGGATGGCGCTGGTCGAGCAAATCGCCCAATCGTCTCGGCCGCCCCTTCGAATCAGTGAACGCCAGCTCGAGCGGCAACCGGGCGCCGAGCTTCTCGTCGACGTCGACCGCGGCCACCGCCGGCGGAACGCGCAGCGCCGCCCGCGGCAGGGGTCGGTCGGTGCCGGCCACCGCCGTCGCGGACGCGAGCCACAGCGCCGCCGGCCAGAACCGCCAGGTCCTCATGGCGCCTGCCTCGCCCCGCCCCGGCGCGCCACGAGCGCCATCGCCGTCTCGATGGGGAGGCGGACGATCCCCCGCTGTCGGTCGACCCAGGAGAAGCGGGCCAGGCCGGCGCGCTGATCTTCCTCCAGGGTCGGGCGCGGATCGGCCACGCGAAACAGCTCCTGGCGAACGGTCGCCACCTCGTGCGGCGGCGGCAGGTCGCGCTCCGGGAAGCGGTACGAGGGGCGGAGCTCGAGCAGTCGCGCGCGCAAGATGAGGTGCGTGGCGAAGCAGAGGGCGATCGCGACCATCACCGCGGTCAAGAGGACGCGCAGGATGAAGCCGCCCGGCAGCACCTCGTGCTGCGGGCGCACGTCCGCGTGGCGCGGCTCGTCGGGCGGTGAGGTGGGCCCCGCGCCGTTCATAGGCTCTCGTACTCCAGCGCGCGGGCGAAGGTCGGGTCGTAGACCGGCGCCAGCGAGACGCCGCGCTGGCGCCAGATCCCAAAGGCCAGGCCGAAGCCGCCGACCGCCAGCACCGCGGCGGCGTCCATCCAGGAGAACGGGCTCGGCCGCGCGCGCGCCGCCGCGACGATCCAGTGGACGTCGAAGTAGTGCGCGGCCACCAGCCAGAGCGCCATCGCCGTGATCCCCCAGGCCCGCCGCTTGATCCAATAGGAGAGCAGCACCAAGAACGGAAACCCGAAGTGGCCGAAGATGATGAAGAGGCCGACCGCGCCGTAACCGCCCTGCATGCGCTTCCAGAACCACTCGGCCTCGATCGGCCGGTCGGCGATCCAGGAGAGCGTGAACTGCCAGTACGCGGTGTAGGCCCAGAACACCAGAAACGCGAACATCAGGCGGCCCAGCGCGTAGAAGTGCGAGTCGTTGATCTCGGGCAGGTAGCCCGCCCGACGCGCCAGCACCGCGAGAAACGAGATGACCGCCAGCGCGGCCACGAAGCCGCCGGCCAGGTAATAGAGCCCGAACATCGTCGAGTACCAGTCGGGCGACAGCGACATCAGCCAGTCCCAGGAGGCCATCGTCCCGAGCACGGCCAGGGCGGGCAGCCCCAGGCTGGAGAGCACCCGCATCCGGCTCTTCACCCGCAGCAACGCGGGGCGCGCGCCGGGGCGATCCATCCGCAGCGACCAGCGGCGCAGCAGCACGCCGACCGCCAGAAAGAAGCCGAAGTAGACCACCGCGCGCACGATGACGAACGGCAAGTTCATGTACGGCCGCCGGTGCAGCATCATCTGGCGGACTTCGTCGCGGGCGATGCGCTCGGGGTGCATCCAGGGGTAGAGCAGCTCGGCCCCCAGGAAGATCGGAATGACCAACAGGGCGACGAGCGGCAGGAGGGCCAGCACCGCCTCGGCCAGGCGCCGCACCGCCGTCGACCAGACGGCGCTGGCGGCGTGCATCGACATGATGAACGCGCCCGCCCCCAGCACCAGCGTGAACAGGTAGGCGTAGGCGACGAGGTAGGAGAAGAAGACCTGCTTGGCGTCGACGAAGAGCCCGAACACGAGCAGCGCCGTCCCCACCAGGCCCGCCAGCAGGCCGCCGAGCAGCACGCGCCGGCCGCCCTCGAACGGGCGCGCCGGTCGCAGCTCGGACAGGGGGGGCGGGGGCGTCTCGGCCGCGGCGGTCATCGCAGGCTCCTCTCGGCGGCCGCCCGGACGTCGGCTGGCAGCGCGGCCAGCGCCGCCCCCTGACTGAGCTGCAGGGCGCCCAGGTAGGCGACCGTCGCCCAGCGGTCGCCGACCGGCAGCTCGGCGGCGTAGCTCGGCATGAGCCCGTAGCCGAGCGAGATCACCTGGAACACCCGCCCCGGAGGGAAGGCCCGGACCGCGTCGGTGACGAGCGACGGCGGCCTGCGCAGCTCCATGTGGCGCGCCACCTCGGAGCTCCCGTCGCCCCGGAGCCCGTGGCAGGCGGCGCAGAAGACGTCGAAGCGATCGCGCCCGCGCGCGAGCAGCGCGCCGTCGACGGGGACCGGCGAGGCCGTCACGTAGTGTCCGGCCACCACGCCGTCGGTCAGCGCCGGGCGCCCCACGATCCGCCCGCGGTCGACCGTCCCCTCGGGCGGCGGCCGCATCGAGCGATCGTCGGGGAAGCGCGGCGCCTCCGTGTACGGGCGGTAGTTGCGCTGGTCGATCATGCGCTCGAAGTCCGGCTCGGGGAGGACGCCCTGACAGGCGCCCGCGCCGACCGCGAGCAGGACGACCCCGACGAGGCGGCTCCGGGAGCTCACGCCAGCCCCTTCGCTATCTCCACCCGTGACGCGCCGAGCTCGGCCAGATGCCCCTCGGTCGCCTCCGGCTCGAACGCCGGATCGTCGGCGTTGACGCCCAGCCAGAAGCCGTCGAACGACGCGCTCTCGAACCCCGGGACGGCGAACAGCGGGTGGGCGAGACGCGGCAGCCGGCAGACCCAGAACAGCGAGGCGAACGAGGTCACGCCGGCGAACAAGACCATGGTCTCGAAGGCGATGATGATGAACACCGGGATGGCGAACGACGGCCGCCCCCCGATGTTGAGCGGGTAGAGGTGGTGGTTGACGAACCACTGCAGCCAGAAGGCGAACCCCGCCCCGAACAGCCCCGCCCCGAACGCCAGCCAGTTGAGCCCCGAGCGCCGCAGGTCGAGCGCCGCCTCCAGCCCCTTGACCGGGAAGGGGACGAAGGCGTCGAGCTGTCGGTAGCCGCGGGCGCGCATCCGCCCGATCGCCTCCAGCAGCTGCTCGGGCGAGGCGAACTCGGCCACCAGGCCGAGCTGGATCGGGCCAGCCCGCTTCACGCCGCCTCCCGCTTCCGCTCGCGCGCGAGCTCGTGGTTCAGCTCGCGCACCTCCGAGGTCGGGACGATCGGGACCCAGCGGAGAAACAGCACGTAGAGCAGGCTGAAGAGCCCGATGGTCCCCGCCAGGATCCCCCAGTCGACGATGGTCGGCGCGTAGGCGTGCCACATCGAGGGGAGGTGCCCGCGCTGCAGCGACAGCGCGATGATCACGAACCGCTCGCACCACATGCCGACGTTGATGAGCAGCGACAGCACCCAGGCCACGCGCCCGTGCCGGCGGAACCAGCGGAACCAGAACAGCTGGGGGACGACGACGTTGCAGAACATCGTCACCCAGAAGGTCCAGCAGTTCGGGCCCGTCGGCAGGCCGTGGAACATGGTGTACATCTCGCCCCGCTCGCCGCCGTACCAGGCCAGGAAGAACTCGCAGAAGTACGAGTAGTCGACGATCAAGGCGGTGACCAGGATCAGCTTGCAGACGTTGTCGACGTGGCGGTCGGTGATGACGTTCTCGAACCGGAACACGCGCCGGATCGGGATCATCAGCGTCAGCACCATCGCGAACCCCGAGAAGATCGCCCCCGCCACGAAGTAGGGCGGGAAGATCGTCGAGTGCCAGCCGGCGACCTGGGCGATGGCGAAGTCGCTCGACACCACGCTGTGGACCGAGAGCACCAGCGGCGTGGCCAGCCCGGCCAGAAGCCCGTAGACGAGCCGGTAGTGCCGCAGGTGGCTGGCCGAGCCGCGCCAGCCGAGCGCGAACACGCCGTAGACGATCTTCTGCCAGCGCTTCGGCGTCCGGTCGCGCACCGCGGCCAGGTCGGGGATGACGCCCGTGTACCAGAACAGGAGCGAGATGGTGAAGTAGGTGAAGACCGCGGCGCAGTCCCAGGGGAGCGCGCTCTTGAAGTTGGGCCACACCTGCATGACCGCCGGGTAGGGGATGAGCCAGTAGAAGAACCAGGGGCGGCCGAGGTGCAGCAACGGAAACAGCCCCGCCTGCATGACAGCGAACAGCGTCATCGCCTCGGCGAAGCGGTTGATCGACGTCCGCCACTTCTGCTCGAACAGCAGCAAGATGGCCGAGATGAAGGTCCCGGCGTGGCCGATCCCGATCCACCAGACGAAGTTGGTGATGGCGAACGCCCAGGCGACCGGGATGTTGTTCCCCCACAGGCCGATGCCGGTCCAGACCGTCCAGGTGGCGAACACCAGCAGCGACAGCGCGCCCAGGCTGGTGAGCCCGTAGGCCATCAGCCAGCCGCGCGACTTGCGCGTCCAGATCGGCGACAGCAGCTGGTCGGCCAGCTCCGCGTCGGTGCGCGTCCCGGCGATGAGCGGACCGGTCGGCGCGTCGTCGTACGGGGCGGCCATCAGCCGAGCTCCGGGTTGGGGTTGTCGATGCGGGCCAGGTAGAAGGTGCGCGGCTGCGTCCCCTCCTCTTGCTGGAGGACGGCGTAGCTGCGGTCCTGCTCGCGCCAGCGGACCATCTCCGTGTCGCGGTGGGCGAGCGAGCCGAACTGGATGGCGCCCGTCGGGCAGGCCGCCTGGCAGGCGGTGACCACCTCGCCCGGGCGGACGGCGCGCTTTTCGAGCTCGGCGTCGATCTGGGCGCGGCGGATCCGCTGCACGCAGTAGGTGCACTTCTCCATCACGCCGCGCTGGCGGACCGTGACGTCGGGGTTGTATTGCAGCTGGATCTCCCCGCGGTTGACGCGCACCCGGTCGCCCCAGTCGAACCAGTTGAAGCGCCGCACCTTGTACGGGCAGTTGTTCGAGCAGAAGCGGGTGCCGACGCAGCGGTTGTAGACCATCTCGTTCAGCCCGTCGGGGCTGTGGGTGGTGGCGCCGACCGGACAGACGTACTCGCAGGGCGCCTTCTCGCAGTGCTGGCACATCATCGGCTGGTGCATGGGCCGCGGCTCCTCGGGCGGACCGGAGAAGTAAGTGTCGATGCGCAGCCAGTTCATCTCCCGGCTGTTGCGGACCTCCCCCTTGCCGACCACCGGGATGTTGTTCTCCGCCTGGCAGGCCATCGCGCAGGCGCCGCAGCCCGTGCAGATGCCGAG
>Ga0134128_10002211_pt1 | contig 24225 bp, 17 predicted proteins | sample KB31754_FD_96462 | JGI IMG/M metagenome (GOLD analysis project Ga0134128, IMG submission 96462) | Terrestrial soil microbial communities with excess Nitrogen fertilizer from Kellogg Biological Station, Michigan, USA - KB3-175-4 | ecosystem: Environmental > Terrestrial > Soil > Unclassified ...
GTCGACAAAACTTCCTAGGAGCACGCCGGCATTGCTCTTGCCCAGGCGCAACGCCAGGCTCGCACGCACAACGTCTCCGCCGACGATCGAGGGCAAAAAGAGCGTGCTGCAAAGCCCTGCGAAATAGCACCGGGCCGCTTGACGAAAATTTAAGCCCGCCCCGCCAACGTTGACCATCAATCGCCACTTGCTAATGCCAACCAAGTGCGCGCCTAGGTAGCCTGCGAGAACCAGAACCCAGACGTGCGCGGGCAACTTTCGAAATGAAATCCACACATCGGCGAGCGGAAGAAAGTGGAAGAGTAGAATCAGTGAGAGGACGCTGCCGCCGATGCGCAGTGCCGCGCCACGCCAACCGCTTATTCTCTTGCGTGAAATCATTTCGTGCGGGTCGAGCTGCTCCGCGAAAGACTAGGCGCTTCATTATGGGGCTCGATGGGGATATGTCACAAGCGTGGCGTCTTCCGTGTGTCCCTCGCGCAGGGCTTTCTGGCTTGCGTCTCTGTCGGTAACGAATTAAGGTACTTGTTCCTCGCATCGGGAAGAATTGGAGCTGCTTGTGACGAAGAAAAAGATTCGCATCGTTCAATTTGGAGTGGGGCCGATTGGCGCCTCCGTGGTCCGGCTGATGCGCCAGAAAAGTGCCATAGAAATTACCGGAGCAATCGACTCCGACCCCGCAAAGGCAGGCCGCGACCTGGGTGAAGTGGTCGGTGCGGCCGATGCCCCGTGGGGAATTCGCGTGTCGGCTGAGGCGGCGCCTGTGCTGGCGGGACAGGTGGACGTGGTCATGCACTGCACATCCTCATATTTGAAGGACGTGATGTCACAGCTTCTGGCATGTCTCGAAGCAGGCTGCTGCGTGGTCTCCACCTGCGAAGAACTCGCGTATCCGTTTCGCAAACATCCCGAACTTTCGGCGAAGCTGGACGCCGCTGCAAAGGAAGAAGGCGTGGCGCTGGTGGGAGTGGGCGTCAATCCGGGATTCGTGCTGGACAAACTGGTATTGACGCTGGCTGCTGTGGCGCAACGTATCGATTCCGTGCGCGCCGTGCGCATTGTGGATGCAGCGAAGCGTCGCCTGCCGCTGCAGAAGAAAATCGGCGCCGGAATGACTCCGCAGGAATTTCGCGAACGCGTCGCAGCAGGAGTCATCAAACATCACGGCTTGCCGGAATCGGTGGCGATGGTTGCCGACGCTCTGGGTTTCGCCGTGGATCAGATCCCCGAGACAATCGAGCCCGTGATTGCCGAAGACCGCGTGAAAACGGAATTTCTGGAAGTGGAAGCCGGGCAGGTGGCGGGAGTTCACCAGATTGCGCGCGGAACGATCGCCGGCGCGGAAAAGGTTTTTATGGAACTAAAGATGTATGTGGGCGCGAAGGACCCTGCCGATACGATTACACTCACGGGCGAACCGAATATCACTCTGACGATTCCCGGCGGAACGCATGGCGATGTCGCCACCGCTGCCGTGGCCGTGAATTCCATTCCGGAAATTCTGGCAGCGCAAGCGGGGCTGCGCACCTCGCGCGATTTGCCGCTCAGCTATTTCGCCCCGAACGCCACACCATAGAAACGCTTAGTTTTTCCTCCAGTAATCGGCGATGGCGGCGTAGTCCACGTCGGTTTTTGCGGCGGCTTTTACGGCGGAGTAGGCTTCGTGTGCCGCGGAGCCGGCCGGGAGATGGACGCCGTTTTCCTTGGCTAACTCCATCGCAAGGCCGACATCCTTGAGCATCAGGCGCAGCGGAAAACTCGGCGTGAAGTCCCTCTTCAGAATTACGGGGGCTTTCACGTCCAGGACCGGCGCTCTGCCCATGCTCGATTGCAACACCTCGATTAATCGCTCGCCAGCGACGCCGGCGCGCGTGACAAGCTCCAACCCTTCGGCAAGCGCCTGGACTTCCAACGCCAAAATCAAATTCATCGCCAGCTTTACCGTCTGGCCCGCGCCGTTGGGGCCGAGCAGGAAAAATCGTTTGCCGACGGCTTGCAACACGGGCTCAACGCGGTTGAGAACTTCCTTTTTTCCGCCGACCATGAAAACCAGCTCGCCCTTTTCCGCGCCCCAAGTGCCCCCGGTCACTGGTGCATCCAGAAAATCCGCGCCGCGCTCCGCGCAAGCCTGCGAGACACGCCGCGCAAGCGCGGGCGACACGGTGCTCGAATCGATCAGCACGTTCCCCGTGCACAATCCCGCAAGGGCGCCTGACTCACCCCAGAGAACCTGTTCGAGGGCCGGAGGATCGCTGACGATAGTGAATGTTATGTCCGAGGCGGCTGCGACTTCGCGCGGCGAATTCGCGACTTTTGCGCCTTCTTTTTCCAACTGTTTCGCCTTCGATTGCGTACGGTTCCATACCGTCAGCGGGAACCCTGCCTTCAGCAAATTCCGCGCCATGGGCAGGCCCATCAATCCCAGGCCAATCAATCCGACGTTCGGCTTCATGATTTCCTCCTTGTGCGCAGATGAATATAACGGCAGAGGCGACGGGAGGAAACCGGAATCGTCGAGCGATAAGATTCAGAACGGTGAAATCGGAAATTCGCCCGCCTTGACCACTCCTAGGCGGTGATGGGGGGCGCGGGCTGCAGAATGATTTCGCGGATGCGCACGATGGAGGGATAGGGGATTTCGATGCGTACTGTTTTGTCACGGCCCGATTGCGAGAAGCGGTCTTCGAGGCGGATAAGCACTCCGGAATCCAAGGCCAATATGCCGGTTGCCGTCATCTGAATTTCGCCGGCGCGGTAATGTACCTCCACTCGTTTACCAATAAGTAATATAAAAGCGGACATTAACCTAGACTAAACCGCGGGCCTGAGTTACGTCAATAGTACCAGCAGGTTAATTGTGGAAATCTTTTCCAGAACAGCCTAGTTTACGTTACAAGACTGAATTCTACCCTGTGCCGGAACGGGTCAATGCGCTCCGCACGCACTCGCACCCGGTCGCCCAGATGGAATTCTCGTCGGGATTCGCGTCCTTTGCGCGGACGATACGATTGGCTGATGATGGCATGGTCGCTCTCGCGATATTGGAAGCGCTGGCCGAGCGTTTCTTCCAGACGGTCGATGGCCACGAGGCCCTCGACGAAAACTTCGAACAACTCGACGAAGAAGCCGAACTTCTGCACGGAAATGATAAGCGCATCGTATTCCTCGCCCAGATGGCCTTCCATATATTGCGCCGTTTTCCAGTCCATCAGTTCGCGCTCGGCGGCATCGGCGCGGCGTTCGGCCTCCGACGTTTCGACGGCAATCTCCTCGATTTCCGCCAGACGATATGGCCCCTTGCCGGAAGACGAATTCTCCAGCGCCCACTTCAGGTTGCGATGGACGACCAAGTCCGGATAGCGCCGGATCGGCGACGTGAAGTGCGTGTACTCATCCGCGGCGAGGGCGAAATGGCCGAGCGGCACGGCCGCATAGCGCGCTTGCTTGAGCGAGCGGAGCATTAAATAGGAGAGAATGCGCTCCTCAGGCTTGCCGGCAAGTTTTTGCGTGAGGCGCTGATAATGTTGCGGACGAATATCGAAATCAGCGCCCGGCAGGGTGACTTCCATGGTGCGCAGCCGGCCGTGGCGTTCGTGTCCCGCGGGGCGCACCTGCCCGTGGCGCACCGCGATTCGACGCTCCGACAAATCCTCGACACCGAGCGAATAGCCGAACGCGCGCGCCAGTTCCTCGAATTCCAGAACTTTTTTTGGGTCGGGCTTTTCGTGAACGCGATGCAGCGACGGGATGCCGCGCTTCTGCAGATAAGCGGCAACCGCTTCGTTTGCCGCCAGCATGAACTCCTCGATAATTCTGTGCGCGAAATTGCGAACGCTGCGCACCACTCCCACCATCCGGCCTGCATCGTCGAATTCGATGATCGCCTCGGGCAAATCGAAATCGATGGAGCCGCGGGCCGTGCGCCGCGCGTTCAGCGCCACTGCTAGTTCCTTCATGCGCCGGAATTCGCTCAACAACGACGAGTAGCGCTGATTCATTTCCGGGTCGCCTTCGAGCACTTTGTGGACGTTCGTATAGGTCATGCGCTCCGCGGAACGAATCACTCCCGGAGTGAATTCTGCTCCGAGGGTTTTCCCATTCTTATCGAACTCGAGGATCGCGCTCATCACCAGGCGGTCGACGTGCGGATTCAGGGAGCAGATCCCGTTGGAAAGCTCCTCGGGTAGCATGGGCACCGCGCGATTCGGGAAATAGACCGACGTGCCTCGCAGGCGCGCTTCTCGGTCGAGCTCCGAAGCGCGGCGAACATAATGCGCCACGTCGGCAATGTGCACTTGCAGCTCGAAACCGCCGCCCGGCCGCGCGGCGACGTATACAGCATCGTCGAAATCCTTCGCCGTCTCGCCGTCTATGGTGACGATGGGTAAGTCGCGAAAGTCGCGCCGGCCGGCAATATCCTCTTCGCGTACCTGCTGGGGAGTTCCCCGCGCTTGCGCCAGGACTTCAGGCGCGAACACGTGCGGCAGATGATGTTTGCGAATGATGATCTCAACATCGACGCCCATTTCGCCCGGACGCCCGAGGATTTCCACGACACGTCCTGCAGGCGCTACGCCGCCACGCGGGTAACGCGTAATCTCCACGTTCACTACCGCGCCATCCAGCTCCGGAAAGCGCACGCGCTTTGTCGCGCGCGGCTCGTCGGTGTTCTGTCGGAGTTTCTCCTGCAATTCAGGCGTCAGTTCCGCGCCCGGCGGGATGATGATTTCGTGCGCAAGGCGCGTTTCGTAGGGTAGGACGACATTTCCTTGCGGGCCGTAGCGGAAAAGGCCCACAACCGTTGGATGCGCCCGCGCGGTGATTCTTTCGATGCGCCCCTCGAAGCGCCCGTCGGAATGGCGGCGGCTGAGGCGCGCTTCCACGCGGTCGCCATGCATCGCGTCGCCCATGCTGTCGGGATTGATGAACAGATCGCCCTCCATGCCTCTTACGGGGCGATCGGGCACAACGAACCCATAGCCGTCGCGATGCGCCACCAGGCGTCCGGCAATTAGATTTGGGTCCTGCCGTGCGGGCCGCGCCACCTCATTTGCGCTCCCCTCAAGCCCTAGCGAAGCTGAAGGTTCCTTCGGGTGGGTTTCATGCCCTTGAGCCGGCCGTGGACTTGGCGCTGGCGTCCTTCGCTGCCCAGTGAGCCGGTAGCGCCCGTGCTCCACTTGCACTTCGCCATGGCGTTTCAGACGCCCCAGCAGCTTCGGCAGCGCTCGCCTACCCCAATGCCGAAGTCCCAGCGCGCTTGCCATCTCTCGGATGCTTTGGGGACGATCCGTCTTCGCAAGATATGCAAGTAACTCGCCTTCCGTGATTTCTGGCGGACGCTCGCCTTCAAGTCGTTTTTTTTCTCTCATGGGATGCGCTACTCACCCGTCCAAGCGGATTGGCGGCATCGCGCCTTGACATTGTATGTTCCGCGCGCAAATTCTCCCGCAACTTTTTTCGCCGCTCAGGGTTTCCATCCTCAGTTGTGAAATCCGTTTGCCGTCTCCCCAGGCGGCGAGCGAAATCTCACACCCCAGGGACGTCGGAGGCGGCTCGACAAGGGCCGCCTCCTTTTTCTTGGTTCTATGCAATGGTTTGCTTCAGGGCAGACGCGGAGCGTACTTACTCGTAGTTGTGCGTTACACGATCACCGCACGCACGTTTCAGGCAAATCAATGTCGCGCTTATTGATCAAATTTGTGGCTTGGCGTGGCCTGCTTTTCGTTCTGCAGCTCGATTACATCCGGACCCGTTTCGGATGAGCCGAGCAGCCAGCGGCAGAAGTAATTGGCGCGCATCCAGAAGATGTATTCGGCGTCTGGCATGTAGCTGTGGCGCATACCGGGAAGCACGAACATGTCGAAGCGCTTGTCGGCTTTGATCAGCGCTTCGGCGAGGCGCATGGTATTCGCCATGCTGACGTTGTTATCCATGTCGCCGGTCGTCAGCATTAAATGGCCTTTCAAGTTTTTCGCCAGCTCGGAATTCTTCTCGATGTTGTAGAGGAATTTTACCGTCCCGTTTTTCTCATCGACTTCCTTCACTCCGTGATATTTCTCGCTCCAGTATTTGTTATACACATTATTTTCGTGGTTGCCTGATTCCGACCATCCGACCTTGAAGAAGTTTGGATACTGCAACAGCGCCGCGGCTGTCATGAAGCCGCCGCCCGAGTGGCCCCAAATGCCCACGCGATTGATGTCGATATAGGGATGAATGGCGGCCAGTTCCTCGGCCGCGGCTTTCTTATCCGCCAGGCCGTAGTCGCGCAAGTTGCCGTAGCCGTAGGTGTCGTACCATTTATCGCGCTGCGGGCTGCCACCACGGTTGCCTACTTCAATGACGATGAAACCGAGCTGGGCGAGCGCAAAGCTCTGATTTTTTGGCGAGAACGATTTCGTCACGCTTTCCGTTTGCGGGCCCGGATAGACATATTCAATGATCGGATATTTACGCGACGGATCGAAATCGAACGGCTTGTACATAACGCCGTAGAGGTCCGTCACGCCGTCGGCGGCCTTCACATGGAATGTCTCGGGATACTTGAACCCCGCGTCGAGCAAACGCGTGACGTCCGTCGTCTCCAGAGTTTCGAGCACGGCGCCTTGATCATCGAGAAGGACTGATTTAGGCGCGGTATCCACGCGTGAGAAATTGTCGATAAAATATTTCCCGGAATCCGACGCGCTGACCGCGTTATCGAAATTGCCCGCATCGAGGAGCTTCAAACCCGAACCGTCCAGATTTACGCGATAGAGATGCACGTAATAGGGATCTTCATGGGATTCGTGGCCGGTTGCGGTGAAGTACATGGCGCGCATCTTCGGATCGATCGACAAAATTTGGTCGGCCATGTATTCGCCCGACGTGATCTGGTTTTTCAGATGGCCATCGCCATCGTAAAGATAGTAGTGACCCCAGCCGTCGCGTTCGGACCACCAGATCAGTTCCTTGCCGTTATCAACCTGGCGCAAAGGTTTATCGTCCATATAAACGTTGGAGCGTTCCTCGATGAGCGTTTTCACGGCGCCCGTGTTGGTGTCGGCCACGCAAACGTCGATGCGGTGCAAATCGCGGCTGGAGCGCACGAAATAAAGCTTATCCGAAGTATCCGCCAGCCAATGTCCCGTCATGCCAGCACCGAAACCGCCGAGACCTTGTCTCTCTCCTTCAGTTTGCTGCAATTCGTGCTCGCGATCGCGCGCGAGGATGCGGTCGGTCGAAACCGTGAGCGTCTGATCCTTGAACGCCGCGGCTTGAATCACTTTGTGCTGTTTCGTGGCCACATCGAAAACCTGCAATTCAAACTGCGGGGCGTTGGCGTCTCCAGGCATTGGGTAGCTGTAGGTCTCGAGCGTGGGACGCGGATTCGCCAGTGTGTGAATCACCCACAAGTCGCCGACTTTTCTTTCGTCCGAGCGCACCAGGGCAAATTTCTTCGAGTCCTTGGACCAGTAAATCGAAATCGGAATCGTGCGCGGGCCGATCTCATTTGTATCGCCCTTCTGGAATTTCTTAAGCTGCTCTTTTTCTTCGTCGACCAAAACACGAGCGTAGCTGTACTTTTCCGCGCCGTCCGTGGTGAGTTGCGTTTCGACGATGGTTTTGTCGCCGGGCTTCTTCTGAGCTTTCGCGTAATTTTCAGCGTCCATCATGTAGAGGTTGTAGCCTCGTGCGAAAACAATCGTCTTGCCATCAGGGGAGACGGACGCCCACATTGGTTTTTTCAACGGCGCGTCCATGCCATCGAGGCGGGTCACTTTCCCCGTAGCGAGGTCTAGCTCGAAATAGATTGTGCGAACCGGCGGCTTGGCTTCGCCACCTTCACCGTTTTCCTGGCCCTCCTGGTCGTTTTTTTGATCCGTCCTGCGCTGGCCCATTCCCTGCTGGCCCTGCTGTTGATGCTCCTTATCTTCCTGGATGTTCTCGTCTTCGTCGACGGTTTGCGCTTTCTTGGTTTCGTTTGGTATCACCGAGTCCTTGCGAACTTCAATTTCGAACTGCAGCGCCGTATCTTGCTTGACCAAGCGCAGCGCTTTGATTGGCAGATGCTGCGCGTCATACGGGTAATTCGTCAGCATCGAAAGCTGCGCGGCGACTTTCGCGTTGTCAAACAGCGGCGCCCTTGTCCTCCGAGCGGGATCGACCACCCAATAGCGCGTGCCCTCGGGAGTCTCATAGCTGTACCAGAAGCGGTCGGAAAGCTCGAACCAGTGCGGCCTGACTTCTGTGTCGAAGACGAGCGTGCCGACATTGGATGACACGAAGCGCGCCGCAAGCTCATAATTAGGCCTTGCCATTCGCCTTTCCGGCGCGTTGCCCATCGCGAAACGCGCATCTGTGCGTTGTTCGGCAGGAACGCGTTGGTCTTGCGCCAGCGCTTTTACGCCCAGCAAACCGAAGAACGTCAGCAGAACACACGCGCTTGTCCAGAAGATGTGCCTGTCCACCGCAGCTTTTTGCGCCGCACGCTTCATGTGGTTCTCCCTCTCACGTTGAAAATTGCGGGATATGACGCCAACTATCCGGTTGCACAGAGTGGCACATCATAAACCAAAACGGCCCAACGAAGGCCTGCGATATGAACGAGCGTGCGCACTCGAACTGGCAATCACGGAGCTTGACGCTCGGGTCTCTGGCAAGGGATACAGACGCTGCGGAGGGCTTGGGCGTTACAAGGGCGATGCGTCGAGAACGGGCTCCGGGGCGAATTATTCAAAGTACCAAGCGCGCCTTCACGCAAAGCGGCAACCCTTCAGATAGCCGCATCGCGATACTGTGTGACCCTATTCGCGGTAGATGAATTCCAGTTCGATCCCTGCCACCGCGATCACATCGCCCGGCGACAACTTGGTCGGATGAATCACAGGCTGGCCGTTTACGGTTGGAATTTTGTCGGCGCCGCCGACGTAATACGAATTGTCGTCCCGGCGATTGATTTGCGCGGCAGCTTTAGGCGCGAACCAGACTCTTAACTTCACGGTCGCCAATGCCGACCTGCCGATGACGGTCAATTTGTTGCTCAACGTGTATTCGCGCTGATCCGTCCTGCCTTTGCGAACCACCAGCGTGGCGACTTTCACGCGCGAGGGCGCAACCTGCGCGCTTTCGCCTGTGCCAGCGACTCTTTGCAGGAAGTCGCGCCGTTCTTTCGTATCCAGCATGACCGTCTCGTTGATTTTCGGCGCGGGTTTGCCAGTATTGCCGTTGGTAGGGAACGGATTCGCCACTTCGCGCGAATCAGAGACCAGGATCGAATGCTTGCCGATCACCACGGAATCGCCCGGCTTGAGCGACACCATTTTCACGCGCTGCCCGTTCACAAACGTGCCATTCATGCTGCCGAAGTCCTCCAGCATCAGCCGCCCCTCTTCGTTGAAAACGCGGGCGTGATAATGCGAGACGGCGGGATTGTCGATGACCAGGCCGTTATCCGGCGAGCGGCCAATGCTTACTTCCTTCGCTCCCACGGCCACTTCCGTCAGGACTGCATTTTCGAATTTCAGAACTAGCTTCGACATTTTATTTTCTCCTTCGCATAACGATCTCAGGAGCCCTTGAACCACCGCCCGATTTTTGCCACGGCGCCCGCGAACTTTGGCGCATGACGCAAGACGATGACGGTGATGTTGTCGCCTCCGCCCGCTCGGTTCGCCAATTCCACCAAACCGCTCGCCGCTTCCTGCGTCTCTTCTGCGCCGCACAAAGCTGCAGCGATTTGCTCGTCGGAGAGTTCGTGCGTCAATCCGTCCGAGCACAGCAGCACAGTGTCGCCCTCCATCATCAACTCTTCGTTGACTTCGACTTCCACATCCGGCTCGATGCCGAGCGCGCGAAGCAGCACATTTTGCAGCTTGCTCTGCGACGCTTCTTCCGCAGTCATTAATCCCTGACGCACCTGCTCGGCGATGAACGAATGATCTTGCGTGAGCAACTCTAGCTCGCCGTTGCGGAGGCGATACGCGCGGCTGTCTCCTACGTGCGCGATGGTGATTCGTTCATCCGCGACCTGCACAGCCACAACGGTGGCGCCCATTCCTGTCTGCGCTTCGTTCTGTTGGGCTGCCTGGTGGACGGCGCGATTAGCTAGGCGGACAGCGCTTGCGAGACGATCCGCCGCTTCCGAGGCTCCGTCAATTCGCCCGCCAACCAGCGGCAACGCGGGATTTGCTTCCGCATCGCGGCAGTGCGCGACAATCGTCTCCGCCGCGAGCCGGCTGGCTACTTCGCCGGACGCCTGTCCACCCATTCCGTCGCACAGAACGAACAAATTCAGCTCCGGCGCGACGAGGAAACTGTCCTCGTTGTTTTCGCGGACGCGGCCCGTGTCGCTTCTCGTACCGAATTCCATTTCCATTGCTGCCTGCGAAACCATAGGAGCTTTTGCGTCCTATAATTTATTCAGTAAGTTCTTTCGCCCACCACGGCACTCATTTATTCTGGTTCTGTTTCTGGTATTGGCCTGGCGGCCGGACTTCGCGAACATTCGAAAAACCCTGTTCTTGAAGCCACTGCACAATATCCTGCGCGCGCGTCGGCGCAAATGGGCCCGTGAACACGACGAAAAACTGCTCATGATTTTGTGGATTTCGTCGCGGCATCACAACCGTAGGCAAACCGTCGTCTTCGATTTTTTTCGCCGCCGCCTGTGCGCGATCTTCGCGTTCAAACCGTCCAACCCATAGATACACGGGTGAGCTTGCGCCCGGACGGTTCCGCCGTGATGCTTTCTTGCCAAATTCGACGTGCGGGAAAACGACAGGCACCGAAGGCTGCGTATTCGCGGACGCTGATACTTTTGCGCGGTGAGGAGCGCTCGTATCTGCGTTCGTCGGGTTCGCTGGCCGTTGAAACGCAGAAGCAGGAGGAGCCGGCGCGGACAGTTGGGCGGGCCGCGGCAGCACTGTCGAATTCGCGGATTTCATCTTTGTAAGGGTTCTCAATCCCGCGAGTGTTACAAGAATCGCCAACGTCCCTAATAGCAGCCACACAATGGGAGAAGCGCGCTTTGATTTCGGCGCAGCGCGCAGCAACGTCGGGGAAACCACTACGGCGCTGTCAGTTGATTGCGATGTCCGCAAACTTGCCGCTCCGCTGGGCGGTGCCAACGCGGCCGTTGGATATCCCGTGCCCGTTGGCGAACGCAGCGCCGTTTGAAGTTCCGCCACGGATTGATATCGTCTTGCTGGATCCTTCTGCAGGCACTTCAAAATCGAACGCTCGATGAAGACGGGAATGGCGGGGTCGATTTCGTGCGGAGCCACGGGCTCCTCGCGCATCTGCTTCAGGGCCACTGCTACGGGCGTATCGGCGTGGAACGTTTGCGAGCCGGTGAACATTTCGTACAGCATCAGTCCTAGCGAATAAATATCGGTGCGGTAATCGACCGGTTTGCCGGCCACTTGCTCGGGCGCCATGTACGCGGGAGTGCCCACCATCGCTCCGGTCAGGTGCGTTGCCGCTTCCATCGAGCGCGCAATGCCGAAGTCCATGATTTTCAGATTGCCTTGCCCGTCGATCATCACATTTTCGGGCTTCAGATCGCGATGAACGATCCCTTGTGCGTGCGCTTCTTTCAGTCCGGAGCAAATCTGCAACGCCAGATCGATTCCTTTGCGCAGCGGGAGGCCGCCAAAACGGTTCAGCACGGAACGCAGGCTCTCGCCCTCGACATATTCCATCGAGGTGTAAGCGATTCCGCCGATGCGGTTGAAGTCGTACACGCGGCAAACATTCTTGTGCGTGATTTTGCGCGCAAACAGCAGTTCGTTCTTGAAACGCTCCATCATGCCCTGGTCCGAAGCAATTTCCGGCTTGATCAATTTCAACGCAACGGTCTCACCCGTTTCGCGGTCACGAGCCTTGTAAACGTTCCCCATGTTCCCGTGCCCCGCTTCCGCCAGAATGTCGTAGCGCTGCGAAAGCGCCGAAAGGCTCGGTGTGGTGAGATTCGTAGCCGCAGGGAACAGCGGCGGTTCCACCGCGACAGTGGCAGTATCCGGCGCGTTGCTCACGAGCACCGTCTTGAATTGCTCGTGCGAGCCGTTGCTGCCGCGCGCAGGCGGAAATTTAGTAGCCGTTTTGTCGGGCTGGTCCATAGTTTCCCTAATCTACGATAAACACGAAACGGGCGGGTTATCTATGGGTGCCAGAAAACGTGTAGAGAAAGAGTATCTGGTACTAACGGACTACCGCGTATCCCGGAGCAAAAATCGTCCCAAGAGCCCGCGATTGGGTGAGAAACTGCAGAGCAGCATTGCACGCCAAGGCGGCGAGGTGCTATGTTGCGGGCGACCATGAAATGGGACCGAAAATTTGCCTCGCCACAAAGAGGTTATCGTTTTCGCGGAGCCCGAACGGATCGGTGAGGTAGGAGCTCATGACAACCGATGTTCTGGTTATGGGGGGCGGCGCGACCGGTCATCTCGCGGCGGCTTACCTGCGCATGCGCTTCCCCGATCTCAAAGTCATCGTTGTCGAAGGTCCGCACAAGAATCGCCCGATTGTGGGCGAATCCTTCGTCGAGATCACCATCGATTTTCTTCTCGAACTCGGCCTCGGTTCTTACCTGATCGAAAACCATTTTCCAAAATATGGCCTCACCTATTATTACAAGCCCGAAATTGATAATCCCGCCGATCGCACCTATGTTGTCGACGAAACTCCCACTGTGCCACCCCTGCTCTCTTTCCAGGTCAACCGGTTTACATTCGATCGCGAGGTGCGCCGGCGCAACATCGAAAACGGCGTGCAAGTAATCGACGGCACTGTGGCGGGCGTAAATCTTGGCAATGACGGCGGCCCGCACACCGTTACGGTACGAGACTCCGCCCAGCAGGAATATCCCCTCGAGGCACGCTGGCTTATTGACGCCACCGGCCGCAATCGCATGCTGGCAAAATTGTTGCAGCTCCATGAGAAGGTGAACGAGCAGAAGGACGTATTCTGGTTCCGCTTGACGAATTTCGATCCGGAAATTCTGGGCCGCATCCGCGCGCTCAAAAAGGAAAACCGCGCCTTCGTTCCCTATTTCGCCACTCATCATTTCTTCGGGAAGGGCAATTGGATCTGGTGCATTCCCATGCGCTCGCCCGAGAATGTGCCATTCATCAGCATTGGAATCACGTATCGCAAAGACGTTTACCCGCATGGGCAAGTCCGCACGATGGAGCAGTTCCTCGAGTGCGTCGGTCGCGAGCATCCGGTGATTGTCGAACTGGTGCGCAGCGGCACGGTCGTCGACACGAATTTCTATAACTCCTACATGTGGGAATGCCGCCAACACTACTCACCCGATCGCTGGTACATCATCGGAGACGCGGGCGACACGGTTGACCCGCTCTACAGTGTCGGCATGGCTTTGTCGTCCGTGCAGATTCGGCAGATTGCCGCTGTGATTCAGCGGGAAATGAACGGCTACGACACCCGCGAGTTCACGAACGACCTCGACACCGCCATCAGCGCGTTTCATCACAGCCTCACGCGCGACACCACGCGTCTATACGAATGCATGGGAGATGCGTATCAGTGCCATCTGCGCGTTCATCTGATTGTCACGAAACTTTTTCACCTTGGGTTGCCACTGCTGATGAATGACTATCTCTGGGATCCGCTTGGCGTGAAATTGGTCAATCGGTTTGCGAGCCTCGAGACGCTTGAGGCTGAATCCAAACAGTTCCATGACCTGTTCCGCGAAGTGGCCGCCAATCCCAGGAATCGCGCACTCAAAAACTTCATCAAGGTGCAGTCGAGCGCCTCGATGAACTACATGTTCTATGAGTATCACCGCGAGCGTGACATCCCAGCATCGCTTTCCCGCATGGTGTTCGACTTGGCGCGGTTACGCCTCGCTCTTCTTCGAAGGCTTGGGTGGCGTGGGTGGGTGCGCTTCAGTCAGCAGAGAGCATTGTTGCGAGACGCATTCCGGTGGCTGTTTCTGCTGCCTTTCCGCGGCACGAAATTGCGGGAAAGCCGGCTCGTGCGCATGATATTCCAACCACGTGGTCCAGCGCCGGCGCGCAAGGACACCGCGGTAGCATCTTCGGAAATGGTGAAAAACCTATCCGCTTGAGACGTTCGTTTTTGTGTTTTGGTGCCCGAAAGAGGACTCGAACCTCCACTCCCTTGCGAGAACCAGGTCCTGAACCTGGCGCGTCTGCCAATTCCGCCATTCGGGCACAGCGAGCGGTGAACCGGAGTAATTCATTGTGCCGCCCGCATGAGCCTTTGTCAACGCAGCGCGCCAGCGCTGGCGGCCGTGCCTGTCGGACCACTCGCTCTCTACTCTATTACCAGGGATTTAATAGTATACTGACTCGCCACTACCAAAAGGTCTCCCCGCGACCGTCTTAGTGTTATAATCCCGCCAAGTCAGGGCCCGTTGGGCCGATGCTGTTGGGTGAACTGCTGGCCTTTCGGGTTGGGAGGGCAGCTATGGACATGCCTAGTGGTACGCTCCTTTTTTTTCTTATCGCCTTCGCCGTCGCTCTCGGTGCATGGTTCTGCCTGATCATCTATCGTGGCACCCTGGAGGCGCATGAAGACGATCAAATCTTCATCGACGCAGCTGGAGATTCGATGGCACAGGCCCAGAGGGAATTGGTGGCCAGGATCGAGAGGATCAATCCGGTAATTCGCGGAGTGCTGATTACTTGGATTGCTCTGGCGGCAATCACTGCCGGTCTCTGGATTTCCCAGGCGTTGAAGAGCTTTTAGTTGGCGGCGAAGCCGTCGCTTGAATTCTCGTGCGGCGTCACGCTCCCGGGCAGATCTGCGAAGTGTGGTTGTGCACAATCAGCCAGCGGCCTTGGCTCTTGACGAATACAAGCGTGGTTTGTCCGCGCGCTGTCGTTGCTTTGCCCTCCACGAATCCTTGAAATTCCCACTGGTACGCCGCCCACGCCGTGTCGCCATAGTGGAAAATGGTTGTATTTTTGCGTATTAGTTGGACGCTGGAAACTCCTTTGCGGCTTTGCTCATATTTCGGCACATAATTTTGCCAACCCGCGATGGGCGGATCGTAAGTTCCGGCCACCCATGTCGCATCGTCCGCATAGTATTTGTGCATCGCCTCCACGTCTCCGACTTGCCACGCGCCCAACATTTCGCCAATATCATGATCGATTTGTTCTGAGATCGATTGTGCAATCTCGGGAAGCGGAGTGTTCTTTTGTTTTTTGGTTGGTTTTTCCTGCTGGGCCGCTGCCGCTATGAATGTCATTGCCAGAATCGCTACGAATATCACCTGAAGTTTCTTCATTAACTCCCCCTTCCTAATTCTTGCAAAACGGGATGGTGCTCACCATGCAACACCCCGTGAGAATAAGCGATTTCAGCGCCGTGCGTTCGGAGCCTGCGACGCGCTCAGCAAATTGATGAACAGCCGGTACGCCCCCGGCACTCCCGCCGGCAGTTGGCGGAAAAAGGCAATTCCAGTGTAAATGTAAATCCCTTTGCCGTCGCGCGCGTAGATCAAGCCGCCCAGCGCGTCCGATTCCCCCGGATCGTGCATCGCCAGCACGGGCTTGTAGCGCGAATCCCACTGTCCCCAGAAATACAGCCCACGCTCCTGTATCCATCCTTGAAAATCATCCTGCGTGATGCGATTGGGATAATTCAGCAGGGAGCTCGAGGGGTCCGCGAAGCGCACGGCCGAATTCTCGTCTGTGATTCGCTCAGCGGGCTGGTCCATTGTTGCGCGGAATGGCGCAGGCAACAGTTTATTCCAGGCGAAATCCCGTTGATATTGCACGATCAGCGTCCCGCCGCGCTCCGCATAGTCGAGCAGGCGCCGGTTCGCGCTCATCACGTCGGGTCGCAACTCGTACGCGCGGATTCCTACAACAATCGCGTCGTAGCGGCTTAAATCTCCAAATTCGAGCGCGGCTTCGTCCAGCATGTCAATGTTGATTCCGAGTTCCTGGAGCGATTGCGGAACCGGATCGATGCCTGCGGCGATGTAGCCGACACGCAAATGCGGCGGGAAATTCAGCTCCAGCACGTGCGCGGTCGCCACCGCCGGTTCGCTGACGTGGCGTGACGGCAGCGACGGCAGCGCTTCATACGATGTGCGAAAACTCTCATCGTTCAGCCGCGCATACGGCTTCAGGTCGTATGCGGCCTGGGGCGCATTTGCGGACGGCGTCACGGAGAATCGCACCAGCCGGTCGCCGGCAGCAGTAAAATCAAGCGGTGCGACACGCTCGACGCTCCAGCCTGCCGGCACATCGAGGCCAACGGTGACGTGGGCCGTCGTCGCTCCGTGATAGCGAACGCGCGTCAACAACTGGAAGGCTTTTGTCTTACGGTTTGCCGGAAGCATCACCTGCTCCGGGTCAACCGAAAGCGTGACGGCAGGAACCAGTTCGAGGGGCATCGTCTCCACGGTTGTGGACGTGTAGTCTGTCGCCGTCACCGGCTGTTCGATCGAGAAGGTGTAGCCGTCAACCGTCCCGTCCATGCGAACCTTCACCAGCGGCGCAGGCCACGGGAGGATCGCGTCTTCCGGGGAAGGGGCACGCGTCGCGCCCTTGGGAATCGCGACGCGGAACGAAGCTTGAGCGGTCTGGGGAGTTTCAAACGCCCGAACCGCCCCCGCCGTCGAGCCTCCGCGATTTCCTTGCGGCGTTTCCGTTGTGGCGGACCATCCCTTTGGCGTTTCTAGCGCCGGTTGACTCAACTGCACGCCGACGTTCGATCTTGCTTCCCAACTCACGCGCACTGAAAAATCTTCTCCCGCCACCAGCGCGCCTCGGTCCGATTTCGCGTTAATGTGCAGCGCAGCAGCCGCGGCTAGCGCGGCGTTGATCTTCTCTCGCTGAATGTTCAACCTCCACAGCAAGTCCCGGCCGTCCGCAAGCGAAGAGGAGCGCGCGTCGCTTATCGCTTTCGTGATTTCGTTTCCTGCGGCCGCCAGACTTTTCACTGCTCCCGGCCAATCAAGCCGTAACGCCTCTTCGCGCGCCGCCTCAAGGGATGCATCCGCTGCGCCAAGCTCTGCGTGCAACGGATTCGATCCAACACCGAGCGAAGCGAGCGTCCGCACCAAGTCCACAGACGTCAGCCTGTCGCCCTCGACGACTTTCAGATCCACGGGCCGGCTGAAAAATGATGAATCGAGAATCCTGGTTATGCCCTGCGAGCGATGGTTCGCAAATCCGATCAGTCCCAGGTCCGAATAGCTATCTCCCCATAGCGGCGAAATTTCGCCTACGGGCAGCGTGATCATGCCTTCCTGATCATTGGCAGCACTCGCGGTATTGCCGCCAAAGAAGCCGCGTGGGGATTGCAACACTCGGCCCACCCGCCACGGCCTCAGCCCTTCCTTCAACTGCTCGGGATACGCGGACGCATCGGCGGCGGCCTTTACTGCCTGCGGAACAATGATTCCCGTGGCTTGGTGCTGCCCGTGCCCAGAATGCACGCCGCCCCATTGATTGATGACGATGTCAGGGCGAAACGTGCGAATGATTCGCACCAGGTCTTCCTTGCCCACTCCGTGCCATATCTTCAAAGTTTCCTCGGCGCTCTTCGAATAGCCGAAATCAGGGGCGCGCGTGAAAAATAGTTTCGCGCCGTAGCCCTGGGTCGCGCGATAAAGCTCATCGGTACGCAGGATTTCAAGCGCTGGGCCCAGCTCGGGACCAATGGCGTTTTGCCCGCCTTCGCCGCGCGTTGTCGAGCACAGCGCCACGTCGTCACCGAGTCCCTTCGAGAGATACGTCAGCACGCTCTCGCGCTCATCGTCGGGATGCGCGTCCACATAGAGGACCCGCGTCGTCACACGAGCATGATCGATTGCGTCCACCACGTCGGCGACCGATTGCGCTCGCGCCGTCGGCGCTCCTGAGATAATCATGGCCGCCGCCGCAGCCAGCATTGCCCCCCACCGAATCTTCATCGAGTAGCCTCCGCGAACGGCCATTCCTTCAATCCCTTCGAACGCACAAGAAAAACGATCACTCCCGCCAAAATGGCCGCCACTCCGAACAACATCCGCCAGCCCGTGGCCACGAACAGAGCGACCCATAGGATTATAGCGAGCCCGGCGGGAATCGGGTAAAGCCACATTTTGAACGGGAAGCGTTCGCTCGCCCATTTACGCCGCAGCAGGATGATCCCAATCGCCTGCCCGACGAATTGCACCAAAATCCGCATCGCAAGTATCGCCGCAATCACCGTCGCCAGCTTGAACAGCAAGCTGAAAACGAACGCCACAGCGCACAGCGCCAACAGTGATACATGAGGGAATTTCTTCGTGGGATGCACGCGGCCGAAAATCGAAAAGAAATTCCCGTCCTGCGCGGCCGCATACGGGATGCGCGAATATCCCAGCGTGGCCGAAAAAAGCGACGCGAACGCGATCCACAGAATCAACAGTGTCGCGAATTTCGCCAGGTGCGTTCCGTAAATGCGCTCAAAGAATATGCTCACGATGAATTGCGAATGTTGCGCCTCCTGCCACGGCACCACGCCCAGCACGCACGTCTGCATTGCCAGATAGAGAATCGCGATAACAATGATCGAGATGAAAATGGCGCGCGGGATGTTGCGCTCCGGCTGTTTCACCTCGCCGCCGAGAAAACATACGTTGTAATAACCCCAGTAGGAATAAATCGTCGGCACCGTCGCGCTGCCCAGCCCCGCGAAAAACAGCCAGTTCAATCTCCACGCGCCTGCGGGATAACTGAACGCAAGTTCTCGATGAAAATGAGTGGCCCCCGCCGTGATCAGCCACAGCACTGTGCCAATCACGCCTATCCACAGCAGCATGGAGATTTTGCCGACGGTGGTGATGCGGCGGTAAAGCAAAATCGTCAACGCGATCACTACCGCGCCAGCCACCGCTTTCTGGCCATATTTGCCAAGTGGCACCAGATACGTGAAATACTCCGCGAAGCCTATCGAACCTGACGCCAGCACGAGAGGCCCCTGAAAAATTGTCTGCCAGATCACCAAAAACGAGAGCAACCGCCCCCATTTAGCCGGCCCGTACGCTTCGCGCAAATAGACGTAGCTGCCGCCCGCCTCCGGCATCGCCGCGCCCAGCTCCGCCCAGACGCACGCATCCACGAGCGCCACAATCGCGCCCACCGCCCAAGCCAGCAGGCATTGCGGCCCGCCCATGTCCGCAATCACCAGCGGAATCACGATGAACGGGCCAATGCCCACCATATCGATCATGTTGAGCGCCGAGGCTTCTTTCAGCCCCAGGCCGCGTTCGAGTTTCCCCGGCTGCGTCATTTGTGGGTGCCTTGAAAATTGTTGTGCGCAAACGCCGCCAAAGAATAACAAAGAACCACAATTGACCCACCATAAAGTTCACGCAATTGCGCTACACTTCGGGCGCATGGTGAAGCTCGGCGTCATCATTACCGCGGCAACGGTCACCATCTGCTTGCTCGAGTTCCTGCGCTGCAGGAAATACACTTTCCCGCGCGCCGGATGGTTCGCGATTGCAGCACTCGCGGGTGCGGAATGGTTGATGTTCCGCGGCATCGAATCCGTCGCCACCTATTTCACCCCCATCGCATGGACGGCCTACATTCTGATTGTTGATTCCGCGGTTTTGGCCATGACGGGACGTTCGCGCCTACGCAATTCGCCCCGCGATTTGTTTCAGATGGCGCTGCTCTCGATTCCCCTGTGGCTGATTTTTGAAGGCTACAATCTGCGGCTGCAAAATTGGGATTACACCGGCGTGCCGCGAGAACTCATCTGGGGACTGCTCGGCTACTGCTGGTCGTTCGCCACCATCACGCCTGCGATTCTCGAAACCTCCGAGCTCATCGAATCCTTCGGGTGGTTCAACCGGCGCGAGCCCGCGGAAATTTCTCCCGCACTTTGCCGCAACATGATGGGCGCGGGGATCCTGTGCCTTGGCCTGCCCCTTTTTCTACCGCGGCACATCGCCTCATATCTTTTCGCGCTCGTGTGGGTGGGATTTTATCTCGCACTCGACCCGCTCAATTATCGGCTGGGCCTGCCGTCGCTGCTGGGAGATTTTTCATACGGCCGCTGGAGCCGCTTTTATTCGTTGTTCGTTTCTGGATGGGTTTGCGGCTGGCTGTGGGAATTCTGGAATTACTGGGCCGCGGCGAAATGGCATTACATTTTCCCGATTCTGCAGCATCACAAAATTTTTGAAATGCCCGCGCCCGGCTATCTCGGCTTCATTCCCTTCGCTCTCGAATGCTTCGTCATGTACGTCACCGCCGCATGGCTCGTCCGCTGGATCCCCCGCTCCCGCGACCCCCGCATCATGGAATAAGCGGAACGAAGGCGGAGCGACTGTATTCCAGATCGAATTTTACTTTCGATATCGAGGAACTAGCAGCGGGCAGCTTCTTCCTGCTCGAAGGCGTGGTACGAGGAACGTACCAGCGGCCCGGCTTCCACGTGGTTGAACCCCATGTCTTCTCCGAGGCGCTTGTACTCCGCGAATTCGTCCGGATGCACAAAGCGCGCGACCGGCAAATGTTCGCGCGTCGGCTGCAAATATTGCCCCAGCGTAAGGATATTCACGCCTTGGGCGACGATGTCGTGCATTGCGCCGAGCACCTCCTCGCGCTCTTCGCCCAGCCCGAGCATCATTCCAGTTTTCGTGGGCATCGGTGCGGACATCTGGCGCGACATTTCCTTCGCGCGCCGCAACAATTCCAGTGACCGCTCATACACCGCGCCTTTGCGCACGCGCCGGTAAAGCCGCGGCACCGTTTCCATATTGTGATTCAGCACTTCAGGGTGCGCAGCGATGACAATGCCCAGCGCATCCCAGTTCCCGCGAAAATCCGGGATCAGGACTTCAACTTTGCAGCCCGGCACGCGTTCGCGAATTTGGCGGATTGTGCGCGCAAAAATCTCCGCGCCGCCATCGGCTTGATCGTCGCGGTTCACTGAAGTGACCACTGCGTAGCGCAAGCCCATCTTCGCCGCGGCTTCCGCTACGCGCTCCGGCTCATCCTGATCCGGCGCGCCCAGCGGCTTCCCTGACGGCACAGCGCAAAATCCACAAGCGCGCGTACAAATGTTGCCCAAAATCATGAACGTAGCCGTGCGATGGTCCCAACATTCGCCCATGTTCGGGCAGCGCGCGCTCTCGCACACCGTATGCAAATCGAGAGTGCGCATGATCCGCTTCAATTCCTGGTAATTTGGCCCGCCAAAAAACTTCACGCGCAGCCACGGCGGTCGCGGATGCGCTCTGGGGTCGAGCTGCGCCGCGGGACAGTTGGTTAGAATAGGAAACGGTGTCTGCACCAGAATTTGTCCGAACCGTCATTCTACCTGTCATCGGCACACCACACAAGTTGAGCCGACCAGCTTCGGGGGCTGTCGGTTGCGCAACAACGCGTAACTCGCGCGCCACACTGCCGGGTCGAAGTGTTGTATATTTACAACAGTTCGGTCATTTACCATCGACCATAGCGGCCTAAACAATAGATAGTATTAGGGCTAACTCGCAACGCATTCGGCATGCAAGGTGCTAACAATAATAGCTTGAGTTACCAGCTCTCAATTCAGCGTCCCGTCGAAAGGGAAGGCGTCGGCCTTCATACGGCTGTCCGCTCACACATTCGCCTCGTTCCCGCGCCGCCAGACACGGGCATCGTCTTTCGCCGCGTCGACCTCGACAATTTCGAGATCGAGGCGCACGGACGCAACGTCGCGCGCGTCAGTTACGCCACCAGCTTGATGAAGAATGGCGTACTGCTTTCGACCACCGAGCATCTGCTCGCCGCGCTCTATTCCTGCGGCATCGACAATGTCTACGTCGAGATCAACGCCCTCGAACTGCCCATTCTCGATGGCTCGGCGCAGCCCTTCATGGACCTTCTCGATCGTGCGGGCGTTCGCCAGCTTCGCCGCCAGCGTCGCTACTTGAAAGTCGTTAAGCCTCTCGAAATCTCCGAAGGCGACCGTCGCATCGGTATTTATCCCGCGGACGAATTCCGCGTCCGCTGCTACATCGAATTTCCCCATCCGATGATCGGCCAGCAGGAAACGGAAATCGTCGTATCGCGCGATACCTTCTCCCGCGAGCTTGCCTCCGCTCGCACCTTTACGTTCACGGAAGATATCGAACGTCTGCGCGCGATGGGCCTGATCCGCGGCGGCTCGCTCGAAAACGCCATCGTGCTCACGCCGGACGGCCTTCTCGAAGGAAGTTTGCGCTTCCCGAACGAATTCAGCCGCCACAAAGCGCTCGACCTGATCGGCGACCTTGCGCTGATCGGCCTGCCGCTGCAGGCGCTGGTCGTGGCGCACAAAGCGGGCCACGCTCTGCACACACGTCTCGTCTCCAAACTTCTCGCCGAGCCTTCCCACTGGATCGAAACCAGCGACACTGCCGCATCAGACGCTGCCGCACACGCCATCGAAGACGCGACTCCCGTCCACGCCGATTGAGCGACCCAAGATTCCCAGAACATTCAAGAAAGAATTTGGCACCCGTTTCGCGATGCCTCCCACTTTCAAGAATGGAAAACACCGCGAGCCGCTTGATTGCCAAACTGGAATGGTAAAGCGACAATAAGAAGTTCATGGCAACGAACGATCTCACTATCGTGATTCTCGCCGCGGGTAAAGGGACGCGCCTGAAGTCCGATGTCGCCAAGGTGCTGCATCGCGCCGGAGGTCGCCCGATTGTCGAGCACGTGGTGCGCGCCTGCCAGCCTCTCGCAAAAAATATTCTCGTCGTCGTGGGGCATCAGGCCGAAGACGTGCGCAATGCCGTCACGCCGCTCGGCGCCTCCACCGTGCTGCAACGGCCGCAAAACGGCACCGGCCACGCCATGCTCATCGCGCGCGCGGGAATCGATACGAATACGCGACTCGCCATCGTCCTTCCCGGAGACGCGCCGCTGATTCGAACGGAAACATTGCAGGCGCTTCTCGACGCGCATCTCTCCGGTCGCGCCGCCGCCACAATTCTGACCGCGCGGCTCGACAATCCCGCCGGTTACGGCCGCATTGTAAGAAAGCCAGACGGCAGCGTCGCCGCAATTGTCGAAGACAAATCCGCGAGCGCCGCCGAACGCGAAATTCGCGAAGTCAATTCCAGCATTTATTGTTTCTCGCTCGACAAGCTCTGGCCCTGCCTCGCCGAGCTGCGCCCGGACAACGCACATCGCGAGCTTTACCTCACTGACACGATTGCCATGCTGAATCAAAAGGGCGAGCGCGTGCTCGCCGTCGAAGCCGCCGATGCCAGGGAAACGTTCGGCTGCAATACGCGCGCCGAACTCGCGGAAATCGATCGCGTCTTTCGCGCGCGCAAAGCGGCGGCGCTGATGGACGCAGGCGTAACGATTTATCTTCCCGAGACCGTCCTGATTGATCCCGACGTCGAGATCGCGCACGACACAGTGATCGAGCCTGCCGTGCAACTGCTCGGAGCGACTCGCATCGGCTCGCGTTGCACCATTCAAACAGGCAGCATCCTCACGAACGCCACGGTCGCGGACAATGTTCTTGTTCGCCAGCATTCCGTGATCACTTCGAGTAATCTCGCTTCCGGCGCCGTCGTTGGCCCCTTCGCCCATCTTCGCGAGGGCGCCGAATTGCGTTCGGGCGCACGCGTGGGCAATTTCGTCGAGGTCAAGAAAAGCGTTCTCGGCGAAGGTGTGAAAGCCATGCACCTGACCTATCTCGGCGACGCGACCATTGGCCGCGACACCAACATTGGCGCGGGCACGATCACGTGCAATTACGATGGCGCGAAGAAAAATCCCACGCGCATCGGCGAGCGAGTCTTCGTTGGCAGCGACTCCGCGCTTGTGGCACCCATTACCGTCGGCGACGGCGCATACATCGCCGCCGGTTCCACCGTCACGGAAAATATTCCCGCCAACGCTCTGGCTATTGCGCGCGGACGCCAAGTCAACAAGCCCGGATGGGCCGCCGCCCGCCGCGCAAAATCATCAGAATCAAAATCCGCCTCCGCGAAAATCTCGGAGCCGCATCGCGATATCGCAAAGAAGCTTTCTGACCACCCCCGCCGCAAGTCTTCGGTGCCAACAAGGAAATCCCGCCGCTAACTCCCACCCAGCCGTCTTGCCTGGAATTTCGCTGCTCAAGCCAGTCTCGCTGATGTGTTAGAATCTTGATGGGGAGATTCCGCGCAATGAAATTCGGTGTCGTAGTGTTTCCCGGTTCGAATTGCGACGATGACGCGTATCACGCCGTCGGCGCGGTCCTTGGCGAGTCTGTAGAATTTCTCTGGCA
>Ga0134128_10002212_pt1 | contig 24222 bp, 21 predicted proteins | sample KB31754_FD_96462 | JGI IMG/M metagenome (GOLD analysis project Ga0134128, IMG submission 96462) | Terrestrial soil microbial communities with excess Nitrogen fertilizer from Kellogg Biological Station, Michigan, USA - KB3-175-4 | ecosystem: Environmental > Terrestrial > Soil > Unclassified ...
GTAAGCTTTACATTTTTTTTCAGGTAAGCCATTTTTTCATTACCGAGATATTTCAGGTATTGCGAATAGGTATGAGAAGTATCTGCCTGGTTAATTTCAATGTTGCCGAAAGCTTCTATCACGCGCGTGACAGGATTAATGACAAGGCTGTCGCCATGAAAAATAGTACTTCCCTGCTTTACGATAGCGCCACCGGCAATCGTTTGCAAAGTAGTAACCGAATCTATGTGAATCGAGCGCATGCTCGGCCCGCGAAGAATTTCAAATTCCCTTAAAGTGTCTGCTGGCGGCTGCTGAGGAGTTACCTGCGCAAATGAGCTGGCCCCTAACTGCAAAAAAAGGATCAGGTATAAAAATTTCAGGGACGTCCGCATTTTTATTGTTTAACCACTTTTAAGGTATCGTCTATCAACGGCGCAGTAATAAAATTTCCTTTATCTTTTTTACCGAAGATTGAAATGCCAACATATCGTTTTGGATGAACCCTGATATCATCGATCAAAATATTAAGTTTGTTGGAGGTGGACTGCAAATTATCATACAGAGATTTATCATTAAGAAGAAGGCCCAAAGAACCTTCTTTACTGTTTATTTTTTCTGAACCCTGTTTAAAATTATTAACTGCAACGTTCAGGGAGTCCAAAGTTTTTTGTAAATCAACAGCTGCAAAATTCTTAGAAACTATTCTTGCATTTTCAAGGATACTATCAAGTTTGCCGGAATTGGCATTGAGGTTTGCTGTGAATGAATTTACATTGCCGAGTGACTTTGCCAGCGCGCCATTTTGTGCATCCATCATTTGTTGCAGCGATGCTGCAGTTATCGCAAATGAGGCAGTAGTCGTATTCAGGTTTTCAACAATTCCCCGGATATTATTTTTAGTGGTCGGATCGAAAACGCCGGTAACAATGTGCAGCACCGAATCCAATGATTTTACTGCATTTCGCACTTCATATAAAACCGGATTTATGATTTTTAATGCTTCGTCAAAAGCGCCGCCGCTAAGTGTAGTTAATAGCGTATCACCATTCTGTAAGTAGGTGGTAGCGCTCCCCAACTGTATTTCGAGCGAAGGGCTTCCAAGTAGGTTTGGATTAATAACTGCAAGGGAATTTGAAGGAATATTTACATCTTTAAAAAGATTCACCGTTACCAGAATTCGCCTCATGTCTTTGCCACCGTCAAGGCTTTCTATGCGGCCAATCTGTAGTCCATTGATCACTACCGGGTTGGATTTGGTAAGGCCCTGAACATCCTGGTAAACAGCATATATGTGCGTATCTTTTTTAAAGAGATTTTTTCCTTTCAGAAAGTTAAATCCTATGACGAGCAAAGCAATCCCGACGATCGCTAATGCACCAATCTTTGTTTCGTTACTAATTTTCATTTTCTTTTTGTTAAGAACCGGATGGGGTACAAACCAGGAAATTTATTTTACCCGGCATAATTTTATTATGCGAAAATAGTAAAAGTTATTCCGCAGCCGTCATCATTCTGAGATTGAATGATTTGATAAGGCTGGTTTAATAAATTAATTTAAAGAAAGAATAAGGCTATTTTGTACTGGTTGACTGGGCATCAGTAACCCCTTTGGGATTTTCTACGAGGTTCCTATATTTGATAAGCGCCCTGGTTATTGCTTCAGCAATTTCCTGCTGGCCTTTCTCACTGTTGAGATAACGTTCATCATCATAATTAGCAATAAAGCCGGTTTCAATCAATACAGCAGGCATCTGCGTAGCATGTAATACCCAAAGTCCTTTTTGACGCTGCCATACACCAAGATCATTTCTGCCCGTTTTTGCTATTTCATCCTGTACCGAGGTCGCAAGTTGATAGCTTTTCTTGAAATAATTTTGTGAATAAAGCAGGGCACTGGCTTTCCATTCCGGGCTGTCATAATTGATATTTACGGTGCTGTCGTTATCAGCGACATCAAACTGAAGGTCTGAACCTTCAAGAGCTTTGACTTTGTCTGCGGTTTGGCGAGCCACCAATATGAGCGTGCTGGTTCCTTTTCTGCTGGTGGGGATTTTGTAATACTGCCTGATGGGCACTTCTCTCGTGTGGCTTGTAATTACCTTTTTTCTGTGCTTTCCTTTGCCGACATATTTAGTAGTGTGGTAGGTTTCCGCGCGATAGCCGGTTATCCTTGATCCTGTTTTTAATTCAACAGCGTCCGCATGAATGCAAACAAAAACATCACCATGGTTTTCGTTAGCGAAGTCAGCTTTTTCTTTAACGGACATAAAGACATCCGTAGTTCTGGTAGGAATCACATTAATCCCCGGCATTTGTTTTTTTAACTCGGCCACCAATTTCATTGAGATGGCGAGTGTAATATTTTTTTCTTTCGAGCCGAGTGTTCCTTCATATTCTCCATGCGCCCCGTGATCTTCGCCTCCATGGCCGGGATCGATAATGATTGTTTTAAATTTTCTTGGGCCCTGAGAAAACGCACCATTATTGATCAATAAAAAAGAAAACAGCGCCAAAAAACCCGCTTTCAAAAAGGAAAAAATTCCGGACGACCTATGAACCTTGAACATTTACAAATATGATTTTAATTGATTCTATAATTTTTCTTTAAAATAATCTTCACATATCCTTAATTGGATTATCTCTTTGGCTTAATTGTATTATCTCTATTTTTGTTCCTCCTTACTGCTATGTACATAAAAAACAAATTTAACCTAAAAACGTTTTTCCTGCTAAGCGGAATGGCTGTTTTGTTTATTATGAGTGCTGAAAGTAAGAATAAGAATACGTTTGGCCAACCTTTTCACACATCTTTAACGACGAATCAGGCAAATACATTATCTCCAAAGAAAAATCTTTTTTTTGTTTCAGAAAAGCAAATTTTTTTGAGAGATACGCTGCCTTCTCCGCCGGATACGGTTTCTCCAAAGCGACTGGATTCGCTTAAGATAAATATCGATTCTCTGTCAAAGAAAAATGATTCCCTGCACGGAAAAAATGATTCTTTGCGTTTAAAAAACGGTGACACTCTACATTATAAACTTGCCAAGAATGCTCTTGAAGCTCCGGTGGAATATTCTGCCGAGGATTCAATGGTGCTCGACGTGCCCGGAAAAACAGTAACGCTTTACGGTAAAAAAGCTACCACTCATTACAAGGACAATGATCTAACGGCTCCCATAATCGAATTCGATCAGGAGACGGGCGACATACTTGCATCGATAAGACGAGACAGTGCCGGTAAGGTAATTGCGCTGCCGACTTTTAAACAATCCGATTTTACTTCCCAAAGTGACTCGATCCGTTTTAATATGAAAACCGGGAAGGGCCTCACGAAAAGCACTTACACTCAGCAGGGAGAAATGTATGTCTATGGCCAGGTAATCAAAAAAGTAGATAATAACGTTTTTTATGCATTGAGAGGACGCTTCACAACGTGTAATCTTGACACGCCGCATTTTGCTTTTATCAGCAATAAAATAAAATTCATTACCAATAAACTCGCTATCACCGGACCGGTGCACCCGGAGTTTGAAGGAATTCCGATACCCATTTATTTACCTTTCGGAATCTTTCCGTTGAACCAGGAAAGGCACTCCGGATTTCTAGCGCCTAATTTTACGGCAAATGAACAAAGAGGATTGGGACTTGAAGGATTAGGATATTACAAAGTGATCAATGAGCATTGGGATGTTATTTTCCGATCGAGCATCTATTCTTATGGCGGCTGGTCACTAAATGTGAACCCAAGGTATTCTAAACGATATCATTATAATGGCAATTTAGCTTTTGACATACAACAATTTAATCTCAATTTTAAAGGTGATCCTGACTTCTCCAAAAACCGAAGCTACCATATAACCTGGAGTCATTCTGCCGATACCAAATCCAGGCCCGGCGTCACTTTCAGCGCAAGTGTAAATGCGGGAAGCAGCAGCTATAATTCAACCGTGCCCAATAATCCGCAGATCAATTTCCAGAACCAGATGTATTCCTCAATAGCGTATTCAAAAAGCTGGAAGGACAAGCCTTTTAACCTGACGCTAACGGCCAACCACGACCAGAATACGAATTTAAAGCTCATCAATATAAGTTTGCCTAGCGTGGGTTTTAATGTTAATACTATCTATCCGTTCCGGAAAAAAGATGCTGTAGGTGATTTGAAATGGTATGAAAATATTGGAATTGCTTATGTCGGAACCGCGCTTAACAAATTCTCTTTTTACGACACAGTAAGAAACAAAAGCATCTTTCAACAGATACGCGATACGCTGCAATGGGGCGCTCATCATTCTGTTCCGATCACACTTTCGCTTCCACAGATAGGTGCGTTTCAGCTATCACCGAGTGTGAGTTATGATGAAACCTGGTACCAGACTAAGGTAACAAACCGCTGGGATAATGTCAAAGACACTTTGCTGACCAGCGTTCAAAAAGGATTTTTTACTGCAAGACAAATGTCGTTTGGCCTAAGCCTTTCAACAAGAATATTTGGTATGATCGCTGCCAAAAACAAGGATGCAAAGATCCAGGCGATCCGGCATGAAATCCGTCCAACATTCGGCATAAGCTATCAACCGGATTTTAATAAAAGTAATTATTATTATTCCCAAGTCGATACCTCGGGTCGCAGACAATTGTTTCCTTATTTCCAAAGTGGATACAACCTTTATGGGCCGTATACATCAGGAACCTTCGGTGGATTTAATTTCGGTATAGAAAATAATCTTTCGATGAAGGTGCGCGATAAAAAAGATACCAGTGAAAATGCGTTAAAGAAGGTATCATTGCTTGATGCTTTAAGCATTCGCGGAAGTTATAATTTTTTCAAAGATTCTTTAAAGTTTGACTATTTGACTGCCTCGGCTTCAACCAATCTTTTCAATAAAGTGAACATGACGGCGAGCGCTTTGCTTGATCCCTATGTAACCAACAACCAGGGCATCAGGATCAACCAATTGATCTGGAAAAAAAATCCGATCTCACTCGGCCGGTTGACGAACGCAAACATTTCCCTGTCAAGTCAATTCCAGGGAGGAAATAAGAAAACAGGCGACAAAGGTGGAGTAAAGCCAAACCAGCTTCCGATTAACAGCGGTTATACACAGGATGAATACGATAGCGAAATATCGGATATCAGGGCCAACCCCAACCAATTCGCTGATTTTAATATCCCCTGGTCGGTCAATTTTTCCTATTCCCTTGCCTATTCAAAACAGTTTGTGGCCAAGTCCGGGTTTCAAAGTACGGTATCGCAGAATGTGAATTTTGGAGGCACTATAAATCTCACGCCCAAATGGCAAATGGGCGTGCAAGGCTACTATAATTTGTCGCTTGCCCAGTTGAATCCATTGTCACTTTCTATCTCCCGCGATCTTCACTGCTGGCAAATGTCCATTAACATGTCCCCTATCGGCAGATACCGTTACTTCAGCATTAACATCAGTCCGAAATCGCCACTGCTAAGGGATTTGAAGGTTAACAGGACACGTTCATTCTATGATCAGCCATAAAATAATAACAGGCGTGAAAAGCCAAAATGTAGAAATTCGATTTTTACCAAACTTTGATCACGAGTAATCCGCAGAATTTTTTCAAAAATCGAACCGCGTCCCTGGGGCAAATCTTGTAAAAAAAACAAGCAATTATTTGCTATAGCTTTTAATGTATTTTATCCATGTTTTAATAAAATAAGAATTGCTCGCATTGCTGATCTTCGCATCGGAAAGATGCATTGAAATAAAAACATTGTCGCAAGTTGAATTAAGAACATAATCAAGTCGCTCCTCTTTTTCAAGGCTCACAACGTGACCAGTGAACTGAACGCAGCCAATCTCAAATTGCTTTACTGTCCGGCCTTTTCCTTTTACTGATAGTTGCTTATCGATCTCTTCAAGCGCATCCACAAATTCCTTCAGCTTTTTTTTCTCAACAGGAAATAATCCGTTGAATTTATCTTGCGAGGTGACCACATTGGTAGTAGTTACGGGACGCGAAATTCGTTTGTCCAGCAAAACATATTTCTGAGCCCGGAGCATTACCGGCCCCAAAAACAGAACAAAAATTAAAAAATATTTCATAAATGTTTTCTTCAATTATTTGTATTCTCCGAAAACAGATCTAAGTGCATCTGATATCTCTCCGAGCGTACAAAAGTTTTCAACGGCATCAATCACGGCTGGCATTAAATTATTACCATTCGCTGCATCAGCCACAATTTTTCGGATGCAAATTTCTGCTTTATTTTTATCCCTCTTTTGTTTAAGCGCTTTTATTTTATCTGTCTGTACAATTCTTATATTATCATCAATCTTAAATGACGGCGGCGCAACTTCGCGGCCACCGGTAAAAGCGTTTACGCCAACGATAATCTTCTCCTTATTTTCTATATGAAGCTGATAATCGTAGGCACTGGCCGCAATTTCATTTTGAATAAATCCCTGTTCTATCGCTGCAACGCTGCCGCCAAGAAGGTCGACTTTGGTAATCAGATCCCACGCGGCGCTTTCAATATCATCGGTGAGCTTTTCTACAAAATAACTGCCGGCCAACGGATCTACAGTATCAGCAACACCACTTTCAAAAGCCACAATTTGCTGCGTCCTTAAGGCGATTCCCGCAGCTTCTTCAGTCGGAAGATTCAATGCTTCATCATAGCCATTAGTGTGCAGGCTTTGCGTACCTCCTAATACAGCGGCCAATGTTTGCACAGTCACCCGGCTGATATTATTTAACGGCTGTTGCGCGGTTAAAGTGCTGCCGCCCGTTTGGGTGTGAAACCTCAGCATCAGCGCCTTTTGATCTGTGGCGCCAAGCTCTTTCATCATTTTAGCCCACATCCGGCGAACCGCGCGGAATTTTGCCACTTCTTCAAAAAGGTTATTATGCGAATTAAAAAAGAACGAAAGGCGCTTTCCAAAAACATTAATATCCAAACCTTTTTTTAGAGCCGCCTGAACATATGCTTTGCCATTGCTCAAAGTGAATGCTATTTCCTGCACCGCCGTACTTCCTGCTTCGCGAATATGGTATCCTGAAATGGAGATCGTATTCCATTTAGGAAGCGATTTACTACACCATTCAAAAATATCAGTAATAATGCGCATGGATGGCTGGGGCGGGTAAATGTAAGTGCCGCGTGCAGCATATTCTTTTAAAATGTCATTTTGGATCGTGCCGCGTAGTTCCTGAAGATCGGCGCCCTGTTTTTTTGCAAGCGCCACATAAAAGGCAAGCAAAATGAAACCGGTCGCATTAATTGTCATCGAGGTAGAAATGTCTTTTAGTTGAATTCCCTTAAAAAGCGCTTCCACATCTTCGATAGAATCGATGGCGACGCCAACCTTACCCACTTCGCCTTCAGCCAAGGCATGGTCGCTGTCGTATCCTATTTGAGTGGGAAGATCAAACGCCACGCTTAATCCACTTACGCCCTGGGAGATCAGGTAATGATAACGTTGATTGCTTTCTTCCGCGGTGCTAAATCCAGCGTACTGACGCATTGTCCAAAGTTTGCCACGATACATATCTTCCTGAACGCCACGTGTAAACGGATATTTGCCCGGCTGTTCATCCAGGATATTTTCCCGCAAATCATGTGCATCATAAAGCTTTTTTATTTTTATTCCGGAGTCTGTATATTTTTCTTTCATTGCTTGATTTTAATCGGTAAACACACACGTAATATCCACCTTTTTAAGGAAAATCCCGGATGATAACGAAGTAAGCAAGGTTCAACGGAGGAAGATCACATGATCTTTTTAGCTTCAAAATTGATGGCTTCCAATACGATATTGTGAAGAGACGCTTTGGGATTGTTAATCAGGAAATCAATGATCTGTTTATTCAAATCCATACCGGACGCCTGGGCCGGAAGCGTTGCGGATAACTGATTGACAACATAAATATTTTGCTCTTTCAGGTTATTTACGGCCTTCCAAACTTCAGGTGAAACATATATTTGCTGGCTGATGTTGTAATCATATTCGTGTTTGATCGAATCAATTAGAGATGCCTGCATTTGTCTTGAAGAAAGGCCGGCATTTCCGATGCGCGAAATTAAATTCTGAAGTGATATTCTTTCAGATAATAAAGTAAGCCTTTCATAAGCCTGGAGACGCAATTTCAAGGTGTCTGGATCCGTAGACTTTCTTTCTGCCAAATCTCTTTTTAAAGAAGTGAATTCTGTCAAAAGCCAGACAATTGTCAATAGCAAAACAAGAAGAAGAATAACAATTATCGTTTCAAAAGTTGACATTTCTATAATTTGGAGCAAAAATAATCATTCCCGTAGGAAAGGTTGTAAATTTGTAATGACTCAAATTATGGAACGGTTAGTATGACTTGAATATTTTATAACATGGATAAATTGACAAAGTGCTAACACCTGATTAGCCTATTTTGGGTCAATTTTATGTTGGAAATGGGAATTGGAAATAATCAAAAAAAATACGAATGGAAACAATGATAAATAAGTCGCCGGTAGCGTTAACACTTTCAGCGATCAATGAGATAAAACGCCTGATGGCTGACGAAGGTTTCGAAGCGCAAAATCACCTTCGCATTGGAGTAAAAGGCGGCGGTTGTTCTGGTATGTCTTACATTTTGGGGTTTGAACCTAAAACAGAAAAGGATGAACTTCATGAAATAGATGGCGTTAAATATATTATCAATCCTTCGCATGCTATCTATCTTAGGGATATGGAAATTGATTGGGAAGGCGGCCTGAATTCGAGGGGATTTGTTTTCAAGAATCCCAACGCAAGCACCACCTGTGGCTGCGGAAGTTCTTTCGGGGTTTAAATCCTTTACTCTTTAGAAAAGATCGGTCTTATATTCTTATTATAATTTATTCAAAACTGTGTGGAAGTTAGAGTTTCTTCGCCAGACAACTACATAAGCCAAATAGTAGTTTTTCCTGCAAAATAAAAACCTGGTAGTGTTCTAAACTACCAGGTTTCTTTTTTATAAAAGTTAATTTATTTTGTTTCTACCAACTTAGACTTCGAAGACTTTTTTACGTCAGTTGATTTAAGACGAGCCATTCCTAAAGGTTTGTCTTTTGCAAATTCCATCAATACAGGTGCTGCCACAAATATAGAAGAATAGGTTCCTGTAACCACACCGATTAACATTGCGAACGAGAAACCGCGGGTAACCTCGCCCCCGAAAATAAATAGCGCAAGTAAAGTTAAAAATACGGTTGCAGAAGTCATTATTGTACGACTTAAGGTATCATTGATCGCCCTGTTGATGATAGACCCTTTTGAAGCGCCGGTCATCTTATGGCTATCTTCCCTGATTCTGTCAAATACAATTACCGTATCATTCATCGAGAAGCCAACTACCGTAAGTATGGCGGCGATGAAATGCTGATCGATTTCCAGCGGAAAAGGAACGATATTTTTGAAGAAGGAGAATACGGCCAATGCAATGAACACGTCATGCAGTAAGGATAAGATCGTTCCCAAAGAATAACGCCAATCGCGGAAGCGAAGGAAGATATAAAGAATGATCGCCAACATGGCAAAAATCACTGCTTTGATGGCGCCATTTTCAAGTTCTTTTGAAATGATCGGCTGAACCACCTGTGAACTCTGAATATTATTTTTCACAAATTCAGGCAATGTAAGATTGGCAGGCAATTGTGCTTTAAGCCCCTGGTACAATCTTGCTTCCACGGCGCTGTCTGCATTTTCAACTCCCTTAAGATAGGCGGTGGTAATATCAAGATGCTTGTCATCGCCAACGGTTTTCAACACCACATTATCACCATCCAACGCAGCTTTTAAATTATCCCTCACCTGTTCTGTACCGACGGGTTTATCAAATGAAATAGTATAACTCCGTCCTCCTTTGAATTCCACACCTTTGTTAAATCCATTGAAAAAAGACGCGATTCCAAAAATCAAAACGACAACGGAAATTGAGTAAGCCACTTTTCTGTATTCAACAAATTTGAAACTTGCATGTTGAAATATTTTCTTTGAAAACGAAGTAAAATATTTGAAATGCCTTTCCCTTGTCATATAGATATCAGTAATCAGCCTCGAAATCAAAATGCCGCAAAAAAGTGAAAGAGAAATACCCAACATTTGAGTGGTAGCAAATCCAAGTACTGGTCCTAATCCAAAATAGAATAATATAGCTGCGGTTAAAAATACCGTTACGTGAGCATCAATAACAGGCGCATAGGATCTTCTGTAACCATCGTGCACCGCCTGCTGATGGCTTTTACCACGGGCAAGCTCCTCTTTTATTCTTTCAAAAATAATTACGTTCGTATCTACTGCCATACCAATCGTCAATACGAGACCGGCAATACCTGCGGCCGTAAGCGTCGCTCCCAGGGCACTCAGGATACCAATCGTGAAGAGCAGGTTTAAAATCAGGGCAACGTTGGCGATCCAACCTGCAGTATTGTAATAAACCAACATCAGGATAAATATCACAACGAAAGAAACAATAAATGCCATTGCACCACCGCGAACCGCAGCCTGGCCAAGTGTTGGACCTACGATTTGCTCCTGGACAATTTTTGCAGGCGCATCAATTTTACCGATTTTTAAGATACTGGCAAGATCCTGTGCTTCTTCTACAGTAAAGTTACCACTGATCTCAGAGTTACCTCCTTCGATAGGTCCGTTCACATTTGGCGCACTATAAACAATATCATCCAGCACAATTGCAATCGGCCTGTTTACATTATCTGCGGTCAATTTTGCCCATGTTCTGCTGCCTGTCGGCGTCATGGTCATTTTGATTGCAGGACGTCCGTGTTCATCATAATCTGCTTTTGAATCCTCAACACCCTCTCCTTCCAATTTTGCTTTTTCCGTTCCTGGAATTGTTTTTATGGCATAAAGATCAAAATACCTTTGTCCGCTTTTCTCATTTTTCTGTTGAAGGCCGTACAAAAATTTAATGTTAGAAGGAAAACTGTTTTTTACAATATCCATGTTAAGATATTGGTTCGCTAAAGCAGTATCTTTTAATTCAACATTAGCGATAGCCGAATAATACTGCTGTTTTCCGTTTTTATCCTGCTGGGGTCCGATAAAATGAATGACGTTTGCCAGTGGATGCTCATTTGCCAATAACCTTGCTGAATCCAGAGCAGCTTTTGCAGTATCATTTAATGATTTTGAGGTATCAGCTGATACTCCGCTTAAATAACCGGCGAGCGCCTTGTCAGCATCGTCGATATTTTTGCCAATTTCTCCGATATTATAAACTTCCCAGAACTGGAGATAAGCCGATGCCTGTAGCAGATTCCTTACCCTTACCGGATCCTGAACACCAGCCAGTTCCACATTGATGGTTCCTTTATTTGCATCAAGATTAATCGCCGGAGAGGCCACGCCAAATTGGTCAATACGTTTGAGTAGGACTTTATACGTTTGATTGATCGCTGTTTTTGAAACCGCCTGTAGTTCGCTCAGCACCTTTTGATCGTTATCTGAAATTTTAATTGTCTTTCCCGCACCTGCAAAAACCGTTGAAAGATTTGTTCCGGGATTTTGCTGTTTAAATACCTGGCCAAATAAGGTGATAAAATCAAGATCACTTTTTACTTTTTCTTCATTAGTGGTTTGAAGCGCTTTTAATAATTGAGGATCTTTAGGGTTATTGCTTAATGATTTCAATAAACCATCCAGGCTTACATTCATCGTAACACTCATCCCGCCCTGGAGATCAAGGCCAAGGTTCAATTCGTTCTCTTTTGATTTTTGGTAAGTTGTGCCTAAAACGGGATATATTTTTTCATCCCTTGTACTGTCAAGATAATGACTGTACTTTTCTTTTACAAGCTCATCTTTGGTCTCACCGGTGATTCCGGGATGGCTCATCACAATAGTTTTTTCAGCTTTTAGTTTCATTTTCTTTTCATGGCTGTTAACTACCCATGTAAAAGAAAGTTGGTAAACAGAGATCAGAATAAGCGCAATGGTAAAAAACCACACCAAACCTTTCAATTTCATATCTTAATTTTTAGAAGTTGGCAAAGATAGTGTTTTGGCCCGGAAATTTTTCAGTATTTTATACTCATTTGTGCGCGTTTGAGAAAATAAGAATAGCATGTAAATCCGTCTCATCTACAATTTTTTGTAATTCATCTGTTTAAGCCATAATTTATGATACAGACGTGTACAAATTCTATATCGGCGAATAGAGGAAAGCGAAAAAGTAGGTTTTCAATTTTTTGATAAAAATCCCTTGTATAATCAATATTTGTCTGGACTTTTCTATTGGATATTTTTATAATTGCACCGCGGTTAAACAGAAAAGGCCTCCATGCGGAAACCTTTACAATAAATATTTTTGTAAAACATTATCTTAAATCTTTCTTTACTCTTCGCGCGAATGCCTCGCTAACGTTTGCAAAACTGGCAATTTCGGGAATAGAAAATTTGCCGGATACAAGCAAATTTTTCACGAACTCGTAACTTTTCTTTTCCTTTCCAATTTCCATTCCTTCTTCCCGTCCTTCTTCCCGTCCTTCTTCCCGTCCTTTTTCTAGTCCTTTTTCTAGTCCTTTTTCCATTGCCATCCGGCGCTCGTGCTCTATAGTCTTTTTGATTGCATATTCATCCCAGGATGCCATTAAATCTTTTTCATATTTCATATATTCCTCTTTTTTTAAGTTGGATATGGCTGCTATTTTAAATAGCATTGAAAATATTCTTGTGTTCAAAATTACCGGAACTTTTTGTAACCGGCTCAGGTTCTTTAATATAAACAACCACTTATCAATACCTGTTTCTAACTCCTTTTCTATCTTTGTAAATTTAGGTATTTCTATGAAAATAAATTCCAGCTTTTTGTAAAACTCCCTGCCCGATTTTTCATAAGTCAGCCGCACACGATGGAGGTATTCACCGGCGTCAGAATCTTCCAGAACAGAGTCCATCAATCCGATGAAATAAACTTCCTTGAGTGAATAATCCCAGTTACCTCCTTTTGGTGCCTGATCGTGTATCAAGCGCGAACTATAATACACCGCCCTGTCTTTAAAATATTGCTGGTGAATGCGCTGAACCTCAATAATAAATTGTTCCCCATCCTGCCCTGTGCAGGTAAGATCAAAAATCATTTTACGACTTTTAGAAATAGGCCCCGGGCGCTCATTTTTATTATAAGTAAGGTTTGTAATTACTTTTCGCCCTTTGAAAATCTCATTTAAAAAATCAATTAATAATTCTTTACTGGGTTCACTGCCAAATAAATGCTTGAAACCGAAATCAGTTAGTGGGTCTATAAATTTTCCCATTTTAGGCTTGGGAAGCTGCCGGTTTTGTTTGCCCATAAAAGCAGAATAATTTTATGTGGTTTAAAGACAAAATGTGCGAAGCAATTTATTTTCCCGCCAACTCATTCGCCACTTCCCTTGTCACCCACAAACCAATTCTCTTTATTTTTGAATAAAACATTAAACGTAGTGAGCGAACCGTAAATGCGCGTTATATATTGCTGAAGATTCACCTTATCTTCATCACTCAATATCTTATGAGCATTTATTTGTTGCTCCATCACCCTCACCCGGTCACGCAGCATCACGATTTTGTGAAAAAAAACATCAATGGGAATTTCTTTTGGCTTCTGGCTTTTATCAAATGGCTGTAAAAGCATCGAGCCTCCCTTCCAACGCTCACCAAGCGGAACGATTTCCGAAACCTCGCTCCATTGTCTTAATATTTTCAATAAAGAAGTTTCTACCTCACTTGCAGTCTCCACTTCAGCTGTCACATTTGCCGGAATGATCTCTTCCAGTTTGGGATCCGTCTTATCAATCTCCTTTGTTCCGGCGTCCATAAAAGTAATAAGATAAGTCGCCAGACGCACGCCTGTTATCACTCCCGGCCCATGCAACGTGTGTTGTAACCTGGTGCCAATGCCTAATTTCAACTCTTCCATATGTCGATATTTTTGATTGCAAAGAAATTATATTATTCGTAACTTGATTTGAAATTAAAAAAATTAAATCCATGCAACGCCGAAACTTTTTGCAAAATTCCTTACTTGCCTTTGGGGCGCTGACATTAGGTGACCGGAAAATGTTATCGGCATTTGGCATCGATCCCTGGAAAATTACCATGCTCACAGATAAAATCGGGATCTTCACCGAAAAAGGGGGCACCATCGCTTTTCAATTGGGGAAAGACGGAATTACAGTCGTAGATGCACAATTTCCTGATACGGCACAACACCTCATCGACGAATTAAAAAAGTCAAATACCCAACCGTTTACCCTTTTAATTAACACTCATCATCATGGTGATCATACGGCGGGGAATATTGCATTTAAGGATCTTTTGAAAAGAGTATTGGCTCACGAAAATTCATTGGCCAACCAGAAAAAAGTTGCCATTGCGAATAAAACAGAGGATAAGCAACTTTACCCCAATCAAACTTTTGGAAAAGTGTGGGAAGAAGGTTCCGGAAAAGAAAAGATTGGCTTGTATTATTATGGCCCGGGCCACACAAATGGCGATGCTATCATCCACTTTAAACATGCCAATATTGTTCACATGGGCGACCTCGTGTTTAACAGGCGCCATCCCTTTGTAGACCGCAGCGCGGGCGCCAACATGCAAAGCTGGATGAAAGTTTTAGAAGCAGCCATGAAAAAATTTGACCAGAAAACCATTTTCGTTTGTGGCCACTCGGGTAATAATTTTGACGTCAAAGGCCAGAAAGATATGCTTCAGCAATTTCATGACTATCTCGGCAACGTATTGAAATTTGTAGGCGACGAGATAAAAGCAGGAAAAACAAAAGAAGAAATATTGAAAACAACAATGATTCCCGGCTCACGCGAATGGAAAGGAGATGGCATAGAACGCCCGCTGGAAGCGGCTTTTGATGAGCTCAGCGCCGGATGATTTATCAATCAAAAAACCTGAAAAAATTAGAACCGATTTTTTTTAAATGGATTTGCTATAAAAATTCTTCGAATTCCACTTTCGAAAAATTAAATATCCTGATATCCGTACTTAATTACTTCCTTGAAAAATGAAAAAAATAAAAGCGGTAATCTTTGATCTTGACGGCACATTGGCCAATACGTTACCTCTTTGTATCCGCGCATTTCGTAAATCTATTGAGCCACTTATTAACCGCTCTGTTTCTGATGCAGAAATTGTCGCAACGTTCGGGCCGTCCGAAGAAGGAACGATTATGGCTTTGGCGCCCGATCATTACAAAAAAGGAGTTACTGATTATTTAAGCTTTTATGAAAGTCTGCATCACATGTGCCCGACACCGTTTGACGGTATAAACGATTTGTTGCCTGAACTACAAAATAAAGGGGTACATCTTGCCATGGTCACTGGTAAAGGAAAACACAGCACGGATATTTCTTTGAATTATTTCAAGCTTACCAATTTTTTTGAAATAATTGAAACCGGTTGGCAGCACGGCCCACGAAAGCCTGAAGGCATTCGATCTGTTGTTGATTTTCTCAAGGATATCAACAAAGATGAAATGATCTATGTGGGCGATTCACCCGGCGATATTATTGCCTGCAGAAAAATTGGAATAACTGTTATTGCTGCGGCATGGGCAGAAACAGCCGAACCTCACGAATTAGAAAAACTAAATCCCGATCAAATATTTTATAATGTTTCCGACTTTAAAGAATGGCTCATGAGAGAAATTTGAATATCCCTTTACTTCTTACAAGTCATTTTATAGTTTTTCCTCTTTTAATTCTGTTGTTCTGCAATCAGAAAGATCAACTTTTATCAAAAAATCATAATCAAATTTTTACTTTCCTTCGCAAGCTTTCAATATTGGCAAGTTTCAGATTTTGCTCCTATTATTTGTGTCACAGCCCCCTGAAAGATAATTCACTTTAAAATAATTTAAGAAATCATTCATTTTTCTGCATACCATCAAACACTTATTTTTGCACCGCTAAAAAATAATTTAAATGAAACTTTCTTCCATCTTATCAAGATTTAATGAGCCTGAAACTTTAAAAATGGCCAAACTCGGCCGCGAGTTGAGAGCACAAGGGATTAATATTGTTGACCTCAGCCTTGGCGAGCCAGACTTTAACACTCCCGAACATATAAAGGATGCCGCTAAAAAAGCGATTGATGACAACTATAGTCATTATACACCTGTGGCCGGTTATCTTGATCTGAGAGAAGCTATCTGTAAAAAATTAAAGCGCGATAACGGGCTCGATTATACACCACAACAAATTGTTGTAAGCACCGGGGCAAAACAATGTATCGCCAATACCATGTTCAGCATTCTTGATGACGGGGATGAGATTATTATTCCAACTCCGTATTGGGTTTCTTATTCGGAGATCGCAAGAATGACCAGGGCGAATGTGGTGTTTGTGAATACGACTTCTGAAACAGGATTTAAATTAACACCTGCTCAACTGGAAGGTGCGATGACGGCAAAAACCAAACTCTTTATTTTCTCTTCACCGTGCAATCCAACCGGAGCGGTTTATTCAAAAGATGAGTTAGAAGCACTTGCTAAAGTTTTTGAAAAACATCCTGATGTGTTTATCATCAGCGACGAGATTTATGAATATATCAATTTTTCCAACGTTGACGGAAGTAAAAAACAGGAAAGCATTGCTCAGTTTGATTCTATCAAAGATCGCGTGATTGTCATTAACGGACTTAGCAAAGGATTTGCGATGACGGGATGGAGATTGGGTTATACAGCCTCTAATCTGGAAGTTGCTAAGGCATGTGAAAAAATTCAAGGTCAAATGACCAGTGGCACCAACTCCATCACGCAGCGTGCCGCCATCACTGCCTTAGACTCGTCTCTCGCTCCTACCTATGAAATGGTGAAAGAATTCAGCCGCCGCAGAGATCGCGTAAAAGAATTATTGAAAGAATTACCGGAATTAAAATGCGCAGAGCCTGATGGCGCTTTTTATATCTTCCCTGAAGTGAAAAGCTATTTTGGAAAAAAATCCGGCGACACGGTTATCAATAATGCCGGTGATCTTAGCATGTATTTATTAAATGTTGCTCACGTTTCAACTGTTGCCGGTGATGCATTTGGTGCTCCTGATTATATCAGGATCTCTTTCGCAAACAGCATGGAAAATATTGAAGAAGGATTTAAAAGAATTAAAAGTGGGTTGGGGAATTTAAGTTAATTAGCTGATTAGCCAATTGGTTGATTAGCTAATTGGCTAATTAATTTCTCATGCAGTTCCAGCACTTGTGGAACCAATAATTGCTGTTCATCATTTACTATAACGTAATTGCATAAACGCATTTTTTGTTCTTCATCCATTTGGTGATCCATGCGTGCTTTTACCTGCTCAATAGTTATATGATCACGATCAATTGTTCTTTGCAAACGCAACGATAATGGAGCCTGAACCCCAATAACATAATCAAGATTTTTTTCGGAGCCGCTTTCAAAAATCAAAGCGGCTTCTTTTATGATATAAGGAGCTATTTGTTTTTCCATCCATTCCGAGGCATCTTTTATGGTTGCCGGATGAACCAAAGAATTCAATAAATCTATTTTTTCGCTTTTCACAAAAACTTCCCGGGCTAAATATTTACGATCAAGAATTCCATTTTTATAAGCTTCTTCGCCAAATGAATTTTTAATCTTATTTTTTAATTCTTCGTCCTCCTGCATCAATCGTTTAGCGGCTGAGTCCGCGTCATACACAGGAACGCCGAGCACTTCAAAAATACGGGCTACCGTGCTTTTGCCACTTCCTATTCCGCCTGTGAGTCCTATTCGAAGCATTGATTTTTAAATATGTTGTACGATGTTGGACATTATTAAAACTAAATGTACGAAGCACAATGTCATCTCTACATCGTACTTCGTACATTAAACATTGTTTATAGTTTATTAATGAATTACTTTATCGGAGCCGGAGTCGCAACTTTATTCAGGTTCGCAGTCATTTCCATACTCACAGCGCTCTTCTCCATTTTTATATAAGAGCCCGGATTTATTTCAAGCAGAAAAGTACCGTCCTCATTTACTTTATTTACAGTACCATGGATTCCGGCAATCGTTACAATTTTATCCCCTTTCTGAAGACCAGTCATAAATTGTTTTTGTTGCTTTGCTTTTTTTGCCTGCGGCCTGATCATAAAAAGCCAAAACACGAGAATCATCAATCCTAAAAATACAAACTGAAATCCGCCGCCACCCTGGCCGCCTTGTCCTAACATTAAAAAAACTGTCGCTAAATTCATACTATTTGTTTTGTGTTTCGCTGCTTTTGCAGCCGTTAAAAATTTATTTACTTGACGAAGTCACCTCGCCGATCAACTGCAATACCGGAAATTTTGGATAGGCATTTGAAATAACAGTTACTTCTTTATGCACCTGCCCTACCCTTCCTTTGCTATTGAATACTACTTTTAAAAAGCCAGTCTCGCCGGGTTTAACAGGCTCTTCAGGTTTTTCCGGAACGGTACATCCGCAACTTGCTGTCGCCGATGAAATAATTAAAGGCTTTGTTCCGGCGTTGCGAAAACGATAGCTATACACCACATTTTCACCATCGGTAACAGTGCCAAAATTATAAACAGAATCAATCATTTGTACAATTGTTGAATCACTAAAATGATTACTTTTTTCGGATGCAGGCACGTCTCCTTTCCGGCCATTGTTCCTGATATCGCAGGAAAACAGCGTACATAAAACGGCCATTCCAATCAACATTTTTTTCATCTGTCCTAATTTTTGCAAATGTATTATAAAGTACTGTTTTTAAAGTTCTTCTTATGAATTTTATTCTCCGTCACTAATTCTTTATGAATATTATCTAATATTCCGTTTACAAAATGCCCGCTTTGTTCTGTACTGTATTCCTTTGCCAGGTCAATGTATTCGTTGATGGTAACTTTTGTCGGAATGGTTTCAAAATACAGCAATTCGCAGACGCCCATTTTCATCAAAATCATATCAAGAGATGCGATCCTTTCCGAATCCCAGTTTTTTAATTTAGGTTTAATCAGTTCCAGGCAATAATCATTTTTAGAAATCACAGTTTCAAGAAGGGTGACGGCAAAAGTCATTTTTTCAGGGCTGATCATTTCACAAAAATTGAAAGCGCCCGGTTTGGAGAAAAAACCATTCAATAAAAGAATCATCATTTCGGCATCATCGTCCCAATGAATAAATTTTTCTTCTATGTCACTTAAAAAATATTCATTTGGAAGCATCAGGTCAGAAAAAATAAATTCCAATATTTTCTTTTCCGATTTTTTATCGCGGGACTGAAGGACAATATATTCTTTGTATTCAGGCGACTCAACCAGAGCGAGATAAGTCTTTCTCACCAGTTCATCATCAACTAAGTAATTCACTTTCAGATCACTGATCGATTTCTTAAAAGAAACATTTTCCAGGGTCGCCCAGATAATTTCATTGCCGGCAATCTTGGTACTAATATTAAGATCCTGCTGGGAAGGAAGGTGTTTGGATGCTTTTTGTAATGCATCTTTTTCCGAATAGCGCGCAACCTCAATAATATAATAAATAAGATAAGTGAATAGTTGCTGAGAATGTTCCAGGTTCTTTTTCAGGATCTGTAACGGCTCTCCGGGACGGGTTTCATAGTTCATGGATTCAATACTGTAAAGCGTTTGCATTACTTTAACCCGTATATTTCTTCTGCTTAGCATTCTTAAGAACTTGTTTTTGGCCTGCGAAGATAATGTGAAAATGTGTAACGGTTAAAATGAATAAATAAGAAAAAGGTTAAAGGTTTGAGCGCCGGTGGGATAAATATTATCTATTAATTGCATTCCGTTATCTTAAATAAAATTATATTATTTGATGTCGAATCCGGATCAGGCAAGGCTGTTTCAGATATTCAGAACAAAAATTAATTCTCCTGATAAGGTGCACATTAGAAAAAATCCTGGTAAGCTATTTTATAGCTTTAGCCTTTCGAACAATTATTTAATTTTCGTGTATCCTTTAATGTTAGTCAATAAAAAAATGATCAAGGTTTATTAGAAAATTTATTTTCCAAACTTCTTTTTCAACAAACTCATCGCATCCTCCATGGAGTTGCTTTCTTTGGGCTTTTCGCGCCGGTTGTCATTGCCATTGTGTCTCGGCCGAGGCTCGTTCCTCGGCGCTTCCTGCGTCTGCTTGATAGATAAGGCAATGCGTTTGCGCGCTTTATCAACTTCCATCACTTTCACCCTCACTTTATCATTCAGCTTCAATACTTCGCCCGGATCACTAATATATTTATGAGCGATTTCAGACACATGCACAAGCCCATCCTGCTTTACGCCTATATCCACAAACGCGCCAAAGCGTGTTAAATTAGTCACCTGGCCCGGAACGATCATGCCAACATGTACGTCATCAATGGAATAAATATCCGCAAACTCAAATGCCTGCGCTTCGTTTCGCGGATCGAGGCCGGGCTTTTTAAGCTCCTTTAAAATATCCTGTAAAGTGTGTAAACCTATATTTTCGCTTATATAGGATTGTACCGGAATTTTATTTACCAGCGCTTCATTACCGATCATTTCTTTCAATCCGATGCCTGCATCTTTTGCCATCTGCTCCACAACTTTGTAAGCCTCAGGATGTACTCCACTTTCGTCTAAAGGATTATTGCCACTCTTAATCCTGAGAAAGCCGGCACATTGCTCAAATGCTTTATCACCAAGACGAGGCACTTCTTTCAACTGCCTGCGGTTTATAAATTTTCCTTTTTCTTTCCGGTAGGTAACAATATTTTCTGCGATTGAAGGACCAATTCCACTAACGTAACTCAATAAATATTTACCTGCGGTATTGAGGTTCACGCCCACGGCATTTACACAACTTACTACTGTCTGGTCTAATTTTTCTTTCAACCTGGATTGATTCACATCATGCTGATATTGCCCCACGCCAATGCTCTTAGGATCAATCTTTACAAGTTCTGCTAATGGATCCATCAGCCGTCGGCCAATGCTCACAGCGCCGCGCACAGTAATATCCTGATCAGGGAATTCTTCCCTCGCAATTTCAGACGCAGAATAAATAGAAGCTCCGTCTTCATTCACAAGAAAAACGGGCAATCCCATTTGCAGGCCTTTTATAAACTGTTCGGTTTCGCGGCCGGCCGTTCCGTCACCAATAGCAAACGCCTCAATTCCAAATTGTGCGACATAACTTCTTATCTTTTGTTCCGCTTCTGTCAACTTAAAGTTTTTCTCATGAACAAAAATCACATCGGTTTTTTTCAGTTCGCCTTTCTCGTCCAACACAACCGTTTTGCAACCCGTGCGATAGCCGGGATCAATCGCTAAAATTCTTTTGCTTCCAAGTGGCGATGAAAGCAATAGCTGGCGCAGGTTTTCGGCGAAAACACTTATCGCTTCCTCGTCTGACTTTGTTTTCAGCGCCATCCTAAATTCGCTTTCGAGGCTCGGCTGCAGCAAACGGCGGTAGGCATCCTTAATTGCTTTTTTTACATGCTCCGCCGATGGATTATTGGGCTCAACAAATTGATCTTCTATCTTCAATAAGGCGATCTCTTCTTCAGGAGCAATATTCATTTTTAAAAATCCCTCCATAAAACCGCGAAGGATTGCAAGCATCCTGTGCGATGGAATTTTAGAAACAGGTTCCGAGAAATCGAAATAATCTTTGTACTTGGCCGCCTCTTCTTCCTTTGAACTTAATATTTTGCTTTGCACTGTGGCAGATTGTTCAAACAATTTTCGCATTTTAGCGCGCACTTCAGCATCTTCATTTACCATCTCAGCAATAATATCCCTCGCGCCCTGCAACGCCGAATCTTCATCAGCAATTTTATCATTGATAAAATCAGCAACGTTAACAGGTTGCGCGCCTTCCCTGCCCAAAAGAAATAAGGCAAGTGGCTCGAGCCCATTTTCGCGCGCGGTTTGTGCTTTTGTTTTTCGTTTAGGCTTATATGGTAGATAGATATCTTCAAGCTCGCTTAACGAAATAGCCGCATTGATTTTGTCCTGGAGAGCATCCGTCATTTTTCCCTGCTCAGTGATTGTTTTCTCAATAAATAGTTTACGATCGGAAAATTCCTGTAGAAATTTTGTTTCTTCCTGGATTTGTTGAATCTGAACTTCATCCAGCGCACCTGTTTTATCTTTCCGGTAACGCGCAATAAAGGGAATGGTGGCGCCTTCGGCCAATAATTCTAACACGGCGGCCACTTGTTTTTCATTGATAGAAAACTTTTCGGACACGGATTTCGTATAATCTAACATGATCTATTATTACAGATTTTTTTTAAAGTGGGCGAAGGTAAAATAAAAAGAGCCGAAATATTTTTAGGAAAAAATTTGTGATTTTTTTAAATACATTTAATGTCTGGATTAAAATCATCCCGCGTTGTTTTAAAAAATTACACGGAATTGTAAAATTTAAAATATATTAAACTAATTCCATTATTTTGTACTTGCAAAAAATTTATATGAAAAAAACCTCTCAGGGAACTTTGTTCCTCGTCCTGTCATTGTTCGCTATGTCTTTTTTCTATTCGTGTAAAAAAGATAACAGTGGTGGCTCGACACCGCCGCCGCCCACCAATGGCTCCAGTCAATTATCAGATGCAGATTCTTTAAAATACCTGATGTATCATATCATGATGGTAAGCTTCGATAAAGGGGGCAGAGACACGTCGTTCGATCTCCCTACTTATTATTGGTATAATAATGTGCCAAAATTAGATCCGCTGAGTAGTGCTTATGACTCCGCAGCCGTGCTTCTTAGCAAAATAAAAACCTATCCCATCAATCCGGCTACAGGCAAGCCTTTCGACAAATACAGCTTCCTGGATCAGGGACAAGTGAATGGAGAAATACAACAGGGAGTCGCCGGCGATTTAGGCATGCAGGTAACTTACGCAATAGACTCGAGCAACAAGACTCATCTGTATGTTTTGTTTGCTGACAAGAATTCTCCGGCTGGCCAGGTTGGCGTTACGAGGGGCTGGGAGATTACAGCAATCAATGGCGATGCCAATATTTCTTACGACGGAGGTAACGGGCCTAACGTACAAAAAGTCGTAAATGCTGTGTATAATGATGCGCAGGCATCCTTTACATTTAAAAAACCGGGAGGAGCTTCTGTCACCAATACACTTGTAAAAGCGGTGTACCAGATTAACCCGGTGTTGTTCGATTCGGTTTATAACGTTTCGGGAAAGCCGGTTGGTTATTTTGTATTTAATTCCTTTTCCAGTGTGTTCAACGGCAGCACCCCCACGCTCACCAAAACTGAACTGGACAGAGTTTTTTCAAAATTTCAGGCTGCAAATATTTCCTCGATTATTGTCGACCTGAGATACAACGGCGGCGGATCTGTAGGAACAGCTGAATATATCGACAGCCTGATCGCGCCTTCTACTGTAGCAGGAAAGGAGATGTATCATTATTTGTATAACGATAAATTAACGCCTATCGCTTCTCAGATTGGACTCGACAATACGGTTAAATTTAAGGGCGGAGGCGGATTGCAATTGCAAAATGTATTTTTTATCGGAAGCAGCCACACAGCTTCAGCAAGCGAATTGACGTTAAATAACCTCAAGCCTTATATGAATGTCAAGTTGGTTGGCGATACAACTTATGGCAAACCGGTTGGTTTCTTCAGCTTCCATATCACGGATTTTGATTCTACCGGTAAAGAAAAATTCCTTGCAGATCTATATGCCATTAATTTTGAAACAAGGAACGCCAATAACCAGGGTGGCTATTTCAACGGACTTGTGCCGGACGCCCTTGCAGTGGATTATGTGAATGTGCCGTGGGGCAATGTTGCAGATGATCATTTAGAGAAAATATTTAAATATATTTCTTCGGGAAGCTTCAGCAGAATCTCAGCAAAAGAGAGAATGGCCGCAGATCCATCTTTGCGTTTGTCCATGCCCGGTACAATACGCTCTTTAAGGTTTGACGGAATGGTGGAATACCGGATCAGCAATCAAATGAAAAAGATCAATAGCTCCACGTTAAGGAAAAAAATGAAATAAATCCGCCTGCTTCAGAGCTATAATTCCTTTCAGAGCCAACTTTATTCCAGGTTGATCTGAAAGGAATTTTTATTTTTAAGCTTATCCTGGAAAGTCACAATATAGATTTTTTAGTTTTGAAACCTAATTCCTGTTTCCCTTCCATTTTTTTGTTAAAACACAACAGATTCAGTGTTGTAAAACACGGGATTCGAAAAAGGCATCTTATTTGTAATTATGGTCAACGATCATAAATAATAACTTTTAATGTTACA
>Ga0134128_10002213_pt1 | contig 24218 bp, 22 predicted proteins | sample KB31754_FD_96462 | JGI IMG/M metagenome (GOLD analysis project Ga0134128, IMG submission 96462) | Terrestrial soil microbial communities with excess Nitrogen fertilizer from Kellogg Biological Station, Michigan, USA - KB3-175-4 | ecosystem: Environmental > Terrestrial > Soil > Unclassified ...
CGTCGCGCGCGAGGTAGGCGCGCCCGAGGCGTCGATCGCGAAGGCGCTCGCCGAATTCACCGGCGTCGGGCGCCGCTTCCAGCGCTACGGCGACGTGCCGCTCGCGGGTGGCGGCTCGTTCACGCTGGTGGACGACTATGGCCACCATCCGGCCGAAATGGCGGCCACGCTCGCCGCGGCACGCGGCAGCTTTCCCGGCCGGCGCCTCGTGCTCGCGTTCCAGCCGCATCGCTACACGCGTACGCGCGACCTGTTCGAGGATTTCGTGCGCGTGCTCTCGACCGTGGACGAGCTGGTGCTCGCCGACGTGTACGCCGCGGGCGAGGCGCCGATCGTCGCCGCGGACGGACGCTCGCTCGCGCGAGCGGTGCGCGTCGCGGGCAGGGTCGAGCCGGTGTTCGTCGAGTCCACCGCGGAGATGGTCGAAGCGGTGCGCTCGCGCGTTCGCGATGGCGACGTGGTGATCACGATGGGCGCGGGCTCGATCGGCGGGCTCGCCCCGGAGCTCGCCGCGGCGCCGGAACCGGCGCACGCGGCGCGAGGCTGATGGCGATGGACATGAGCGACCGATTCCTCATCGAGCACGGGCTCGGCGGAACGCTGCGGCGCGACGAGCCGATGGCGCGGCACGTGAGCTGGCGCGCGGGCGGCCTCGCGCGCACGTTCTACCAGCCGGCCGGCGTCGAGGACCTGTGCGCGTTCCTGCGCGCGTTCCGGGAGCCGCAGCCGGTGCTCTTCGTGGGACTCGGCAGCAACCTCCTCGTGCGCGACGGCGGCTTCGCGGGCGCGGTGGTGCTCACGCACCACGCGCTCGGCGGCATCGCGCTGCGAGCCAGCTCGCCGCTGCGCGTCTACGCCGGCGCGGGCGTTCCGGCGCCGCACCTCGCGCGCTTCGTCGCGAAGCACCGCGGCGGCGACGCCGAATGGATGGCCGGCGTCCCCGGCACCGTGGGCGGCGCGCTCGCGATGAACGCGGGCTGCTACGGCGGCGAGACCTGGAACCACGTCGTGAGCGTGGAGACGGTCGATCGGGCGGGCGAGCGCCATCGCCGCGGCCGGGACGATTACGAGATCGGCTATCGCCATGTCGCGCTGCGCGGCGGCGAGGAGTGGTTCGTCGGCGGCGAGTTCGCGTTCGGGGACGGCGACGCGGCGCAGTCCATGGCGCGCATGCGCGAGCTCCTCGCGCGCCGCGTCGCCTCGCAGCCGCTCTCCGAGCCGAACGCGGGAAGCGTCTTCCGCAACCCGCCCGGCGACCACGCGGCCCGCCTCGTCGAATCGTGCGGCCTGAAGGGCTTCGCGATCGGCGCCGCCCAGGTGTCGCCGAAGCATGCCAACTTCATCGTCAATCGCGGCGGCGCCCGCGCGGCCGACATCGAAGCGGTGATCGACCACGTGGAGCGCACCGTGCGCGAGCAGACGGGCATCGCGCTGGTTCGCGAGGTGCGCATCGTGGGGGACTCGCGATGAGCCCCGGAAAGGTCGCGGTGTTGATGGGAGGCTCCTCGGCCGAGCGCGAGGTCTCGCTCATTTCGGGCAAGGCGGTGCTCGAGGCGCTGCGCAGCCGCGGTGTGGATGCGCATGCCTTCGATCCGGCCGAACGCTCGCTCTTCGAGCTGAAGACCGAAGGCTACGAGCGCGTCTTCATCGCGCTGCACGGGCGCTTCGGCGAGGACGGCACCGTGCAGGGCGCGCTCGAGGTGATGGGCATTCCCTACACCGGGAGCGGCGTGATGGCCTCCGCCCTCTCGATGGACAAGTGGCGCACCAAGCTCGTATGGCACGCGGCCGGCATTCCGACGCCGCGCTTCGCGATGATCGATCGCACCTCGACGTGGAGCAGGATCTCCGACCTGCTCGGGCTGCCGGTGATCGTGAAGCCCTCGCGCGAGGGCTCCACGATCGGGCTCACCAAGGTGCGCCGCGTCGAGGAGTTTCCCGCCGCCTACGAGCTCGCCGCGCGCTACGACGAGCTGGTGCTCGCCGAGGAGTTCGTGCCCGGCAAGGAGCTCACCGCGTCGATCCTCGGCGGGGTGGCGCTGCCGCTCGTGCGCATCGAGGCGCCGCAGGGCAACTACGACTACCAGAACAAGTACTTCACCGACGAGACGAAGTACTTCTGCCCGTCGGGCGTGGACGCACGCCTCGAGGACGAGATCCGCGCCGCCGCGCTGCGCTCGTTCCGCGTGCTGGGTTGCCGCGGCTGGGGACGCGCCGACGTGATGGTGCGCTCCGACGACAGCTACTCCTTCCTCGAGATGAACACGGCGCCCGGCATGACCGGCCACAGCCTCGTGCCGATCGCGGCGCGCGCGGTGGGGATCGACTACCCGGAGCTTTGCGTGCGCGTCCTCGAGGAAGCCCGGCTCGATTCGAAGGAGCGCGCATGACCCCGGCACCGCGCGTGCGCCGCCGCGTCCTTCCGGCGATGGCGGCCGCCGCGGTGATCGGCGCGCTCGCGGCCGGCGGCGGGTACGGCTACCGCGTGCTCGCGGCGCGTCCGATCGCCCACGTCGAGCTTGCCGGCGACGTGGCGCGCATCCCGCCGCGCGACCTCGACGCGTTCGCGCGAAGCCTGCGGGGAGTGGCCGCGGGAAGCGTGTCGCTCGCGGCCGTGCGAGAGGCGGCGCGGCGCATGCCGTGGGTGCGCGATGCGTCGGTGCGCCGGCGCTTCCCCGACGGGCTCGAGGTCACCTTCGTCGCGTACCAGGCGCTCGCGCGCTGGGGCGCGAGCGCGCTGGTGAGCGCGCAGGGCGAGGTGTTCACCGCGCCGTACGAGGGCAAGCTGCCGCGCTTCCAGGGACCGGACGGCTCGGCGCCCACGATGGCGCTCGAGTATTCGGCGATCGCGCCGATGCTCGCACCGCTCGCAAGCCCCATCGCGGAGCTGCGCCTGTCGGCGCGCGGCGCGTGGCAGGTGCTGCTCGATTCGGGCCTCGTCCTCGAGCTGGGCCGTGGCGACGTCGCGCCGCGCATCCAGCGCTTCGTGGCGGCGTGGCCGGGCCTCGCCGCGCGCGGCGTGCAGACCCGGCATGCGGACCTGCGCTACGCGAACGGCTTCGCGCTGCGCGTCGCCTCCAATTCCCCAGCGGCGGGCGAGGGCCCGTCGAAACCGCGCAAACCCCAACCGAAGAAGAAATGATCCCCACGCGACCGCGCGACAGCCGCAACCTCCTCGTGGCCCTGGACATCGGGACCTCCAAGATCGTGACGCTCGTCGCCGAGATCACGCCGGAGGACACGCTCACCCTCGTCGGCATGGGCAGCCACCCTTCGCGCGGGCTGAAGAAAGGCGTGGTCGTGAACATCGACTCGACGGTGAACGCGATCCAGCGCTCCCTCGAGGAAGCGGAGCTCATGGCCGACGCGAAGATCAAGGACGTGATCACCGGCATCGCGGGCAGCCACATCAAGAGCTTCAACTCGCACGGCATGGTCGCGATCAAGGACAAGGAGGTGTCGCAGTACGACATCGACCGCGTGATCGAGACCGCGCGCGCGGTGAACATCCCGATGGAGCAGCAGGTGCTGCACATCCTCGAGCAGGAATTCATCATCGACGGGCAGGGGGGCGTGCGCCAGCCGATGGGCATGAGCGGCATGCGCCTCGAGGTGAAGGTGCACATCGTGACCGGCGCCGTGTCCGCGGCGCAGAACATCATGAAGTGCGTGCGCCGCTGCGGCCTCGAGGTGCGCGACCTCATGCTGCAGCCGCTCGCCTCCGCCGACGCGGTGCTGCTCGAGGACGAGCGCGACCTCGGCGTGTGCCTGGTCGACATCGGCGGCGGCACGACCGACATGGCGGTGTTCACCGACGGCGCGATCAAGCACACCTCGGTGATCCCGATCGCCGGCGACCAGATCACCAACGACATCGCGATGGCGCTGCGCACGCCGACCAAGGACGCCGAGGAGCTCAAGATCGCGCAGGGCGTGGCGTTGCGCCAGCTCGCGAGCGCGACCGACATGATCGAGGTGCCGGGCGTGGGCGAGCGCGGCCCGCGCGAGCTCTCGCGCCAGACGCTCGCCGAGGTGATCGAGCCGCGCGTGGAGGAGCTCTATTCGCTCATCCAGCGCGAGCTTCGCTCCTCGGGCCTCGAGGAGCTGCTCTCCTCGGGAATCGTGATCACCGGCGGCTCGGCTCTCATGAAGGGCATGGTGGAGCTCGGCGAGGAAGTCTTCCACATGCCGGTGCGCGTCGGCGTGCCGAACTACCACGGCGCGCTCGCCGAAGTGGTGCGCAATCCACGCTATTCGACGGGAATCGGGCTCCTCATGGCCGGGCTCGACCAGGTGAAGCGCGATCGCCACGCGCGCATCCAGGGCGCCGGCTTCAAGGAGGTCTTCGAGAGGATGAAGAGCTGGTTCAAGGGAAACTTCTAGGCGCCCCGCGCCTGGCGGTGTGTGCAACTGCGACGGCAACAACAACAGGAGACGGAGATGATCGAGCTGCTGGAAAGCCAGTCACCGGAAGCGGTGATCAAGGTGGTGGGAGTGGGGGGCTGCGGCGGAAACGCCGTGGACCACATGATCAACAACGGAGTGCAGGGCGTCGAGTTCATCTCGATGAACACCGACGCCCAGGCGCTCAAGAGGAATCTCGCCAAGACGACGCTGCAGCTGGGCACCGGCGTCACCAAGGGACTCGGCGCGGGCGCGAAGCCGGAAATCGGGCGCATGGCCGCCGAGGAGGACCGCGAGCGCATCACCGAGATCATCTCGGGCGCCGACATGCTGTTCATCACGGCGGGCATGGGCGGGGGAACGGGCACGGGCGCCGCGCCGGTGGTCGCGGAGATCGCGCGCGAGATGGGCATCCTCACGGTGGCGGTGGTCACCAAGCCCTTCGAGTTCGAGGGCAGCAAGCGCCGCCAGGTGGCGACGGTGGGCATCGACCAGCTCAAGCAGCACGTCGATTCGCTCATCATCATCCCGAACGAGCGCTTGATGCAGGTGCTGGGCGAGGACGTCACCTACGAGGACGCGTTCCGCGCCTCCAACGACGTGCTGAACGGCGCCGTCGCCGGGATCTCCGAGGTGATCAACTGCCCCGGCATGGTGAACGTCGACTTCGCCGACGTGCGCACCGTGATGAGCGAGAACGGCGTCGCGATGATGGGCTCGGCGACCGCGTCGGGGCCGGAGCGCGCGCAGATGGCGGCCGAGCAGGCGGTGCATTCGCCGCTCCTCGAGGACATCCACCTGTCCGGCGCGCGCGGCGTGCTCGTGAACATCACCGCCAGCCGTGCGATGAAGCTCAAGGAAGTGCACGAGGTCATGAACACGATCCGCTCGTTCACCGCGGAGGACGCGACGGTGATCTACGGCAGCGTCACCGACGAGGCGATCGGCGAGGCGCTGCGCGTGACGATCGTGGCGACGGGTCTCGGCGGCGCGGCCGCGCAGCGCCAGCCGGTGATGCAGGTGGTGCCGCGCACCGGCACCGACGACGCGCAACCGGCGGTGAACTACGAGGAGCTCGACCAGCCGACCGCGATCCGGCGCCGGCGCGACGTGACCATCGAGGCGATGCGCCACTCGGGCGTCGACATGCTCGACATCCCCGCGTTCCTGCGCAAGCAAGCGGACTGAGCCGTCATTCCCGGGGCGCCGGGAATCCATCGGATCCCCATCGCCATGGGGATGACGGCATCGCGGTGCCGGCGCGTCTCCCGCCGGCAACGCGGTTGCACCTTGGGCGGGCCCCGCGGGGCCCGCTTTTCCTGTCCGGGCCGCGCCAAAGATTTCCCGCCGAGCGTTAAGGGCATGATAAGATTGCGGAAATGATCCGCCAGAGAACCCTCAAGACCACCGTTCGCGCGACCGGCGTGGGCCTGCACACGGGCCTCAAGGTGGCGATGACGCTGCGCCCAGCGCCGATCGATACCGGCATCGTGTTCTGCCGCACCGATCTTGCCGGGAATCCCGCGGTGCCCGCGCATGCGCTCAACGTGAGCAACACCGTGATGGCGACCGTGATCGAGAAGGACGGCGCGCGGGTCTCGACCGTGGAGCACCTGATGGCGGCCTTCGCGGGGCTCGGCATCGACAACGCGTACGTCGACGTCTCGGGCGAGGAAGTGCCCATCATGGACGGCAGCGCGGGGACCTTCGTGTTCCTGCTGCAATCGGCCGGCATCGAGGAGCAGGCGGCCGCCAAGCGCTACGTGCGCATCCTCGAGGCGGTGGAAGTCGAGCAGGGCGACAAGAAAGTGCGCCTCGAGCCGTACAACGGATTCAAGGTGAGCTTCGCGATCGAGTTCAGCCACCCGGTGTTCGACCCGGCGCGCTCGCAGGTGGACATCGATTTCGCCGAGGTCTCGTTCGTGCGCGAGGTATCGCGCGCGCGCACCTTCGGCTTCACGCAGGAAGTGGAGATGATGCGCGCCCGGGGGCTCGCCCGCGGCGGCTCGCTCGACAACGCGATCGTGGTGGACGATTTCCGCGTGCTGAACGCGGAGGGCCTGCGCATGGAGGACGAGTTCGTGATGCACAAGGCGCTCGACGCCGTGGGCGACCTCTACCTCCTCGGCCATCCGCTCATCGGCGCGTTCGCGGGCCGCAAGTCCGGCCACGCGCTCAACAACCAGCTCCTGCGCAAGCTCCTCGCCACGAGGAGCGCGTGGGAAGAGGTCACGTTCGACCGCCTCGAGTCGCTTCCCCGCGCCTTCGCGAACCTGGTGCTGCAGCCGCAGTAGCGAAGCGAATTGCGCCGCCTGGGTGTTGAGCGGCCGCCGCATTGCCGCAAGAGTTGGATCGCGGGTTCGGTCCGCTCCAAACACCGTTCCCGCTAACGTTTCCCGGTGATGCGCTCCAGGGCACTTCGGAGCGGCGATTCGGAAAGGTCCCGCGCCACCGCCTCCAGCTTTTCACGGGGCAGGGGCTCGCGGGCCTTGATCGGGCGCCGGGATGTGACCTGCTTCACTTGTACTTCGACCCGGATTCCGTTAAATTCCTGATCCGTCGAGTGTTTCGAGGATTTTCGCGCGGCTTCGCGCAATCCCTCGAGCACCCGCGGCGCGAGCTGGCGGAGGATCGCCGCGACAGGTCCGCTGGCCGCGCAAATCACAATAGTCGTTCCGTCAATGGCGCACACCCGGCTCGCTTCGGCGAGCGTCTCGGGGACAAGAGTCCGGTAGCGCCGCTGCAGGCGCTTGATGTACGCGAGTCGGGCCGCGATGTCGTGCAGCTCGGCGCTCGCAAGGTGCTTGGAGATGGGTTCGGAAGCCATGATGGGGAACGGAGGCGTGACTTGAACATTATTCTCGTTTCGGACAGCCTCGCGAAGAGCCGGTCCGTGACGCTCTCGCAGGCGCAGGTGCTGCTCATCGCGTTCGGCATCCTGCTCGCGGGATTCATGCTCGCCACCGGCACCTACTTCGTGACGATGCGCCTCGCGGCCGATACGAGCAATCCGTATTTCCGTTCGCTGGTCGCCTCCCTGCACCGCGACGACGTGGCGCGAAGCGAGGCGCTCACCAAGCAGAACCTCGACGCGCTCGCGGCCAAGGTAGGCGAGCTGCAGGCGCGCATCCTGCGGCTCGACGCCTTCGGCGAGCGTCTCGCGAAGGCGGCGGGCATCAAGCGCGACGAGTTCCACTTCGACGAGAAGCCGGGCCAGGGCGGCCCCGAGGTGCTCCTCGGCCACGACCTCACCGTGCCCGAGTTCCGGAAGATGCTCGACGACATGTCGCACGTGGTCGACGACCGCAGCGAGAAGCTGGGCGTGCTCGATTCCTTCTTCATGGACGACCGCCTGGCGCGCAAGACCGTCCCCACCACCATGCCGGTCTCGGGCGGCTACTACTCGTCCAACTTCGGCTACCGCATCGACCCGATCAACGGCCATTCGGAGTTCCACACCGGCGTCGACATCGTCGCCTCCATCGGCACCAAGGTGATGGCCGCGGCGGGCGGCGTCGTCTCGTATTCGGGCACGATGCCCGAATACGGCAACGTGATCGACGTGGACCACGACAACGGCCTCACCTCGCGCTACGCGCACCTCTCGAAGCGCATCGCGAAGGTGGGAGACGTGGTGATGAAGGGCCAGGTCATCGGGCTCGTCGGCAACACCGGGCGCACCACCGGGCCGCACCTGCACTTCGAGGTGCGCGAGAAGGGAATCCCGCTCAACCCCGGCAAGTTCCTCGCCATGGGCAAGAACGACGTGCTCCTCAAGGCTTCCCTGAAGGGCGGGGCCGCGCCCCAGGACTAGCCGGCGGGGCCCTCCCGGGCCTTGCCCGGGCGCGAGGCGCCCCCATCTCCCCGGTATAATCGAAGATCGCCGGCCCCCACGCGGGCCGGTTTCCGCGTTTTCCACGTCCCCTTTCCCGTGCTCAACACCGCTCTCAAGGCCATCTTCGGCAGCCGCAACGACCGCCTCCTCAAGCAGTACCGGAAGATCGTCGAGCAGATCAACGCGATCGAGCCCGCGATCCAGCAGCTTTCGGACGAGGCGCTCGCGGCGAAGACGCCGGAGCTCAAGCAGAAGGTCGCGGGCGGTGCCTCGCTCGACTCGATCCTGCCGGAGGCCTTCGCCGTGGTGCGGGAAGCCGGCAAGCGCGTGCTGGGCATGCGCCATTTCGACGTGCAGATGGTGGGCGGCATCGCGCTGCACCAGGGGAAGATCGCCGAGATGCGCACCGGCGAGGGCAAGACGCTCGTCGCGACGCTGCCCTCGTACCTCAACGCGCTCGAAGGCAAGGGCGTGCACGTGGTGACGGTGAACGACTACCTCGCGCGCCGCGACGCGGAGTGGATGGGCCGCATCCATCGCTTCCTGGGCTTGAGCGTCGGCGTGGTGGTGCCGCAGATGGACCCGCTCGAGAAGCAGGAATCGTATCGAGCGGACATCACCTACGGCACGAACAACGAGTTCGGCTTCGACTACCTGCGCGACAACATGGCGGGCACGGTCGCCGACCGCTTCCAGCGTCCGCTGCACTACGCGATCGTGGACGAGGTGGACTCGATCCTCATCGACGAGGCGCGCACGCCGCTCATCATCTCCGGCCAGGCCGAGGATTCCACCGAGCTCTACCGCCGCATCAACGAGCTCGTGCCGCGGCTCAGCAAGCAGGAGGACGAGAAGGGACCGGGCGACTACTTCGTCGACCTCAAGATGCACACGGTGACCTTGTCGGAGGAAGGCCACGAGCATGCCGAGCAGCTCATGGGCGCCGCGAATCTGCTTCCGCAAGGGGCGAGCCTCTACGATCCGGCGAACATCGTGCTCATGCACCACCTCTACGCGGGCATCCGCGCGCACGCGCTCTACCACCGCGACCAGCACTACGTGGTGCAGAACGACGAGGTGGTCATCGTCGACGAGTTCACCGGCCGCATGATGCAGGGCCGGCGCTGGTCCGAGGGCCTGCACCAGGCGGTCGAGGCGAAGGAAGGCGTGACGATCAAGAGCGAGAGCCAGACGCTCGCCTCGATCACGTTCCAGAACTACTTCCGCCTCTACAAGAAGCTCGCCGGCATGACCGGCACCGCCGACACCGAGGCGTTCGAGTTCTCGACCATCTACAACCTCGAGACCGTGTTGATCCCGACGCACCGGCCGATGGTGCGCAAGGACCTGAACGACCAGGTGTTCATCACCGCCAAGGAGAAGTACCAGGCGATCATCGACGACGTGAAGGAGCGCACCGCCAAGGGCCAGCCGATCCTCGTCGGCACCACGTCGGTGGAGAACTCCGAGCTCCTCTCGGGCATGCTGCAGAAGGACAAGGTCCCGCACAACGTGCTGAACGCGAAGCAGCACGCGCGCGAGGCGGAGATCGTCGCGCAGGCCGGACGCCCGGCGCAGGTGACCATCGCGACCAACATGGCGGGCCGCGGCACCGACATCGTGCTCGGCGGCAACCCCGAGCCCGGCATCCAGGCGCTCCAGGCCGACGAGACGCTCGACGCGGCGACGCGGGAAGCGCGCATCGCCGAGCTCAAGGCCGAGTGGCAGAAGCTGCACAACGACGTTGTCGCGGCGGGCGGCCTGCACATCATCGGCTCCGAGCGCCACGAGTCGCGCCGCATCGACAACCAGTTGCGCGGCCGTTCCGGCCGCCAGGGCGACCCCGGCAGCTCGCGCTTCTTCCTCTCGTTCGAGGACCCGCTCCTCAAGATCTTCGCCGGCGAGCGGCTGCAGGGCATCATGCGCTCGCTCAAGATCCCCGAGGGCGAGCCGATCGAGGCGCGCATGGTCACGCGCTCGATCGAGAACGCGCAGCGCAAGGTCGAGGCGCGCAACTTCGACATCCGCAAGCAGCTCCTCGAGTACGACGACGTCGCGAACGACCAGCGCAAGGTGATCTACGCGCAGAGGAACGAGCTGCTCGAGTCGGGCGACATCTACGACACCATCACCTCGATCCGCGCGGACGTCGTCGTCGCGACGGTGCGGGAGTTCATGCCGCCGGGAAGCGTCGAGGAGCAGTGGGACCTCGAGGGGCTCGAGCGCAAGCTCGAGGCCGATTTCTTCTTCAAGGCGCCGGTGCGCGAATGGGCGCAGGCCGACGAGACGCTCGACGAGGAGAAGATGGCCGAGCGCGTGGTGGAGCACGCCGGCAAGCTCTACGAGGCCAAGTTCGAGGTGATCGAGGACAAGGAGGAGATCCGGCGCTTCGAGCGCATGGTGATGCTCCAGTCGATCGACGTGCACTGGCGCGAGCACCTCGCCGCGCTCGACTACCTGCGCCAGGGCATCCACCTGCGCGGCTACGCGCAGAAGCAGCCGAAGCAGGAATACAAGCGCGAGGCGTTCGAGCTGTTCGGCGCGATGCTCGACTCGATCAAGCGCGAGGTGACGCGCACGCTCATGGGCATCCGCGTGCAGACGCGCGAGCAGGTGGAGGAGGCCGAGCGGCGCGCCGCGGCCGCGGCCGCCGCGCTCAAGAACGTGCAGTACCACCATTCGGAGTTCGGCCAGGCGATGGCCGCCGACGACGCTGACCCGGGAGCGGCGGCGGTCGCGATCGCCAACGCGAGCGCCGCGGCGGCCGCGGCGCCGCCGCAACCGCAGATCCGCTCCACGCAGAAGGTCGGCCGCAACGACCCGTGCCCGTGCGGGTCGGGCAAGAAATACAAGCACTGCCACGGCAAGCTCGCCTGAGCTTCCTTCCCGCGCGGCGCCTTCGCGGCAATGGCGCGCTGCGCCCTCGCGGATACGAGCGGTCAGCGCGTCGGCAGCCTGCGGTGCACGAGCTTCGCCGCCGCGATGGCCGGCGCCATCATCTCGTCCACGATCGCCCCCGCCTCGCCGAGGATGAAGTCGCGGAACGCGGCCGCCGCCGGCGAGAGCCTTTTCTCGGCGCGATGGACGAGGTACCAGCGGCGCACGATCGGCAGGTCCTCCACGTCGAGCACGCGCATGGTTTTCCCGGCGACCTCGCGGCCGACGGTGTGCAGCGAGAGGAAGCTGATCGCCATCCCCGCCATGACCGCCTGCTTGATCGCCTCGTTGCTGCTCATGACGAGCGCGGGCGCGAACGGCACGCGATGCTTCGCGAAGAGACCGTCGGCGAGGATGCGCGTCCCCGAGCCCGGCTCGCGCGCGATGAAGGGCTCCTCGAGCAGCTCGCGCAGCGCGATCCTGCGGCGCGTGGCGAGCCGGTGCCCCGGCGCGGCGACCACGACGTGCGGATTGGGCGCGAAGGGCTCGGCGCGCGCCTCGATCTCCTCGGGCGGCCGGCCCATGATGGCGATGTCGATGTCGTCCTCCTCGAGGTGGCGCAGCATCGCCGCCCGGTTGCAGACGTCGAGCCGCAGCTTCACGTCGGGGTGGCGCCGGCAGAACTCGCTGAGCAGGCGCGGCGCGAAGTACTGCGCGGTGCTGATCACCGCCACGGTAAGCAGCCCGCCGCGCAATCCCTTGAGCGCGGAGAGCGCGTCCTCCGCGCCGCGCAGCTCGCGCTCGACGGCCTGCGCCGCGCGCAGCAGCTCGCGTCCGGCCTCGGTCGGCCGGATGCGGCGCCCGGAACGCTCGAGGAGCGCCAGGCCGCACGAGCGTTCGAGCTCCTTCACCTGCAGCGAGATCGCGGGCTGCGTGAGGTGCAGCACCTTCGCGGCACCCGAGAAGCCCTGCTGGGCGACCACGGCGGCGAAGGCGCGCAGCTGGCGGCGGGTGATGTGCTTCACGGTTCCAGCATATAAGAAAAACTGATCCGCGAGCCAAGAAAGATAAACTTCCCTTTGCGCCCCGACTGAGGGACCCTGTAGGTGCGGGGCATGAGCCCCGCGCATCGGAGAGCCGCATGCGGGTGTGCATCGTGGGCGCGGGGGCGATCGGTTGCTTCGTCGGGGCGCGCCTCGCGAAGGCGGGCGTCGCGGTGACGCTCGTCGCGCGCGGCGCACAGCTGCGCGCGTTGCAGGGGGCGGGCCTGCGGCTGGTCGAACGCGACGCGAGCGAGTCCGTGCTGCGGCTGCGTGCCGTGGAGCGCATCGCCGAGGCCGGCCCGCAGGAGCTCGTGATCCTCGCGGTGAAGGCGCACCAGGTGGCGCCGATCGCGGCGCAGGTCGCGCAAGTCCTCGGTGCGGAATCGACGCTCGTCACGATGCAGAACGGCATCCCGTGGTGGTACTTCCAGGGCATCGGCGGGCCGTTCGCCGGGAGGGTCGTCGAATCGGTGGATCCGGGCGGCCGGGTCGCCGCGACGATCGAGCCCGGGCGCGTCGTCGGCTGCGTCGTGTATCCCGCCTGCGAGCTGGTTCGGCCGGGCGTCGTGCGCCACGTGGAGGGCGACCGCTTCCCGCTCGGCGAGCCGGACGGCTCGCTCTCGGAGCGCGCGCAGCGAATCTCCGCATTGTTCACCTCGGCCGGCCTGCGCGCGCCCGTGCTGCCCGACATCCGCAGCGAGATCTGGCTCAAGCTGTGGGGCAACCTCTGCTTCAACCCGATCAGCGCCCTGTCGCGCGCGACCCTCGCCGACATCTGCGCCGAGCCGAAAGCGCGCGCCCTTGCCGCCGCGATGATGCGCGAGGCGCAGGCCGTGGCGAGCGTCCTCGGGGCGGGCTTCCGCGTGCCGCTCGAAAAGCGCATCGAGGGAGCCTCGCGCGTGGGCCATCACCGCACCTCGATGCTGCAGGACGTGGAGTCGGGCCGCGCCACGGAGCTCGATGCGCTGCTCGGCTCGGTGATCGAGCTCGCACGGTTCACGGGCACGCCGGTGCCGCATCTCGAGGCGGTGTACGCGTGCGCGGCGCTGCTCGAGCGCACGGTCTGCCGCCCGCGTACGGCGCAGCCGGCACCCGTCGCGCAGAAGGCGGCGTGAGCGCCGTGCGCATCGACGGCGCGGCTTGCGCGCGCGAGCTGCTCGCCGAAACGGCCGAGCGCGGCGCGGCATTGGCCGCGCGCGGCATCCGTCCCGCCCTTGCCGTGCTGGTGGTGGGCGACCAAGCCGCCTCGCAGATCTATGTGCGCAACAAGGAGCGCGCCTGCGCGGCCTGCGGCATCGCTTCGCGCCGCGTGTCGCTGCCGGCCGAGGCGCCGCGCGAGACCGTGCTCGCCGCGCTCGCGCAGCTCAACGCCGACCCGGCCGTGCACGGCATCCTCGTGCAGCTGCCGCTTCCCGCGCATCTCGACGTGCGCGAGGTGATCGCCGCGATCGCGGCCGCCAAGGACGTGGACGGCTTTCGTGCCGATCACCTCGGCGCGCTGCTGGTCGGGGCGCCGGGGTTCGCGCCGTGCACGCCGAGCGCGGTGCTGCGGCTCCTCGACGCCTACTCGATCCCGGTCGCGGGCCGCCATGCGGTCGTGGTTGGGCGCAGCAACATCGTCGGCAAGCCCCTCGCGCTGATGCTCATGGAGCGCGGCGCGACGGTCACGGTCTGCAACTCCCGCACGGCGGTGCTCGAGCGCTTCACGCGCGAGGCCGACGTGCTGGTGGTCGCCGCCGGCCGCCCGGGCCTCGTCACCGGCTCCATGGTGAAGCCCGACGCCGCGGTGATCGACGTCGGCATCCACCGATCGGCCGATGGCCGCATCACCGGCGACGTGGACTTCGAGAGCGTGGATCGGGTCGCGCGCCATCTCACGCCCGTCCCCGGCGGCGTCGGGCCGATGACGGTCGCCTGCCTCGTCGCGAACGCCGTGTCGGCCGCCGAAGCTTCGGCATGCGCGCCGCTCGCGGCGCATTCCGTGTACCGGGCGCACTGAGGCGCTCGCCCGCATCCCATTCATTCCCAGCTTGGAGGAGAACGTCATGGCCGGCCGCAATTTCCTGTTCGTTCCGGGTCCCACCAACGTGCCCGACCGCATCCAGCGCTCGATGATGGTGGCGATGGAGGACCATCGCTCGAGCGCATTCCCGGAGCTCTCGCGCGCGCTCTTCCCGCAGCTCAAGCAGCTCTTCCGCTGCGCCGAGGGCGAGGTGTTCGTGTTCCCGGCGACCGGCACCGGCGCCTGGGAAGCGTCGCTCGCGAACACCCTCTCGCCGGGCGACCGCGTGCTCGCGCCGCGCTTCGGCCAGTTCAGCCATCTCTGGATCGACATGATGCGCAGGCTCGGCCTCGACGTGGAGGTGATCGACGTCGAATGGGGCGAGGGCGCGCCCGAGGACCTCATCGCCGCGGCGCTGCGCGCCGATCGCGAGCACCGCATCAAGGGCGTGATGGTGGTGCACAACGAGACCGCCACCGGCGTGACGAGCGACATCGCGGCGGTGCGCCGTGCGATGGACGAGGCGCGCCATCCGGCGCTCCTGTACGTCGACGCGGTGAGCTCCCTTGCGAGCATCGACTTCCGCTTCAGCGAATGGCGCGTGGACCTCGCGGTGACCGGCTCGCAGAAGGGCCTCATGATGCCGGCGGGCCTGGGCATCGTGTGCGCGAGCCCGCGCGTGCTCGAGGCCGAGAAGACCGCGCGGCTCGCGCGCGTCTTCTTCAGCTTCGCCGACATGCGGCGCAGCAACGTCGACGGCTATTTCCCGTATACGCCCTCGCTCCCGCTGCTCTACGGCCTGCGCGAATCGCTCGCCATGCTGTTCGAGGAGGGCCTGCCGAAGGTCTTCGCGCGCCACGCGCGCCTCGCCTCCGGCGTGCGCGAGGCGGTGAAGGCGTGGGGGCTCGCGCCCTGCTGCCGCGCCGCGCGCTGGCATTCCAACACGGTTACCGCCGTCGCGGTGCCGCCGCATGTAGACGCATCGCGGGTGATCGACACGGCGTTCCGCCGCTACGACCTCGCGCTCGGCGCGGGCCTGTCGAAGCTCGCGGGCAAGGTATTTCGCATCGGCCACCTTGGCGACCTGAACGAGCTCATGCTGCTCGGCGCGCTCGCCGGCGTCGAGATGGCGATGCTCGACAACGGCGTCGACATCGTCGCGGGGAGCGGCGTCGCGGCGGCGCAGTCCACGTGGCGCCGCGCGCGCGGCACGCTCGAGAAGGAGGCGATTTCCCTCGCCGCCTAGCCCGCTTGACGGCCGCGCTCGCGCGGCCCCATCCTCGGCGCCATGGATATCGCGATCCGCCGCGCCGAGCCCGACGACTACGAAGGCGTGTGGCGCACGTTCCAGGACGAGAGCGTGTATAGCGGCACGCTGCAGACCCCGTTCACGTCGCAGGAACAGTGGCGCAAGCGCCTCTCGGAGCACGGCGACGCCGACTACATGCTGGTCGCCTGCGCGGGCGCGCAGATCGTCGGCCACGCGGGCCTGCATCCGCTGGGGAAGTCGCCGCGCCGGGCGCACGCGATGACGCTCGGCATCGGTGTGACCGGCCCCTGGCAGCGCAAGGGCGTCGGCACCGCGCTCATGGGCGCGCTGGTCGAGCTCGCGGACAACTGGCTCAACGTGTTTCGCCTCGAGCTGACCGTCTATGCCGACAACCAGCCGGCCATCGCGCTGTATCGCAAGTTCGGATTCGAGCAGGAAGGGGTCCTGCGCTGCTACGCGCTGCGCGGTGGGCGCTACGTCGACGCGTACTTCATGGGGCGCCTGAGGCCCAAGTCGATGCCCGTGTAAAATCGCGCGTTCGATGCGGCGCCTTTTCGCGCGCCGCCTTGCCGCGAGGTCCGCAACCCGATGGCCGTCAACCTGGAGCCCCCGCGCCCCGAAGCGCTGCTCACCATTTCCGGCGTGCGGCTCGGCATGGCCCGGGCCGGCGTGCGCAAGCCCGGCCGCAAGGACCTCGCGCTCATCGCGCTCGAAGAGGGCGCGCGCGTCGCGGGCGTCTTCACGAGGAACCGTTTCTGCGCGGCGCCGGTGCTCGTATGCCGCGAGCACCTCGAAGAGGAAGGCCCGATCCGCGCGATCGTGGTGAACACCGGCGTCGCGAACGCGGGCACCGGGCGCGAAGGAATCGAGAATGCGCGCGCGGTCTGCGCGGCCGCGGGGAAGCTCCTCGACGTGCCGGCGACCGCGGTCCTGCCGCTATCCACCGGCGTGATCATGGAGCCGCTGCCGGTGGATCGCATCGAGCGCGGCCTTCCGGATTGCGTCGCGGACCTCGCTCCCGATCACTGGGCCTCGGCCGCCGAAGCGATCATGACGACCGACACCGTGCCGAAGGCGGTGTCGCGCCAGGCGCTGATCGACGGCCGTACCGTGACCGTGACCGGCATCGCCAAGGGCGCGGGCATGATCCAGCCCAACATGGCGACGATGCTCGCGGTGATCGCGACGGATGCGACGGTCGGCCGGAACGCGCTGCAGGATCTCGTGCGCCAGGCGGCCGACACGTCGTTCAACGCGATCACGGTGGACGGCGACACCTCCACCAACGACACGCTGCTCCTCGTCGCGACCGGGCACGCGGCGCACGCGCCCATCGTCGGCGAGGGCACCGCCGAGTTCGCGAAGCTCGCCGAGGCGGTGACCGAGGTCGCGCGCCTCCTCGCGCAGGCGATCGTGCGCGACGGCGAGGGCGCGACCAAGTTCATCACCATCACCGTGGACGAAGGCGCGACGCGCGGCGAATGCCTGCGCGTCGCGAAGTCCATCGCGCATTCCCCGCTGGTGAAGACCGCGTTCTTCGCCTCCGACCCGAACCTCGGCCGCATCCTCGCCGCGGTCGGCAACGCCGGCATCGCGGACCTCGATCCCGCGCGCGTCGGCGTCAAGCTCGGCGACGTGGTGGTGGTCGAGGAGGGCGGACGTGCCGCCTCGTACACCGAGGCGCAGGGGCAGCGCGCGATGAAGCCCGCGGAGATCGAGGTGCGCGTCGCGCTCGGCCGCGGCGACGAGAGCGCCACCGTCTGGACCTGCGATTTCTCCTACGACTACGTGAAGATCAACGCCGACTACCGCAGTTGAACGGGCGGTCCGGTGCACGCCACTTCCACGAGAGGTGAGAGCCATGGCTGATCCCCGAACCACCACCCCGCATCTCGAGCAGTACTACGCGAAGCGCGCCGCCGTCTACGAGCAGGTCTACGACAAGCCGGAGCGCCAGCACGAGCTGGAATGGCTGCGGCATCGCGTGCCGGAGGTCCTGCGCGGGCGCACCGTGCTCGAGGTCGCCTGCGGCACCGGCTACTGGACGCAGTTCATCGCGCGCGAGGCGGCGAAGGTCTACGCGTGCGACATCAACGACGCGGTGCTCGAGATCGCGCGCGAGAAGCCGATCCCGCCGGCGCGCGCGCAGTTCTTCAAGGCGGACGCGGTCACGCTCGAGGGCGCGCCGGCGGGCTGCGATGCCGCCTTCGCGGGCTTCTGGTGGTCGCACGTGAAGAAGAGCGACCTCGCGAAGTTCGTGCAGAACCTCGCCGCGAAACTCGTGCCGGGCGCGGTGGTCGCAATCCTCGACAACCGCTACGCCGAGGGCAGCTCCACCGCGATCTCGCGCCGCGATGCCGAGGGCAACACCTACCAGATCCGGCACCTGCCGAACGGCGAGGAATACGAGGTGCTCAAGAACTTCCCCGCGCCGGAAGAGCTCGCCGAGGCCGTGCGCCCCGTCGCGCGCGTGGCCGGGCTCGAGACGGTGGCGTACTACTGGCTCATGACCTTCACGACCCGATGAGCGAAGAGTTGAAGCGCATCGCCGATCGCCTCGACGACCTGGTCGAGCGCCTCGATCGGCTGCTCCCTGCCGCGGTGCATGCGCCCGACTGGAAGGGCCACGCGTTGCGCTGGCGCAAGAACGCCCGTGGCGGCTACCTCGAGGCCGTGCGCCATCCGCACTCGATCCGCTTCTCCGACCTGAAGGACATCGACGAGCAGAAGCGGCGCGTGCGCGAGAACACCGCGCAGTTCGTGGCCGGGCGCCCGGCGAACAACGTGCTCCTCACCGGCGCGCGCGGCACCGGCAAGAGCTCGCTCGTGAAGGCGGCGCTCGCGGAGTTCGCGCCGAAGGGGCTGCGCCTGATCGAGGTGGACAAGCGCGACCTCGTCGACCTGCCCGACATCGTGGACCTCATCGCCGATCGCCCGGAGCGCTTCGTGATCTTCTCCGACGACCTGTCCTTCGAGGCGTCCGACGCGGGCTACAAGTCGCTCAAGGTGGCGCTCGACGGCACGATCGCCGGCTCGGCGCCGAACGTGCTGATCTACGCCACGTCCAACCGCCGCCACCTCATGCCCGAATTCATGGACGAGAACCTCGAGGCGAAGCACGTGGATGGCGAGATCCATCCCGGCGAGACCACCGAGGAGAAGATCTCGCTCTCCGAGAGGTTCGGCCTGTGGCTCTCGTTCTATCCGTTCGACCAGGAGCAGTACCTCGAGATCGCCGACCATTGGGTCGAGCGCCTCGGCGGCAAGGCGAGCGAGGCGTCGCGCAAGGCCGCGCTCCTCTGGGCGCTCGAGCGCGGCTTTCGCAGCGGCCGCGTGGCATGGCAGTTCGCGCGCGACTGGGTGGGGCGGCAGAAGACGGGATTCGCCGATAAGCGCAGATGAAACGTGTTCATCCGTGTTCATCCGTGGTTCCTGGCATGAGTAACATCACCGAGGTCGCCGCGGCGGTGATCGAGCGCCCGGGCGAGTTCCTGCTCGCGCAGCGTCCCGAAGGCAAGCCTTATCCCGGCTACTGGGAGTTTCCCGGCGGCAAGATCGAGCCGGGCGAGGACGCGCACGCCGCCCTCGTGCGCGAGCTCGCGGAGGAGCTCGGCATCGGCGTGCGCGAGGCGAGCCCGTGGATCACGCGCGTCTACGCGTACACGCATGCGACGGTGCGCCTGCATTTCTTCCGCGTGACGCGCTGGGACGGAGAGCCGCGGCCGCTCGAGGACCAGGCGATCCGCTGGCAGCGCGTGGAAGCGCCCGACGTCTCGCCGATGCTGCCCGCGAATGCGCCGGTGCTCGCGGCGCTCGCGCTGCCCGCGATCATGGTGATCTCGAGCGCCGCCGCGCTCGGCATCGACGGCTGGATCGCACGGCTCTCGGAGCGCCTCACCGCGGAGCATTTGCTGGTGCAGCTGCGCGAGAAGGGCATGCAGCACCAGCGCCTGCAGCACCTGGTCTCGCGCACGCTCGCGCGCACCGAGCCCTTCGGCTCGCAGGTCGTGGTGAACAGCGATTGCGGCACCTTTCCCCAGACGGCCGGCGTGCATCTCACCTCGGCCGCGTTGATGGCGGCGACGGCGAGGCCCGAGGCGCCATTGGTGGGCGCCTCCTGCCACGACGCGGCCGAGCTCGGCCACGCGGCCGTGATCGGCGTCGACTATGCGGTGCTCGGTCCGGTGAAGCCGACCGCCTCGCATCCCGGCGGCGCGGTGCTCGGATGGGATCGCTTCCGCGAGCTCGTGCGCGACCGCCCGATGCCGGTCTACGCGATCGGCGGCCTCGCGCGGGCCGATCTCGCCTTCGCGCGCGCGCATGGCGCGCACGGCGTGGCGCTCCTCAGCGCGGCATTTCCGTAAGCGCGGCGACGCCGGTTTCGACACCCGACGGTCCTTCGCAGAGCGCATGCGCTCCGGCTTCGCGCAGCTCGTCGGCCGTGCCGTATCCCCATAGCGCTCCGAGCGCATGCAGCCCATGGTGCCGCGCCGCGCGCATGTCGGCGCCGCGATCGCCGATCATCACCGTCTTCGCCGGGTCGAGCCCATGGCGGGGCAGCAGGTGCGCGAGGAGCTCGCGCTTGTCCTCGCGCGTTCCGTCGAGCTCGCAACCGTGCACCTCGCCGAAGTGCGGCGCGAGCCCGAACCGCTCGACGATGCGCCGCGCGTAGACGGTCGGTTTCGAGGTCGCGACGAAGAGGCCGATGCCGGCCGCGCGCAGCGACCCGAGCGCGTCGGCGATTCCATCGTAGGGACGATTCTCGAACAGGCCGACCTCCGCGAAGCGCTCGCGGTAAAGCCCGATCGCGCGCTCGACCGCGACGGGTGAATCGGTGCCGAGGAGCCGCGCGAACGATCCCCGCAGCGGCGGCCCGATCGCGAAGACGAGCTCCTCGAGCGCCGGCGGCTCGATTCCCATGCGCTCGAGCGCATACGCGAGCGAGCGCGTGATCCCTTCGCGCGGGTCGGTGAGCGTGCCGTCGAGGTCGAAGAGCGCGGCGATCATCGAGGCGCGAGGAGCGGCCGCACGTCGAGGCGGCGCGCGAGTGCGCGCGGATCGGGCTGCTCGCACCACGGGAAGCGCCCGAGCAGCGGCGCGCGCAGCCGCCGGCGCAGCGTCTGCACGTTCTCGTCGGGGACGCTCATCGCGGGATCGATCGCGTTCGCGATCCAGCCCGCGAGCTCGAGCCCCGCGGCCTCGACCGCGCGCGCGGTGAGGAGCGAATGGTTGAGGCAACCCAGGCGAAGGCCCACGACGAGCACGACGGGAAGGGCCACGGCACGCGCGAGGTCGATCGTGTCGAGGTCGTCGCCGAGCGGCACGACGAAGCCGCCGACGCCCTCCACGATGTGAAACGCGTTCGCCGGCCCTGCCCGCCCGAGCTCCTCGAGGATGGGAGCAAGCGAGATCGTGCGCCCCTCGCGAGCGGCCGCGATGTGCGGCGACATCGGCTCGCGCAACAGCACCGGCGTGACCCGCTCCAGCGCATCGCGTTCGAGGCCCGCGGCCTCGAGGAGGGCGAGCGTGTCCTCGTTCGCCCAGCGGCCGTCGCGCTCCTCGGCGCCCGCGGCGATCGGCTTCATCGGCACGACCGTTTCGCCCGCGCCGCGCAGCGCGTGCACCAGCGCCGCCGCGGCGACCGTCTTGCCGACGCCGGTATCCGTTCCGGTGACGAAGACGCCGCGCTTCATGGCGTGCGGCGAGGATGGAAGTCGACGATCGCGCGGCCGTCGGCCGTATGCCTCGGCGCGGCCTTCCACGCGTGGCCGTACACGATTTCGTAGGTGGCGGGCAGGATCGCGCCGCGGCGCCGCGTCTCGTAGCGCTCGGCCATGCGGCGCCAGCGTTCGCGCCCTCCGAGGCCGCGTGGCCGCCCGGGCAGCGCGTTGCGTCCGCCGCCGCCCCGCAGGTCCGCCGCGAGCGCCTCCACCGTGGAGTACTCGAGCGTGAGCGTCTCCATTTCCATCACCGGGTCGACGAATCCGGCGGCGACCAGCGCATCGCCGAGGTCGTGCATGTCGACGAACCGATGCACGTGCTCGCCGCCGCCGCTTTCGTCGAACGCGGCGCGCAGCTCGCGCAGCGTGTCCGGCCCGAACGTGGAGAAGAGGAAGAGCCCGCCGGTGCGCAGCACGCGCGCGGCCTCGGCGAAGGCGGCGGGCGCCTCGCACCACTGCAGCATGAGATTGGAGCAGGCGAGCTCGGCGCAGGAGGCCGGCAGCGGAAGCTTCTCGGCATCGGCGCAAGCGAGGAGCGGAGCCGATGCGGAAAGCGTACGCCGCCACCAGGGCGTGCGTTGGCGCGCTTGGACGAGCATCGGCAGCGCGAGGTCGATCGCGATGAGCGATGCGCCCGGGTAGCGTTTGCGCAGGGCGGCGAGCTGCTCGCCGGTGCCGCAACCGAGGTCGAGCATGCGTTGCGGCGCGATGCGGATCGGGTCGAGATGCGCGAGGAGGCGCGTGCCGACTTCGCGCTGCAGGATCGCATGCCGGTCGTAGCCGGAAGCGGCGCGGCCGAACGCGCGGCGCGCGGCGCGCTTGTCGATGCGTGCCGGCTCGGCCACCGCGGCCCCCGAACCGCTCAACCGACGCTCTCGGCGAGCGCCTGTGCGAGCCCACGCACGTCGTCGGCCTCGTGCGCGGCGCTCAGCGATATGCGAAGACGCGAAGTGCCGCGCGGCACCGTCGGTGGACGGATCGCAGGGACCAGGAAGCCTCGCTCGAGCAGGCGCGCGGAGGCTTCCAGCGCGCGCGCGGCTTCGCCGACCACGACCGGCTGGATCGCGGTCGCCGAGGGTGCGGCCGTCACGGCGAGCGCGCCACAGGCCGCGCGGAATTCGTCGATGCGCGCAGCGAGCCGCGCACGCAGGGCGGCGTCGTGTTCGACGATCTGGAGCGCCGCGCTCGCCGCCGCCGCCATCGCCGGCGGAAGCGCGGTCGAGAAGATGTAGGTGCGTGCGCGTTGCAGCATCCATTCGATCGTCTGCGCGGCCCCGGCGACGAAGGCGCCGTAGCCGCCGAGCGCCTTGCCGAGCGTCGCCATGTAGACGATGCGTGGGGACGCGAGCGCGAAATGCTCGAGGCTGCCGCGCCCGCCCGCCCCGAGGACGCCGATGCCGTGCGCGTCGTCCACGACGAGCCAGGCATCGTAGCGCTCGCAGAGCTCCAGCATGCGCGGCAGCGGCGCGAGGTCGCCGTCCATGCTGAACACGGCGTCGGTCGCGACGATGCGCACGGCGGCGCGCGAGGCGGCGAGCGCACGCTCGAGCTCGCCGAGGTCGAGGTGCGCGTAGCGCGTATACGTCGCGCGCGAAAGCCGTGCGCCGTCGTGCAGGCACGCGTGGTTCAGCCGATCGCCGAACACCTCCGCGTCCGTTCCTCCGAGCACGGTGAGGATCGCGAGGTTGGCGGCGTACCCGCTCGCGAAGAGCAGCGCGCGCGGCAGCCGCACGAAGGCGGCGAAGCGCTGCTCGGCTTCCTCGTGCGCACGCGAATGCCCGCTCACGAGCGGCGAGGCGCCCGATCCCACGCCGTACGCGTCGAGCGCGCGGTGGGCGGCCGCGACGAGCCGCGCGTCGCACGCGAGGCCGAGATAGTCGTTGCTCGAGAAGTTGAGCAGCTCCCGGCCGTCGACGCGGACCCGCCGTCCCTGCGGCGAGTCGAGCACGCGGCGGCGGCGGCGCAGGTTCTCGCGCTCGAGCGCCGCGAGCCCGTCGGAGAGCCGGTCGGCGAGTCCGTCCACGCGAGCCTCAGGCGGGCTCGAGACCGAGGGCGGCGAAAAGCGCGTCGTCGCGTTCGACTTCGGGATTGCCGGTGGTGAGCAGCTTCTCGCCGTAGAAGATCGAGTTGGCGCCGGCGAGGAAGCACAGCGCCTGCACCGCCTCGCTCATCGCGGTGCGCCCGGCCGAGAGTCGCACGACGCTCGCCGGCATGAGGACGCGCGCGACGGCGATGGTGCGCACGAACTCGACCCACGGCAGCTTCTGCGTTCCATGGAGCGGCGTGCCTTCGACCTGCACCAGCTCGTTGATCGGCACCGATTCGGGCTGCGGATCGAGCGATGCGAGCTGCGCGAGGAGCCCCGCGCGGCCCTCGCGCGATTCGCCCATTCCCACGATGCCGCCGCAGCACACCTTGAGCCCCGCGCCGCGCACGCGCTCGAGCGTCGCCAGGCGATCCTCGTACGTGCGCGTGGAGATCACGTCGCCATAGAGCTCCGGAGCCGTGTCGAGGTTGTGGTTGTAGTAGTCGAGCCCCGCCTCGCGCAGCTTCTGCGCCTGGCCCTCGCGCAGCATCCCGAGCGTGCAGCAGGTCTCCAGCCCGAGCGCCTTCACCTCGCGCACCATCTCGAGGACCGGCGCGAGGTCGCGTTCCTTCGGGCCGCGCCAGGCCGCGCCCATGCAGAAGCGCGTCGCGCCGTGCCGCTTCGCCGCGCGCGCCGCGTCGACCACTTCCTGCACTTCGAGCAGCGCTTCGGCCTCCACCCCCGTGTGATAGCGTGCGGCCTGCGGGCAGTAGCCGCAGTCCTCCGGACAGCCGCCGGTCTTGATCGAGAGCAGCGTCGAACGCTGGATGCGCCGCGGGTCGAACTGCTCGCGGTGCACGGTATGCGCGCGATAGAGAAGCTCGTTGAACGGTAACGCGAAGAGCGCGAGTGCCGCGTCGCGAAGCGACTCGAGGCGCGGATCGGGTTTTGCGGTGGGGAAGGCGACGACGGCGGTATCCAAGGCATCCTCCAGAAGTCCCTGATCTTTCGCAACAATCGTCCGGATGTCAAGTTTCCAAG
>Ga0134128_10002217_pt1 | contig 24210 bp, 24 predicted proteins | sample KB31754_FD_96462 | JGI IMG/M metagenome (GOLD analysis project Ga0134128, IMG submission 96462) | Terrestrial soil microbial communities with excess Nitrogen fertilizer from Kellogg Biological Station, Michigan, USA - KB3-175-4 | ecosystem: Environmental > Terrestrial > Soil > Unclassified ...
CCGGCCCCGGCGGACTTCAAGACCTCCGTGGCCGTTGACCTGGACCACGGCAAGTTCTGGAACCTGGTCACCGACGCCCTGGTGCGCATTGGTGAGGTGGATGCATGAGCCCGGCAACCGCCATGGCCGGCATCCGCAAGGGCTCCGGCAACGTCACTGCACTGATGGCGGCGCTGCTGCCCGCCTGCGTCGCCTTTCAGCTCAACGCATCCATGCTCAGCCACGCCCTGGTCACCATGGGCGAGCAACTGCACACCAACCAGGCGGCCATCGGCCTGTCCCAGACCTGGTTCTTCACCGCCGCAGCCGTGTTCTCCCTGTTTCTGCCGCGCCTCAGCGACATCATCGGCCGCAGGAAGGTGCTCATCGGCATGATGGCCCTGATGGGGATCGGCTCAGTGGTCTCGGCCATGGCCCCGGACATCACCTGGCTGTTTGTCGGCCGCATCATCCAGGGCGTGTCCGGACCCACGGTTCCGCTGTGCCTGATCATGCTGCGCTCCGCCGTCAAGGAGCCGAAGAAATACGGCGCCCTCATGGGCCTGATCACCGCGGTCAACGGCGGCATCGCCGGCATCGACTCGTTTGTGGGCGGCTACTTCGCCGAGCATTTCGGCTTCCGCAGCATCTTCTGGCTCATGGTGGCCGTCGCCGCCGTCGCCACGCTCCTGCTGTTCGTGCTGGCCGGGGAAAGCAAGCCCGGCGAGGGCACCAAAATGGACTGGCTGGGCGTGTTCTGCATCGTCATCGCCGTCGGCGCGCTGCTCACCGCCCTCAACGAGGCCACGAAACTGGTGGGCGGCGTCACCGCCGGCCCGCTCCTGGCCTCACTTGCCCTGGCCGCCGTGGCGGTGGCCGCGTTCATGGCGTTTTGGGCCGTGGAAAAGCGGTCGCGGCAGCCCATGGTGGAAATCGCGCACCTGCGCCAGCGCTCCACCTGGGCGCCCCTGCTGACCACCACGTTGACCATGACCGGCATCTTCGCCGTCATCAACGGCATTGTGCCCGCCTACGTCCAGGCGGCCGATCCCGGCTTCAACATCGGCGCCACCGAGATGAGCCTGATCATCCTGACCCCGTACGCCCTGCTCGGCTGGGTGTTCGGGCCCATCACCGGCCGCCTGGCACCCGTGCTCGGCTACACAAAGATGCTGCGGATCGGCCTGGCGGGCAGCGCGGCGGCCCTGGCCGTCATCGGCTTCCTGGGCCTGCACAGCCTGCCGCTCATGATCGCCGGCACGGTCTTGCTGGGCATCATGTACGCCGGTACGGTGAACATCATGCTCAACGGACTTGGCGTGGTGCTCTCCCCCGCAGGAAACCCCGGCTTCCTGCCCGGCATGAACGCCGGCGCCTTCAACCTTGGCGCCGGCCTGAGCTTCCTGGTCCTGCCGGCCATCCTGGTCGCCACGGCGCCGCTGGGCGGACATGGCTCCTACCTGACCGTCGTCGTGGTGGCCCTCGCGATCACCATGGCCGCCTTCGCCGCCTCCCTGCTGGTGCCCCAGCCCGTCGACGCGGAGGTCGCCGAGTGACCGGCTCCAGGATCGTGGTGGCGGGATCGCTCAACGCCGACCTCACCATCTACTGCGAACGCCTGCCCCTGCCCGGCGAGACCCTGCACGGCAGCGGCTTCGCCGTGAACCCCGGCGGCAAGGGCGCCAACCAGGCCGTGGCCGCCAGCCGGCTGGGCGGGCGCGTCACGCTGGTCGGCGCCGTGGGCCGGGACGCCAACGGAGAGATGCTGGTGGCTTCCACCGCGGGCGCCGGCGTGGACGTCAGCCATGTCCGCAGGGTCGCGGAGCCCACGGGGGTGGCAGTCATTTCCGTGGAGGACAGCGGCGAGAACAGCATCATCATCTCCGCCGGCGCCAACGGCACGCTGTCCCCCGACGCGATGGACCCTGCCCTGTTCCACGGCGCCGGCGTCGTCTGCCTGTGCCTGGAGGTCCCGCTGGGGACCGTCCGGGCCGCCGCCCAGGCCGGCCACGACGCCGGGGCAACCGTTCTCCTGAACCTCTCGCCCTACGCCCCGGTTGGGGCCGCGCTGGCGCACCTCACGGACGTCCTGCTGGTCAATGCGCACGAGGCCTCCCAGTTTCTGGGCGGGCTGGACATGCCGCCGGCGGACGCCCCGGTCGCGGACTGGCTCGCCGCCGCCGGGGCCTTTGCCGGCCGCGGCCTGGCCAGGGTCCTGGTGACACTGGGCGCGGCCGGTTCCGTGGTGCTGGATGCGGCCAACACGGCCGAGCCGGTGGTGCGCATTGCCCCGACAAAGGTGGTCGCCGTGGACACCACCGGTGCCGGCGACGCCTTCACCGGGGCCGTCGCGGCCCGCCTCGCGGCCGGCGACTCCCTGGCGGCGGCGGCCCGCTACGCCTCGGTGGCGGCCGCGCTGGCCGCCACCCGGAAGGGCACGCAGGCCGCCTACCCGTCTGCCGCGGAAGTGGCCGCCGCGACCCCGGATGACGAAACGGACATTTGAGGCCGATATATCGACCTCAAATGTCCGTTTCGTCATCCTGCGTGGGCCCATCGCGCCCCGCTACCCGAGCGTGACGTTGTCGATGAGGCGGACCGGACCCACCCGCGCGGCGATGAGCGCCAGGGCCTGGCCGGTGAAGGGCGTGTCCTGGCAGTTTTCAGCCCGGACCGCCAGGGTCCCGGGGTCCACCACCTCGAGGTAGTCGAGTTCCACGCCGGGCGTCATGTGGACCAGTTCCTCGGCGGAGGGGATGTCCAGGGGCTCGTGCGCGTCGGCACGGCGGCGCAGCAGCCGCAGGGCGCGGGAGAGGACCAGGGCGGCATCGCGCTCCCCGTCGGACAGGAAGCGGTTCCGGCTCGAGAGCGCCAGCCCGTCGCTGTCGCGCACAATGGGCACGGGCACAATGTCCACGGGGAAGTTCAGGTCCGCCACCATGCGCCGCACCAGGGCGAGCTGCTGGGCGTCCTTTTGGCCAAAATAGGCCCGGTAGGACTGCCGCCCGGCGGGACCGGCCGGCGCAAGTCCGGTGTCGGGGCGGCCCGCGTGGAGGAGCTTGGCGACCACGGTCAGGGCGCCGTCAAAGTGGCCGGGCCGCGACGCGCCCTCGTACAGCTCCCCCAGCCTTCCGGCGGTGACGCGCACGGCCGGCTCGCCGCCCGGGTACATTTCCTCGACCGGCGGGGCGAACATGATGTCCACGCCCGCGGCGTCAAGCACGGCGAGGTCCGCCTCCGTGGTCCGGGGGTACCGCTCCAGGTCCACCGGGTCGCCGAACTGCAGCGGATTGACAAACACGCTGGCCACCACGACGGCGTTCTCCGCCACGGCGGCCCTGGCCAGTTCCGCGTGTCCCCGGTGGAGCGCGCCCATGGTGGGGACCAGCCCCAGCGTCCCGCCGCCGTGGCCGGCCGTCCCCGGGGCCGCGGCCAGCAGCTGCGCGCTGAGTGCCTTCAATTCGGCGATGGTCGAAACCGTGGTGATGCCCATGTCAATCGTGTTCCTCAGTTGTGTGCGGCGGGCTGTGTGGACCTGCCCGGCTGTCCGGGCCGGGGACGGCGGGGAAGCGTCAGCCGCCCGGCCCGGTGGAGGGTCCGGCGTCGTCCGCGGTGAGGGCGGCCTGGACGCCCAGGAAGGACTCGGCGGACAGCAGGCCGCGACGGGCGGCCCGGGCCGCCGTGGCGGAAGAGAGTGCCACGTAGGCGTCGAGGATGTCCGCGGACCCGGTGTCCAGGGCGTGCTCGCGCAGGGCCTGGGTGTGGGACGCGACGGTGCCGGAGTCACCCCTGGCCACGGGCCCCGTCAGTGCGGATTCGCCCGAGGACAGCGCGTTCTCCAGCGCGGCGCGCAGCAGCGGGCCGAGGACCTGGTTGGGTGCCTCCACGCCAATGTCGCCCAGGACCTGCGCCGCCTGCGCCACGATGGTGACCAGATGGTTCGCGGAATGGGCCAGGGCCGCGTGGTACAGGACGCGGTCGGCCTCGGCAATGACCACGGGTTCGGCGCCCATCTCCACCACCAGCGCCTGGGCGATCGGCAGCATGGCCGGCTCCGCGGTGATGCCGAAGCAGCAGTCGGCCAGGCGGGAAAGGTCCAGGCTCATGCCCGTGAACGTCATGGCCGGATGCAGCGCCAGGGCGATGGCGCCGGCGGCCTTGGCCGGCGCCAGCACGCCCGTGCCATACCGCCCGGAGGTGTGCGCCACCAGCTGCCCGGACTGCCAGGCACCGGTCTTGGCCAGGCCGGAGACCAGCCCGGGCAGGGCGTCGTCCGGCACCGCGAGCAGCACCAGTTCGGAGCGCTCCACAATGTCCGCGATCTCCAGCACCGGCACCCCGGGCAGCAACAGTTCGGCCCGTTCCAGGGAGGCCTGCGACACCGCGGACACCCCGACGACGGCGTGCCCCGCCGCGCGCAGGGCGGCCCCCAGCACGGCCCCGACCTTGCCGGCGCCGATGATTCCAATGCCAAGGCGGCCGGGCTTAATTGGCATGTTGCTGCTCCTGGGGGTCGGGGGTGGCGGACGGTGCCGTCGCCAGCCAGTGCTCGGCACTGTGGATGCGGCGGGCGGTGGCGGCGCGGGCGGCCTGGTCGTCGAAAAGGCGGCGGCCGGCGTCAAGCGCCACGTGGTGCACCACGGGCTTGATGGGTCCCGCGGTGGAGTGCAGCTCAAAGTCGACCAGGCCGAGCGCGGCCATGAGCGGCCCCTGGCGCAGGCTCAGCGACTGCGTGCGCTCGTGGGGCACCACCTCCAGGCGCCGGAAGATGACCCCGTGGCGGCACAGCAGGGCCGTGGACGTGGCCCGGTACGCGTTGTAGCGCCAGGCAAGGGGGTCGATCCACCGTGCGGACCGCGGCGAATGGACAAATCCGTGCCGGTTGCCGGGCCCGCGCAGGCCGGCCGTGAACACGTCCACGGGGTTGTCCACGCCGGGGTCGGGGAACACGAGCGCCAGCACCGCCATGACCTCCTCGAGCGTGCCCGCCGGCAGCAGCACCGTCCGGTTGCCGTGGTCGGAGCGGTCGTCCCCGTAGCCGGCCACGTTGACGTGGACCCGGTACCAGCCGAAGGGCCGCCAGACGGGGCCCTGGCTGATGCCCACGGCCTGGACGCGGCCCGGCGGGATGGTTTGCGCCCGGGTCTCGAGCATGCCGTAGTGGAGGCGGACGCCGTCGGGCGAGAGCGCCACGCGGAAGTTGTAGTCGCCGGTGATGGCCTTCCAGTAGGACGCGCCCACGCCGATGAAGACGGGGACGAAGCCTATGAACACGCCGATTTCCCCGCTCCAGGCCGTCAGGGCGACGGCGCCGGACAGGACCAGCAGGGCAACGATGCTCAGGCTGCTGAACACGGTGGCGCCGATGATGCGCCCGGGGGACAGCGCCAGCACGTGCTGTTCGGGCGCCTCGGTGACCTGGTCCGGCGCGTCCGGATCCACCGCCACGCCGGCGGCCCGGGCCAGGATGGCGGCGCGCAGGCGCTTGGCCTCGTCCAGCTTGAGGAAGGAGAGCCTGAACGCCGACTTCCCGCCGTCTGCCACGTCAAATTTCAGCTCCGCCAGCCCAAACGCGCGGGCCACCAGCGGCTGGACCACGTCGATGGACTGGACCCTGTCGATCCGGGCGCGGCGCTGCTGGCGGAAGATGATGCCGGAGTTGATGTGGACGTGCTCGTCCGTCACCTGGTAGCGGGTGAAGCGCCATGACAGGAAGAAGCCGGTCCCGAAAACGACGATGGCCGCGCCCACCACCGCCGCGATGACCGCCGGTGGTGCGCCGGCGGAAATGTCCCGCCCGTCCGGCCGGCCCGTGAACAGCGAGTCGAGGGCGTTGCGGCCAAAGATGAACAGCACGGCGGCCACGGCCACCCAGCCGCGCACCAGGGGTGAGACGGGGTGGACGCGGTGCCAGGAATCGGCACTGTCGGTGTGGAAGGCGCCGCCGGTAAAGGCCGCGCTCACAGCCCGGCCAGTTTCGCCTCGCCGCGGGCGGAGAGCTGCTCGCGGAGCCGGGCGGCCTCGGCCGCCGGCACGCCACAAAGGACGGCGTTGGTTCCGGGGGACGCCGTGTGCAGGTGGACGCTGCTCAGCCCCAGCATCCGCTCCAGCGGCCCCATGGTGACGTCGACGTACTGCATGCGCCCGTACGGAACCACCATGACCCGGTGGAACATGATGCCGTGGCGGACCAGCAGGTCGTCGTTGCGTTCGGCATAGCCGATGGCACGCACCTGGCGGGGCACCAGGGCCAGCACCCACAGCACGGTCGCGAGGACGGCGGACGGCAGCGCCCAGGCCAGCCAGTCCGGATAGCCGCCCCAGACGCCGGCAAGCCTGAGCACCAGCGGCAGCGAGGCGGCGGCCAGAAAGACGAGCCCGCCCAGGCCGCGCTCAATGAGGCGGAGGGTGGTGAGCCTGTCCGAGACACGCCGGAACGGCACGCCCTCGGGGTCGATGGCGCTGGCGTGGGCGGGCGGGACCGGGACCGGCGGGGCGCCGGGCGGGACGGGTGTGGCCGGGCTGGATTGGCTAGGCAAATTCTTCCTCCCCGCGGCCTTCGCGCTTTGGCCGCGGCGTGCTGCCGGCGTCGGTGTCTTCGGGCGGCAGCTTGCAGAAGCGTTCCACCACCAGGCCGACCACGATCATGACGATGCCCCCGCCGCCCAGGGCGGCGATGTTCCAGATGGGGCCCAGGTCCCCGCGCAGGGGGATCGTGTCCAGCTGGTCCACCAGGATGCCCAGGTGCCAGCCCAGCAGCACGGCCCCGGCGTAGGCGCAGGCCTGGGCCAGGACCAGGGTGCGGGCGGCCACCAGGGGGTCCAGGACGCGGTCGCGATGCCCGTCGCGCCAGTGGCGGACCTTGAACCCCAGGATCAGGCAGACCACCACGATCAGGCCCATGGTGGCCAGTGAGCTGTAGGGCAGCACGGGAAGTGGCAGGCTGGCCCGCGAGGTGAGCTCCGCGGCGGTCCACCCCGCCACGCCCAGGACGACTGTTGCCACAACAAGCCATGCAGGCCGGATGGTCCGCATCGTGCTCCTCATTTTCCCTCACCCGATCCTTGCGTTCCGTGTGCTACCTCAACCGTACAGTTTAATTGCCACGGAGGGGCAGGCCGGGGCCCCCTGCCGGTTTAGGCCGTGAGGCCGTCGCCGCCCAGGGGCTCCAGTTCGGCGTGCCCGATGCCGGGCATGTCCGCGGCCGCGACGGCCAGTTCCGCCACGGGACGCCCGTCCAGCGTTGCGTTCGGGTCCATGAGTGCCCAGGGGTAGAGCACGAAGGCCCGTTCCGCGGCGCGCGGGTGGGGCAGCGTCAGGACCGGGTCCTGGCTGCGCATGTCCCCGTAGCTGATGATGTCGATGTCCAGCGTGCGCGCCCCCCAGCGCACCTTCCGTTCCCGGTGGTGCGCCCGTTCCACTGCCTGGCAGTGCGCCAGCAGTTCGAGCGGGTCGAGGGTGGTGTCCACGGCGATGACCATGTTCAGGAAGTCCGGCTGCCCCTCGGGGCCCCCCACGGGCTTGGTGGACACCACGGGGGACACGTCGACCAGGCGCACCTCGGGGCGGTCAACCAGGTCGCCGACGGCGGCCGAGAGTGTGCCGCGGCGCTCGCCCAGGTTGCTTCCCAGGGCCAGGATGGCCCGGGTCAGGGCCCGGGCGGGCGTCACGTCCGGCTCCGGAAGACGTTGATTTCCACGTCGCCGAAAGGGACCTGGATGGGCGCCTTGGGCTTGTGGACCCTTACTTCCACGGCGCTGATGACCGGGAAGCCCGCCAGGATCGCCTCGGCGGTGCGCACGGCCAGCGTCTCGATCAGGTCGAACGACTTGCCGCGGATCAGTCCGGCGATGGTCTCCGCCACGGCGCCGTAGTCCGCGGTCTTGGCGAGGTCGTCCGTGGCCGCGGCGGCGCTGACGTCGGTGTGCAGGACGGCGTCCACCACAAACGGCTGGCCGTCACGCTTTTCATGCCCAAACACGCCATGGTAGCCAATGGCGGTGATGCCCGTCAGGGTGATGGTGTCCGGCCGGTTCAAAGCGCGGCCCGTGCGGGTTCGGCCCGTGCGGCGCCGGCCTTCTCCAGCTCGGCACGGCGGGCCTCGCGGTTCCGCCTGCCCACCAGCATCCGGGCGGCGACCTTCGCGGCGTCAACGCTTGCGCCGACGTCGTGCACGCGGACGCCCCAGATGCCCTGGGCGGCGGCCAGGGCGGTGGTGGCGGACGTCGCGTCGTCGCGCTCCTTGGGCGCGGCCGCCTTGCCGGCCGTGGTCAGCAGGGAACCGAGGAAGCGCTTGCGGGAGGTGCCCACCAGGACCCTGTTGCCCAGTTCGGCCACGCGGTGCAGGTTGGCCAGCAGCTCCCAGTTCTGCTCGGCGTTCTTGGAGAAGCCGATCCCGGGGTCCACGATGAGCTTGTCGGCCTTGACGCCGGCTGCGTAGAACCGTTCGCGGACCTCGGCGAGCTCGCGCACCACGTCCTCGACGACGTCGTCGTACTGGGTCAGCGCGTCCATGTGGCGGGAGTCGCCGCGGCTGTGCATGAGCACGTAGGGGACCTGGCGTTCGGCGATCAGGGCGATCATGTCCGGGTGGACGTGGGTGCCGGAGACGTCGTTGATCAGCCCGGCACCGGCGTCGATGGCAAGGGCCGCGGTGGAGGCGTGGCGGGTGTCGACACTGACCAGGGCGCCGGCCTTGGCGAGGGCCTCGATGACAGGCATGATGCGCCGCTGTTCCTCGGCCTCATCCACGTCCTCCGCGCCGGGGCGCGTGGACTCGCCCCCGACGTCGATGATGTCCGCGCCGCCGTAGAACATGCGCAGGCCGTGCGAGATGGCAGTGTCGAGGGAGTTGTAGTCCCCGCCGTCGCTGAAGGAATCCGGGGTGCAGTTGAGGATGCCCATGACCACGGTGCGGTCGGAGGGCAGGCGGTCAAACGTCGCCACGGAGGTGCGCGCGCGCAGGACGGGCAGCGGCGAGGTGGCCGGGCCCGTGCCGGGGGCGGCTGCGAGGGAATCCATAGGGTGTTACCTTCCGAGAATCAGGCTCATGGCCTCGGCCCGGGTTGCGGGCTCGTGGAGCAGGCCGCGGACCGCGCTGGTGACGGTCTTGGCCCCTGGCTTGCGCACGCCCCTCATGGACATGCACATGTGTTCACATTCGATGACGACGATGGCGCCGCGCGGCTTGAGGTGCTCCACCAGCGAGTCTGCGATCTGGCTGGTGAGGCGCTCCTGGACCTGGGGGCGCTTGGCATAGATGTCCACCAGCCGGGCCAGCTTGCTCAGCCCGGTCACGCGCCCGTCCGACGACGGGATGTAGCCGACGTGGGCGCTGCCGTGGAACGGCACCAGGTGGTGCTCGCAGGTCGAGTAGAAGGGGATGTCCTTCACCAGGACCATTTCCTCGTGGGAGATGTCGAAGGTGGTGCCCAGGACGTCGCCCGGGTTTTGGTGGAGGCCGGCAAACACTTCGGCGTAGGCCTTGGCCACCCGCCTGGGCGTTTCTGCCAGGCCGCTGCGGTCCGGGTCCTCGCCCACGGCCAGCAGGATTTCCCGGACCGCCGCCTCAATGCGCGGCAGGTCCATGTGCCCTCCGTGGCCGTCGGAAGGTGCTCCCGCCGCGGCGCCCAGGGTGCCGGGCGCTACGTAGTCGGGTTCGTCGTCGAAAGTGGTCACGGGTGAGATCTTATCCGCAATCAGCGGCGGCCGGGGAGCTGTTCGCCGCCGCCCTGGCCCAGGTCGATGCCCGGGGAGCGGCCCGGAGCGTCCACGTCGCCCTGCAAGTGGGCGCCGGCCAGCTGTTCCTGCGGGGACAGGGAGTCAGGCAGCGGCTCCCCCGCGGCCAGGGCGTCCCGGCGCTCCTTGTCCGTGATCACGGGGGGCACGTCGGAGACCGGGCGGGTGGCCTTGGACAGCCACACCTCGCGCTGGGCGGGGCGGCGGAGGTCGGAGAAGATCGCGGCGATTTCCGCCTGGTTCAGCGTCTCGCGTTCCAGCAGTTCCAGGGCCAGGCGGTCCAGGACGTCGCGGTTTTCAATAAGGACCGCATAGGCGTCGTCGTGGGCCTGGTCGATGAGCTTGCGGACCTCGGCATCAACGATCGCGGCGACCGACTCGGAGTAGTCGCGGTCGTGGCCGGCGCTGGCGCCCAGGAAAGGCTCGCCCCCGCCGGTGCCCAGCTTTACCGCGCCAACACGCTCGCTCATGCCGTACTGGGTGACCATGGCACGGGCGGTGCCGGTGGCCTTCTCGATGTCGTTGGAGGCGCCGGTGGAGGGGTCGTGGAAGACGATTTCCTCCGCCACGCGCCCGCCCATGGCGTAGGCCATGTTGTCCAGCAGCTCGTTGCGGGTAACCGAATACTTGTCGTCCTCCGGGACCACCATGGTGTAGCCCAGGGCGCGGCCGCGGGGCAGGATGGTGATCTTGGTTACAGGGGCCGTGTTGTGCATGGCCGCCGCCACCAGGGCGTGCCCGCCTTCGTGGTAGGCGGTGATCTTGCGCTCCAGCTCCTTCATGACGCGCGTGCGCTTCTGCGGCCCGGCCATGACGCGGTCGATCGACTCGTCCAGGGCCCGGTCGTCGATGAGCTGGGCGTTGGAGCGGGCTGTCAGGAGGGCCGCCTCGTTCAGGACGTTGGCCAGGTCCGCGCCGGTGTAACCTGGCGTCTTTTTTGCCACAGCGTTAAGGTCGACGCCGGGCGCCATGGGCTTGCCCTTGGCGTGGACCTTCAGGATCTGCTCACGGCCCAGGCGGTCCGGGGCGTCGACGGAGATCTGCCGGTCGAAGCGTCCCGGGCGCAGCAGGGCAGGGTCCAGGACGTCGGGGCGGTTCGTGGCGGCGATGAGGATGACGTTGGTCTTCACGTCAAAGCCGTCCATTTCCACGAGCAGCTGGTTGAGGGTCTGCTCACGTTCGTCGTTGCCGCCGCCAATGCCGGCCCCGCGGTGGCGGCCAACGGCGTCGATCTCGTCAACAAAGATGATGGCCGGGGAGTTGGTCTTCGCCTGCTCAAAGAGGTCGCGGACACGGGAGGCGCCCACGCCGACGAACATTTCAACAAAGTCCGAGCCCGAGATCGAATAAAACGGCACCCCGGACTCACCGGCCACGGCGCGCGCCAGCAGGGTCTTGCCCGTCCCGGGAGGGCCGTACAGCAGCACGCCCTTGGGGATCTTGGCGCCCACTGCGGCAAACTTGCCCGGATCCTGCAGGAATTCCTTGATTTCGTGAAGTTCCTCCACGGCCTCGTCGGCGCCGGCCACGTCGTTGAACGTGACCTGCGGGTGGTCCTTGGTGATGAGCTTGGCCTTGGACTTGCCGAACTGCATGACCTTGGAGCCGCCGCCCTGCATGCGGGAGAACAGGAACCAGAAGATCAGCCCGATGAGGACCATCGGGATGAGCAGCGAGAGGATGCTGGACCAGAAGTTGTTCGACGCCGGCTGGTCGTCAAAGGACTTCAGCCCCGCGTTGTCGATGGCGGCCACCAGCGTCGGGGCCCGGTAGGCGCCGAAGTAGAACTGCACGTCCTTGCCGGCCTTGGTGCCGTCCGCGGTGGTGTAGTCGTTCTTGAGCACCATGTCCACACGGCCCTCGGAGCCAAAGACCTTGGCGGAGACCACCTGGTCGTTCTTGAGCAGGGTCAGCGCCTCGGAGGTGTCGATCTTGCTCTGTCCGCCCCCGGTCAACGTGGCCAGGGCGGCGCCGATGAGCACCACCACCACAATGATCCAGATGAATGGACCCTTGAAGAGTTTCTTGACGTTCATGTGTTCTGAGGCTGCGCCCCGTCCCTCCCGCTCAACCAATGTGTGTAAAGACTTTCAAGCACGGCCGCATTCCCGCGCTACAAGCTTTACACCGTTCGTATGTCAACACGCACGGGAGCGCTTAATAGTTCCCTCTGGGCATAAAGAATTGCGGCGGGGGCACGGAAAGGGGAATTACTCGTAAATGTGCGGGGCCAGGGTGCCGATGAAGTCCAGGTTGCGGTACTTCTCGGCGAAGTCCAGGCCGTAGCCCACCACAAATTCGCTGGGGATCTCGTAGCCGACGTACTTGACGTCGATCTCCACCTTGGCGGCCTCGGGCTTGCGCAGCAGCGTGCAGATTTCCACCGTGGCCGGGCCGCGGGAGATCAGGTTGGCCTTGAGCCAGGACAGCGTCAGGCCGGAGTCGATGATGTCCTCCACGATCAGCACGTGCTTGCCCATGAGGTCCGTTTCCAGGTCCTTGAGGATGCGGACCACGCCGGAGGACTGCGTGCCGGAGCCGTAGGAGGACACCGCCATCCAGTCCATGGTCACGTGGCTGTGGAGGGCGCGGGAGAGGTCGGCCATGACCATGACGGCTCCCTTGAGCACCCCCACCAGCAGGACGTCCCGGCCCTCGTAGTCCGCATCGATCTGTGCGGCCAGTTCGGCAACGCGGCTTTGGATTTGTTCCTTGGTGTAAAGAACGTGTTTGAGATCGGCTTGGACGTCGTGTGAATCCACCAATGGCTCCTGATTGTGAAGGGCTGTGTGACTGGTACGTGCTGCGGCAACGCTCATGCCGTGCGTCTAAAGACTAGCTTCCCATAGCCGCGGCCCTCGTGGGGAACGGCAACGCTGCGGGAGGTGCGCCAGGCGCTGACCTTCCCGGCCAGCTGGACCGGCCCCGCGGAGCCCCTGCGCTCCAGCAGTGTCTCCGCGGCACCGAGACGCTCCTGGCTGGGCTGGCAGCCCCCCAGCACGACGACGGCCCTCGCCAACACCCGCGTCCTCAGGGCCGGGGGCAGTCCCCTGAGCTCGTCCTCGGGCAGGGTGACCTCCGCCGGCCCGTCCCCGGCCTCCGGCCCGAGCTGCGCAATGCGCGCGAATTCCTGCCCGGCAAGCCCGTCCAGGAAGTCGGCGTCGTGGCCGAGGATGCCTGCCGTGCGGGCCAGCGACTCGGTGACGCCCGGGCCCAGCTCGGCGGCCAGGAACGGCAGCACGTTGTGCCGCACCCGCACGCGCAGGTATGCCTCGTCGGAGTTGGCCGGATCGTGCCAGGGCTGAAGTTCAAGGGCCTGGCAGACGGCCAGCGTTTCGGCGCGGCGCAGCTTCAGGAACGGCCGGGCATACAGGCCGCGGCGTTCGCGCATGCCGGCCAGCGAGCGGGTGCCGGAGCCGCGGGCCAGGCCCAGCAGCACCGATTCGGCCTGGTCGTCCATGGTGTGGCCCAGCAGCACCGTTTCCGCGCCCAGCTCCCGGGCCGCAGCGTCGAGCGCGGCGAAGCGGGCGGCGCGGGCTGCAGCCTCGGGGCCGCCGCCGTCGTGCTCCACGTCCACGGTGCGCACCTGGACTGGGTCGAGCCCCAAGCCGCGCAGTTGCTCCGCCGTCCGGGCGGCAACGCCCGCGCTTCCCGGCAGCATCTGGTGGTCCACCACCACGGCGCCCACCCGGACCTCCCCCCGGGTGGCGAAGAAGGCGGCCACCGCGGCCAGGGCCAGCGAGTCGGGGCCGCCGCTGCAGCCCACCAGCACCAGCGGCGGGTTCTCCACGGGGCGGTGCTTGCCGGTGGTGGACAAGCCCAGCAGGCCGCCGACCATGGTGCGGGCCTTGCCCACGGTGGGGTCCAGGCGCCGCCGCGGGCGGGTGTTGCCGCCCGCCACCTACAAGCCCATCCGCTCAACCCAGAGGCGGGCCTCGTGGATTTCCGGCTCCGTGGGCAGGTTCTCCGCCTGCGTCCAGACCGTGTTGAAACCGTCCATGCCGGCGATGGCCACCACCTGGCGCACAAACCTGGCGCCGTCGCTGTACTGGCGCATCTTGGCGTCGAGGCCCATGAGGTTGCGGATGAACTTTTCAATGACGCCGCGGTCCCGGCCGCGGCTGTTGAAGCGCTGGCGGATGGTGCGCACCGTCGGGACAATCGACTGGTCCACGCCGTCCATGACCACGTTGGCGTGCCCCTCCAGCAGGCTCATGACCGCCGTGACATGGGACAGCGCGGCCTTTTGCTCCGGGCTTTGGAGCAGGTCCAGGACGGCGCCGCGGCTGGGTGTGCCCGGCGCGTCCCCCTTCCTGCCGCCCAGCGACCTGACGGCCTGCAGGAGCCGTTCGCCGAGCTTGTCGGTGTCGCCCACCAGCAGCCCGCCCAGCTTTTCAATTTCGGCGAGCATGTGGTGGCGCAGCCATGGGGCCGCGGCGAACTGGACGCGGTGGGTTTGCTCGTGCAGGCAGACCCAGAGCCGGAAGTCGTCCGGGTCCACCTTGAGCTCGCGCTCCACGGTGAGGATGTTCGGCGCCACCAGCAGGAGGCGCCCGCCGCTGGCAGCCGGCCGCGCCGCGCCCTCGGACGCCTTTTGGGGCACGGCCAGGGCGGCGAAGGGGTCGTACTGGCCCAGGACCTTGCTGGAGAGGAAGGCCAGGACCGCGCCCAGCTGCGCGCCGGTAACGGTGGCGCCCGCGGCGACGGCGTTCTTGCCGGCGGCTGCCTGCTTGGCGGCGAGCGCGGACATGATGGGGTCCATCATGACGGCAAAGCTCTGCGTGTTGGCCTTGGCCCAGGAGGCCCGGTCCACGACCAGGACCTCGGAGTCACGCAGGTCGCGGGCGGCTTCCAGCCGGCTGATCTCGTGGACGTGCGGGACCGACTTTTCCGCCATGAAGCGCAGGTTTTCCACGGTGCGGCCAATTTCGGCGCCGTTGAGCGAGGGGCCGGCCGGGGCCAGGTTCGCCGCCGTCCTGGCGGCCAGTTCCCAGTTGACCAGGCTTGCCGGGGCGGTGGGGGCGGGCGGCGAATTCGGGGTGTCCGGGGCGGGAGGGCTTGGCTGTGCGCTGCTGTGCGGGCTCATGTCCACCATGAGATCACACTTCCCGCCAGTCGGGGACTTGCGGTCAGCTGCCGGCGAGCGCCGCCGCGGCCGCGTCGATGGCGGGCATCGCGGAGGCCGGGCCGCCGGCGAGCTTGTTGCCCATGATGGAGAATGCCAGCAGCCGGCCATGGGCGTCCACCACGTAGCCGGACAGGGTGGACACCCTGTTAAGCGTCCCCGTCTTGGCGCGCACCAGGCCCGCGGCGTCCACCGTGTCGGGGTCGCCAAAGCGGCCGGCCAGGGTGCCCGTCAGCCCGGCAATGGGCAGCCCCTCCAGCACCTGGCCCGCGTCCGAGCCCGCGTGGCGCAGGAGGTGGGAGACCACCTGGACGAGCTGGTGGGCGCTGATGAGGTCGGCCCCGGAAAGCCCGCAGTTGTCCACGGTGACGGCGCCGTCCAGCGGCAGGCCCAGGCCTGCCAGGACGGCGCGCACGGCTGCCACTGACCCGGTGTTGCTCGCCGCCCTGCCCTCCTTCACCGCCACCAGCCGGCCCATGACCTCGGCAAGGTAGTTGTCAGATTCCGCCAGGAGGTACTGCACCTGCTGGGCAACCGTGGCGGAGCCGACCGTGGCGAACACGTGCGTTGGCGCCACCGGCGCGGCGGTCCTGGTGATGGCGCCGTCAACCTCGACGCCGGCGGCCTTCAGCGCGGCGGCAAAGGAGATGGCCACGGCCAGGGCGGAATCCTGCGGACGCGGGCCGGCGGCGTCGGCAGTGCCGGGGGAGGTGCGCCCGGCATACAGGGCCATGGGGTAGATCGGGGCGATCTCCCCGGCGTTGACGTCCCCTTCGTCCCAGTGCGGATTCAGGGCGGGCCCGGTGAACAGGTGGTCGTCGATGCGCAGCGCGACGGGTCCCTTGACGCCGCCGGCGGCCAGTGCCGCCGCGGTCTTGGTGGCAAGGGTTGCCAGCCCGGCGTGGCCCATGACGGCCGCGGGATCGCTGGTGCCTTCGGACAGCATGGCGTCGCCTCCGGCCTTGAGCACCAAGGTGTTCGGCGCGTCCCCGGCGACCACCGACGTTTCCAGGCGCGTCCCGGCCCCCAGCACCGTCAGGGCGGCCGTGGCGGTGAGCAGCTTGAGGTTGGAGGCGGGCGTGCGGGGGCTGTCGCCGTCGTTGGAGTACAGCACCTTGCCGCTCGCAACGTCCGTGACGTAGGCACTGAACTGGCCGGCGGAGCCGAGCGCCAGGGCGGAATCGAGGGCGGCGCCAAGCGTGGCGGGTGCGGGCAGGGGTGCCGAGGGGGACAGCGGGGCAATCCCCGAGAGGGTGGCCAGCGAGGTGGGTGCCAGCTGGGCGGCCGGGATGGCCGCCGGCGCGGTGTTGGCCCGGAGCAGGGCGGGGGCCAGGTGCATGCCGGCGGGAACCGTCACGGCGGCAAGCGCCACCAGGAGCAGGCCGCCAGTCAGAACTTGTGACGTGCGTCCCATATGCTGGCGGTTCCTTCATGGCTGAGTGGCCCGGCATTCACGGCGCGCAGGCAGGTCTTCCCCGCACTGGATGACGCGGGTGGGAGGAGGCAGGGTTTCGACCGGCATCATTTCGACCCGGCATCATTTCGACCGGGCAAAATTTCGGCAGGGCAAAAAGCGCCTATATCCTCATACTAGAGGAAATTTTACGCGCTTCGGCCGTGTCCGGCCGCACCGCCCACCCGATGAGGAGCACCCCATGAAGCATGACGTCACCATCGAGATCCCGCGCGGCTCGCGCGTCAAGTACGAGGTTGACCACGAGACCGGGCGCGTCCGCCTGGACCGTGTCCTGTTCACGTCCATGCAGTACCCCACGCACTACGGCTTCTTTGACAACACCCTGGGCGAGGACGGCGACCCCCTGGATGCCCTGGTCCTGCTCCAGGATTACGACCTCCACCCCGGCGTGGTGGTGGATGCCCGCCCCATCGCCGTGTTCAACATGACGGACGAGTCCGGCGGCGACGCCAAGGTCCTGTGCGTGGTGGACGACAAGCGCTACGACCACATCCAGGAAATCTCCGACGTGGACGAGTTCCTGGTCAGGGAGATCGAGCACTTCTTCACCCGCTATAAGGACCTGGAGCCCGGCAAGTGGGTCAAGGCCGAGGGCTGGGCCGACCGCGCCGCCGCGGAGGCGGAGCTGGAAGCCTCCATCAAGCGGTACGAGGCCACCGGCCACTAGGAAGCTCGACGGCGGCACCCGGCGACTGAGCCTGTCGAAATCCAGCCCCGGGTCTCGATGCGCCCGCAGGGCCCGCTGCCCGACCGCCGGGCGGGCGCGCTACAGCAGGCGGCGCAGGACGGCGGCGGCGCCGTCGTCGTACACCGAGGCCGTGACCTCGTTGGCGGCGGCCCGGACGGCGGCGTCGGCCTGTCCCATGGCCACGCCGAGGCCGGCCCAGCGGAGCATCTCGATGTCGTTGGAACCGTCGCCCACGGCCACGGTCCGGGCCGTGTCGATCCCCATGCCGGCGCGCAGCTTTTCCAGGGCGGTGGCCTTGGTGACTCCGGCGGCGGCAATGTCCAGCCAGGCGCTCCAGCCGACGGCGTAGGCGACGCCGTGCAGCCCGGCCGCGGCGATGGCGGCGGAAAATTCCTCCGTGCTGGCCTCCGCGCTGTTGACCACCACGCGCACCGCGCGGGCGTCCAGCAGGTGGTGGAAGTCCACGCCGCGGGCCTGGATCCCGAAGCTGGCGTCCTGGAAGCGGGAGGTGGAGAGGAAGTTGCCGTCGGCATCCTCCAGGGCGAACCGGGCACCTGGAATGATGTCGCGGAGCGTGGTCAGGGCGGCGCGGGGATTGAAGGTGACCCGTTCCACCACCTCGTAGCCGCGGTCGAGTGCGGGGTCCAGCCGGACGGTCACGCCGCCGTTGGAGCACACCCCGTAGCCGCGGACCATGCCGATCTGCTCCACCACGGGAAGCATGGCGCCGAGCGAGCGGCCCGTGGCGATCACGATTTCGTGGCCGGCGTCCACCACGGCCGCGGCCGCGTCGCGGACGGTGCCGGTCATGTTGCCGTCGTGGTCCACCAGGGTCCCGTCGACGTCAAGGGCAATCAGGTGGCGGTTGGGGTTTGCTGCAGGTGCCGAGACTGCGATTTCCTGGTCATCGATGCCAGGTGCGGCTGTATTTGCTGTCATGGTCATGCTTCCAGTGAACCAGACGGTCCTGTCAGGCACCTAGGAACGGGCCCGGATTGGCGGTGAACGCCGGGCGAACATTGAGCGGTCATTCCCGGCCTTCGCGCCCCGGCCTACAGGACAGGAAAGACGTCCATGCCGCCCAGGTACGGGCGCAGCGCCGCCGGAACCGTGACGGAGCCGTCCGCATTCTGGTGGTGCTCCAGGATGGCAACAATCCAGCGCGTCGTCGCCAAGGTCCCGTTCAGCGTCGCCACCGCCCGGGTTCCGCCCCTGGTGCCGTCGTCGTTCACCACACGCTCGCGGATGTTCAGGCGGCGGGCCTGGAAGGTGGTGCAGTTGGAGGTGGATGTCAGCTCGCGGTAGTTGTTCTGCGTGGGCACCCAGGCCTCGCAGTCGAACTTGCGGGCGGCGGACATGCCGAGGTCGCCGGCGGCCGTGTCGATGACGCGGTAGGGCAGCTCCACCTTGGCGAGCATTTCCTCTTCCCAGGCGAGCAGGCGCTGGTGTTCCTCCGCCGCCCTTTCCACCGTGGTGTAGACGAACATTTCCACCTTGTTGAACTGGTGGACGCGGATGATCCCGCGCGTGTCCTTGCCGTGCGAGCCGGCCTCGCGGCGGTAGCAGGAGGACCAGCCGGCGTAGCGGACGGGCTCGCTGACGTCGATGATCTCATTGCCGTGGTAGCCGGCCAGGGCCACCTCGGAGGTGCCCACCAGGTAGAGGTCGTCCTCGGCCAGGCGGTAGATCTCGGCGTCGTGGGCCACGTCGAAGCCCGTGCCGGCCATGGTTTCGGGCAGCACCAGGGTGGGCGTGATCATCGGCACGAAGCCGGCGGCGATGGCCTGGTCCATGGCCATCTGCAGCAGCGCCATTTCCAGGCGCGCGCCAACACCCTTCAGGAAGTAAAAGCGCGATCCGGAGACCTTGGCGCCGCGCTCCATGTCGATCGCGCCGATCAGTTCGCCGATTTCCAGGTGGTCCCGGGGCTGAAAATCGGTGAATTCACGCGGCGTGCCCACCGTCTTGACCGTGATGAAGTCGTCCTCGCCGCCCTCCGGGACGCCGTCGGAAATAAGGTTGGGCAGGGCCCGCACCAGGGCGTCCGCCTCGGCGGCGGCGGCATCGGAGGCGGCGGAGGCAGCCTTGACCCGGGCAGCCAGGTCCTTGACCTCGGCCAGCAGTGCCTGCTTCTCCCCGCCCTTGGCCTGGGCAACCTTTTTGCCGTACAGGTTTTGCTCGGCCCGGAGCGCTTCATAGGAGCTGATTGCGGACTTGCGGGCGGCGTCGGCGGCGACGATGGAATCCACCACGGACGGCTCGGCTCCGCGGGCACTTTGGCTGGCGCGGTATTTGGCGGGATTTTCGCAGAGGTCTCTAACATCGATCACGGCCTAAGCCTATCCAATCAATACAACTCGAACGGCTAAGGTTAGAGAATCATGCCAACTGAAGTCCTCATCACCGTCATCGTGGCCGCCGTCCTGCTCGCCGCGGGTTTCAGCTGGCTGGGGGTCCGCAAGCTTGCGCAAAACCACACCCGGAGCGCCGCTGCCGAGTCCCCCCACAAGATCCATGCCGCCGCGCAGAAGGTTGCGTTCATCTACAATCCGACCAAGAACGGGGCGGCCGCCGCCAAGACCCTGCTCCTGCGCTCCACCACCCTGGCCGGCTGGCCGGAGCCCCTGTTCCTGGAAACCACTGCCGCGGATCCTGGCCACGCCATGGCGCGCCGGGCGCTGGCGGCCAAGTCCGACGTCGTCATTGTGGGCGGCGGGGACGGCACTGTGCGCGCCGTGGGCCAGGAGCTGCGGCACACGGAGGTGCCCCTTGCGGTGATCCCGCTGGGAACCGGAAACCTGCTCGCCCGCAACCTGGACCTCGACGTCAACGACATTGCCGCGAACGTGCAGATTGCCTTGTTCGGGCACCAGCGGCACATCGACGCCGGCCTCATGGAGATCGAGGACGAGGTTGCCGGATCCGTGTCCCGGCAGTCCTTCATGGTGATAGCCGGGCTGGGCATGGACGCCGAGGTCATGAACGACACCAACTCAAAGCTCAAGGAATCGGTGGGCTGGCTCGCGTACAGCGAAGCGGGGCTGCGGCACATGGCCGGGCGGCGGAAAAAGGTCAGCATTGCCCTGGACGACCAGCCGGCCCAGCAGCGCAAGGTCCGTTCGGTGCTGTTCGCCAACTGCGGGCTGCTGCCCGGCGGCATCGACTTCGTGCCGACGGCGCTCATTGACGACGGCGTGCTGGACGTGGTGGTCATCAGCCCGCGCAGTGCCATCGGGTGGCTGGCGATGATCGGCAAGATCGTGTTGCAGCACAGGAACCGCCTGCCGGTCATTGATTTCTACCGCTCAAAAAAGCTGGTCATCCGCACCGTCCTGCCGGTGGAGACGCAGGTGGACGGGGACCCCTCGGGGACCGCGACGGTGTTCAGGGTCAGCGTTGAGCACAAGGCCGTGCTGGTGCGCGTGGCTGCGCCGGACACTCCGGCGTAGGACGGGCACCGCCCGGCCCGCGCCCGCTAGTCGCTTTCCGGACGCAGCGGCGGCCCCCCGACCAGCCGGTCGTCCTTTTCCTGGCGCAACGACTGCTCCCGGATCAGGCGTTGTTCCTCGTCAAAGCGCAGCTCGTTGGCGTTGTCGCCCTCGTCCCCCACCGACGTATCGCGGCCTTCATCCTTGCCCGGGTTGACGATGGTGCCCTCCTGGCTGCTGTCCTTGGTTCTGTTCGAATCCATTGCTGGTCGCCCCTTCCGTGCTGCCTGAGAACGCTGGCGCCGCACCACCTGCCGCCGTGCGGATACCCAAATCATAGACGCGCACCGGGTTTGCCGAAAGGGCGCGGCAGCCGGGCCCCAGCCGGACCGGCCGGATCAGCCCAGCAGCGTGCCGACCCAGGCGGCCGCCTCGTCAAAGGCCGCGTCGGCATTGTGCTCCCGGATGAGCGGCGGCTGCTGGTCCGCCCGCGGGTACGAGCCCAAAAAGCGCATCTCCGGGCTGACCCGGTGCAGCCCGCGCAGGGCGTCGGCCACGCGGGCGTCGCGGATGTGGCCGTCCACGTCGACGCTGAAGATGTAGTGTCCCAGGAACTGGCCGGTGGGCCGGGACTCGATGCGGTTCAGGTTCACGCCGCGGCTGGCAAACTGCTCCAGGATTTCCATGAGCGCGCCGGGCCGGTCCTCGGGCAGGGGAATGGCCAGGGTGGTCTTGTCCGCACCCGTTGGTTCGGGCAGCTCCCCCGGCGGCCCGACCAGGACAAAGCGGGTCACGGCGCCAATGTTGTCCTCAATCCCGGCCGCCAGGACGGACAGGCCGGTCTGCTCCGCCACGAGGGGCGCGCAGACGGCCGCTTGGAAGGCGGCCCCTGCGCCAAGGAGCTGATGGGCGGCGGCCGCCGTCGAGTTGGCCGGGACGTGGACGGCGTCGGGCAGGTGCTCCTGGAACCAGTTCCGGGTCTGCGCCCAGGCGTGCGGGTGGGTTCCCACGTGCGTGACGTCCTGCAGGGAGACGTCGGCCGGCGCCACCAGGACAAAGCTGACGGGCACCACCACCTCATGCAGGATCCGCAGCTCCACGCCGTTGGAGATGGCGTCCAGGGTGGCCGGCACGCCACCCTCGATGGAGTTTTCAATGGGCAGCATGGCCGCGCGGGCCCTCCCGGCCCGCACCCTGGCCAGTGCATCGGCGGCATTGGTGGACGGGACCCGCTCCGCGGATGCGGCGCCGGGCACCATCAGGAGGGCGGATTCGGTAAAGGTGCCTTCCGGGCCCAGGAAGGTATAGGGCAGGGCGGAGGTGCCGGTCGCCGTGTTCATGGGGTGCCTGTGTTCATGGGGTGCCTGTCAGCTTCGGGTGGGTGTCAGAGGACGCGCGGCGTTGCGCCGGTTTCGCTGGTCATGGGGCGGCCGGCCTCAAACCAGGCGCCCATGCCGCCCACCACGTTGAAGGCGGTGTACCCGTTTTCGGTCAGCCAGGTGGTGGCGCGGAAGGAGCGGCCGCCCGTGCGGCAGATGACGTTCACGTCCACGTCGGGGTCAAGGCTTTCCAGGCGCGCCGGCAGCTGGTCCAGCGGGATGTGCAGGGCGCCGTCAATGTGCCCGGCCTCCCACTCGTAGTCTTCGCGGACATCCAAAATCACGGCGTCCCCGGGCAGCTGCTCCACCGTGACGTTCATGATGTCTGACATGGTCTTTACTCCTGCAAATAGGTGTGCGATGCCCTTAAGCTTAATGCCCGGGAGCAAGCGCCAATGTGACGTCCGATGTCATAAATGCAAAAATTGGCCAAATGAGCTTTTCTCAAATCCCGGCCCGCGAGGCCGCGCCCGCACTGGACCAACGCGACAAATCATTCTTCGGGCAGCCCAGGATGCTGCTCAACCTCTTCAGCGTGGAGCTGTGGGAACGGTTCTCCTTCTATGGCATGCAGGGCATCCTCGCCTACTACATGTACTACTCCGTCACCAGGGGCGGGCTGGGCATTGACGAGGGCACGGCGCTGGGCATCGTGGGCGCCTATGGCGGGGGCGTCTACCTCTCCACGATCCTCGGCGCCTGGGTGGCCGACCGCCTCCTCGGCTCCGAAAAGGTCCTCTTCGCCAGCGCCCTGATGATCATGGCCGGGCACCTGTCGCTCGCCTTGCTTCCAGGGGCCGCGGGCCTGGCCACGGGGCTGATCCTGATCGGCGTGGGCTCCGGCGGCTTGAAGGCGAACGCCACGTCCCTGGTGGGAACCCTCTACGCCAGGGACGACGGCCGCCGCGACGCCGGCTTCTCCATTTTCTACATGGGCATCAACATTGGCGGGCTGCTGGGCCCGCTGGTCACGGGCTGGCTGCAGGTCTCCTGGGGCTTCCACCTCGGCTTTGCCGCGGCGGCCGTGGGCATGGGGCTGGGACTGCTGCAGTACGGGGTGACCCGCAAGAACCTGCCGGCCTCGGCGCACAAGGTTCCCAACCCGCTGCCGACGGGGGACTACCGCAAGGTCGGCGCCCTGGCGGGCGCCGCCGTCGCGCTCATCGTTGCGGCCGTGGCGCTGAAGCTGATCACGGCTGAGAACCTCAAGTGGGTGATCGTGGCCGTGGTGGTCCTGGCCGCCGTGGCGTACTTCGCCGTGATCCTGGCAAACAAGACCCTGACCGGCACCGAACGCAGCCGCGTGTATTCCTTCATGCCGCTTTTCCTGGCCAGCGCGGTGTTCTGGTCGCTGTTCCAGCAGCAGTTCACGGTGGTGGCGCTGTACGCGGACAAGCGGCTGGACCGGACGGTGTTGGGCTGGGAGATGCCGCCGAGCTGGGTCACCTCGATCAATCCGGTGTTCATCATCATCTTTGCCGGCGTGTTCGCCGCGCTCTGGACCAGGTGGGGCGCCCGGCAGCCCGGCACGCCCGTGAAGTTCGCCGTCTCACTCATGGTGATGGGCGCGGCCTACCTGGCCTTCATCCCGTTCGCCGGCATGGCGGCGGTGCCGATGCTGGCGATGGTGTTCATCCTGCTGCTCTTCACGGTCGCGGAGCTCCTGCTCTCCCCCGTGGGCCTGTCGCTGGCCACGAAGCTGGCCCCGGCGGCGTTCCGGACGCAGATGGTGGCGCTCTTCTTCCTGTCCGTCTCGCTCGGCACGGCCATGTCCGGCGTCCTCGCCCAGTGGTACGACCCCTCCAACGAGTCGCCCTACTTCCTGGCCATCGGCCTGGTGGCGATCGGCTTTGGCGTGCTGCTCCTCCTGGCGCAAAAGCCTGTCAAGAGGCTCATGGCCGGGGTCCTGTAGGCGCCCCCGACGTACGACGGCGGCACCCGCCGTTCGCGTTTGCGTCGGGTGGGTGCCGCCGTGCCTTGGGGGACGGACGCCTGCGGGGGTTGCGCCGTCGAGAACAGCTACGACCAGGTGTCGCCGGTGCCGGTGGAGTAGGTGGTCAGGGACGCCGCAAGGTAGATGAAGAACGCATAAATGCCGACGTAGATCAGCAGCGCCAGGTAGTTGGTGACCAGGCCCGTGATGGAGAAGGGCCGGCCCTGCGGGCTTTCCCTGGACAGGCCGATGTGCCCCAGGACGATCCCCACAATCTGGGGAACGATGAACCAGCCGGCGATGAAAAGCGATGTCAGGCCGATGATCATGCTGGAGAGGCTCAGGCCGCGGGGTCCGCTCGTGGCGTCGACGTAGCCGGGGCCGCCCAGGTAGTTGGTGGGCGCCCCGTACTGCGGCCGGCCGTACTGTGGGTGGCCGTAGGGCGGCTGGCCGTACTGTGGCC
>Ga0134128_10002218_pt1 | contig 24205 bp, 23 predicted proteins | sample KB31754_FD_96462 | JGI IMG/M metagenome (GOLD analysis project Ga0134128, IMG submission 96462) | Terrestrial soil microbial communities with excess Nitrogen fertilizer from Kellogg Biological Station, Michigan, USA - KB3-175-4 | ecosystem: Environmental > Terrestrial > Soil > Unclassified ...
CGGCTGCGGGTAAGATGTGCCAGCACCTTCGTAAGGCGCGGCTTGAGCCGGCGGCTGCGCTTCATGAAATTGATCTTGCTGAGCGGGCGGCGGCAGAAAAAACGGAAACAGCTGCGCCTGCGGAGCCGCATTGGCCGGGCTTGCGAATGTCAATGAACCGACCGCGAGCGCTGCGAAAGCCAAAGCGCGGCGCGAGCCCATGACGGCATTCGGATGGAGCATGGTCGTCCCCCCTGTTTCTCGCCTCTGGCGCCGTTACGGCGCTCTGTTGGGAAAAGCGTTGACGGCGAGAGGTTTCGGGACGTTTGCGCGCGCTCGCGAAAAGGGTTTCGTGGGCTTAGCGGATTGTTTCATGACGGTTTCGCGACCGCGGCTGTGCGAAACGCGCAAAAAGAACCTACAACATTCGATGACGTCACACGCTTGAAATATCCATAGAACAACACTGCCGGAAGCGAGAATCATTCCAACTCTCAAGGCTTCCATTATGCGGATCTTAGTTGCGACAGATGCCTGGCATCCGCAGGTCAATGGCGTGGTCCGCACCCTGACGTCGTTGTCGCGCGCTGCCGCGAAGCTTGGAGCCGATATCGAATTCTTAACGCCCGACGGATTTCCGTCCATGGCCGTTCCGACCTATCAAGGCCTGCGGGTAGCCTTGCCGAACCGCCGCGAGATCGCGAGACGGATCGAAGCGGCCGCGCCCGAAGCAATCCATATCGCGACCGAAGGACCAATCGGCTGGTCGGTGCGGGGCTATTGCCGGCGCAACGGACTTGCCTTCACCACCTCCTACACCACGCGCTTCCCCGAATATGTTTCGGTCCGCACCGGTATTCCAGCGAGTGTTGGCTACGCGGTGCTGCGCTATTTCCATAACGCCGCGGCGATGACCATGGTCGCGACGCCCTCGCTCAAGCAGGAGCTGTCCGAGCGCGGTTTTAAGAAGCTCGGTTTCTGGACTCGCGGCGTCGACACCGAGGTTTTCAATCCCGATGATCCCGCCAAGCTCGAGCTGCCGCACCCGATCTTCATGACCGCCGGTCGCGTCGCCGTGGAAAAGAATCTCGAGGCGTTTCTCTCGCTCGACTTGCCCGGCTCGAAAGTGGTCGTCGGCGCTGGCCCGCAAAAAGCCGAACTGGAGCAACGGTTTCCGAACGCGCACTTCCTCGGCGAAAAGACCGGCAAGGATCTCACTTCGCATATGGCGGCGGCCGACGTGTTCGTGTTCCCGAGCCTCACCGATACGTTCGGCGTCGTGCAACTGGAATCGCTCGCCTGCGGCACGCCGGTTGCGGCGTTTCCGGTCACGGGTCCGAAGGACGTCATCGCTGATCTTCCGATCGGGGCGCTGGACCATGATTTGCGGGCCGCGTGCTTGCGTGCGCTCTCGGTGTCGCGGCAGGCCTGCCGTGCCTTTGCGCTCGAGCGTTCCTGGGAAAACAGTGCCCGACAGTTCATCGGCAATTTGAGCGCGTTGCAGGCAAGCCGCGCGCAGCAGCCGAGCCGGGTCGCGACCAGCCGCAGGCCGGTCCGCGGCTGACTGGAACATACATGTTGACAGGCCCATCACAAAGCTAGGCGGGACGAACGATGGCAGAGACCATGAAGCTTGACGGTGCAACGGAACTGGACTTCGACCGTGAAATGGTCGAGCAGGCCTACGACCGCTGGGCGCCGATCTATGACCTCGTGTTCGGCGGCGTGTTCAGCAAGGGACGCGACGCCGCGATCGAGGCGACCAGCAAGATCGGCGGTCGGGTGCTCGAGGTTGGCGTCGGCACCGGCATCTCGCTGCCGCTTTATGCGCCGCATGTGCGTATCTTCGGCACCGACATCTCGGAAGAGATGCTGAAGAAAGCGAAGAAGCGCGTCGCCGAGTTGCGCCTGAAGAATGTCGAGGGGTTGGCTGTCATGGACGCCGAGAAGCTCGAATTCGGCGACAATTCCTTCGACGTAGTGATGGCGCAGTATGTCGTCACCGCGGTGCCGAACCCGGAAATCGCGCTCGATGAATTCGCGCGCGTGCTGCGGCCTGGCGGCGAGCTGATCATCCTGACCCGTGTCAGCGCCGACGCCGGCATGCGCCGCTTCATCGAGCAGAGGCTGCAGCCGGTGGTGCGCCGGCTCGGCTTTCGCACCGCCGAGTTTGCCTGGTCGCGCTACACCAAGTGGCTTGCCGGCGCCAAAGGCATGGAACTGGCGGAGCGCCGCCTGATTCCGCCGCTCGGCCATTTCTCGCTGGTGCGTTTCCGCAAGCTCGACATCGCTGCCGCCTAACTCGTCGCGGCGGTCGGGCTTCCTTCGCGTCCTTGCGTCAGTTGTGTGACGTCATGTGTCATCATGATGATGTCACACGCGCTACACCGAATCCCTGTAGGACACACGCGATTCACTCTTAGGGGCAAGAAATGATCAAGAATTTCCTGGAGCAACTGCGCATCCAGCGGTGGGACGACCATCGTTACTATCATCACAGCCGGATCAATCAGAGTCTGCATTTCGTCAGTGCAGTCTCCTTCATGATCTCTTACCTGATGTTGTATTTCGATCCCCTGATGTCGGCGCTGATCGGCTGGCTGGTTTCCATGACCTCTCGTCAGGCCGGTCACTTCTTTTTCGAGCCCCGCGGCTTCGACCACATCAACCAGGCCACGCACGAGCACAAGGAAGAAATCAAGGTCGGTTACAATCTCCGCCGCAAGATAGTGCTGATGGCGATCTGGGCAGCCTCGCCGCTCGTGCTCTATTTCGATCGGACCCTGTTCGGCCTGTTCACGCCCTGGGCCACGCCGGTCGATTTCGTCCGGCAGGTGGCAAAGATCTGGCTGGTGGTGGGCCTCGGCGGCCTCCTGTTCCGCACCGTGCACCTGTTCTTCATCCGCGACGTTGAGACCGGCCTCGTCTGGATGACCAAGATCCTCACTGATCCCTTCAACGACTTCATGCTCTACCACAAGGCGCCGCTGGCGCTCCTGCGCGGCGAGCTGATCGATCCCGGCCTCGACCTCATCGAGCACGGCCTGGAAGAGAAGCCGGCGTAAGATTTGGGTCCATATCTCTCGCCACGCGTCGTGCCCGGCGTTGTGCCGGGCATCCACGTTCTTGGAGGTGCTATTCCATGTTGTTTGCATCGTCATTCCGGGGCGCTCGCAGCGCGAGCGAACCCGGAATCTCGAGATTCTCAGATGTGCGATTGCACATCAGAGTTCGATGCTCCGCATCGCCCCGGAATGACGGTGCAGGGAGACGCAGTGCAAGAGGTGAGTGGCGGCCCTTATCGCCCAAACCCGCTGCTGATCATCTCGCGCAAAATCTGCCGGCGAATGCGCTTATTCGTGAGCGTGGCGTCATGCCACCACCAGCCGTCTTGCTCCATCTTGGCAGCGGCCGCCACGAACCGCTGCATCACCTCCGCGAAGTCGGCCTCGGTGTAGTTCAGGCTGGAGATGAAGCGTCCGGTGCCGACCCAGCTCAGCGCGAGCCCTTCGGCGCGCAGGTAATATTGCAGCATCCAATTATAGCGGGACGGCTCGGTGTAAGTGACGGTCCAGATCGAGGAGAGACTGGCGACCCGCACCGGCAGGTTCTGCGCGGCCAGTTGCTCATTCAGTTGCCGCGCGCGGCCGTTCCAGATCTCGTCGAGGCCGTTGTAGACGGCGCGGAAATTCTCGTTCGCCAGCCGGCTCAGGAATTCATCCATCGCCGTCATCACATAGGGGTGCGAATTGAAGGTGCCTCTGGCGAAGCAGATGTCGGCGGGCCTGTCGTCGCGGAAGCGACGCATCAGCTCGCGTTTGCCGCAAACCACCCCGATCGGCAATCCGCCGGCAAGGCTCTTGCCGTAGGTGACCATGTCGGCGCGCACGCAGAAATATTCCTGGGCGCCGCCAGGCGCGAGCCGGAGGCCGACAAAGACTTCGTCGAAGATCAGGACCATGTTGCGCTCGGTGCAGACGTCGCGCAGCTTCCTCAGCCATTCGCTGTAGGCTGTACGGTCGACGCCCGCTTTGCGCGAGCTGTCGACCATCGAGCCGTCGCTCGGCGCATTGGAATTGGGATGCAGCGCCTGCAGCGGATTGACCAGCACGCAGGCAATGTCGCGCCGTGTGCGCAAGACATGCAGCGTGCGCTCGGACATGTCGGCGAGCGTATAGGTTTCGTGCGGCGAGACCGGATTGCCGACGCCGGGCTGCACGTCGCCCCACCAGCCGTGATAGGCGCCGGCGAAGCGCACCAAATGGGTGCGGCGCGTGTGATAGCGCGCCAGCCGCACCGCCTGCATCACCGCTTCCGTCCCGGACATGTGGAACGAGACCTCGTCGAGGCCGGAGATCTCGCGCAGGCGCCGCACATTTTCGGCGACCACAGGGTGATAGAAGCCGAGCACGGGGCCGAGCGCATGCGCGCGCTTCTCGCCGCTCTCGATGCAGTCCTTGTAGAAGTCGTAACCGAAGATGTTGACGCCGTAGGAGCCGGCGAGGTCGTAGAAGAGATTGCCGTCGAGGTCCTTCAGCGTCACGCCGGAGGACGCCTGCATGAAAGTACCGGCGGACAGATGCTCGCGCACGAGCCGGCTGTATTGGAACGGCACCCGATAGGCTGCCGTGAACTGCAGGTCGGAGATTTGGCCGGCAGCTTCCGCGGTCATTTCGCGCGAGCGGGCAAAGCGTTGCTTGTAAAGCTCGGCCATGCGGAAGAAGCCGTCCTGACGCTTGGCCGCCACTTCGGCCGGCGCGCCGTCGGAGGCGAAAAAATCGTTGATATCGAACTCGTAGTGCGGGACCAGCCGCGCCACCAGTTTCGACATTTTCGAATGTCCGGTAAGCGAGCGGTGTTTGGCGCGCGACAGCGCGATCCGGGCCTTCACCCTGGGGGCGACGGCGGCCGTGGCGGTCAGGGCAACCGCGCCCGCGGCGAACGAGAGAATCGGAAGCTGCGAATCCATAAGCCTAGCGCTAACCAGTCCTGCTGACAGATTCATGACAGTGAAAAGCCTCATCTCAGCGTTTACCCAGCAGGAAGACCTCAATTTCCTGCTCACCAACCGCATCCCGCGCGCCGCCGCGACCCGCTTCATGGGCTGGTTCTCCAAGATCGAGAACCCCCTGGTGCGGGATGCCTCCATCGTCCTGTGGCAGCTGTTCTCCGACCTCGACCTGTCGGAAGCCAGGAAGAGCCATTTCAAGAGCCTGCATGATTGCTTCACCCGCGAGCTCAAGCCGGGCCTGCGTCCCTACGATGCCGATCTCAAAGTCGTAGCGAGTCCCTCGGATGCCATCATCGGCGCGTTCGGCACCATCCGTGACGGCGAGCTGTTCCAGATCAAGGGCGCGCCTTATTCGCTCGTGGATCTCCTTGGCGATCCCGCCCTGGTGAAGACGCATCGCCAGGGGCGCTTCGTCACGTTGCGGCTGACGTCGAGCATGTATCACCGCTTCCACAGCCCGCACGACTGCCATATCGAGAAGGTTACGCTGATCCATGGCGATACCTGGAACGTCAATCCGATCGCGCTCAAGCGCGTGGAAAAGCTGTTCTGCAAGAACGAACGAGCGGTGATCCGCACCCATCTGAAGAGCGGTGACGCGCTGACGCTCGTACCGGTCGCCGCCATCCTGGTGGCGAGCATCCGGCTGCATTTCCTCGATCTCGTCCTCAATAGCCAGACGCACGGGCCGCTCAACTACCCCTGCGACGTCGAGGTCAAGAAGGGCGAGGAGCTCGGCTGGTTCGAACATGGCTCGACCATCATCGTGCTGGCGCCCGCGCATTTCGAATTCTGCGACAACATCACCGAATGGGGACGCATCCGCGCGGGCGAGCCGTTGCTGCGCATACCCTGAAGCACGACGTGCAGGGGCTGGCGGGCGTTGCCGCGTTCATACCCTTGCGATACAACGACAAGCCGAAGCGCTGGCGGCAGATCAGCGCAGCATCGGGAGGAACGGCGATGCAGTTGCGAGTCTTTGGGCGCACCGGAATGCAGCTCTCTGTCCTGGGGTTCGGCTGCGGCGCAGTCGGCGGATTGATGGTGCGCGGCGATCCCGCCGACCAGGAACGTACCATCGCGCGGGCGATCGCCGCGGGCGTGAACTATTTCGACACCGCGGTGCAGTACGGCAACGGCGAATCGGAAAAGAACCTTGGCCGCGTCTTGCGAAAGCTGAAACCGGCCAATGCGGTCGTCGGCACCAAGGTCCGGTTGCAGCCGAGCGAGTTCGGCAGCATCACTGATGCCGCGACGAAATCGCTCGAAGGCAGTCTTGCGCGGCTAGGGCTCGACCATGTCGACATCTTTCACTTGCACAATCCGATCACCGCGACGGGAAGTGGATCGACGCTGAGCGTCCAACAGGTGCTCGATGACGTGGTGTCCGCATTCGAGCGCCTGCGTCAGCAGGGGAAGACTCGCTTCCTCGGGATCACGGCGGTCGGCGACACGGCGGCCTTGCATCAGGTGATCGATTCACGCTCCTTCGATAGCGCACAGGTCGTCTACAACATGCTCAATCCGTCGGCCGCCGAGGCATTGCCGGCGAACTATCCGGCACAAGACTACGGGCGGATATTCGATCACACCAAGGCCGCCGGCGTTGGCGTGGTCGGCATCCGTGTGCTCGCCGGCGGTGCGCTGTCGGGCTCGGCGGAGCGTCACCCAATTGCCAGTCCGCCGCCCGAGCCGATCGGTTCGGCGATGAGCTATGAGGCCGATATGAATCGCGCGCGGCGACTCACGCCGTTGGTCGAGGAGGGGTTCGCCGCCAGCCTGACCGAAGCCGCGACGCGATTTGCCCTGTCTCATTCGGCGATGGGTACGATCCTGGTCGGCATCGCCACACCGGAGCAGTTTGAGGGCGCGCTCGCCGCGGTCCAAAAAGGCCCGCTGCCGAGCGCCGCGCTCGAGCGGCTCTCAGAATTGCGGCAGCCGTTCTCTGGCGAGGCACGCTGACCGCAGGCCTCGCGCACACGCTGCGCGACGCCAACGGCCCTGCTCACGCGGAAAAGCCGAACAGCCTTGCCGGGTTGTGAACCAGGATTTTTTCAAGCGTCGCCTGATCGGGAGCGTAGCGATACATCAGCTCCAGCAGATCCGCATCGTTCGGCGGTTGCACCACCGAGACCGGATGCGGCCAATCGCTCGCCCAGACGCAGCGATCGGGAGCAGCCTCAATAAGGTTGCGCGCGATCGGGATCACGTCGTCCCAGGGCGGGCCGGCCTTTGAGGTCTTCTCACCGAGCGACAGCATCACCCAGAAATTGCCCTTTGCGAGAAGCTCCAGCATCTTGCGCAGGTTCGGATCGTCCTCGCCGCGAACCGGATCAGGACGCGCCATGTGGTCGATCAACACCGGCACGTCGAGTGACTGGTACTTTTCCACGCTCGAGACGATGCCGTCCTTTTCCGGCTGGATCTTTACGTACCAGCCGAGCTCGCGGATGCGCGCGATCGCGCGGGCAAAATCCTTGTCCGACAGCACCGCCCCGAGCTCCTGGCGGAAGCTGAAGCGCGCGCCGCGCACGCCGGCGTCGTGCAGCTTGGCGAGATAGGCATCGTTCGCTTCCGCGAATACCAGGGCATTGGCGCAGCCGCGATAGTTCGGCCCCATGGCCGCAAGACCGTCCAGCACCACGGCGTGGTCGGCGCCGTAGGTCGTCGTCTGCACGATGACGCCGCGCTCGATTCCGAGCGCTTTGTGCATGCGTAGCGCCGCTTCCCAGGTCGCGGTCGGCATTTGATAGGCGGCACCGGGCCGCACCGGATATTTCTCCAGCGGTCCGAGCACATGGAACTGGCTATCGACGGTCTTGGGCGGCGGCAGCTTCGAGGGGCGGCGCGGGCTAGGATCAAAGGGGAGATAGGTCGGCACGGCTTTTGAATCCTCTCAGTCGATCACGGCGGTAAAATCGCATTGCACCAGCGCGCCACCTTCCATCTCCATTTGCAGGGAGTGGCGTGCCGGGCGCGAATGTTCGTCCGGAAACATCTTTAGCCATTCGGCATTCAGCGGTCCGCGCTGCGCACGGTCCTTGAGCCACACGGTCATCTTGATGATGTCGTCGGTACTGCCGCCGGCGGCCTCAATGGTCGCTTTCATATGTGCGAACATATTTGCGCACTGCGCCTCCAGGCTGGCTGGCATGTTGCCGCTCTCCGGATCGCGGCCGAGAATGACGCCGGACATCACGAGATGGCCGATACGGCAGGCGTTGGGTATGGGATTGGCGTGCTTGAAGCCGCCGATATGGATGCTCTTGCGCCGTGCTTGACCGGCCATGACGCTGTTTCCCTTCTGTTTGCTCGATCAGACGAATTGGCAGGACACCGAACCGAAGGTCCCGTAGTCGGCGTGAAAGGTGTCACCGCGCCGGATATCGATGGGGCGGGTGAACGAGCCCGCGAGTACGACCTCACCGGCAGCAAGATGCTCGTCATGCGGCGCCAGCCGGTTGGCGAGCCAGGCGATGCCGTTCGCAGGGTGATTGAGCACGCCGGCGGCGAGCCCCGTCTCCTCGATCTGGCCGTTGCGGAACAGAAGCGCGCCGATCCAGCGCAAATCCGCTTCCAGCGGCCGGAACGGCCTGCCGCCCACCACGAGGGCGGCGTTCGCCGCATTATCGGAGATCGTGTCCATGACCTTGCGGATCTGGCCGGTCTCGGGGTCCACGCGGTGCATGCGGGTTTCGAGGATTTCGAGCGCCGGGGTCACATAGTCCGTGGCATTGAGCACGTCGAAGATGGTGCAGTCCGGCCCGCGCAGCGGCGCCTTCAGCACGAAGGCGAGTTCGACCTCGATCCGCGGCGCGTGAAAGCGGTCGAAGGGAATCGCGCTCGCGTCCGGATAGAACATGTCCGCGAACAGCACGCCGTAATCCGGCTCGGCGATACCGACCGCGTTTTGCATCGCTTTCGAGGTCAAGCCGATCTTGTGGCCTTTGACGACGCGGCCGCGCCCGAGCTGGATTTGCGTCCACGCGCGCTGGATCGCGTAAGCATCCTCGATGGCGAGATCGGGATACTCGCGCGTGAGCATGGGAATGAGCTTCTTGCTGCGCTCGGCCTCGTCGAGCCGCTCTGCCAGGCGCTTGATGGTGGAGGGATCGAGCATGATCTTACGCCTCCGCCACGACCGCGTTGCGCAGTACGCCGATCGACGATGACTCCACCTCGACCACATCGCCGACCTTGAGCCAGCGCGGCGGATCGAAGCGCGCGCCGGCGCCGGTCGGCGTGCCCGTGGCGATCATGTCGCCCGGTTTCAGTGTCGCGAAAGTGGAGAGATAGGCGATCAGGAAATCGAACGGGAACATCAGGCGCTCGGTCGAGTCCTGTTGCCGCACTTCGCCGTTCACGCGGGTGATGATGTCATGCGGGCCGCGCGGATCGCATTCATCCGCGGTCACGATCCATGGGCCGATGCTGCCGGACCGGTCAAAGTTCTTGCCTTGCGTGACGTTGAACTTGCCGTGGCGCAGCCAGTCGCGCACCGTGCCCTCGTTGCACAGTGTCATCCCGAAAATGTGCGACCACGCCTGTTCGCGCGGTATGTGCCGCCCCTGCTTGCCGATCACGATGACGAGCTCGCCTTCATAGTCGAGCTGGTCAGAGACGTCAGGCTTCTCGAGATCCTGTCCGGAGCCGACGACCGAGGACATGCTCCGCACGAACAGGCTGGGATATTTGGGTAGATCCGACTTGTCCTTGTATTCGGCGTTGCGGTCCATGTAGTTCACGCCGATGCACCAGAGCTTTTCCGGCGCCAGCACCGGCGGCAACAGAGTCAATTGCTCGATCGGATAGTCGGGCTTCTGGCCCGCGAGCGCTTGGCGGGCCGCCGCCAGTCCATCACGGGCGATCAGCGCCTTCAGGTCCGGAAAGTCGCGCCCCATCCGCCGTGAGAGCTCGACAACCCCGCCGTCCACGGCCGCGCCATAGCGCGTCTCGCCCTCCATCAGATAATTTAAGAGTCGCATGTGAGAATTCCTGTCCTCGTTATCAGGCCGCCTGCCTGCTGTGACTGCCGCTCCCGACGGCCAGTTCGCGGCCGCGCGTTTCCGGCAATGACAAGGTCATCGCGAGGAAGATCGCAATGGCCGGTGCAACGATCAGCATGCCCATCGCGAGCTGTCCACCGAGCATTGCCGCCACCATCGGAACGACCACGGGCGCAAAGCTGCCGATGCCGCGGCCGGCCATGTAGATGAAGGATACCGCGGTCGACCGCACCTCGATCGGGTAGATTTCCGACAGCCATGTCCCGACCACGCCGAGCGCCGAATTGCCGATCACGAAGGCGATGTAGGTCCAGAACATCGGAAATCCCAACAGGCTTCCGGCATATTTGTCGTGCGCAAAGCTGTAAAGGCAACAGGCCATCACCACCCAGGCCAATCCGGGTACGAGCGCCCCGAAGCGGCGGCCTAGCGCATCGTTGAGCGCGCCCATGCTGATGTAAGAGCAGCCGCCGAGCACCGATGCGATCACCGAGATGTTGCGTACCACTTCGGGCGGCGCGGCCAGCGACTTCTCCATCAGCGTCGGCATGAAGACTACGATGCCGTAATAGCTGAACATATAGGCCATCATCCAGGCGAGGCACATCAGGGAGATCGGCAACAGCCTGCCGCTGAACATCAGGAGCAGCGTGTTGGTGCTGCGGGCCTTCTGCTCGACGGTGCCGCTCTTGCGCGCGCGGTCGAATTGCAGCCAAGCCTTGGACTCCGGCATGAACAGGCGGATGAAGATCATGAGAACGATCGGCGAGCCGCCGGTGAGCAGGGCGATGCGCCAGCCCCAGTGCAGGCTGAAGGACGTCGTCGCCCAGACGCCGACGATGGAGGCGCTGGCGCTGGCCAGCACGGCGCTGCCTTGGATGAACGCACTGCCGAGCCCGCGCCGGTCCTTGTTCCAGGCTTCGTTGAACAGCACCATGCCGGCACCCCATTCGCCGCCGAGGCCAATGCCGGTGACGAACCGCAGGATCGCAAGGCTCGGATAATTCCAGGCGAAGCCGGATGCGATCGAGCCGGCCGCGAACACGGCGAGCGTAAGTTGCAGCGCCTGCTTGCGGCCGATGCGGTCGCCGAGCCATCCGAACAGCGCGCCGCCGACGACGGATCCGATCAAGGTCAGGCTGGTGACGCTTGCCACCTGCGTCAGCGAAATATGCAGCGACGCCCGGATCGAGCTCATGATGAACGGCATGAGCAGCACGTCGTAAAGATCGAGCGCAAAGCCCAGCATGCACGAAAAGATGATCGCGGCACGTTCGCGCGTCGTATAGGCACTCGAGGAAAGCGTGGATTTTTCGATCATGGCGAACTTGCTTCTGCTGGATGTTGTGGCCGACGCGCGGTTCAGTCGGGTGATTTCGGAGTTTGGAACACAGTGCGCAGGGTGACGATCTCGCCGAGCCGCGCGTAACGCGGCCCGGCGATGCGGGCAATCGGATCGAGCGCCTCGGTTTCGATCTTGCCGTCCTTCACGAGGCCATCGCGGATGTGAAACATCACGACCTCGCCGACGATGAGGCGGCTGCGCGCGTCGCCGAATTCCAGGCATTGCCGGAACCGGCACTCCATGGCGACGGGCGGCGCCGCGAGCCGCGGCACCTTGATGCGCTCGCCCGGCAGCGTCTCGAGACCGAGCTGCTCCACCTCGCTGACTTCGGGCGGATGCTCGGCCGAGCTGTCGTGCAGCGCGGTCATCAGCGGGGTATCGGCGATGTGGATGACATACTCCTCGGTGTCGAGGATGTTGTGCGCGGTGTCCTTGTAGATGCCGGCCTTCCGCCCGACGCTGATCGCAAGCATCGGCGGCTTCTGCGAAACGAAGGTAAAGGCACTGAAGGGAGCGAGATTGAGCACGCCTTTGGCTGACAGGCTCGTCACCCAGGCGATCGGACGCGGCACGACGATGCCGGTCATCAGCCGGTAGATCCGCCCCCCACCGAGATCCGATGGATCGATCCGCAAGGCTGTCTCGCAGTCAGATACGTGCCTGGCGCCGCCGCGCCGGACTACCGCTGTGCCGCTGACAGCCATTTTGATGGCGGGTCATCTCGTCGCATCCTCCCCGGGGCGGATCGCCGTCCATCCCTTTTGTTGCGGGCCTGATCGGAAACGCCCCGACCGGACGCGCGATCATTCGATTTGACACTTTACGAGTCGATGGAATTGTGCCGTTTCTGTCCACAATATGGACAGCGATGGAACGAAGCTGGATAGGACGGAACCCCGGCCGGGCGCGCAGGCCATCCGGCGGGCGCTGGCGGTCTTGCGCATTCTGGCCGCGGGCCGGGAGACGGGGCTGCCGCTCGCCGAAGTCGTGCAGGCGACGGGGCTCACGCGCCCGACCGTGCACCGGATCGTCCATGTCCTGATCGAGGAGGGCATCGTCGAGCGGCGCGAGAAGACCGGGCGCTATGCGATCGGCGGACAAGTCCGCGAACTGGCGCTTGCTCGCACGTCCCGTTCGCCGTTGATGGCGGCCGCGGACGACATCCTCAGGCGTACCTCGCAACAGGTCGGCGACACGCTGTTTTTCACGGTGCGCACCGGTAATGACACGCTGTGCATCGATCGCAGGATCGGGTCTTTCCCGATCCAGGTGCTCTCGATCGAGGTCGGCGCGCGGCGACCGCTTGGCGTCAGCAGTGCGGGTGTCGCGATCCTGGCGGCTATGCCGGCCGAGGAGGCGAGGGAAATCGTTGCCGCCAATGAAGCGAGATTCGTCTCTTATCGGACCATCGCCGCTACCGTGCTCGCCCGAATCGCCGCCGCGAGACGGCGCGGCTACAATCTTCGCGAGGTCGGCTTGGTGCCGGGAACGAAGTCCATCTCCACCTGGATCAAGACCCCCGATGGCCGCCCGGCTGCTGCGATCACGATCTCTGCTGTTCGCACGCGGTTAGGCCCTCGTCGCGAGCCCGAACTGGCCGACATCCTGCTGGATGCAGCCAGCTTGATCGAGCAGAGGATAAGGTCGATCGTTGCATAGGCGGAGTGCTAGCCGTGTCCGACCTTTCTCGGCCCGCTCATCGCCGGCTGCTTCTGGACCGATCGGAAGCGATTATTTGCCCGCGCGGCCCGACGTCAATGACTCGGCAAGCTGCAGGTGCTTCTCCAACGTCGGGACGGTTTGTTTGGCAAAATCGGCAACGGCAGAGCCGGATTGCGCTTCCTTGCGGAATTTGCCGATGTCTTTTTCGTGGTCCTTGACCATGTCGCGCGCGAACGCCGCATCGAATTTGGCGGGCGGAACGCTGCTGAGCTTCTGATACATTTTCTGCTGCATCGCGTTCGGCTCGTTCGGCAGGTTAAGCCCGTTCTGATCCGCGAGCTGCTTTGCCTTCTGCAGATTGTCGGAGTGGTCTTGCTCCAGCGTCTTGCCGAATTGCTTCACATTGTCCGACTGCCCTTTCTGTTGGGCAAGCTTTCCCATTTGAATTTCGGAAAGATCACCTTGGACCGCCTCGGTCATGAAGTGCTGATCCTTCTTACTCAATTGCTCCTTGGGGGCTGCGACGGACGCCGAGAGAGGCAGCGCGATAGCGGTCGCGACGACGAGCCAATGCAAGGGCCGTAATTCCGGAATCAACATGGGATAACTCCGATCTGATTTGCAGGGCCGGATCTCGCGAACCCCGCGAGCTTGAAGGTTTTCCAGTTGCTGAACGTGACTGGCTGCGCCGGTTCAATTGGAGCCGCGTGCATTGGTTCCTGCCGTGTTGCGGCTCGCTGTCCGTCCCGATTTTGCACCGATCGAAGCCTCGAATTTCTCGCCCCGGGAACTATATCGGACGCACCGACTCTCAATCGCGATTTGTGAAGGAAGCGAGATGGCGCGGGCGGCCGTTCTGGCTGCGGGAGGCATTGTGCTGCGGCAGGCAAGCCCGCCGCTGATCGCGGTCGTACGCCTGCGCAAACGCAATGAATGGGTGCTTCCCAAGGGCAAGCTCGACGACGGCGAGACCCCGCGCGATGCCGCCGAGCGCGAGGTCAATGAAGAGACCGGGCACGACGTGACCGTGTGCGAATTCCTGGGCACGCTGGTCTATGAGTCCGGCGGCCGCTCGAAAGTCGTGCATTATTGGCGAATGGAAGCCAATGGCGGACAGGCCTATGACCTGACGAGCGACGTACGCGAGGTCGACTGGCTGCCGCTCGATGCGGCGTTGGAGCGGCTGTCCCGCGGTTATGAACGCGCGTTCCTCGCCAATGTCGGTCCGCTGGCGTTGCAGGCGGCGGCCTCGAACGGTGTGCGAGCCAAGGCCAAAACACCCGCGTCGAAGAAGCGGCGCAGCCGGCCGCCGGTTCCCGCACAGCCGCCGCTGGTCCCGCCGCCGGTAAAAGTGTCGCCGGCACCGGAGCCGGCTGTTGTTGCAAACGAAATCGCAGGTAGCGAACCTGCCGTCGACGCAATGGAGGCCGTACCACCTGTCGAAGCGCCGGAGCCAGTGGCTCCTGTAGATCCGTCGGAATTGACGGCGGCTGCCGAGGAACCGGCGCCGGCGCTACCGGCTGATCGCCTCGGATCGAAGACGGTCAAGCTGCAGCCCGACACCGTCCCTCAGGCCGGAACGCCGGAACTGCCCGACCGCGCCACTTCGACTGTCGAAGGGCGGCGCAAGACTTTTGCCGAACGGCTCCGCGATCTGCTTCGTCGTGCGGTCTAACTTGGGCGTGCTCGACCGCGCCGTCTCCGCGGTGCTCTCGGTTGCCACCACCATCTGATTTCGTAAGCGCACGCGGATTGGCCCGCGATCGAACAATCGTGATTGTGAACCATCGTGATTGTTGCGGATTATGTAGTCCGGTCTATTTTCGCGGCAGGTCGACGAGCATTGACTGCCGCTTTGCTTTCCGGAGGGATTGCATGAGCCGACCACCCGTAGCCCACGCGGGCCCTCCACACACCTCGAAGCCGGCTGCGCTCCCCGTGACGCTCACGGTCAACGGCGAGAAGCGCACGGTGAACGTCGCGCCCTGGACGACGCTGCTCGATCTCTTGCGCGACCGGCTCGATCTAACCGGGACCAAGAAAGGGTGTGATCACGGCCAGTGCGGCGCCTGTACCGTCCTGCTGGACGGACGGCGTGTCAATGCGTGCCTCACGCTGGCGGTCATGAAGGATGGCGCCGATGTCGTGACGATCGAGGGGCTCGCCGACGGTGACGCCTTGCATCCCCTGCAGCAGGCCTTCATCGATCATGACGCATTTCAATGCGGTTACTGCACCTCAGGACAAATCTGCTCCGCAGCGGGCCTCATTGCAGAGGACAAGGCAAGGACGACAGAGGACATTCGCGAATTGATGAGCGGCAACATCTGCCGCTGCGGCGCGTACCCGAACATCGTTGCTGCGATTCAGCAGGCGATGCGCGCGATGGGAGGCAAGCCGTGAACAATTTCGAATATTCCCGCGCCGCCGATGTTGCTGATGCGGTTAGACAAGTTGCGACCGATCCGGGCGCCAGATTCATCGCCGGCGGAACCAACCTCATCGATCTCATGAAATACGATGTCGAACGCCCGGCGCGGCTGATCGACATCACGCACCTGCCGCTTAAGGCCATTGAGGAGACGGCCGACGGCGGGTTGCGCGTCGGCGCGCTCGCGCCGAACAGCGATCTCGCTTATCACCCTCTGATCGAAACCCGTTATCCGTTGCTCTCGAGCGCAATCCTGGCCGGCGCCTCGGCGCAATTGCGCAACATGGCTTCGACCGGCGGCAATCTCTTGCAGAGAACGCGCTGCTTCTATTTCTATGACGTTGCCACACCTTGCAACAAGCGCGAGCCGGGCTCCGGCTGCTCGGCGATCAACGGCATCAACCGCATCAACGCCATTCTCGGCACCAGCGAGGCCTGCATCGCGACGCATCCGTCCGACATGTGCGTCGCGCTGGCGGCGTTGGAGGCGAAGGTGCGTGTGGCGGGACCTTCAGGTGAGCGCACGATCGCTTTCGAAGATTTTCATCGGCTGCCCGGTGACACGCCGGATCGCGACAACAATCTCGCGGCGAACGAGATCGTGACGGCGATCGAACTGCCGCCTAACGGGTTTGCGGCACATTACAGCTATCTGAAGATTCGCGACCGGCTGTCTTATGCGTTTGCGCTGGTCTCGGTCGCGGCGGCGCTCGAGCTCGACGGCGGCCGCATCAAAGAGGCCCGGCTCGCGCTTGGCGGCGTCGCGCACAAGCCATGGCGCAATCGCAATGCGGAAGCGGCATTGCGCGGCGAGGTACCCGACAGAGCCGCCTTCGCCAAGGCCGCCGGGCTGGTGCTGCTGGACGCGAGGGGTTTCTCGCACAACGCATTCAAGATCGATCTCGCGCGGCGCGTTATCATCCGCACGCTTACGCAGGCGGCGAACGCCACGCCGCAAATCCAGTCCGTCAAGAAAATCCGGTGAACGTCATGGCACCCACCATCGGCACCCCGACCTCCCGCGTCGACGGCCGCGCCAAGGTGACGGGGCTTGCCAAATATGCCGGCGAGTTCAACGTGCCCCATCTGGCCTACGCGGCGGTCGTCACCTCGATCATCGCCAAGGGCCGCATTGCGCGCCTCGACGCTAGCCGCGCGCTTGCCGTCGAAGGCGTGCTCGACGTGCTCACCCACGCCAACCGGCCGAAGATGGCGGCGACCGACGACAGTTACCACGATGACGTCGCGCCGGAGGGCGGCTCGCCGTTCCGGCCGCTCTACGACGACAGGGTCAAATTCAACGGCCAGCCGATCGCGCTCGTCCTCGCGGAGGATTGGGAGACCGCAGTCTTCGCGACAACGCTCGTGCAGGTCGACTACGAGCAGGACGGTTTCGCGACCGACCTGCATGCGCGATTGGAGCAGGCGCACACCGTCGAGAAGCCGCAGAAGCCACGTGGCGATGCCGCGAAGGCGTTTGCAGGCGCAGCGGTGCGGCACCACGCCGAATATTTCATCCCGGCCGAATATCACAACCCGATGGAACTGTTCGCCTCGACCGTCGTCTGGGACAGCGGCGGCAAGCTTACGATCTACGACAAGACGCAAGGCGTGCAGAACGTCCAGCGCTACGTCTGCGGCGTGTTCGGGCTGAGCCCCGACGATGTACGCGTGATGTCGCCTTTCGTCGGCGGCGCTTTCGGCGCTGGATTGCGTCCTCAATATGAGGTCGTGCTGGCGACGCTCGGCGCACTCAAGCTCAAGCGTTCGGTGCGCCTCGTGCTCTCGCGGGGGCAGATGTACGGGCTCAGCTACCGTCCTGCGACCATCGAGCGGGTTTCGTTCGGTGCGAATTCCGGCGGCACGCTCGATGCGATCGCCTATGAGGCCGTCGCAATGACGTCTCAGTACGAGGATTTCTCGCGCAACGATGCCGGCTGGGCGGAGCAGCTCTACGCCTCGCCCAACGCGCGCTATGCGCACAAGCTGGTGTCGCTCGACGTGGCGACGCCGAGCGACATGCGGGCGCCGGGCGCTGCCAGCGGGGTTTATGCACTGGAATGCGCGATGGATGAACTCGCCGTCGCATTGAAGCTCGATCCGCTGGAGCTGCGGCTGCGCTGCTACTCGGATCGGGACCAGACCAGCGGGCTGCCCTATACCAGCAAGCAGCTCAAGGAATGCTATCGGCAGGGCGCCGAAGCTTTCGGATGGGACGGGCGCAGTCCGGCGCCGCGTTCGATGCGAGATGGAAGCGAACTGGTGGGGTGGGGGATGGCAAGCGGCGTCTGGGAGGCGCTGCAGATGCCGTTCTCCGCACGGATCGTGCTGACGGCCAACGGCCACGCCGAAATCTCAACCGCTGCCACCGACATCGGGACCGGCACTTACACCGTCGTGGCGCAGGTCGCGGCCGACATGCTCGGCATGCCCGTCGACAGCGTGACCGTGAAGCTTGGGGATTCCACCCTGCCCACAGCCCAGGTCGAGGGCGGATCATGGACCGCCGCATCGGTGTCGCACGCGATCGTCAACGCCGCCGATGACATCCGCAAGGAGTTGCTCTCGATCGCGCAAACCATGCCGAACTCCCCGCTCAAGGGTCTCAAGCCGGAGGACGCCGTGCTGGCCGATGGCACGATTGCAAGCAAGCACGATAGCGGCCGTGCCATTGCCGTCGCGGATGTCTTGCGGCATGGCAAGATGGAGCGGATCGAGAAGGAGCGATCCTCCGACTTCAAGGAAGACGACAAGCACGCGCGCAATACCCATTCGGCGATCTTTGCCGAGGTCAAGGTGGATGAAGAACTCGGCGTGATCCGCGTAACGCGCGTCGTCAGCGCGGTTGCGGCCGGCCGGATCATCAACACCAAGACCGCGGCCAGCCAGATCATGGGCGGCGTGGTGTGGGGGATCGGCATGGCGCTGCATGAGGAGGCGCTGACCGATCATGCATTCGGCCGCGTGATGAATGCCAACATCGCCGAGTACCACGTGCCGGTGAACGCCGACGTTCACGACATCAAGGTAATCTTCGTCGACGAGCCCGACAACGTCATCAACCCGATGGGCGTCAAGGGTGTCGGCGAGATCGGTATCGTCGGTGTCGCGTCGGCGATCGCCAACGCCGTCTATCATGCGACCGGCAAGCGTGTGCGCGACCTTCCCATTACGCTGGATAAGCTCGATCGGTGAGCGCGATCGATTTCTCGTAGAGCGTTTTGGTCCCGCAAGAAGCTAGGGTAGCATTCAAGCTTCATCTTGTGGGGAGGCGATGGCGCGGCCCGACAGCGATGCTCCAGCGCATAGGACGGGCGGAGCGGCCTCCCTGGGCGGCGTCGGGTCCTCGTGGCCTTGGACCGTGCTGGCGTGGGCGGCGCTGCTGATGGCGATCGTCGCGTCATTCAAGCCCGCGGTCCCGGTCATCTGGGGCGACACGCCATCCTTCGTGGAATCTGCTTTTCGTACGCTCGAGGCTGGACGGCCGACCGTGGCGGGTGGACGCGATCCAGGTTACCCGGCGTTGCTGGCCGTGACGTTCGCGTTTGGGGGCGACCTCGGGGCGGTGGTGCGCCTGCAGCAGGCCGCGTGGGTCATCCTGATGCTGGCGCTTGCAGCAACCGCCCAGGCGGCGACGCCCAGCGCCGTTGGGCTCGTGCCGATCGTTCTCGTGGCGATATATCCGGGCATGCTGCTGCTGAGGAACGTCATCACCGCAGATCTTTTCTTTGCGGTCTTCCTCAACCTCGCGGTGGCTGGACTGCTCGGTGCCACCTGCATCGGCAAAGCGGGACGGTGCTACTTGGTCGCCGCCTCCGTCTTGTGCGCGGCGGTCGCGGCGTGCTTCAGATCGCAGGGGCTCCTGGTGCCGGTCGCCGCCATCCTGATGGGCGCCTGTCTCGCCCGGCCAGATACGTCCGTGCGCCTCGCCGTGATTGCCGCGTCAGTCGCGGCTGCGCTCGCGCTCCTCGTCGCCGGTTCGCGGTTCGGGGCTTCCGATTCCGACCAAGCCTCGGCCGTCTTCCTCCCCAAGACACTGTTCTGCAATCATCTGAACATCGTCCTTGCAAGCGATGCGGCCCGACGCGAGATCGCCTTAGTGGCGGGCGACCGCGGCAACGCCATGATGGCGCGGCTTGGCGCCGACGTCGCCGCGGAGCCGGATCGCTGGCCCGTGCTCGGGTTCTTCGGCGACGCCTGCCTTTACGACACCGCGCTGGATCGAGACGTTGCCGACGACACCGGCAATGCCGTCGGCGCGGCCGCAGCCTATTGGCGCATCTTCCTGGCCGCCCTGCGCGACCGGCCGCTGGCCTACGCGAGCAAGTTCGTCCGTCAGATGGTCTATGGAGCCTCGGTCGCATGGCCACCCTACGGACTCGAGCCTGCCATACCGGTCTCGACTGACGACGTGCCGCATGTGTCTGACATCATGACGCGGCACGGCCGCAGTGCCCAATCCCTAAATCTGCAAGGCGGACCAGTTCGGATCGGGCTGCTCGCCGATTTCCCAGCCATCTCTGCCTGTCTGTTCAGGGCATTGTCCGCCGCCTTCGCCATCTCCATCATTTTTTGGACTGTGACCGTCATGTGGCGTCGGCGCGCGACCTTCGCGACGCGCGCAGGCATCGTGATCGTGATGTGGTCGGCTTCGATCGCGACCGCCGCGGCCGCCCACACTCTCGACGTGTGGCGATATCTCATTCCCGCAGTGCCGATGGTGGGCCTTATGCTGTCCCTTTTCGTCGTCGAACTGGCCAAAACGATCGCATGCCTGCGGAGGGGCTAATTGTCCGCCGAACTCTCGCGCGCTGGAAAATGCGAGCAGATCGCTGGCGTCGCAATGTTGGCAGCCTCCTCAACCCGGGAGAAAGCCGTCCTTGCGGCACGCCGCTCGAGCCGGATTGAATGACACTTTATTCCGGGGGCCGCAGGGCCAAATAAGCAAGCCGCCGCAACTCGCGGCGGCCACGCACGACGGTGTCGAGAATCATTCCGCTGAAGAAGCTAAGGAAGGCGAGTATCATGAGTCCTGTCGAAAGAACCGCAGTGGGCAAGCGCGGCACCAAGCCGGTCTCAGCATACGTGACGGCAAGAGGTACCGCGATCACGATCGAAACGAGCCCGAGCAACGTGCCAATTATACCGAAAAAAATCATCGGCTTTTCAATTCGAAACAGCGTCAGGATGGCCAGCAAGATACGCCAACCGTCGCGGAATGTGGAGAGCTTGGACGTCGAACCTTCCGGCCGTGCTTTGTAAGCAGTCACGATCTCGGCCACTGGCATGTGCAACCCCAGAGCATGGATGCTGATCTCCGTCTCTACCTCGAAACCTTCCGACAGAGCCGGGAAGCTTTTTACGAATCGGCGCGAGAATACCCGATAACCCGAAAGGACATCGCTGAACGAGCGACCGAAGATACGCGACAACATTCCAGTGAGGATTGTATTGCCGAGGCGATGGCCTGGCTTAAAAGCGCAGTCCACGACTGAACTTCGCGCCCCTACCACCATGTCCAGCCGGCATTCGATCAACTCCCGTATCATCGTCGGAGCAGCCGCTGCGTCATAGGTGGCGTCGCCGTCGGCCATCACATAGATATCGGCATCAATGTCTGCAAAGCTCCGGCGGACGACGTTGCCCTTTCCTGGCGTCAGTTCCGTTCGAACTATCGCGCCGGCAGCACGAGCTGCTTTCACGGTATTGTCAGTCGATTTGTTGTCGAAGACATAAATGACGGCATCAGGCAAGGCCGCGCGAAATGCCGTTACTGTGGCGCCGACGGCCGCCTCTTCATTGCGACAAGGAAGGATTACCGCCACACTTTGTTGCTTCATAGCGCACCATAGAGCCGGCACCTTGTGCTCAACCGACGATAGACGCGCATCTCACGGCGGCTAGGGGACTCGCGAACTCGGCGAGCGCGCCATCACCCGTTGTCTTGATAGGTCGTCCGTCGTGGCGGGGGAGGCTAGGCTCGATCAATTGCCCGTTGAGCCGCTCAAACTTGGCATAGGTGGCTTCCCCGGCGCGTTGCATCAACACAGAATAGCCGACCACGTCGGCGGCCAATATCGCCGCCAATCGCCTTTGAACGCGCTGCTCGGTCACGGCGCCCTCTAAACGACCAGACTAACCCCGCCGAAATCAACGTAAGGCAGTTTAGCACTTTGTGGCGCACCAGTGAGCCGTATTTATGGGAGAGCCCAATCAGCCACAGGCGGCATTTGGCGAGTTGCGCCAATCCCGGAGACGGGCGAAGGCTTTGCGCTCGGGTTCGAAGTTCGTACGCAGTGAGACGGAAGTTCGCGGTGAGGATGATCTTTGCGCTGTGGATTGGTCCGGATCGCGCTCAGAAGCGCTTCTTCTTTTCCTCTTTGCCTTTGCCGGGCGCCCGCGGCCGCAGCAGGGCCGGCCGGTTCGGTCCGACCGATCTATGCAGGCCGGGCGCGCCCGGTGGCGGGCCGCCTTGGCGAACGCCTGGTTGCGAAGCAGGATTCTGGCCCTGCCGCCGCGGAAGTTGGCTTCACCTGGTCGGTACGGCTGCTTCCGTGATCGTCGTCACAACCCGGCGCCTGATCTCAGGTGAGGAAGATCACATCGGCTGCCCAGATCGCGCCACACACGTTACCGACGGACGCTTGTGTGCAAAACGCCGGATTCGATGCGTTTCGCCAGCGCCTGGCGTGCGCAACGCGGTTAAGGGCAGCAGAAAACAACGCGTTGATAAGTCCTTAAATAAATTCGCGCAAACGTTTGCGAATGACGCGTGGAGTTCGTTTGTATCTCGTCGGCTCCTTCGTCCTTGTTTCGCTGGCAGGTTGCGGCCGCGGGTTTTTCCAGGCCGAGCGTGAACCCTGGCGAGCCGAGGCCGAGGTCGCATGCTTGAAATCCGGCGCTGTGAAAGAGGGGCCCGGCATCGTCCGCATCGATCCGATCTCGGGTCCCGGCGTCTGCGGCGCGGATTTTCCGCTCCACGTGTCGCTGCTCGGCGAGGAGGCGCCTGCCTACGGCTTCGCCGACGAAGATCTGCGGCCCCCCGCGCCGATCGGCAATCAGCCGCGCTGGCCGATCGCGCAAGAGCCGCCGCGCACGCCGCGAGCCTCGTCCTATCCGCCGCCTGCTTATCCGCGGGCCACGTCCTATCCGCAGCCCAACTCCTATCCGCCCGCGCAATCCTCCTATCCGCAAAACGCCTATCCGCAGAACTCGTCCTATCCCGATCAGGCCGGCCGCGAGCCGGCTTACGGCGCGGCAGCGAGCGGTCCGGTGTCACTGACGGCGCCCGGCGTTTCGCCTGGGCAAGGCGAGATCAATCTACCGCCGGACGGCGTGCCGCCAGCGAATGCGCCGGCGGTGCAAGCGCCCTACACCTCGCAACCTTATCCGCCCGCCGCCGGCGCGAGCGCACCGTACTCACCGGCACCATATCAATCGCCGCGGCTCGGCCCGCCCGCGGGCAATCCCGTCACCGCGGCCGGTCCGGTCGAGGTGAAGCCGACGGCGACGCTCGCTTGCCCGATCGTCGCGGTGCTCAATCGCTGGCTCGACGAGCAGGTGCAGCCGGCGGCGATGCGCTGGTTCGGCGTGCGCGTGGTCGAGATCCAGCAGATCTCCGCCTATTCCTGCCGCGGCATGAACGGCAATCCGCATGCGCATATTTCCGAGCACGCATTCGGCAACGCGCTCGACATCGCCGCCTTCACGCTGGCCGACGGGCGCCGCATCACCGTCAAGGACGGTTGGCATGGCCGCCCCGAGGAGCAGGGCTTTTTGCGCGACGTCCAGGGTGCGGCGTGCCAGGATTTCACCACCGTGCTCGCGCCGGGCGCCAACGTCTATCACTATAATCACATCCACGTGGATCTGATGCGCCGTGCCCGCCGCCCGCTGATCTGCGAGCCGGCGCCCGTCTCAGGCGCGGAGGTCGCCGCCCGCGCCGCGCGTCGCTATCCTTACGCCCTGCGCGATCCCTCCATCACCGGCGCGCTCGGCAGCCGCAAGGAGGCCGCGCGACACAAGCACGAGAAGATCGACGAGGAAGACGTCGACGACCAATAGGGACTGCGCGTGCCAGAGCCGTTCGGCGACGAGCCGGCGGGCGAGCATCGGTGTCAGCCCGCACGCGCACTTCTGGGATCGATCACGCGCTCGCCGTCTTCCTTGACGAACTCGCCGCGCTGCGGCGGCAAGAGGTCGACGACCAATTCGGAGGGGCGGCACAGTCGCACGCCGCCCGCCGTCACCACGATCGGCCGGTTGATCAGGATCGGATGGGCCAGCATCGCATCCATTAGCGCGTCGTCACTCAAGCCTGGATCATCGAGGCCAAGGTCGCGGCAGGGCGTGCCTTTCTCACGCAGCAGCGCGCGCACCGAAATGCCCATGCGCGCGATCAGCTGCTCGAGAAGCGCGCGGCTCGGCGGCGTTTTCTGGTATTCGACGACGTGCGGCTCGATCCCGGCATTGCGGATCAGCGCCAGCGTGTTGCGCGAGGTGCCGCAATCCGGGTTGTGGTAGATGATGACGTCCATGTGCGGGCTTGCTTTCAGCAGCATGCGGAGGCGGCTTTGGCCGCGGGCTGCGGCGCGCAGCAGGCGCCTTGCTTCTCATGGGCGATGCGGGCGCGGTTCTCGCCGGTGCCGTGGCCGTAGCTCGTGCTTTCGCCGGTGGTGTGGAAGGTTTCCCACGCGATCCCGGCCGGATCGTCGATCCAGGATTTTTCGGACTTGGCGTAGCAGCAGGTGGTCTCGCTCTGTTCAACGATA
>Ga0134128_10002219_pt1 | contig 24174 bp, 26 predicted proteins | sample KB31754_FD_96462 | JGI IMG/M metagenome (GOLD analysis project Ga0134128, IMG submission 96462) | Terrestrial soil microbial communities with excess Nitrogen fertilizer from Kellogg Biological Station, Michigan, USA - KB3-175-4 | ecosystem: Environmental > Terrestrial > Soil > Unclassified ...
CTTTGTTCTCAGATGCAATTTGTCTTGATCCTTCGCCTTGCGGAGCAATTCGACAAGCGAATGCAAATCATCAAGGTTGTCGGCAGGGTTGCTTGATGCTTTGCTCTCAGCTTCTTTTAACGCATTTTCAACCTCGGCTAGTTCCTTGCTTTTGGATCGGAGAAGTTGCATCAAATGAGGCTCAACTCCGTTTTCATCCATATCTTTCTGTAGCATTTCGCAATCCCTGCGCAGAGCCTTCACCTTGCCATCAAGAACGCTCACTTCATCCTCGGCGTTAACCTTTGTCTCTCCGGTCAACTCATGTGCCTTGATTTCATAGAGTCTATCGAGTATCGCGTTCTCGATATGGGCATAGGGGAAAGTTGCTCTATCGGCGTCTTCCTCTCCTCTTTGAGCCTTTGCCGTCTGAATGATCGTCCGATTCCAGTTAGGTTGATCCTTCTTTCTGGCTTTGTTCGTGAGATGGTACTTGCTACCATCTTGAACGGACACCATTAAGCCACTAAAGAGATTGGCAACTTGCTCGCCTTTCCTTCCGCGATGAATTTTCCTAGATGTTAAAGCCGCTTGTGCGCGGTAGAAAGTTTCATCGCTGATAACGCGGGGGAAGTAGTCAGGAATTACCTTGCCTACAGGAGTAGGCTTGCCGTCTACCATCTCGCAAGGTTGAAACTCGCCTAAGACATTGCGATTGCGGAGCAACTTTCCAATGCGCGGACGATTCCAATTGAGACTATTGCGGCGGACATGGGGAGGTTTGATGCCTCGTCGGTATAGTTCCTCGGTGATGCTATCGAGTCCGTATCCATCAATGCACAATTGAAAGATCGTCTCAACAAGCCGCACCATATCGGGGAGGACTTCCCATTTTAACCGATCCGCTGACAACTTGAGCCAGAAAGGAGCCTTTCCGGTCAACTTGCGAGTGTTAGCCTCGGCTCGCCGTCCGTCCCAGGCTTCTTTCGCACGGTGAGACTTCATGGAGGATTCTTCATGGGCGCGGCAGAGCGTTAACACGATTTCCAGAGCAAGGAAGGTATCGCCTGCGCTCTCTGCGGTATACTCGCGCTCCGGTTGAAGAGTCACAATGGAGATGCCAGCGCTGAGAATTTGATTGACAAGGGAGGCTCCGTCTAGCGGCTTCTGCCTGGAGAGCCGATCAAGCGATTCAAGGATGAGGACTGAGCCGGACGGGACTTTCCCCGCTTTGATTTGTTCAAGGAACATGGATAGCGCTGCTCCCTCCCGCAAATGCCGTCCGTGGAACGCCGATTTGCCGTGATCGGCTTTGAGGGAGTTGTCTAGGGTCAACTCAAGATGGCGAGCGAGGTAAGCATCTCTCAGCTTGAGTTGTCGTCTAACGCTGTCTCCCTTGGCTTGTTCCGTTGACGAAAACCGTAGGTAACTGTACGCTCGCTTCATCGTAGATGCTCCTGTTTTCGCGGTAAAGATCGACCTACAAGCATTCTACGGATTGCGGAGTATTTGTCAACAAGAGCGAACTGTTCGCTACACATACCCCTATAGGCTCACCTGACTTGTTCCGGCTCTGTTCGGGATGGGGAGAGATGGGAGAGCCTCCCCCAGCGCCGCCCGATCCGCGAGGAACCTAGACGGCTCTGGAAATGGCAAGAGCGGAGGGAAGTCCTCCGCTCTCTGCTTTGCCGTCGATCATTCGCCATTGTCCTTTGGCTCGCCGAAGGCAAGGACATAAGCCTCCATGCGGGTTTCCGAGTTGTCCGGCTCTCCCGCTTCCCAGAGCTTCAGCAACTCTACCGCGAAGCGATCATGTCCTCTGTCCTTGATCCGTTGAATCAAGTCCACTTGTTCAAGAGACAACATTGTCATTCCCCTTTCTAAAGTCTAAAGTCCACCGTTACCGCGATGCTTGCCTCGTTCGTCCGTCTCGGTTAGTGAGCCTTCCTCGATCAACTCCTTGCGAAGGTTGTAGAAGGTAGCCTTGCATTGCCCGGTTTCCTTGACAAACTTCTCAAGGCGTTGTCGAGGCGTCAAAGTTTTGTCCTTGCACAACTCCAAAACCTTCAAGACAACCTCGTCGTAGCAGAAGGCGTTGAGGATGTTCTCTTTCCAGTTAACGCCGGCTTTCTTGTCGGCGATGGGATCGTTGTACAGCTTCCGCATGTCCATCTTGGCAGGGTCGATGCGGTCGAGGATGCTACCGATAAACTCATAGACTTCCTTGTCCTTAACCCAAGAGCCTGCGAGGTTGTGGACTTCCACCGGGCTAGGGCGGAAGTAAATCAACCGGGCGCGGGACTGCAAAGCAACATGCTTCGTAGGGTAGTTGGCGATGATGCAAAGCCGGCTCGTTGTGGAGAAACTTGCCGGTATGTCGTTGCTCTTTAGCCAAGTGTTGCTTGTCCCATAGATCAAGTCTTTAACGGGACGATGTTCGCCCAGCGCTGAAAGCAACTTCGCGCCTACCGTGTACTGTGCAACGTGTTCCGCATCGTCGAGGATCAAAGGCTTGTTCTTATGCCGGAAACACTCCGCGTAGAAGAACATGGGGGAGAGTTGTCCGCCGCTAAGAATGACGGCATCCGTCCCTTTAACGGCTTTCTTGATGGACTCGGATTTACTGAGTCCGGGTTTGCCTTGAACCCAGAGAAACGGATAGTGTCCTTGGGCAAAGCCCTTGAGGTACTTCTCAAGTTGTTCGTAAGAGCGCACGATGGTAGCGCCCTCCGGTATTTCGGCGATTCGTGGCATTGTTCATGGTCCTCCTTTTCTTTCGTCGTTCACCCTACTAGGGGTAGTGGGGGTTAGCTTTCCTGTCTAATTTGGACGCTTTTTCGGATTTTTAGGAAAATAGTTGCAAGTCCTCTTACTGTCGCCTTTTGCGTGGATTCTTGGACTCAACAACCCTCGTCCGCCTCGTCCGGTCATGTCTAGTTCTGTCTAGTTTCGCCCTCCTCATCTCCCAGGCTCTAGGGTTCGTGGGGGATAGCGGCGTCAATGTCAACATTGACGTAGACATTATATCAACACGTTAACGCCAATCAAGTAGACATTAAACTTTTTTTCTGATTGATCGGAGCCGGCTCTATGCTATAACCGCCATTCGCTTAGACTTTAGACTTGTCACTTGTTTACAGAAAAGATATGCGAGATGCCTGGCAACGAGACATCTTTGAAAGATGTTCGTGCATTTTGAACACCTCGGAAAGGTATGCAGGCATCTTTGAAGTTGTCTCTTTACGAAAAAAAAGCGCCGTCGGATTGTAGGAGTCCGACGGCGCTTAACCGAAAGTGAAACTCGTAAAGGACAATTTAAGTATAGTGCGGCAAGGTTGAAGTTGCAATTCGAGTCTCACCGTTCTATATAAAAGGTAGGTTGTGAGCAACGGACTTTATCCTGACCGGCTCGCGGTCGAAAAAGGAAGGATGACGGCAGGCGTAACGTCGCGTAAAAGATTAACGCCAGAGGAACAAGTTAATCGGAGGCTCTACTCGACATGAGCAAGAGCAACGGGTATTAAAACCTCTACCCGAAGTAAGAGGCAACCGAAAGAGATCGCGTAAAGGCGTTCCGGGCAACGGGCAAGTATTTGATCTTGTGTAGAACCCATACGTCCCGGTCATTAAGACACATACTATCGAGTGAGGCACACCAGCCGTTGACCTTGGTAGATAAAAAATCTCGTCAGTAGGGGCAACGCCGTAGGAGTTGCTGCTTTCTTCGCTTAATCATCTCCGCATACTTCTAGCGCTTACTCACTCTCGATACAGAGCATTCTTTACTTCAATACGCTTTAATACGCTTTCAAATGCGCTAAAGAGAAGAGTAAAGAAAGAACATTAAAAGGCTCTGTGTGTGTAGGGAATGGGGCGCTATTGTCTTTAACTGTATTTAACTCTTTCTTAAGCGCATTTGAGAAGTTGTCTTCCCATTTAAGCGCATGACATCCCTCTTGCAATTTACTCCCAAAAGAGCGAACATCGAATTACGCTTTAGGATCAACTCAGACAAGAGATAATCCTGAAGAGGACAATCCGCTCATGTGAACGGAGAAGTCTCAACAGAAACGAAATGGTAACGATTAAACCGAAAGGGAAAGATGACCGTCAAACAACTTATCGAGAAACTGAAACAGGCGAAGAACCAAGAGCAAGACGTTCTGCTCTGTATCCATGAAGGTATCGAGACTCATGTGGAGCCTCTCGATTTCGTGGATGTTATCAATACGGAGAAGACGCCGGTTATTCTTGAGTCTGCCATTTTCAAGAACGAATGGGACGATGTAAGCATGGCAACCAGAGCCAAGGACGATTTGACGCTAGGCGAACAGGTGGCTTTTGGTCTGGTTGAGCCGTAAAGAATCTAAAGTCTAAGCGAATATCGAATAGCCAAGGTCAACGCCTTGGCTATTCTTTTGCGCTCTTGGCGTTGTGACATGGAACACAGAGAGCCTGCCAATTGCGACTATCCCAAAACTTCACCATGTCGCCTTTGTGGGGAACGACATGATCCACAACCGAAGCTGCAACCGTCTTACCATCTCTGAGGCAGTAGACACAAAGCGGATTGGCTCGCAAGAACAAGAGCCGTTCGCGTTCCCATCGTGAGTTATAGCCGCGCTGGGTAGAGGACGGTCGAGGCGACCATGCCTTGACCGATGCGCACTTGCCGCCACAAACTTTGCGGCACTTGCTACATATCTTAGGTGCGGAATGAGGCATAAACTATCTATCAAACGCGAAGAACAACTCTTTAAGCATCTTGAGGCTTTGTTGAATGATTGGCGGCAACGTCCATCTCAAGATTTGCAGCGCCGAATTGAAGAAACGATCAAGGCTCTATCAAACGAAAGAGCCTCGACATAACGCCGAGGCTCTCACGAACCAGCGTAACTATCACTTCGTCAGTTTCGCCAGCGCCTCAAGACATTTGGCGAGCCGGTCAAAGCCTCCGACTTCATCCGCCATTTCCTTAAGCGCCGCCATTTGCGCAGCGATTGCCTCAACGCTGTCTCTCTTTTCGGCTAGTTCCTTGACCGTAAGCAAATCGGTCAAGGTTGGCTCGCCGTCGTCCTCCTCATCATTGTCTTTCTTCTTGCTCTTGCTCTTGTAAACGCTCCATGTCTTAGCGTCCACAGTGACGCCGTACTTTGCCTTGATCCAGTCCCGCGCCTCTTCGCCGTCTAATTTCTCAGCGATGGCAGCGCGGACAGCCCCAGCCTTACTCATCGGCTTTTGTGGCTTTGCCGCCTCTGGTGCCGATTGTTTAGGACTTGTCTGCTTTGCTGCCGTTGGTTGTGGAGGATGCGTGTCTGCTGCTTTGTCCTTTGCCATTGTCGTTTACCTCAAAGCGTTGTTCATGTTGCCCGTTGACGTTAACGGCAACATCAATCCTACTCGCCGAGGTTAACGCTGTCAACACAAACGCCGTAGGTGTTGAGGAACCTACGGCGCAAGTGAAAAAGAGTTGTTGCATCTCTGGGATTCCCATTCCAGATTAGCAACCATATATAGAAGCGCTGCCATCAAAACCAAGAGCCGTTGTGATAACGTCTCACAACGGCTCTTGGGAAATGGGTTTGTCGAGGCAATTAACATAGCGTCATGTCATCAATTCCACATCACATCAACACATAAACGCATAACCATCCATCGGAGTATACCCCATCCGTTTCTTAGGAGCCGTTCCGCCACCGACCGCGAGCCGAGTCGCGCACATTTTTTTCGCCGTTTTGACCCCATTTCAGGGGGAAATCAAGGCGGAATTGACCTAGATACGGCATGTTACCTGAAAATCGCTTCAAATGTCCAACGTGGGTCAACTCGCAAGGAAAAGCATGGTGGAAAAGAAATGCGCCGTCCTTGCTTCACGTTGGCATCCTCCATGAAGGCACGTTTGACCTAGTGGCGAGCATGGCGGAAAACTTCGGCATCTACCTTGAGGCTAATAGACACCTCAGAGAAGAGGGAAGAGTTATCGAGTCCCATACGGGCGCACGCAAAGTTAATCCCTATGTGCAAGTCGAGAAACAAGCCTGGGAGATGTATTGCAGAGCCTTCAAAGAGCTACGAATCATTGGCGAGCCGGTCAAGGGTTCAGAGGACGAACTAGAACAATTCCTTAACGTCGAAAAGGGAGTTGAGACACGATGAACGACCTTGACATAGAAGCGTTAAGGGACGAATGGGAAAGGCTCCATCCGACCGAAAGCGTTCATTACATGCCTTGGGGTAAGTACAAAGATCGACCGCTACTTAGAGTACCGATGTACTATCTCAATTGGCTCCTCACTATTGATATTAAAGAATCGCTCCGCCAATCGGTGAGAGAAGCGATTCAACACAAATCAAACATTTTGGAAATCGAGCAAATGGCTTTAACTGATGACTTGCCCTTATACCTTTGATGAACAAGCCGCATTAAGAGTCCGCAAATTCATAGAGACATTTTGCCGCCAATCCAAGGGCAAGTTTGCCGGTCAACCTCTCTCCCTTCTTACTTGGCAATGGGAAGATGTAATCAAGCCTCTGTACGGCTGGAAACGTGCCGATGGTACGCGGAAGTATCGACAAGCCGGAATATGGCTTCCCAAGAAGAACGGTAAGTCAACGCTCGCCGCAAGTCTGGCTCTCTACCATCTCATTGCGGACGGAGAACAGGGAGCCGAGGTTTACATTGTCGCAAACGATCAACAGCAAGCCGGTATCGTCTACTCCGAAGCTGTCAACATGGTGGATCAATCGCCATTGTTGGCGAAGAGACTGGACATTAGAAAGAGCCAAAAGAAAATCCTTCATGCTGAGACAAGATCAATCCTCCGCGCACTCAGTAGCGAGAAGTCCGGCAAACATGGTTACAACTCAAGCCTCGTCCTTGTCGATGAAGTTGCGTTCTTGAAAGACCGCGAACTATGGGACGTTCTCCGCTACAGCACGGCATCCCGCGAGCAACCTTTAATCATCACCATTTCAACGGCTGGATACCTGGCGAGCGAATCAATCGGTAAAGAGTTGTACGACTATGCGAAGAACGTGAAGGAAGGAAAGATCAAGGACGAACATTTCCTCCCTTGCATCTACGAAGCTGACGCGGACGGAGATTTCCGAGACTCCGAACAATGGTACAAAGCGAACCCATCCCTCGGCGTTACATTGTCCGAAGTCGAATTCAAGGAAGCTGTCAAGGAAGCTGAGTCCGACCCAAGAAAAGAAGCCAACCTAAGAACGCTCCGTCTCAACCAATGGCTCGGAAGTGCGGCGCAATGGCTCTCAACTCCCCTATGGGACTCTTGCGGCAAACCGTTCGCCGAGGATGCCTTACATGGAGCCGAGGCATTCGTCGGACTGGACTTAGCTAGGAAGCATGACCTTGCCGCCTACGTCCTTCTCTTCCACCAGGGCGGACTCTACTACTTGCTCCCGCGTTTCTTCATCCCCAGAGAGAACGCCATTAGGAAAGAGCAAGTAGACCATGCTCCGTACATGACATGGGCAAAGCAAGGACTCCTAACGCTCACCGATGGAGACGTTATCGACTACTCGTTTATCAGGGAGTCCTTGAAGAAAGACAAAACCCAATATGACATTAAGGAAATCGGCTATGATCCTTACAACGCCGAACAACTTTGCAATCAACAACTCCGATTAGAAGATGGTTTCGAGGTTGTCGAGATTAAACAGACCATGCCGTTCCTTGCTCCCGCTACCTCCATGTTTGAAAGGCTCTTGAAGGAAAAGAAGATTCGCCACAATGGTAATCCTGTCCTACGTTGGCAAGCTGGAAATGTTGCTGTCCGTCAAGATGCCAACCAAAACATTATGATAGACAAACTCAAATCTACCTCAAGGATCGACGGCATAAGCGCCGCAATCATGGCGCTACAGAGACAGATTAACGCGCCGTCTCAACCTCAGATGCCTCGAATATGGAGTTTCGATTACTAAATACCACAATGTTTAATTGGCTTACGAATTGGTTCAAGGGCAAAGAACAACGCTCTCTTGAAAATCCCGCTGTCCCGTTGTGGACTCCAACGGCTTACGATTACCTCGTAGGGCGCAGAAGTAGCGCAGGCGTTCCGGTCAACCGTCAATCCGTCCTTGGTATTACTCCCCTTTGGCGCGGCGTCAATCTCATCTCTCAGAAGGTTGCACGTCTCCCGCTGAACGTCTACAAGAAGAACAAGGACGGCGGAAGAGAAATAGACGTTGAACATCCGGCACAATGGCTCTTGGCTTGCAGACCATCGGCTCTCTATACGCCATTCTCTTTCAAACAAACGATGGTCTATCATGCGCTTCTTCATGGCAACGCCTACGCCTACATTTTTCGTCAAGAGTTTGGCGAGCCGGAAGAGTTGTTGATTCTCAATCCCGATTACACTTTCCCAGCGCTGGACAATGGGAAACTCTGGTATGTAACGAGGATGAACAACACGGACAGGAAGCTACTTCCCGAAAACGTCTTTCATCTCAAAGGTTTGTCCGATGATGGCATTGTTGGACATAGCGTTATCGACGTATTAAGAGAGGCTCTTGGTTTGACAATGGCTCAACAGCGTTACGCCTCGACGTTCTTCCGCAACGACGGCTCGCCTGGTCCTCTCATTCTGAAAACGCCAAACTTCTTGAAGGATGACGAATACAGGAAACAATTCAGAGAGCAATGGAGCAAGATTCACGAAGGACTTGATAACAAACATCGTGTCGCAATCTTGGAGAACGGACTAGAACCTGTTGTCAACGAGATTGACCACGAAAAGCAGCAATTCATAGAGAGCCGTCAATTCTCCATCATTGACATTGCTAATGTGGTTGGTGTTCCTCCGCACAAGTTAGGAGCCAATGTCACAACGTCCTATGGCTCTCTTGAGTCCGAGGAAAGAGCGTTCCTTAACGATACCTTGGATGGATGGTTGACGGCGATTGAAGAAGAAGCAGAACTAAAGTTGCTTACAACCAGGCAAGTAACAAGCGCTTCAAGGTTTATCGAGTTTGACAGACGATCCCTAGAGCAAGCCGACTACAAGACGCGCTCCGAGTCCTTGATAGGGGAAGTTAACAATGGCATCCGCACAGAGAACGAAGCAAGAGCGCTCCTCAACCTTCCGTCCGTTGGTTCAGACGGAGATAGGCTCCGTATGCCGTCCAACATTACGTTCATCGACCTTGTAGGACCAAAAGACGATCCGGCAACCGATGAACCGGAGCCGATGGTTGAAACCAGTCCGGCAACGGGAGACACCGACGAAAAAGAGCCTGTGAATACCGATCCGAACGGCGCAGGCATCGGCGTTGATGCGCCAGACTCTAACCGATTCAAGGCGCTTCTCAAGAGCGTTGTAGAACGTGCCTGTAAACGCATTAGGAAAGCGATGGAGGCGAGAAAACATGCGGAGCCGTCCCAAGTCCTAGCCGAACATCAAAGCGTTGTAATCGAGAGCCTGGAGCCGGCAACCGACCATGCCGCCGCGTTCGTGGATGAATGGTTCAAGGGACTCGCCGAGGAATGCCGCGCTGTCCTTCCCGAACAACTCGATTCCGTCCTAGATCGGATCGACGCAAACGCCATTACAGAGAGGTTGATGAAACATGGAAACGAGAACTAATCAAAGCCAAGTGACGATTGAAACCCGCGCCGATGGTAGCCGCAAGATCAAAGGACTTGCCTCCCCGGTCTACAACGGCAGCGCAGGGACGGAGTACGAATTGATGGACGGAGTTTTCGAGCGCTTCATGCCTGGTGCCTTTGATCGACACTTACAGACCGCGCCCGAAATCATCTCCACCTACAACCACGATAAGAGCAAGGTACTAGGTAGGACTCCGCACACGTTAAGAGTATGGAGCGAAAGAGACGGGTTGCATTACGAGGTTGACTTGCCCGAAACTTCTTTCGGCAAGGACTTGTTAATCTCCATCGAAAGAGGAGATGTTAAATTCTCTAGTTTCGGCTTCATTCCATCAAAGGCGAAATGGACAAGGGACGGCGATAAGGAAGTGAGAGAGATACATGAGGCAAAGTTAATCTCCGTCGATCCTGTGACGGTTCCGGCTTATGGTGGATCAAACGTAGGACTCCGAAGCGCCGAGGAACGTGCCGCCATTGAAGCTGAACGACAAGCCTGGCTCGCCGAGGTTGAGACGGAGAAGAGAGAAGCAAGGTTGAAGGAAATCTTGAGCAAGTGAATACATACAGCATTAACCCAAGTGTTGATGTTAAGTCCCAAGAGGCTTATAGGAGAAACAACATAAGTCCAAAGAGGTTTAATGAACAGTGTAGAACTACGCGAAAAACGCGGTCAACTCGTTAAGGAATTGCAATCCCTTGTAACCAAGGCGAAAGAAGAAAAGCGCTCCTTGACCGGAGAAGAACAACAGATTTTCGACCGCATCGACGGCGAGCAGGAACGCCTCAAGACGGAGATTGACGGACTTGAGCGCATCGAGAAATTCGACGGCATGAGCCTTGAAGAGTCTCGCCAGCAAATCCGCTCTCAGTCCCGTAAGCCGGAACCAATCATCAAGACGGAGGACAGGAAGAAAGCCTTGTCCGGTTGGTTCACTTTCGGCTCTCCAAGCTGTAAGCGCGAATGGCGCGAAGCTGCCGATAAGATGGGCGTAAATCTTGCATCCCCATATATCCGCGTTCCGCTCTTGAAGAACGCTCCCAAGCAGGAAGAGACGCGCGAGAACATCCGCGCCAAGGTCGAGGAACGTGCCCAGACCGTAGGAACCCTTACGGCTGGTGGAGACTTGGTAGCAACCGATATTCAGCTTATGTCAGAGGTTGAGGTAGCTCTCAAATACTACGGCGGCATGTTGCAAACCGCGCGTGTTCTCCGTACCGAAACCGGAGCCAACCTCCCGATTCCAACGACAGACGATGTTGCGAACGCAGGCGTTATCATCGGTGAAGGTAGCAGCATTACCGAGGTAGATGAAACCTTCGGGCAAATCATCCTCAACGCCTACAAGCTGACAAGTGGAACCGTCCAAGTCTCTTGGGAATTGGCGCAGGATGCCGCCGTTGACCTACCGGAATTCCTCGGTCAACGCCTTGGTATTCGCCTGGGTCGAGGCATCAACAACTATTTCACCAACGGAACCGGCTCCGGTGGAAGTCCAGCACAACCGCGCGGCTTCATTCTTGATGCCACTAGCGGCGCAACGTCTCAGACCGCAGGCGGCACTACGCTTGTGTATGCTGACTTGGTTAATCTGCAAATGGCTCTTGATCCTGCTTATTGGGAGGGCGCACGTTGGCAGTTTAACAGTAACACCATGAAGAAGTTGAAGTTGTTGGTTGACGGCAATGGTCGTCCATTGTGGCAACCAGGCTTGCAAGGTTTCGCGGAAAAGAATGAGGATACCATTTTGGGTTTCCCATTCACGTTGAATCAAGACATGCCGAACATGGGTTCTAGTGTTGTAGGACCATTGGCGTTCGGACGATTCGATAAGTACCTCGCGCGTATCGTGGCAGGCGATGATTCAGGCGTTGAACTGATTCGTTTGAATGAGCGTTACGCGGATGTTGGGATGATTGCTTTCATCGCATTCGTTCGTATCGACGGACGATTGATTGACGCCGGTACTCATCCTATTCAAGTCCTAACTTGCGACTACTAAGCATCGTTCCTTGAAGGTTAAGACAAACCTCGGCGTTCTCGTTGACGCCGAGGTTTTCTTTTGCGCTCTCCACTAAATACCTTCATGCTGGTATTAGTTAATCAAACCGCGTTCTCCGCTCTACAAGCAAGCGATATTAGGACTCACCTTAATATCACCGATACCTCTACGGATGCCTACATTCAGAGCCTCATTGATGCCGCCGTTGTCTATTGCGAGCGTATCACCGGACTTGATTTGCGCCCTACAACGTGGAACCTTGTTCTAGGTCAGTTTCCAATCTGGGCTAACTATTCATGGGGAGACAGATACGGCAACTATCTAAGCCTCTTCCCCTACCTTAACGAGTTTGCAATCGGTAGGGACTTGCAGCGCTGGCAGGAAATCCTCCTACCAAGAGGACCAGTAACCGCCGTCAACTCCATCAAATACTACGATGTAACGAACGCTCTGCAAACGCTGCCAACGAGTAGTTACAACGTAGTTCTTCCAAGTTACACAGCGGGAAGGATTGAGCCAAACATCTATTGGCAATTGGCGTATCCTCGCCCTGATGCCGTTACTGTCAGCTTCACTAGCGGCTTTAGCAACAACAGCGGAGATGTTAATTACATCCCGCAAACGCTCATTCATGCTGTCAAGTTGTTGGTTGGCTTATGGTGGAATCAGCGCGAGGACATTAACTATGATCCTCGGACGGTTCAAGGGAACGTAGGCATGGCGGTTGATAGCCTGCTGTCTACCTTTAGACCAGCATTGTACAGATAACCTTAGACTTTAGACTTTGAGCCAGAGTCTAAAGTCTAACAGAATGGAGCCTATGCGAGCCGGAAGCCTCAAGCATCAAGTGTTGATCCAAGAAAAGACCGTCACCGGAACCGGAGATAGAGGGCAACCCGTCTACACATGGAACACGTTGATAACGGTTCCCGCGTCCATCTCTCCATTGAACGGCAGAAAGGCGGAAATTGCACGGCAGTTAGTTGCATCGGCAACCCATACCGTAACACTCCGCTACTATGCCGGTCTAACGGAAACCATGCGCCTCTTGTATGGCTCCAGGGTTTTCAACATCGGCTTTATCAAGAACCTCGACGAATTAAACTTCACGCAAGAACTACTTGTAACGGAACAAAAGAATGGCATCTAAGATTTTGCATATCGACGTTGAACAAGTAGCCGATGGATTTGTTTTCAACGGCTTAGAGGAAGGCATCCTCGAAGTAAGCAAGAGTATGCTTCCGTTCGTGTTGATGAAGTTTTCGGACGGCTCTCTCTACCCCTACGATTATCAAATTGTCGGATGCAAACATGAGGAGCAACTTTACTACCTAGAGGTATATGAAGGTAACAGTTAAAGGCGTTGACAAGGTAAACAAGAAGCTCGATAGCCTCAAGAAAAAGGTATTGAAGAAAGCCATTCGCAAGGGCAGTAGAGCCGGCGCAAAGATCGTCCAGAGCAAAGCCAGGGACTTAGCTCCGGTCAAGACAGGAGCCTTGAAGAAGGGTTTGAAAGTCCGCGCTCTCCCTCGGAGCCGGAGGTACGTCGGCACGATGGTTAGGCTCGCCGATACCGGAGAAGTCTTCTACGGCGCGTTCGTGGACTTGGGAACACACCGAATCGAGGCGCGGCACTTCCTTAAGCAAGCTGCGGACGATGAAAAGGAACGCGCCATCAACACGGCTCTAGCAATCATCAAAAAAGTAATTGAGCAAGGGATGAGTAGTAATGCAAATTGACATTGACCTACGAAGTTATCTCGCCACGAACCTCGGCATTGGCGTTGAACAAAACAAGATTGCGGAGGACTACAACACTTCTCCCGCGCTGATGTTTCAGCGTAGACCATCGACACAAGACTTGTTTCTTAATGGAACCCCAAGTATCAACGAGACAAACTTTGACATTGAAATCTACGGCATCGACATAGACGCCGTGGAAACGACAACCGATACTGCCAAAACTTTGTTGAACGGCTTTAAGGGAACGATGGGAAGTACCTTTGTCCTCGGCGCGTTCGTAACCGACCATGAGGACGATTACACGCCGAAAGTCGAATTGCAAAACGATGAAGGCTTAAATGTCTGCACGTTCGCTCTACAAATCATTTACTGATGCTCTACGAAAACCTTCCTACAACCAAATTCCGCACACTGGTAATCGATCCGCCCTGGAACATCGGCGTAACTTCGATGCGTTATAAGCACCACAAACGACCCAGGCACTTACCCTATCCAACGCTGCCAATCGACGAAATCAAGACGTTCCCTGTCCAGCAACTAGCAGAGGTTGGCGCACATGTCTACACATGGACAACAAACAAGATGTTGCCTGACACATTCGATGTTCTGAAAGCCTGGGGCGTGCGGTATCACCTGACAATGCCTCTCGTCAAGAAAAGCGGCATCGTAGGTGCAAACGGCTATGTTTTCGCCGCCGAATACTGCTTGCTAGGGTTCTTCGGAAAGCCCATGTTGCGGTTCGAGTCCATCGGCAAGTTGAATTGGCTCGTTACAAGTCCAGTACGAGGTAAGCACAGCGTAAAGCCCGATTCGTTCTATTTGTTGGTTGAAACCATGTCGCCTGGTCCTTATCTGGACTGCTTTGCGAGAAGACAGCGGGCTAACTGGACTGTATGGGGGAATGAAGTTGATAGCGACATAATTCTTAAAGCATCGTGACTAAATACCTGCATGAGTCTAGTAAAACGAATTGGTTACGGTTGTACGCTTGGTTGTGACCCAACGGGCGGCACGTCCTACGCTGTCCTTGGAGCCATTGTAGACGGTTGGAAAGGACCGGAAGCTAAAGCGGATGAGGCGGATACGTCCATTCTTGTTGACAAATGGAAAAACTCTCAGCCTGCGCAAGTCGATCCAGGCTCCATGACTTTTCAAATCGCCTATAGCCCAGAAGACACGGGAACAACCACTGTCCTAACTGGCTTGCTGACAAGTGGGGTTGTTGCAGGATGGGAGGTTACTCTTCCCGCTGTCTCCCCAGGAACGGCACAAACTAAGACCTTCTCCGGTTATGTCAGCGGTTTCTCGCCTGATGTTAAGAAGGCGAATCTTGTCGTTGCTGATGTAACTGTTCGTGTTTCCGGTAATCCAGGGTTCTAATTATGCCTTGCTTGAATAAAGAATCATTTCATAATCCGCCTCGGCTCGCCTTAACGAGTTACCCCATACCGGAGTACGGGGCGGAATCCTATGTCAACATCGTTCCCATTACATCGAGGGACTTGCTAGAACTGCAAGCCACGAACGGCAAGGAAGGCAACACTTCCAACATTGATTTTACATTTGATCTTTTGTCGCGCTGTCTAGTCGATGATGACGGCAACCGTCTATTCGCCGATGCCGATGAATGCAAGTCAACGCTCAATCTACCTATGCCTACCTTGGAGGACATTGCCGCCACAATCTTCAAGGCGAGCGGTCTTGATTACAAGAAGGTAGATGACCCAAAAAACTAACCAGCGCCGAGGCGTTTCTCTTTCACCTATGCCTACGCCTCGGCTATCCCCATCCCGACTATCTGTTAGACCATCTCTCCGCGCGTCAATTGCTGGACTGGCAAACCTATGCGGAACAATTCGGACTTGGCATAGACCGCGATGATATTCATTGGGGAATGCTAATGTCTATGCTCTTTAACATCCACAGAGACAAAGATGCTCCCGCGAAGAAAGCAACTTCGTTCATGCCATATTACCAAGAGCCAGACATGCCTGATGTAAGCCAAGAGGATTTCAACGCTCAAATGAAGACTCTTTTTGCCTTGATTCCAACTACATAGGGTATGACATTAATCGCGGCATTAGACATTGCCATTAGGGGGGATACCCACAACCTCGACAAGTCCCTCGACAAAGCACAAAAGGGAGTCAAGGACTTCTCTTCCACAACCGCCATGATCGGAGGCGGCATCGGAGCCTTGTTCGGTGGGTTCGGTGCGCCCATAGGTGCCGCTATCGGCGGAGCGGTCGGTAAGGTAGGGGGCGCACTGGGCGGAATGTTCTCATCGGTCAAGGATGGCTTAGGAAATGCCGTCGATAAGGTCGGTGAGGATATGGGCGGCATGTTCGGCAAGGTATCGAGCGGGATCGACAAGCTAGTAAAGGAAGGATCGGATGAGGCACCAGGTATAGCCAAGAGCTACGCCTCGGCATGGGAGCAAATCACCAGCATTACCAGCGATGCCTGGGAGCGTATCACTTCCGCCGCAAAGCCCGCTCTCGATTTGATTGGCTCTGGTTTCTCTGCTCTTGCCGCGCAGATTGTTCGCTTTCTTAAACCCGTCTTCAATTGGTTGGTCCAAGGCGTAGAAGGGTTCCTTTTTGCTGCGAACGAAGTCTTCATCAAGATAGGCGAGGCAATTAAACCTGCTTGGGACTGGTTAGTCAAACTCATTGATAAATGGGTTGCATCTTCCGAGAATTGGACGGATGGAGGCGAGGTTGCGATCAAGGCATTAAAGGGAATCGGCATCGGTCTATCCTATGTCTATGACGCGATTAGAGCGCTTGCGGGCGCAGCGGCTATAGTAATGGGCAAAATTGTTGACCATCTCGAAAAGCCTTTCTTGAACATGCTGGCGCGTATGTCGGAAGGGTTGGCGGCAATTTTCCCTGATGACTTTGGCGGCGCGTTCTTCAAAGGTATCTCTCAGAAACTCGACAACCTAACAAAACAAGCGGGAGTTGTCGGAAAGGAAATGCAGAAATGGGGAAAGGATGCAATGAAAGGCTTTGGTACAACCGCCGTCAAGGTAGGCAAATTCTTTGATGATGTATTGGAGAAGTTTAAGAACCGTAAACCCAAAGAGAAAGAGGCAGAAGACGAAAAGCCTGGTAAGGCTCCGAAAGCCGTTGAACGCGGGACGGATGCCGCCTTTGAAATCATTGCTAAGGCTCAAGGCGACAAGATGTACAAGGTTGCCAACGAACAACTTCAAGAGTTAAAGAAAATGCTTGATGAGTTGAAGGAAATCCGCCGTAAGAAAGGCGCACCAGGCGTACAAAAGGCAAAGTTGTAACGGAGGAAAATGGCAGTAGTCGGTATCGCCCAAATGCGCCCTGGATACCCAAGGGCGAGTTTTGAATTAGGCATTCAGACAATTATCTGTAAGTACCTTGTCGTTACGGACAGCGTAGAAGATGGTCCTATCACCGTTGTCCTTGCGCCCGGACTTCCGATCCTCTTTCAACCCTACCAATTTGGTAGCGAATATCATCCCTATTGTCGTTGTCGATCCGTGGTCCCTGAGCGCGTCAAGGACGGCTCGCCTGCTTGGGATGTAACCTGCACCTTCACCACGCCTCAGATAAAAGGAGGCGCACATGGAGACGGCGGCAATAGCGACAGCGGATCGGATGGAGGCGCGGACAAAGGCTCAGACGGTGGCGGCACAAAGGAAGAGACGGACGGACAGTTTGAAAACCCGCTCTTGGAAATCCCAGAGGTAGAAACCCATTTCGAGACTTCCCAAATCCCCATCATGGGCGTCTACGATACCTCGCAAAACCCCGCTGTGTTCAAGCCGGCTCAAGCATCAACCGGCGAGATATTCGTTCCTCCTCCGCACATGGAGAATGCGTCTCTTATCTTGACCATAACGAGAAATGAGGCATTGTCCGCAGCGCATCCCCAGCTTGCCGCCACCTACATGAATACTTGCAACTCCGATACCTTTTGGGGTTGTAGTGCCGGACAGGTTAAATGTCAAAACATCACGGTTCAAAGGCAAGTGAAACAACTACCTGGAGGAACAATCTTTCCGTACCTCAGAGTTACTTACATCTTCAAGATTAAAGACACATGGGACTTGAAGATTCTGGATAGTGGCTCTTGGTACTGGTTCCAAAAGAGCCAATCCGAACCCAAGGTAAAGCAGCGTTTCTTGTCTGAGGATAAACAACCCATCCAAGGACTACTTGACGGCAACGGCAACAAGTTAGCCGATGGAGGGACTCCGGTATGGCTGACGATCAGACCTTATAACCGTCTCGCCTTTGGAGCCTTGGGACTACCGCAAAGTTTCGCACAAGTACAGTGAGGAAAAACATGAGCCAAGAGATAACCGTTAACCTAACCTTCAATGTCAACAATCCATCGACCGGAGGCGGATATTCCAATTCGGTAAGGGCAAGCCAACAATATACGCAAAACGCACAAGGCGCTAATGGGGAAGTTGTCAGCATTCCGACAACCGCAACGAACATCGACCTTACGAACCTTACAACTTACGGTTGGGCATACTTCCAAAATCTCGATACCACAAACTTTGTAACGGTCGGATTAAGTGTATCCGCCGTCTATTACTCGTTCTTGAAGTTGAAGCCTGGGGAAATTGCTTTGTTGAGATTGGAGCCTGGCATTACCGTACAGGCGCAGGCAGATACGGCAGCGGTCAAACTCAATTACCTTGTGCTGCAAGATTAAGGGGATGAATGGCAGTCTATGGATTTGATGCACAAGACGTACAACGGCTACGCAATCTGCTAATTGCTTGGGAGCAAGGCAGATTGAACGTACAGGCTCCGCATCAATATCCAGTTAATCCGAATGGTCAAGATACCTTCCTCGGCTACATTCCGCCGTATGATGCCAGTGTTGCAAACTCTGGCTCGATTCAAACGCAAGCAACCGGACTCGTTTATCTTGTTGATGTTTCGCCTAACGATGTTCCTGCTACGCCAGACCTTACGAAACTGGACTACCTCGATACATCGACGCCGTACACTCTCTACAACACAACCGATACGGTTCTTGTTGCCGGTTCCTACGTCCCGATGGTACGGGAGCCGTCCTCTGGTCTGTTCATGCCGGTCGGACCACGGCTCGCCTTTGTCGAGGCTACTTCCTCGACGGCAAGCCTTATCAGCTTGTCGGACGGCGGCACACTAACGGCGTTCCCTGCCGTAGTCCAGCAATTCAACCCCACAAACGGCGGTTTCTCCGCTGGCTCCGCTGGCTGGATTTATGAAATCAACGGCAACAAGCCGTCCTCTGGGACTCGCTATCCATGTCGCCTCATAGCTCAAGACACTTGCGGCGGGTTTGTATGGGGAACCTTCATTTGCTGCGCGACGACCACAACAACGGCGGCACCAACAACGACAACAACGGCAAGCGGCACCACAACATTAGCACCATGTACAGGCTCTTGTAAGTGGACTTGGAGCGCGTCTAGTTCGTCTTGGAGTCTCGACAGCAATACTTGTGCAGAGGCGACAACAACAACGAGTAGCACTACCTCGACAACTACCAGTACAACCACCAGCACGACCACAACCACAAGCGGAGGATCGACAACCTGTAGTCCTGTCATTCCGACAACAACTACAACTACCAGTACAACAAGTACAACAAGCACAACAACGACAACGCCGGCTCCCTCAAACTGTCAGTGTGTCTATCCGACCTTCTGCGGATCGACAGACGGCGAATGCACCTACACATTCTGCACCAATGGGACAACAAGCGCTCCGATTAACTGCACAGGCACGACCACCACAACAACAAGCAGCGGATCGACCACAACGACAACGGCGGCACCATGTACAACGCCTGGTCCTGGGACTGGTCCCGAAGGTTGCATCAGTCATTCGCCTTGCGTTACCTGTGGATATGTCTGGCATTCATGCCAATCTCAAGGCAACCCTTGCTGTACGCCTTATGGAGAGTGTGTGTGCGTATCGGAGCCTCCCCCTACTTGTGGCGGTGATTGCGAATGGACTTGCTATGCCGATGCCGGATGGGTTTTAAGTGGTGGAGGTTGTGCGGGAGGCGGTTGCGGGGCTTGTGGTGCATGTGGTTGTGAACCCCCAAGCATTGATTGTTCTTGCGGATCGAAGACAAAAACACCGTGCGGCTTTATGTGCGGTTCCGGTGGAGGCGGTACGACTATCAATCCGTGCGCCCCAACAACAACAAGCAACCCATCGACAACAACAACTTGCGCCCCTTGCAAGTGGGAATGCGACGGAACGAATTGGAATCAAACCTCAAGTTGCGCGGCGGGTTGTGGAGGGTGTTGTCCTCCTGTGTTTGCTTGTACCGAAGCATGTCAGACGGCGGAAACTCCGTGTCTCGATCCGGCGTTGTGTACAACCACAAGTACAACAACGACAAGTACGACCACTAGCAGCACAACGGAAGGTCCGACAACAACGACAACGACAACAACCTCGACCACAACCACGACGGGAACAACAACAACCTGTAACCCATCTGCTAATGATTGCCTATGGAACTGTATTAGTGGCTCGTGGCAGCAGGCGTTGATTTGTCCTGCCGATTGTCCGCAAAGCTGTAGTGAGCCTGGTTGCCCATGCGATGCCTCGCTTGAAGGGCAGCAATGGGCGAGCGATTGCAACGGCAATGTCTTGAACAATCCATGCTCGACAACATCCTCGCCGTGCGGTTCGTGTCAATACAAGTGGGACGCATCCAACAATGTTTGGAATCTTTCCTCTGGTAATTGCTCTTGTGGCGGATGTACTCCACCGTATACGACTGGCACTTACGACGGACAGATTGCCTTTGTGAACTGCTAAAATCAATAGCAACTTCCTCCTATATACAACATGAGGAAGTTGCTTATTGGAATGGCTCATTACGATGATTTCGACGGAGTATACTTTACCGTTCAAAGTCTACGCCTACATCATCCCGAAGTAATCAATGACATTGAAGTTGCCGTCATCGACAACAATCCAACGAGCGGACATGCAAACGCTGTCAAGAATTTGCTCAACTGGATTAAGGATATTCCCGCTTACTACATCCCATATACCGAAGTAGGCGGAACATCCGCACCTAGAAACCATCTCTTCACGGTCGGTACGGCTCCCGCTGTCATGTGCATTGATCCACATATCTTGTTTACGCCTGGATCAATCAAACGCTTAATCGACTGGTATGACGGACATCCTGATACCAAGGACTTGTACCAGGGACCAATGATCTACGATGATCTAAAGAACTATGCAACCCATTTCGACGATAGATGGGATGCCGAAATGTGGGGTAAATGGAACACGGCGTTTTATGCTGAACTTGAAAAGGTAACTACGCCATTTTACGAGATGCCTCCGGTTGTCGAAATGCGAGATGGTAAAACCTTCACCCTACCGGACTATCGGGAAACGAACCGTAAAGCCATCCGTCCCGCTGGCGAAAACGCCGATGATCCACCGTTTGAAATACCATCAATGGGTTTAGGATGCTTCACCAGTAGAAGAGATGCTTGGCTAGGGTTTAACAAGGACTTCCGAGGCTTTGGTGGCGAAGAATGGTATATCCATGTCAAATACAGACAAGCCGGACATAAAACAATCTGTCTACCCTTCCTGCGCTGGCTCCATCGTTTCGGTAGACCGAACGGCGTTAAGTACAACCTTCAAGCCTGGGACAAGTGTAGAAACTACGTCATAGGACACAAGGAACTAAACCTCGACCTACAACCCGTCTACGATCATTTCGTCAAGACGGGCAAAATCTCTGAGGACAATTGGAAGGCTCTGCTAGACGGAGCAACTCAACCCGTTTCAACTTCGGGTTGTGGATGCAACAAGCCTCCAACCGCAATTAGCCTTGAAGACGCCTACAACAAAGCCGCGAACACTCCCTCCGACATTAACGAGCATGTTCCGACGTTGAAGGAATTGGCGAGCAAATGCGATCATGTAACGGAGTTTGGCGTTAGAACAGGCGTTAGCACTACTGGACTCTTGGCGGCACAACCTAAACGCCTCGTCTCCTACGATCTAAACGACAGTCCGCAAGCCAGAGCATTAACGAACGTCAAAGGCAAAACGGAGTTTGACTTTATCATCGGAGATAGTCACAATGTAGACATAGAGGAAACCGACATGCTTTTCATTGACACGAAACATACCGGAGAGCATGTCTATGGAGAATTAACGCGGCACCATGCAAAGGTCAAGAAATGGATTGCCTTCCACGATACGGAGATATTCGGCGAGAAGGGAGAGGACGGCTCGCCTGGCTTGCTTCACGGTCTGAGGCGCTTTTTGAAGGAAAATCCCGAATGGAGCGTTATCCGCCATGATGCCAACAACCACGGATTCACCGTGATAAGCCGGCTCGCCGAGGACAAGCCAGAGTTACCATCCGGCATCAAGCAGGCATGGAATTTTGCCAAGGCAATGAGCAAGCATGTTGCCAACGGTCTAAAGGTTTTGACCGAAGAGAAGGTACAGGCTCGCCTCGATCATTGTTGGATTTGCCCATTGCGTAAGGATACCCGTTGTACCAAGTGCGGATGTTTCCTTGAAGAACGTCCCGATGGAGGACCAGGCAAGGCTCTCCTACCGAAAGAATCTTGTCCGCTAGGACATTGGCACGCGGAGGAATGACAATGATTCGACCGCTCTATGGTCCCGATTTCAACGACGATTTCTTTGCAACGCTCGCCGCGCTCTCGGAAACATCAATGCCCAGAGCCAAGGCAGGCGAGATACTACGCAAGCGTATGGCAATGGGAATCAAAACCTTTGTCTACCTTGAGGGAGAGCGTATTATCGGAACGGCATCTATCTTTATCGAGCCTAAGTTTCTCCACAACGGCGGCAAGGTTGCTCATATAGAAGACATTGCCGTTCATCCCGATTATCAGCGCCGAGGTATTGGCTCCGCTCTCGTTGAACATCTTCTCAACCTGGCGAAGCAAGAGGGAGCCTACAAAGCGATTCTCTCTTGTCAAATGAAGAATCTAATCTTCTATGTTAATCAAGGTTTCAAGCAACACGAAATATCTCTCAGAAAGGACTTATGAAACTCTTACCAGTTACAGATAGGAAGAAAGAAGTTGTCGCGCATGCGATGGTAGATGATGACCTTTTTCCTCATCTCTCGAAAATGAGGTGGTACGACAATGGGTGGGGTTATCCCCATACTAATCACCAAAACGATGATGGAAGTAGCATCCATGTTTCCTTGCATTCAATTGTTTTCAAAGACAAGTATGGGCGGCATCCGCTTCCGGGCTACGAGATTGACCACATAGACCAGAACAAGCTAAATGCACAGCGTTCTAATTTGCGTGAGTTAACCAGAAGTTTCAACTGCGCCAACAAACCAAAACAACCAAGAAATACTTCCGGTTACAAAGGAGTCTCTTGGAATAAGAACGAACAGAAATGGGAGACACGAATTCAAGTGAACAGGAAACTTGTCTTCTTGGGCTACCACACAGATAAACATGAGGCAGCAAGAGCCGTTAACCGTGCATATGAGAAACATTTCCCCGGAATATCAATTCCGAATCCAATCGCAGAGGTGTTATGAAAGCAAGTTGTATCTGTCCGACCTACGGGAGATGCCCGAACAAGCAATATCTACTTGAAGAAGCAATCGAAAGTTTCTTGCGCCAAGATCACAAGGACAAAGAATTGATCGTCCTAAACGATTGTCCGCGTCAGGAATTGATATGCAACGCGCCAGATGTTGTCATTGTCAATTACCCTGAACGCTTTACGAGTCTAGGCGAGAAACACAACAAGATGGTATCTCTCACTTCGGGAGATGTTGTCTTTCCTTGGGATGATGATGATATATCTTTACCTCATCGCATAAGCCAAGGCATCAAACATATCGGGAAAGCCGACTACTGGAATCCTCATCGGCTCTACTATTGGGAAACTGGTAAGCCTCCGGTCGATGATCATGGTGGAGTTTGTCACAACGCCTCTTGCTATCTTCGCTCTGCCTGGGTGAGAGCGAACGGCTATCCGCATGTTTCAGGCGCACAAGACGCAAGGTTTGATGTTGCATTAAGACGCCTCAAAGTTGCTCCGCAATTGAAGGGCGAAAAGCCAGCGTACATTTACCGATGGGGAGTATCTGACAGGCACCTATCGGGCTACCATGACCATGAAAAGGCTTATCGAGACATTGGCGAACTATTGATGCCGCAAGGTCGGTTTGTGTTGAAACCACATTGGCGCATAGATTATACCAAAAGCACTTGACAATCAACATTGACTCGCTAATATACCCTTCGTCGGGTTAAACCTGACAGCGAGGCGAACCCCATGCTATAAGGGGGCAAAACCGTCTGTTTGGTGGGATTAACAGAGAGTGAGGACAACTCCGATGGTCCTAGAGAGTTGCGAGCGATACAGCAACTAGGAGCTACCCGAAAGTAGCAACAAAGAAAGCCTCGGTGTCACACAACACCGAGGCTTTTCCTTGCATGACAAATGACTAGCATCTTATGTAGCCTTAGACTTTAGATTCTTGCGGAAGACTCATTTCGATTTCAACCTCTCCCTTGCTGTTCACGATGAAGCCAGTTACTCCACCCTCCTGATAGTCGATCCTTACGGTTGCATACCGATCTTTCCGAGTCCTTGCCTGAACGGAGATAGTGATACGCTCAACTAGGTTAGCAATCAATGCCTTTGCCTTTGTTCTCAGATGCAATTTGTCTTGATCCTTCGCCTTGCGGAGCAATTCGACAAGCGAATGCAAATCATCAAGGTTGTCGGCAGGGTTGCTTGATGCTTTGCTCTCAGCTTCTTTTAACGC